>Ga0209228_1001954_pt1 | contig 10113 bp, 7 predicted proteins | sample METZYME_3_150m_FD_187547 | JGI IMG/M metagenome (GOLD analysis project Ga0209228, IMG submission 187547) | Marine microbial communities from oxygen minimum zone in mesopelagic equatorial Pacific - METZYME_3_150m (SPAdes) (version 2) | ecosystem: Environmental > Aquatic > Marine > Oceanic | place...
GGACAGGCTGTCGGCCTGCGCGCTGGTGTTGCATGCTACAGCAATAGCCGCAGCCATGATGGTTTGTTTGATATTACTCATAATTGCTGGATTTAATTTTCCATTGTTCTGGCCATGCTTGGCAGGGAACGCGGCCAACTTACTTTCCGGGACACTATGGCACAACCCCTATTTTCATCGTTGGTCAAGCGCGGAGTGGACACAAAAAAAACCGCAGCCAAGCTCGGCTGCGGTTTGGGGTAAAGTGTTTGAAGTCAAGCGATCTCGGCGGTGTGGAACTCCAGCCAGTCGTCGAGGTTGTTGAGGTTCACGGCATCCTGTGGGTCGCCATCCGGCAGGCCGTTGGCGCTCAATATGCCCTGACGGGTTTCATCGTCATGGTTGTAGCCCACGATCGAGTCGTTCAGCGCACCGATGGCATCGGCACCCAGCGTAGCGCCTTCCTGAGACTGAATCCACGCTTCGAACTGCGGGTAGGTCGGCTTGTCGTTGGTGATGTGGGCACGAACCGCATCAGTGTTCAGGCCGAGGCCGGCGATCACCATCGCGTCGTAGCCTGCGCCAATTCCCGGGTAGCCGTCGGCGATTTTGCCGGCTGCCTCGAGGGAAACTTTTTGCCAAAGGCGGGGCAGGTGCAGCACACCCAGCGGGCCCTTGGTTCCGGAACTAATTAAGGGAACGATTTTATCACTCATATTTCTGATTTGTTTTTGGTTTAATCCACAAGTGGAAAGCAGGGCCACACTACCTCCGCCGTTTCACTACGGTCAATCCCAAAAAGCCGTCATTCCAAAATAAGCCGCACTTGCCCAAGCGGCGGCTTGCGCCCCTCGCAGCGGCAGCCATACTCCGGCCCCTGCATGAAACCATTTCCATTCGTCGCAGCTCTGCTGCTTGTTACGTTTGCGCCTGCCGAGACACACGCGGAGTTGCGTGCCGGTGCGGCCAAGGTCGATGTGACGCCACTCGTGCTGCCGGTGATCCGCAACGGCGGCTTCATTGAGGCCAGTGACAACAAGGTCGTTGATCCGTTGCATGCACGCTGCCTAGTGCTTGATGATCGCGTGACGCGGCTGGCCATCGTGGTGGTCGATAGTTGCATGTTACCGCGAGAACTGTGCGACGAGGCCAAGCGCCTGGCCTCCGACAAAACTGGAATCCCGCTCGATCGCATCCTCATTTCCGCCACGCACTGCCACAGCGCGCCCAGTTCGATGAACTACTGCCTCGGCAGCCGGGTCGATCCCCGCTACCGCGCGTTCCTCCCAGGCAAACTGGTCGAGGCGATTGTGCAGGCCAACGCCAGCCTGCAACCGGCCAAGGCGGCGTGGGGCAGGGTGGACGCCGCCGAGTTTACCGCCTGCCGCCGCTGGTCGTTTTTGAAGGGGAACGAATTGCTCGATCCATTCGGCAAAAAGACCGTGCGCGCCAACATGCACCCCGGCCACGGCAACGAAAATGCCGTCGGCCCGACCGGTCCAGCCGATCCGTGGCTAAGTTTTTTGAGCGTCCAAAGCCCCGACGGCAGGCCGTTGTCGGTACTGGCTAATTTCTCAATGCATTATTTTAGCGGCCATCCCGGCGTGTCGGCCGATTACGCCGGGCTGTTCTCGGAGAGCTTGGCCAAGCGGCTGGCCCCGGGCGACGAGTCGTTCGTTGGCATCATGTCGCAGGGCACAAGCGGCGACTCGTGGTGGGGCGATTACAGCCGCGACAAGCGCCGCACCTGGTCGATGCAGGATTACACCGGCCAATTGGTGGATATGGTGGCCAAGCGCTTGGGCAAGCTCGAGCACTCGGAGGAAGTGCCGCTGGGCATGGCCGAGTCGCGGCCGGTATATTTTCGGCGCACCCCGGACGCTGCTCGCCTCAAGTGGGCTCGCGACATGCTCGAAAAGATGGACGGCCAGCGGCCCCGCAACCGCCCCGAGGTATACGCCGAGCAGGCGGTTTGGATACTCGAAAACCCGGTGGAGGAAGTGCCGCTGCAGGCGATCCGCATCGGCGGCCTCGGCATCACGGCGATCCCATGCGAGGTTTACGCGTTGACCGGCCTCAAGCTCAAGTCAGCCAGCCCACTGCCACTGACGTTCAACATCAGCCTGGCCAATGGCGCGAGCGGCTACATTCCGCCGCCGGAACAGCACACGCTCGGTGGCTACACCACTTGGCCAGCGCGCACCGCCGGGCTCGAGGTCAACGCCGAGCCGCGCATCGTCGAGGAGACCACCCGCCTGCTGGAACAAGCCTCCGGCCGGGCACGTAAAAAATACGTCGAGCCGATGTCGCCCTATGCCAAGGCGGTGCTGGCGTCGAAGCCGACCTCTTATTGGCGCTTGGGTGAACAGGCAGGCCCGATCGCCACCGATACAACCGGCAACGGGAACGATGCTGAGTATAAATCGGGGGTCGCGTTTCACTTGTCGGGCTATCGTCACTCGAACGAGGCCATTACCACTTCGCACGCGGCGCACTTTGCCGGAGGCCGTGTCGTCGTCGAGGTGCCGAAAACAAGTTCGTTCACTATCGAGTTTTGGCTCTGGAACGGCGCGATCAAATCCCCGCGCGGCCGGGACAGTTTCGTGGCTGAGTTTGCCGGGCTGCATTTGCGGATATTCGGCGTAACCAATGTTGAGGAACCTGTTTTGACGATCGTTCCCGGCCGAGTGGGGAGGGCCGCTGTTTCGCCTAGAAAATGGCATCACGTTGTCGTTGTTGGTCGTCCCGGAAATTATCAACTCTGGGTTAACGGGGTGAAGCATCTTGACGAAAAATGGGAGTCGAATCGCAACGAGTTCACCCCTAAAATGAAACTCGTTTTTGGAGGGTCAAATGATGGTTTGATGGATTTCGTCGGCAAGTTGGACGAGATTGCGTACTTCAATCGAGCCCTCACGTCGGACGAAATCAAAAAACACAACCCCCAAAACTGAATATTCTGAGCCAGAAACGGGTTATTTTAAAAAAAGATAGAAAAATCAGTTGACTTATACGAGATTGAATCTCATTATCTGTCCAACGCCGCAATAAAGCGGCCTTTATTTAATTCTTAATATGAGAAAGAGTCTCAAAATCAGAAAGTCGGTGCCCGCTGTAGTTGCTGGTATTTGTTCCTTGGGAGTGTCAGTTGGTTCCGCACAGGATGCGCCCGAGGAGTTGGATCCAGTTTTGGTCAGTGGTGCCATTGTTGGGTCCAAGGAAGGGGTCAACAAAATTACCGGTTCAGCAACCTATCTGGATATCGATGACCTCCGGGTTCACTCGATCAGTGATATCAACTCTGCATTGCGGCGCGTACCAGGTGTCTATGTTCGACCTGAGGATGGTTACGGAAATTTTCCGAATATTAGTTTGCGGGGTATTGACATGGGTAGAAGCTCAAAGGTTACGATCATGGAGGATGGTATTCTTGCAGCTCCTGCTCCGTACTCTGCCCCTTCGGCGTATTACAGCCCGAACATGGAGAGGATGAGCGGACTGGAAGTTATCAAGGGCTCTAGCCAAGTTAAATACGGTCCACACACAACTGGTGGTGCGATTAATTATCTTTCCACTCAGATTCCAGAAGATGTTACTACTTACTCAAGGACTTATTATGGTGAGTTTGATGAAATGGTGAGCCATATTTATCATGGTGGTAAAAAAGACACCGACTTGGGTCGGATCGGTTATCTTGTTGAGGGTTATTACCGTAACACGGAAGGATTTAAAGAATTGCAGGGCGCAAATGGCGAAACGGGTTTCACACGTAGCGAGCCCATGCTGAAATTATCATGGGAGCCCAACACTTCTAACTACCAATCTTTGGAGTTGAAACTGGGCAGCACAGATTTTGATGCAAATGAAACTTATTTAGGAATCAATGATGACGATTTCAAGGCGAATCCATATACCCGCTATGCTGCGACACGTAATGATATGATCAATACCTATGCTTCGCGTGGGTATCTGCGGCATTTTATGGAGTTAGGAAGCAGCGCTTCTTTGAAAACCACTGCATACTTCACAAAGTTTCACCGCAATTGGTTTAAGCTAGATAAGGTGGGTACTGCTGCTGATGGCAAGGCCGGTCAAAGTGCCTATAAGGTTTGGAATAATGCTGATTACCTCAGCGTAATCAAGGGTCAAAGTGCTGGGTTCATAAGGCTAAAAAACAATAACAGAGATTATTCAGCTCAAGGTATTGAATCTATCCTAAACTATGATTTGTCACTTGGCTCTTTGGAAAACCAAATCCAGTTAGGCGTTCGTTACCATAACGATGATATTGACCGTCTCCAATGGTACCATAAATATGATCAAGACGATTTGGGGGGGTGGTCATCAAATGGACCGGATGATTACAGCGGTGCTGCAGGTGATCGGCATCAAAGCACAGACGCCTGGTCATTATATTTAGAGGATTCGATTGCGATCAACGATCAACTCTCAATTGTTCCAGGTATTCGTTATGAATCCATGGACTACTCTTATGATCAAAATACCAGGACATCGGATAAATCACCAGCAGCTGGTTCAGGCGATTTGGATGTAGTAACCGGTGGAGTTGGTCTTTCGTACGATGTGCATGCAGGTTTAAATTTGTTTGCTGGCATCTACCATGGTTCATCACTTCCCGGCCCTCGCTCCTACATCCGTAGTGGACAATCACTCGATGAGGAGAGTTCTGTGAGTTATGAACTGGGTTACCGTTATCAAAAGGAAGCTTTTGCTGCAACAGGAGCTTTTTTCTACTCTGACATGACAGACTTTATAGTGCCGGATAATCTAGGAACCGGTTTTGAGGAGTTTGAAGAAGGTGAAGCGGTATTAGTGGATGATGGGCCAAATGACGGTGAGATTTCTGCTGTTGGTTTGGAACTGCAAGTTGGCTATGACTTCGGTACAGCCAGTGATGCTGGTTTCAGCTTGCCGGTTACAGTTGGCATTACCTGGACCGAAGCTGAGTTTGAGAGCGGTGCCAGTTCTGCAGATGGCGAAAGCATTTTTAGCGGTGCCAAGTCTGGTAACTCCGTTCCTTACATACCTGAGATTCAACTTCACGCTGGGATTGGATTCGAAGTGGGCAAATTCCGGTTGGCCTTGGACGGCACCTACATTGGTGACTCTTATGCATCAGGATTTAACGAAAGTGACACGATCAACTACGCAGGAAAATATGATCCTCGTTATGGAGAAGTACCAAGTTATTTCGTTGCTGATTTCTCCGTTCATTATGCGGCCACTGATAACACCAATCTTTTCGCTACAGCGCGGAACATATTTGACGAAGAGTATATTGTTGGTCGTTTGCCCCAGGGGCCACGCCCTGGAATGCCTCAGCAATTGCTGTTAGGTGTTGAAACACAGTTTTGATGTTGGTTCCTCCTGGTAATTAGTGGTTCTAAGTAGAGACGGCTAGCTACTTTCTGGCATTGAGCGATAGGACCGCCCTTTTAGGGGCGGTCCTGTTTGCATGGTCATCCATATTCAAAGAAGGGCGAATATGGGGGAGTCTTTCTTTGAATAATCGTTTATGGTGATCGCGGGTAAGCTGTTGTATCGAGAATCTTATTTAATGTTCATAAAATATATTTTTGTAACTTGTGTTGTTTGTCTCGCGGGCTGTCGTACATCTGAACAAAACGCCAATAGTTTGGATCAAGTGCCCCTGCTTTTTCACCAAGAACCGAAAGGTAAGTATGGCCATGCAGACCAGCCCGTTCCTGAATTGCGACTTCATGCCGCCGTAGACAAAGGAGACAAGGTTGTCATAAAAAATTATTTGGCTTTAGGTGTGGCGGTCGATTCTAAAAACCAGTTTGGAATTACACCGCTTCATGCCGCTACGTGTCAGGGTAAAATTGAGATAGTCAAGATATTGCTTAAACATGGGGCCAAACTGGATGAGGCGAGTTACGGTGAGCAGACTGCCCTGCATTTTGCCGCTTTGAACGGTAACCTGTTAATTGCGGAATTGCTGATCGATAAAGGGGCTACCGTTAATACCCTTGATTCTGAGAATTTGACCCCGCTTGATTGTGCCCTTATCCGGGGCAAGGGGATTACATTTTCAAATTATGATGGAAGGAAAGCGGTGGCGGAGTTACTGGTCAAAAAAGGCGGGCGGAAGGGAATCGAAATATCAACAGGTCACGACTAATTACAGGTTGTGAGATTGAACATATTTGGTTTGAACGGTGGTTGTGCTTTACCTTAAAAAAGATTATATAATTCTAATAAACGGGCTCAATATTAAGCCTAATTTTTTCAAAGAAGCATATTATAAAATCAAACCTTTGAGTAGGGGGCTGGATCAAGGAATCGTGCTACGATCTTGGACACGGTGTCCTTGTAGATTTCCATTCTCTTCATTCGATCCCACTCCGGGTGTTTGAGGAATGCCTGCCAGTTTTTGCCGCGCATCTTCTGGTCTTCGTAAACGAGCATATAAGTCAGGTTTGGGATATTCGGGCCAATCAGTGTTTGGCCGAAAAAGACCGACTTCAGGCCGGTGGCATTGAATATGGCGATTTCACCTTCATTGAACATTTGCACCTTTAGCAGGGCTTTAATTTCGTTATGGCTCTGATACTCGCGAAGTTCGAAGATGCGTTTACCTTTAATCGGAATCTCAAGTTTGGGCTTACCGTCGAATGCTCGCATGAATGATGATGTGATGCGGGTGTATGCAGGATCAGTTTTCTGGCTGTTCAAGTACTCGCTCGCATTTTCGATAAACGCGTCATCGACAAGTCTTTCATCGCGGGAGAAAAACTCCTGCGCATTCTTGAATGGGGTGAGTGCCCAAATGTCGTATTGTTCATCTTTGTTGTTTTTAGGATGATCAGCCGAATGAAATACGCCCATTGGGCCTAGATTAATTCGTTTGATTGCCGGCATGACCGCATTTTTTAGAAAGCGATCGACAACAGCTTTCTTTTCCGCTGTGGGAATATGCCAGTGACGAAGTTCGTAGTGCTCGTGTTCGCTGTCATGATGGTCAGCATGTGCTTTGCCAAGGGCAGAGAAGCCAACCGCACCTGTGGCGGCCAGTCCGGATTTGAGGAAATCGCGTCGTTGCATGATTTGTGTGAATTTAGACTTAACCTTGCCTGGCTTTAATAGCTCCTTCAGCAGCAATGGCAAGGCATTCACCAATGTCAGCGAGTAATTTCGGGTGGTCGTTTGGTGTCTCCTCGTACTCAAGGCTCAACGCCCCATCGGCCGGAAATTTCACCTTGCGAAGAGCCTTGAACACGCCGGGCACATCGAGGTGGCCCTTCCCGAGAATGACGCCGTGCGTCTTTTTCTTTTGTTCGGCGAAGTCCTTGAGGTGGATGCCGTACAGCCGGTCGCCGAGTTTGTGAATCACCTCGACAGGATCTTCGGACGAGCGAATGTAGTGACCAAGGTCAGCGCAAAAACCGATGCGCTTGTCGTGGCCCTTCACCGCCTTGAGTCCGTCGTCGATCTTGTCGTAAAGGGCGCCCGGACCGTGGTTATGAATGGAAACACGAATGTCGTATTTGGCCACAAGTTTGTCCAGGCTGTCGAACGAATTTGCTGCCGGATTGGCTGATATGTTTTTGATGCCAGCCATCTTTGCAAATTGGAATACTACTTCATTTTTGTCGTGGTCAGCCCCGAAACCATTGACACCGTGAGCGCTTATCGTCATGTCTCGCTTGTCCAGTTTCTTAGTCATCTCATCGATCTTGATTTTATCCTTTGTGATCGGGAAATGACCGCTGAAAAACTCGATAAAGTGCAGACCAAGCTTGTGGGTTTGCTCGATTGCGCCATCCACACCAAAGCCCCGCAGTGAGTAGCTCTGGATGCCCATAGGGAAGCCACCGTACTTGTTGAGTGCTGCCTTCTTCCCGCTGGCGGCGAGAATTTCGGGGATATCAAACCACGTTGCACCGGCGGCTGCGGCCGTCACTAGTGTGTTGTTGATGAATTGTCGTCTGGAAACGTGTTGTGTGTTCATATAGTGAAATCCTGGAAAGATGGGATATTGAGGTTTGACACTGCAAAAGTCAACAGTTGTGCTAGATCAAGCTAGAGTGGTCTGTGGTTCTTGTACCACCAAAGTCTCTTGTCGATGAAGTACTGGTTTTTGTATTCGTAGTGAAGATCGGTGTAAGTGATGTTGCTACCTCCTTTACTTTGCTCTTTGGCTTGGTTTTTTTTGCCCGAGTTATGCCGGGCGTATAGCTCGCTCGGCGGATTTGAGGATGAGCTTGGTTGGTGTGGGCCGCTGGCATTATAGACTCGCTCGTGGTCCCAATGTGGAACAACCATGTAGGTGGCACAGCCAAAAAAGAAGATTTTATCCGGCACGGGGACTTGGCTGATTTTTTTATATCTTTGATCGGATGGGCCGATCATTTGTTCATTTGCTCCATAGGAGAAGACAATGTCACGGCTTCTTTTATCAAGAAGAATTTTCCGTTTTCTAAGTGTTGAAATATTATATGGCCCTTCGACATCCGCGGGATCGGTGAATAGGTCCATGGTGCTAAGGTATCCCGCATCGTGCATGCTAACAAGCCAGTTCGCATGGTTCTGTATGGTGTGCGGTGTTATGGAGATGGGGAACTTGTCATCAAAATCCTCCGCATACATGGCGGTGGAGAGGCCAAGCTGCTTCTGGTTGCTCATGCACACTGTTTGCCGTGCCTTGCTTTTGGACTTGGCCAAGGCCGGAAGCAGCAAGGAGGCAAGAATGGCGATGATGGCGATGACCACCAACAATTCAATCAGCGTGAAGCCATGCGCTTTATTTTTCATTTTAAAATCAGGCGACAATATCGTGGGCGATTTTACCGTGAACATCCGTCAAGCGGAAGTCCCGCCCACTCCAGCGGAATGTAAGCTTTTCGTGGTCGATGCCCATCAGGTGCAGAATGGTAGCATGCAGATCGTGCACGTGCATACGGTTTTTCTGTGCGTGCATGCCGAGTTCATCGCTTGTGCCGTAGGTGATGCCGCCTTTAACCCCGCCTCCGGCGAGCATCATGGAGAACGCCGTGTTGTGGTGGTCGCGCCCGACGTCCTTTTTGTTCTTTTGTTGAGCATAGGGCGTACGGCCAAATTCACCTCCCCAAATAACTAGAGTGTCCTCTAGAAGGCCACGTTCCTTGAGGTCGGATATAAGTGCCGCCGTGGCTTGGTCGCTGTCTCGGCAAAGCTTTGTGTGGCCCTCGTTGTGTTTTTTGTGCGTATCCCAAGGTTGGTTGCCGTTGTTGACATAGTAGACGCCCACGTAGCGGACGCCGCTCTCGACTAGCCTACGTGCCAGCAGGCAGGAGTTGGCGAATGGAGTGCGTCCATATTTTTCCCGGGTGGTTGCGTTTTCCTTTTCAATGTCGAATGTGTGCATTGCCTCAAACTGCATGCGGTAGGCGGTTTCCATCGCCTTGATTTGTGCATTCAACTCGAGGTCATTGTTGCGCTTGGCCAAGTGCAGTTGATTCAGGCGGTTTAGCAGGTTGAGTTGTTGTCGTTGCTCACGATTGGTGAGGCTGGTATTGCGGACGTTGGCCACCAGTTTGTCGACCTTCATATCGGCCGTGATGACGCTAGTGGCCTGATGTTGTGCCGGGAGAAAGCTGTTGCTCCAAAGTGCCGGGCCGACGACGATTTTGTTCGTGGGCCGAAGCACGACGTAGCCGGGCAGGTTGTCGTTCAGTGACCCTAGGCCGTATTGCAACCAGGAACCAATGGATGGTCGGATCGGCTGCACGTTGCCGGTGTGCATCTGAAGGAGGGCCGGTTCGTGGTTGGGGACATCGGTGTACATCGAGCGAATAACGCAGCAATCGTCAATGACTTGGCTGATGTAAGGAAGTGACTCACTGACCTCGACACCGCTCTGCCCGTGGCGTTTGAACTCAAACGGCGATGGCATGAAGCCGGAAGAGTTCGGGTTTTTGTATATTTTTCCAGTAGGCTGCTTATTCTCGTATTCTTTGAGTGCCGGCTTGGGGTCGAACGTGTCGACCTGTGAAGGGCCCCCGTTCATGAACAGGTGAACGACCCTGGATGCCGAACCTGGGAAGTGCGCGGGGCGTGGGGCGAGGGGGTGGGTGGATCGATCGGAGGATGGCGGGACGACAGATGGTTGTG
>Ga0209228_1001955_pt1 | contig 10111 bp, 9 predicted proteins | sample METZYME_3_150m_FD_187547 | JGI IMG/M metagenome (GOLD analysis project Ga0209228, IMG submission 187547) | Marine microbial communities from oxygen minimum zone in mesopelagic equatorial Pacific - METZYME_3_150m (SPAdes) (version 2) | ecosystem: Environmental > Aquatic > Marine > Oceanic | place...
ATAGAATAAAGCAGATCACAGTTCACACTATCAAAACCAACGGATCTTGCATGGTCATATGTATTATAAACCTGGTCATGGGTATGTATTCGTGTTAAAAACTTCAATAAACTAGGCTGTAAAGATTGTATACCTATTGAGAGCCTGTTTATCCCCAAACTGTGGAAAGCCTTTAAACGATCTTTCGGTGCTTCACCAGGGTTGGCTTCTAAAGTGAATTCTTTCACATTAGCAAGGTCATATTGATTTTGAAGTGCAGATAGTATTGATTCTATGTGCGATGGCTCCAATAAACTGGGAGTTCCCCCACCAATAAACACAGTGTCAAATTTCCATGCTGAACAATTAACATTGCACCTGTCTATTTCAGTTGTAAGCGATTTGATAAATCTAGGGATCGATTCTTCACGATCTGCAATAGAATAGAAATCACAGTACATGCATTTCACAGCACAAAAAGGAATATGAATATAAATTCCAGCGGGTTGCATAGATGAATTTACTTTTGGAATTTTGATCATTGTGTTCCATCTTTTAAACTTAAACGGTTCATGATCTTGGAACAATTTGGAAATCTTGGTATTGTAAAAGCGTTGGCTCTATTCATTTTAGGACAATTAAAAAAAGAAAAATTTGTATATCTTTATGTTCAGAAGTCAGTCATAAGTTTTTATTATAATCTAGGATTTGATCCAATTGGGAATTTTTTTCTATGTAGAAATACCACACTAGAAAATGGTATACTCTAGTTAAGTTCTAAAATATGTCTCAAAGTATTTATTCACGTATAGGGATGCTAATCTTTCCCTACTGGCCCGTTCTTTTGGTTTCTACAATATCAGCGCTGATATATGTGGTTTTCAACAGTCTTTCCATTTGGCTAACAGCTTCTCTTATTAACAATATCCTCACGGATTTTGATAAATTGCTGCAAAACCATAGAGATTTGTCCAATGAGATTATTAATCTAAATGATCAATTAAAATATTGGACAAATGAACTTATTCTTCGCGATACACCCCTTGAAACTATAAAAATGCTTTGTATCATGATAATGGCTGTTTTTATAATAAAAAATATTTTTCTTTATATCAAAAATATATCTCTTACCTACATCCAGCACAATCTAATAACCAAGATTCGGAATGATTTATATCATCATTTTCATAATCTTTCTTTGTCTTTTTTCGATCGGACAAAAAGCGGTGAATTGACATCCATAGTTGTAACAGATGTTTCTAATATGAGAATAGCATTGGGGACTAGTTTTCATAAGCTATTTGTTGAGCCTATTAATATTCTAATGTTTATTTCTCTTTTATTTATTATAAATACGAAACTGGCAGTTTATGCTACCGCAATTATTCCCTTTACAGCGATGATTATATTTTGGATTGGACGAAGTATAAGAAGGAAATCGAGGCGGACAGCAAAACAGATTGCAGAAATTATGAATATTATTACTGAGATTTTGAGTTCTATACGTGTTGTAAAAGCATTTGGTATGGAAGATAAGGAAAGAAAACGTTTCAACCAGGAACAGGATCGTTATTACAATCTCATCTCAAAACGAGCAAAACTGCGATTAATAACATCACCCATTACCGAAACCATTGGCGCCATGATTGGTGTTTCATTACTTTGGATTGGAGGTGTGGATGTTTTGGTTACAGGTAGTATGAGCTCTGAAGATTTTATCCGGTTTATTTTGATCCTTTTCAGTGTACTTGGCCCGGTTCGATTATTAAGTAATGTAAGTGTAAATCTTCAAACAGGTGTGGCTTCTGCGGAAAGGGTTTTCAATATTTTAGATACACCACTCGATATAATTGAAAAGTCTGGTGCGAAAGCTTTAGATGATTTTTCTAAGGAAATTAAATTTGAAAGTGTTGGATTTAATTATGATGAAAGTGGAAAAATATTATCAGATATTTCATTCTCAATAAATAAAGGAAGTGTTGTTGCCATTGTTGGACCTAGCGGTTCTGGAAAATCAACTATTGCCGATTTGATTCCACGATTCTACGATGTAAAAGAGGGTATGATAACTATTGATGGTCAAGATATCCGTGACCTGACGTTATCATCCCTAAGGGATAAAATGGGGATTGTAACTCAGGAGACCATCCTATTTAATGAAACGATTGAGTTCAATATCAAATATGGTATCTCAGAATTCACGGAAGACGATTTAATTGTATCTACTAAAGCGGCAAATGCCTATGATTTTATACAGGATCAGCCTGATGGATTTAAAACTGTAATCGGGGAGAAAGGTGTCAAACTTTCTGGAGGCCAACGTCAACGCATTGCTATTGCCAGAGCCATATATAAAAACCCTCCATTTTTGATTTTAGATGAAGCGACTTCAGCTTTAGATACAAAATCCGAAAGACTTGTTCAAAATGCATTGGATAATCTTATGAAGAATAGAACAGTACTAGTCATTGCCCATAGGCTGTCTACTGTTAAAAATGCAGATCAGATTATTGTTATGGATGAAGGCAAGATTATAGAAATCGGATCCCATAATCAGCTCTATGATAAGGAAGGGGTGTATTACAATTTATATAATGTTCAGTTTGAAATTTGATCAATTGTTATTATTCTGATATCTAGTGCTCAAAAACCACTGATGAATCATAAATACAAAATTCTATTTGATGCTTATCATTTATACCATTTGCCACAGTTTGATCCGGTGATAGATCTATTAGCTCAGGATGATAGGTTTGAGTTATTTCTTTCAACTTCCAGCGAGATAGATAAAGGAGAACGAGAACTTGCTCTCTCGATTATGGAAAAACGACCAGGAACGATCATTAAGGCTGATACAGAGCAAGAACGTTCAAATATTATACGAGATTTAACACCCGACGTATTTATCTGTGGCTGGTCAAGATATAAAATTGAAAAGTTTATCCCAGATTCGACTTTAGCTGGTATGATCTACCATGGTATTGGTGTTAAACCTTCTTATTGGCGCGATAACCATGAAAGACTAGATATTCGATTTGTAGAAGGTGAATACCGTATCCAACAATTACGGGATTATGGTATTCAAACGGATTTGGCTCTTACTGGTTTTACGAAACTTGATCCATTATTTCATGATAATTATGTCCAGGATGAAAAACTTTTCAGAGCACTAGATCTAGATCCCAAGAAAAAAACGATTCTGTTTGCTCCAACATTCTATCCCAATTCCCTAGAGAAATTTGGGATGAATCTTGGAGTATTGACTAAGGATTACAATGTAATCTTGAAGCTTCATATGTGGGCATATTTCATGGATCGTTTTGGGGACATTAATTTAAAACCTCAGCTCCGCCTAGGATATAAACTCGCGGAGCAATATGAACATATTAAGCTGGTAGGACCTGAGATTTATAACATTGTGCATCTCTATAAGCTTGCTGATATCTTAATGACAGATGCATCAAGCACTATATATGAAATAATAGCTTTGGAAAAACCGGTGATCGTAAATCGGTTTTTAAAATTAAAACTGTCCCATAAAATTTTCCGTTCCCGCCTTTATAGGAAAAGACTGAACGAAGAAATGGATCGGGATATATCTAAATTTTGTTTTGAACTTCAATCACCAAAAGATCTAACGTCAATACTTGAAACAGCTTTTAAAGAAAATGATAAACAATTGGATATAATCCGAAAATACCAGAAAAAAATGCTCTTTAAATTGGATGGCCAGGCGTCTTTAAGAGTTAGAGATCGTATTCTGGATAGGTTGAATTGATCCACAATGGGATTAAGAGACAGATATGCTAATATGAAGAATCGTCAGGCCAAAGACTGGTGGACCATAACATTTGGTGATCCTATATCTTGGATAATACTTAGTGTTATTGGAGATTATAAATGGGTTACCCCCATTGGAATTACTTGGCTTTCATTTTTTGCTAAAATTATTCCTTCAGGTTTAATGATTACAAATGACCGCACCGCAATTATTGGAGCAGCTATCTTGCTTCAGCTTGGTCAAGTATTAGATAGTATGGATGGAAATCTTGCTCGTTATCGAGTCCAGCCCACACTCAAGGGAGGATTTTTAGATCGTATTCTTGATGGAACGGGTTTCGTATTTGTTATGGCTGGTCTTTCCTGGCTAGCTTTTGAAACGGGCAGCAAACCATACTATCTAATAATGGGTCCCATGATTTCTGCCTTTTACCTTGTTATCTGCTATATTTATTGGAACATTGCCTATTTGGAAGAAAAGCATATTGGGGGTGGTCAAAAAATTAAACCAGGGAACAATGTTAGATCTGTCGCTCACATTCCTACATGGAAATACATTTTGAAAGGACAAAAGAAATTGTTCACATTTCATCAAGCAGACTTCTATTTCTGGATAGGTTTAGGCTTGATTCTTGACACACTTGAAATTATCCTATGGTTATTGTTTGTAGTGTTATTATTTAGGGTGTTCCAAAGGATAAAAAGTCGCGCTCATTATTTAGGATTATTGGACAAAGATTTAATTAAATGAATTTTCCTGATCTAGCAGTCTATCTTGTTGCTGGTCGGGGATCCCGTCTTGGTGATATGACATCCGAATGCCCAAAATGTCTTATAACCGTTCATAGTGTACCTCTACTTACCCGATCATTGCGCCAGTTATCGCACTTAGGAGTAAAAAAGGTTATTCTGGTAGTGGGTTATAGATCCGAAATGTTCCAAGACCATTATGGATCATCTTATATGGGAATGGATATACATTATGTTTTCAACCCGGATTGGTCAACCACTAATAATTTGGTCTCTTTTGATCTTGCTAATCCTTTAATCGATACCGATTATATTCTTTTGGAAGGAGATTTAATATATACAGAAGATGCGATCGGTAGAATGAATTGTATCAATTCTATGGCTGTTGCCCCTCTTGAAACTCACATGGATGGTACTGTTGTTACGATCAATGAAGACCATCTTGTAAAAACGATGTACTTGAAATCTAATAAAACAAAATATCAAGCGTCGGATTTGCTTTATAAAACGGTTAACATTTATTGTTTTAGTCTATCAAGCCACATAAATGTTGTTCAACCTGAAGTAAAACATCTCCTAGGTCAGGGTGCAAATCAATCTTACTATGAACAAGCCATTGCACAGGCGATCGAAAAACAGACATTAGCAATGAAAGCAGTTTCCTTTGCTGACCAACTCTGGTATGAAATTGATACACCTGAAGATTATGAAAAGGCAAAAGATCTGTTCAAAGATGAATAATTAGTTATTTTGTTTATAAGAAATTGGGTGAGAATAAATTAGATCAATAAATCTATCTATGATCCGCTCCAATCCGACTATACCATAGAATCGGGTATACTCTATAAAATAGCGGACCAATATTATAGGATTAATAAAATATATTTTTGTAATCGGATAGTTCCATTGCATCAGTTCTTTTTGTGCACACCATTCTAAGATTTGAGTTTCACTCTTAGATAATTCCTTTCGCCATTGTCCAATAAATGTTGCTGTTAAAGGTTTAGATGTTTTATAGTGCCAGGGTTTCTTGTATTCCGGGATATTTTGTTGCGCATTTAAATGAAAATTTATCATCTCTGGTTCGTATGATTCATTTAAAAATTCGCATATTTGTTCTAATTGTGATTCTGGTTCCTTGATGAGGTCTTCATAGCGAATTTCCATGAACTGATCTTTGTAAACATTGGCTGCATTTGAACCAATACGAACAGCGTGTCGCCAGTTAAGCATGGAAAAGATTGCATTTTTTCCCCACCATGGCATTTTTTTCAGGGACGCCAAGCAATCATGGCCATCTCTTACAACATGAATAATTTGGGCATCAGGATACAATCTAAATAGTTGAGTAATATATCTTATGTAATAAGGTCTTTTATCTCCCCATCTAGGCTTATTCCGCGCTAAAGAGTACTGCTGAAACACACTTGCGATTATAGCACCCAGGGATGTGCATTTATTCCATATTTTTTCTAACACCTTATCATCCAGTTTAAGGTCTACTAATTTGGTATTATTTTTTCGCTCAAGCATCCATTGGATAATCTTTTTCCTGTTTTTTTTTATAACCAGATTCCCAAATAATAATCTCCGTTTATATACTTTCCTGGAAAATTTTGTTTGAGGTGGTAATGCGATGCGGGAATGCTCATTGAGCATAAGCCGTAATATAGTCGTACCCGACCTTTCGCATCCAACGATGAATATAGGTTGATCTGAAAGTCGCATCTGTTTAGTGTTTGTAATACAATATTTTGTATCGATGAACAAGGTTCATAAGTTTAATCGGGTAGATGAATATACTTCTAATCGATTGAGAAGATTGAGGACCTGACATTGAAATTATTATTATTTGTCACAAAACCGTATTCTTTTTCTGTATTGATGCCTATACATCATGCTGCAAAGAGAAAAGGCTACAGTGTTAAATGGTATACCGCAAGTATTGCAAAAGGATTTGATCTTTCAAATGAACAACTCAGCTCAACTCGAGATGTCATTAATTATGATCCCGATGCTGTAATAGTTCCTGGGAATGTAGTTCCTGATTTCTGGCCAGGGCTAAAAGTTCAGATCTTCCACGGTCTTGGCGAAGAAAAAAAAGGTCACTACCGAATTACTGGATTTTTTGATCTATACTGCACTCCTGGACCAGTAATGACGGAACGTTTTAATTTATTGTTTAAGAAGCATGGTTCCTTCCTAGTCAGAGAAACAGGGTGGCCGAAGCTTGATCAATTTTATGGACATCGTTCTTTGCCAAAATGTAAAAAAGAAATTGGTCTGAATCCCAAAAAAGGTGTTGTCCTATATGCTCCAACGTTCTCCCCAAAACATAATTCAGCACATTATTTATTTAACGCTATTGATAAACTACAATCCCAAGATTGGCAGTGGATCATCAAATTCCATGATCTGGAAAAAAAAGAAATCATGCAACAATATAGTAGGTTGAAAACCAAAGATTTTATTATTGTTAAAGAACCTGATATTATTCCTTATATGAAAGCAGCTGATGTACTATTGACAGATACTTCTTCGGTTGCGTATGAGTTCCTTTTTCTAGATAGGCCAATTGTGACTTGGCGTGCTTTTACTAGGCTTGAAAAAGGAATTGATATACATGACAGGGGAGAATTATTCGGCGCATTAGTACGCTCTTTTAATGATCCCCTTGAATTTTCCGATATGCGAAATGTTCTATGGCATGAATTACATCCATATTCCGATGGGAAATCTTCGGAAAGGGTAATAGATATAATTGATGATATCTTATCAACTGATGCGTTGAAAACATTAAAGATAAAACATCCTAGCTGGATCCAAAAAAGACAAATCCGTAAGATTGTATCATTATGAAGATTTTGTTTGAACACCAGCATCTTTATTATCTTCCCCAATTCGAACCGATTATACAGGAATTGCAAAGAAGGGAAGTAGATGGTATATATGGATCCCTTTCAGAATCAGTGCCGGAACTTGAAAAAAAACTCTTCAAAAAAGAAATGGAGCGTTTAAGTGTGGAACTGGTTGGAGCAAATTTTGAACCCCAAAGAAGACGTATAATAAAAGATATGAATTTTGATCTTATTTTTGTTGGAAATAAGACATCACTGGCTGCTATAAAAGCAAAGGACTCTTTTTCTGTTATGATTTATCATGGAATTGGTTTGAAACAGTCCTATTACACTGATCTTACCAATGATCTAGATTTAGTCTGTGTAGAGTCACCTGTCAGAGATGCTCAAATTCAAGATATGGGCTTTAATTCTGTTGAAACAGGGCTTACAAAGTTAGACCTTTTGGAAACAATGGATTTTGATAATCAAGATCAAACATCCAGGCCGAGTGTTTTGTACGCACCTACGTTTTTCCCTTCATCGCTTCAGAGATCCATCCCCTTTTTAAAAAAAATGGCAACCTATAAGATCCAAATTAAACTTCATCATTTTTTTTGGACTGAACCAAAATATGTTATCATACGCCAGGAGTTGGAGGATGTAATTAAAAATCTGGACCACGTTTTTTTATGTCCATTTGAAGACTACAACATTTTGAAACATTTTCCATCTTCTGATTTACTCGTTTCAGACTTCTCATCCACTCTTTTTGAATTTTTAATGGTAAATAAACCCATTGTTCAGGCTACTTATTTTTCTCGGAGATTTAAATACCGTTTGTTCCCGCATCTACTGGAAAAACGAATGGATCGAAAAAGAGAAATGATGATCGATTTTGCCCTGAAATGTGATACACCAGAAAAACTTTACAATTTAATTGGGCTGGGACTTTCAAATCATGATGACTTATCTAACCAGAGATTAAATGCCTGTAAGCAATTTCTTGGTGAAGTGGATGGAAATGCATCCCAAAGAGTGATCAATGCAATAATAGAGTCTGGAATTCCAATTGGTCACCGGGGTTGATTCTGTTAATATTATGCCTGATATGAAAGCATTTATCTTAGCGGCTGGTGTGTCTCGCAGGCTCTATCCACATACCTATGATATACCTAAATGTTTACTTGATGTTGGTGGAAAACCAATTATTCATTATCAATTGGAAGCATTGGAAAGCCTAGGGATTCTCGATATTACAATGGTGATCGGGTATCACCGTGAAATGCTCACCAAGCATGTAAAGAAAGCATTCCCAAATCTGAATTTCCATTTTGTTATTAATCACCATTATTTCGAAACAAATACTGCTTATTCAATTTATATTGGTAGAAACCGGTTAAGTTCAAAACATATTTTAATGAATGCAGATGTAGTATATCCTATAGAATTATTGAAAAAAGTAGTTAACTCATCTTACGAAACTGTTCTAGCGGTTGATATAAAATCATGCGGTAGGGAAGAGGTAAAGGTTATCGATGGTGGTGAAAATAAAGTCGTTGCCATAGGAAAAGATTTAATTGAGGAACAGTGTCTAGGTGAGTTTATTGGTGTAGCCAAATTATCTGAAGAGTTCACAGGCTTCTTTTCTGAATCGCTGGCTAACCTGATTAATGCCGGAGGGAAAAACGATTATTTTGAAGCTGGAATTCAACCGTTATTGGATAAAACAGACATTCATTTTATAGATGTATCGGAATATCCCTGCCTTGAGATTGATTTTATTGAAGATTTAGAATCCGCTAGAAAATTATTCAAACAAGACCTTTAATACATTGGCAGAAATCAAACCTTTCCAGGGATACTTGCCTTCCCCTGATTTAGCTAAAAAAGTATCTTCTCCACCCTACGATGTATTGTCTTCAGATGAAGCTAGATTTATTGTGAGAGAAAATAATGATTCTTTCCTTAGGGTCATTAAACCAGAAACAGATTACGAACCTAGGAATGAACCGGAGAAGGAAGCACTTCACCACCATGCAGCAGAGAATCTAGCAGAATTTATTAGATCTGGTAGTTTAATCCAGGATGATGAGCCGTGCTTTTATATTTATCGAATATCCATGGATGGCCACATTCAAACTGGAATAATAGCAGCAGTTTCTGTTCAGGAGTATAATCAGGGTTTAATTAAAAAACATGAACATACCCGTCCTGAAAAAGAGACCGATAGAACCTTGCATATTGAAATTACCAATGCAAATACAGGTCCAGTTTTTCTCACATTTAGAAATACGGGTGGATTCCAACATCAGATCTCGAATATAATAAATCAAAAAAAAGATATTACTTTCCAAGCAGATGACCGAACCGTTCATACACTGTGGAAAATTAAATCATCTAAAATACTGGAATCGCTCAAACGTTATTTTGAATCTATCCCTGCTTTATATATTGCTGATGGGCATCACCGTGCAGCATCAGCGGCTCGAGTGCAAAAAATTTGGGAAAGTAATAATCCTCAACACCAGGGAAATGAACCTTATAATTATTTTCTATCGGTTATTTTTCCTCATGATGAGGTTCAGATTCTTGGTTATAACCGTGTAATCAAAGATTTGGCAGGGCTAAATAAAGATCAATTCTTAAGATTGATCCAAAATAGTTTCACTCTCATACCCTTATCCGAACGCCAAATACCCGGGAACCAATATACCTTTTCTATGTATTTAAATAATAAATGGTATAAACTGACTGCAAAAGAT
>Ga0209228_1001956_pt1 | contig 10107 bp, 11 predicted proteins | sample METZYME_3_150m_FD_187547 | JGI IMG/M metagenome (GOLD analysis project Ga0209228, IMG submission 187547) | Marine microbial communities from oxygen minimum zone in mesopelagic equatorial Pacific - METZYME_3_150m (SPAdes) (version 2) | ecosystem: Environmental > Aquatic > Marine > Oceanic...
GCCGATCCGCATTATCGTGCCGGGCCGCGTCTACCGCCGCGACACCGCCGACGCCACGCACAACCCGACCTTCCACCAGATCGAGGGCCTGTACGTGGACCGGAACGTGACGATGAGCGACCTCAAGGGCACGGTCGAGTTCGTGTTCAGGGAACTGCTCGGCAAGGAAGTGAAACTACGGTTCCGGCCGCATTACTTTTCCTACACCGAGCCGAGCCTCGAGATCGACTTCAGCAGCCCGCTCGTCCGCAAGATGGGCAAGGAATGGCTCGAGATCGCCGGCTGCGGCATGGTGCACCCGACGGTGTTTGAGAACGTCGGGTACGACCCGGAAGAATGGAGCGGCTGGGCATTCGGCTTCGGCATCGAGCGCATCGCGATGATCCGCTACGGTATCAGCGATATCCGCCTGTTCTACGAAAACGACCTCCGCTTCCTCAACCAATTTTAATCACTGGCCAAGCGGGGCGGGTGCCCGCAGGGTGAATTTTCCCACAAAGCGCACGAATGCGCTTGATTGCTGTTTGCCAATTGTTACTTTTTCGCAGCCGCGTGCAGGGCCGATCTGCAGCGACAACCGAAACCCTGACCGCACCGAAACCTGACTTGAAAATATTTGCCGGCAGTTCTAACTTAACGCTTGCTGATGCCATCTGCAACAACATTGGCATCGACCCGGGAAAACTCACCATCACCGCCTTCCCCGACGGCGAGACTTTCGCCAAGATCGAGGAGAACGTCCGCGGTGAGGATGTGTACGTCGTCCAGTCGACCTGCCCGCCGACAAACCATCACTTGATGGAATTGTTCATCATAATGGACGCGCTCAAGCGTGCCAGCGCCGACCGCATCACGGCGGTACTGCCGTATTACGGCTATGCCCGGCAGGATCGGAAGGATCAGCCGCGAGTGCCGATCACGGCCAAGCTCGTGGCCAATCTGCTGGTGGCCGCTGGGGCCAACCGAATTTTAACGATGGATCTGCACGCACAGCAAATTCAGGGGTTTTTCGACATTCCGGTGGATCATTTGTACGCCTCACCGGTGATATTCGCCTATCTCAAATACACCAAACGGGACAATCAAGTTGTTGTCAGTCCGGATGTTGGTGGCCTGAAAATGGCTCACGCCTATTCGGAAATGCTCGGAGCCGATTTGGCGATCGTCGCCAAACGCCGCACGAGCGCCACCGATACAGAGTCCGTGGGCATAATTGGCGAAATTGAGGGTAAAAATGCGCTTTTGGTTGATGATCTCACCGAAACCGCCGGTACGCTAGTCAACGCTGCGGCCATTCTCAAGGAACGCGGAGCGCTGAGCGTCCGAGCCTGTGTATCCCACACAATTCTCAATGATTTGGGTATTGACCGCCTGAAAAACTCTTGTATTGACGAATTGATAACGACTGATACAGTCCCCCGCCCCGAAATCGAGGGGTTGAATATTAACACCCTCTCTGTTGCGGGATTGCTGGGAGAAGCCATCCAGCGAATCCACAACAATTCCTCGGTGAACTCGCTGTTCCGATTTAAGGGAGCGCGCACCACCTGAGCACCCTCGGGGAGCAAGTTATTTAATAAAATGAAAGTAATCTCATTGGCGGCCAATCCGCGTGTGTTGACCAAGACCATTGCCAGCAAAAAACTCCGCAACGCCGGCTCTTTGCCCGGTGTCGTCTATGGCAATGGCGAACCGGAAACCGTCGAACTCGAAGCCAAGCAGTTTGAAAAGGCCGTAAAGTCCACCGTGGCCAAGAATTTCCTGGTGGAACTAGATATCAAAGGCAAAAAGAGCATGGCCCTGGTTCAGGAAACGCAAAAAAACCCCCTGACAAACCACTTCATTCACGTCGATTTCAAGCGCTTGACCAAGGACAGTGTCGTCACTGCCGAAGTCCCGCTGCAGCCTATCGGAACAGCTGCAGGCGTGCAATTGGGAGGCGTCTTGCAGATGCCGATGCACACGATCACGCTTAAGGGCAAACCGGCTGACATCCCGGAATGTATCGAGCCTGACATCAGCCATCTGGAGGTTGGCCAATCAATCCTCTTGGAGGAACTTGTTTTACCCAAGGGCATCGTCGCCATCGGCCAGGCGAAGGCTCAGGCGGTCGGAGTGACCACCTCACGCATGATGGCCAAGGCCGAGGAAGAAGATGCAGCAGCAGCAGCAGCAGCCGATGGCGAAGTTGAAGGCGAAGCCGCTACGGAAGAGGGTGCCAAGGAAGCTGATGCCGCTGCTGGCGAAAAAAAGAAGGAAGATTGAAAATTTCAAACGACGATCCGCCCAACGGGCTGAGGCGTCGTGTTCTTTGAGAAGGCCCACGCATGGAAGAGACATTCCTGATCGTGGGCTTGGGCAATCCCGGAAAGGATTACGCCGCCACCCGGCATAATGTCGGGTTCATGGTGATTAACCGCTTGGCCAAGCGCTTGGGTGTAGAGTGGGAAGCGAGCAAAAAGTTCACCGCACGCTTGGCCAGGGGCATGCAGGACGGCAACACCGTCTTTTTAAGCAAGCCACAGGGCTACATGAACTTGAGCGGTCAATCCGTGGCACCCTTGGCCCAGTACTACCAGATTCCCAACCGGCGGGTCATGGTGGTACTCGATGATCTCGACCTGCCCCTCGGGGCCGTCCGCATGCGGACAGGCGGAGGAACAGGCGGCCATCGGGGATTGGACTCCATACAGGGATTGCTCGGAAAAGACGATTTTCCTCGGCTGCGGCTGGGGATTGGCCGGCCGGAACCGAACCGGGATGTATCCGGCTTCGTGCTCGGCAAATTCGCCGACTCGGAGACTGGGCTGCTGGAAAAAGTACTGAAAACCGCGGCAGACCAGCTTGCCTGCTGGGTGCTGCAAGGCATCGGCCAGGCAATGAACGAATACAACGGGGACTACGCCCCAACAGAAAAAAAGACAGATGACGAAATACGAAGGGACGATCATCCTGAAGGAAACAGGACGTGAAAGCACCGTCGAGGAACTGCAAAACCTCATCTCGGCCGAGATAGACACGGCCGGCGGAAAAACCGGCGAGTTCAACGCAGTCGGCCAGAAGGATTTTGCCCGGGTGGCCAACCGCAAGAGCCCGGACGGCTTCTACCTCGAGGTCACGTTTGAGGGCGAGCCCGCCGCGACCAACGACCTGAAAAAGCGCCTGCTCAAAATCAAGGATGTCTTTCGCGTTTTCATCACGTGCCCAGGCTAAAGCGGATATTGACCCCCACCCCTATTGCGCTAGACTCAAGCCATGGCAAGCTTCAATAAAGTCATCCTGATGGGCAACCTGACCCGCGACCCCGAACTGCGCTACACGCCCAGTGGAACCGCTATCGCAGGTTTCGGCATTGCAACAAACCGGCGCTGGAAAGATCAGGACGGGAACCAAAAAGAGGAAGTCACATACATCGATATCACAGCTTTCGGCAAACAAGCCGAAGTGATCGGGCAATATTTCCAGAAGGGAAAAGGGATTCACATCGAAGGCAGATTGAAGTTTGACCAATGGGATGACAAGACCACCGGTCAAAAACGCAGCAAATTAGGTGTTGTGCTGGATCGCTTCGAGTTCATTGGCGGCGGCAAGGGTGATGAAGGATCCCCTACCCCGCAGCAATCCGCCCCACCGCCGCCATCCCAACCCGCTGATGGCCCGCCCGTTGATGGCCCCGGAGACGACGATGTACCGTTCTGAACTCAACTTTTAAACAAACCAAGTGAATCATGGCTAAGACTGACGTTATTTTAATCAAGAATGTGGATGGCCTGGGCGGGGAATCCGACCAGGTCAATGTGGCCACCGGCTACGCCCGCAACTATCTCCTGCCCCAAGGGCTGGCCATTCCGTTGACCGAGGGCAACGAACGCCGCCTTGAGGCCCTTCGCAAGCAGCGCCGATCCCGTGAAATCCGCGAGGCCAAGGACGCGAAGGAACTGTCCGCAAGTTTCAAGCACCTGATTTTGCACCTAAAGGTCAAGACCGGCGACACCGGCAAAATGTACGGATCAGTCACCCCTGCAAACATCATCGAGCAACTCGACGAGCAATTCGAGATAAAGATCGACCGCCGCAAGGTTCATCTCGAGGAGCCGATCCGCACGATTGGCGTCCACGAGGTCAAGTTACGCCTGCACGCCGAGGTTAGCACCAACCTCAAGGTTCGCGTCGAAAGCACCAACCCCCTCCCTGAGCCAGAGCCCGAGGCTGCAGCAAAGGAGGCTCCGGCCAGTTAACCAAAAGGAAATTTCAGGATGAAGAGCAAGGCAGCGCTTTTGATTGCGACTGTCTTGCTTTTTTGTGGGGGCGAATATGAAGCGCCCTTGGCAAAGCGCTTGACCAAATCAGCCGTGCTTCTCGATCAATTGGCGGAACTCGCCGAACATCCCGCTCGAGTCGTGCGGCCCGGGCGAGGCTTCCGGGTGATACTGCACGCAGAAGACAGGCTTGGTCTTGTGCCTCAACCCCTCGACCGTCTGGTCGTTGAGGTTGATCCGGTTCACCGCCACGTCGCTTGGCAGCGAGTCGGTTTCCACCGTAAATCCGTGGTTTTGCGAGGTGATCTCCACCCGGCCACTATCTAAATCCTTCACCGGCTGGTTTGCACCGCGATGCCCGAACTTCAACTTACTCGTCTTGCCGCCCATGGCCAAGCTGAGAATTTGGTGGCCAAGGCAGATACCAAAAATTGGTAGTCCCTTCTTCAGCAACGCCGCAACCGCTTCCGCCGCATACGTCACCGCCGCCGGATCACCGGGACCGTTTGAGAGGAAAATGCCGGCCGGATTATGCTTGAGCGCCTCCGCCGGCGGTGTGTCCGCCGGCACCACCGTCACCGCAAAACCAGTCTGCCGCAGCTTGCGCAGGATGTTGTACTTGACGCCGAAATCGTAGGCAACAATCGGGATGTCTGCCGCCGGCATGGGGTCGCGCTGGCTGCGGCCGTCGAGCTCGCCCTGCCCCTTGGGCAGCCGAAACGCCGGGCTCAACTCATCGTTTTCATCCCACGCAAATGCCGACTCGTGGGTGACCTCTTTCACGTAATCGACGCCGACCAGTCCGGGCCACTCCTTCGCCTTGGCCAAGGCGCTCTCGGCGGTGGCGTCGCTCTCTGTCGTGAGATAGCCGTTCATCGCGCCGCGGACACGCAGCTTTTTGGTCAGCGCCCGGGTGTCGATGCCCTGTATGCCGGGAATGCCATTGCGTTCCATGTAGTCGCCGAGCGAACTGTCCGCGCGGTAATTGCTCACGACCGGCGACAGTTCACGGACGACAAACCCGCTGGCGTGCGTCTGGTACGACTCCACGTCCTGCTCATTGACACCGTAGTTGCCGATGAGCGGATAGGTCATCGTGATGATCTGCCCCTTGTACGACGGGTCGGTCAGGATTTCCTGATACCCCGTCATTGAGGTGTTGAAACAAACCTCCCCGGCGACCGACGCCGAAGCGCCGAACGCCTGTCCCTCGAAAATGGTGCCGTCCTCAAGTGCGAGGATGGCTTTAGGCCCCAAGCCAGACATCGCCGGGGAGAGTAGGGACTCGCCACCCGATCGGCAAGCACGCGGCGAAATTTTGATCAAGTTGCCCAAGCGCGGCGGCGTGACAGCCAAGCTTAGTTCCCCTAGCCTGCGCGGCGTGAAAACCATTTCCTTTCTGGCCAAGCTCATCATCGCCGGCTCGATGTTCGCGCCAATCGCCTTCTCGCAACAGGAGCAGTACCCCGTCCATCCCGACTCGAAAAAGCAGGCTGGCGTTCCCAGCGGCAAATTTACCCAAGCCAAGTTTGCCGACTCCACGGTGTACCCCGGAACGGATCGCGACTACTGGATTTACGTGCCAGCGCAGTACAAACCCGGCCAGGCGGCCAGCCTGATGGTGTTTCAGGACGGCAAAGCCTATGTCAACAGCGCCACCTTCAACGCGCTCGACAACCTCATCCACCGGCGCGACATCCCGGTGATGATCGGCGTGTTCGTCAATCCCGGCGTGGTGCCGCCCCAAAACGAAAACGCCCAGACCCGCTTCAACCGAAGTCTCGAGTACGACGACATGAGCGACCGCTACTCGCAGTTTTTGATCGACGAGTTGCTGCCACACATCGAGCGGACGCACGGGGTTACGTTTAGCCCCGACCCGAACCTGCGCGGCATAACCGGTGCCAGCTCCGGTGCGATCTGCGCCTTCAATGTCGCCTGGCACCGGCCAGATTCGTTTCGCCGTGTTTACTCGACCATCGGCACTTACGTCGGTCTTCGTGGCGGCGACGGGATCCCCACGCACATCCGAAAAACCGAGCCGAAGCCACTCCGTATCTTTTTACAGGACGGCGAAAACGACCTGAACATTTACGGCGGCGACTGGTGGATTGCCAACCAGATGATGCAGCGCGCGTTTAAGTTTTCTGGCTACGAGTTGAAACATGAATGGGGCAAGGGCCATCACAACCGCAAACACGGCAACGCGATTTTCCCCGACGCGATGCGCTGGCTTTGGCACAGCGATGCCGCCGAGGTGAAGACGCATTACGACCAGTGCCTCAACGAGGCGGTTCGCTTCCTTGAACCAGGCGAGGATTGGCAACTGCTCAGCGACGGCCACGGCTGGGCTGAGGGCCTGGCCGCGATGCCCGATGGCAACGTGTTTTTTACCGACGTGCCGGCATCAAAAATCTACCGCATCGGCAACGACGACAAAGTCGAGTTGTTCGCCGAGAACACCGGTCATGCCAACGGCCTGCGCCTTGGCCCGGACGGTCTGCTCTATGGCGCAGCCAACGGCGCGGGGCAGATCGCCGCGTGGGATCCGAAAACAGCCACCCGCTCCGTCATCGCCGAGGGCGTCAAGTGCAACGACCTCGTGGTGTGCCACGACGGCACGGTTTATTTCACCAACCCGGCTGACAACAAAATAATGATGATCCGCAAAGGCTCCGGTCAAGCGGTCGTCGTGGACAACTTTCTAAACCCGAACGGCCTCACGATGAGCGCAGACCAGACGATGCTGTTCGTCGGGCACTTCCCTGGCAGGTTCATTTACAGCTACACCATCAACGACAACGGCACACTGGCAAACAAGCAGGAGTACTACTACATGCACGTTCCGTCCAACTCACTCAAGGGACACCTCGATGGCATGTGCGTGAGCCGCGACGGGTGGCTCGTTGCCGCCACCGAGTTGGGTGTGCAAATCTGCGATCAACCCGGCCGTGTGCACCTGATTTTGCCCAAACCGCGCTTGGCCAAGCGCGTGTCGTACACCGCCTTCGGCGGCAAGGACTGGAAGACTCTCTACATCGCCACCGGCAACCGCGTTTACAAGCGCCGCACCAAGCTCACCGGCGCTCAGCCATGGCGGATCCCGGTTAAACCACCTCGTCCTCGATTGTAGCCAAAAATGGCTATTTTCACTGTTTTTAGAGGCATTAACCGTTGACATTTAACGGTTTGAGGGTATGATTTTGCGCCCTTTTTTCGGGGGTTAATGCCCAAGTTAACCGTCAACGACATCGATTTGCATGGCAAACGCGTGCTGGCCCGCGTGGACTACAACGTGCCCATGGCCGAGCAAGACGGCGCGATGGTCATCAACGACGACACTCGCATCCGCGCCACCCTGCCGACACTCAAGTTGATGATCGAGAACGGCGCGAAAGTCATCCTCACCGCGCACCTTGGCCGCCCGAAAGGCGAGCGCGTGCCATCGATGAGCCTCCGCCCTGTCGCCGACAAACTCGCCGAGCTGACCGGCAATCCGGTTGCCTTCTGCGAGCAGTGCGTTGGCCAAGCGGCCGAGGATGCCGCAGCCAAGCTGGAGGACGGTGGCCTGTTGCTTTTGGAAAATGTCCGCTACTACGCCGAGGAGGAAGCCAATGACCCGACCTTCGCCGAGCAACTCGCCGGCGACGCCGACGTGTTCGTGAACGACGCTTTCGGCGCAGCACACCGCGCACACGCCTCCACCGCCGGTGTGGCCGATGTGCTCAACGCCCGCGCCGGCCAATGCGTGGCCGGATTGCTGATGGAGCGCGAGTTGCAGTTTCTCGGCGACGAACTCAAGTCACCCGAAAGCCCGTTCGTCGTGATTCTCGGCGGCGCAAAGGTCTCCGATAAAATCAAGGTGATCGATCGGCTGCTCGACAAGGCCGACACGATCCTCATCGGCGGCGCGATGGCGTACACGTTCAAGCTAGCCAAGGGGCTCACAGTCGGCAAATCGCTCGTCGAGCGGGATAAGGTGCTCATCGCCCGAGCCGCCCTTGACAAGGCCGCCGAGCGCAGCGTGCAGTTTTTGATCCCGACCGACAACATCGTCGCCGTCCCGACTGAGATCGACGGCAAGTTTGCCTTTGGCGAGCATCGCACAAACGATAGCGAAAACATCCCCGACGACGTCGAGGGCGTGGATATCGGCCCCAAGTCGGCGGCCTGGTTTAGCGAGGTGATCGCCGGGGCGAAGACGATTTTGTGGAACGGCCCAATGGGCATCTTCGAGGACACCCGGTTCGCCGGAGGCACCTTCGCCGTGGCCAAGGCCGTGTGCGAGGCGACCGCCAAAGGGGCCAAGAGCATCATCGGAGGCGGCGACAGTGTGAAGGCGCTAAACAAGGCCGGCCTCGGTGCCCAAGTCACGTTTATGAGTACCGGCGGCGGCGCGAGCCTCGAGTTTCTTGAGGGCAAGGAACTGCCCGGAGTCGCGGCCTTGACCGACAAATAATTTTACGCATGGAAAAAGAACGCAAACTGATCGTGGCTGGAAACTGGAAGATGAATAAAACCGTCGCCGAATCACTTGACTTGGCCAACGGCTTAGTTCGAGAACTCAAGGACGCCACGGAGGTCGATATCGCCGTCTGCCCCGCTTTCACCGCACTGGCTGCGGTATCCGAGGTGGTGATCGACTCGAATATTCGGCTCGGCGCGCAAAACATGAGCGAAAACGGCTACGGCGCCCACACCGGCGAAATCGCCGCCGGGATGCTCAAGGAATTCTCCGCCAAGTACGTCATCCTCGGGCACTCGGAGCGGCGGCAGTACCAGCGCGAGTCGGACGAATTGGTGGCCGCCAAGGCCAAGGCCGCCCACGAGGCCGGCTTGAAACCGATCGTCTGCGTGGGCGAACAGCTCGAGGATCGCGAAGGCGCCCGCACGGAAGAGATCGTCGGCACGCAGATCCGGGGCAGCTTGGCAGGCTTGACCACAGCCCAAATGGAAGGCACGGTTGTCGCCTACGAACCGGTCTGGGCCATCGGCACTGGCAAAACAGCCACGTCCGCCCAAGCGCAGGAAGTGCATGCATTCATTCGCAATCTGCTCGGCGACATTTTTGACGAGGACACAGCTAGGCGATTGCGCATCCAGTACGGCGGCAGCGTCAAGCCGGACAATGCGCGTGAGTTGATGAGCCAAACCGACGTGGACGGAGCCCTTGTGGGTGGTGCCTCGCTGGATGTGAGAAACTTTTCCGAGATTATCCTGAACTCGATCTGACATAACAAAACGAAACCATGACTCTAATATTAACAACCGTACTCGTCCTGAACTGCTTCTTCCTCGTGCTCCTGATCCTGATTCAGCTGCCGAAGAAGGAATCCGGCTCGGGCCTCGCTTTTGGTGGTGGGACGCTGGACATGGCGCTCGGCGCAGGCGCAGGTAACGTGCTCACCAAGCTCACCAAGGTATCCGCATCGCTGTTCCTGTTGCTCTGCCTGGTACTGGCCGTCATCGGCGGCACCGACAAGAGCGGCTTGAGGGAGCAGCTTGCCGGAGACGGGGCACCGGCGACGCCAACCCCGCCAGCCAACCCCGCTTTAACGGCCCCGGTAGAGGCGACCGACAAGACTGAGGAAGCCGCGCCCAGCGCCCCCGCCGCGCCGACTGCCCCCGAGGCAGCCACGCCTCCGGCTGCCGTCGAGAAGCCCGCTGAGACACCCGCCGCTCCGCCCAAGGGCGAGGAGAAAAAATAAGCGAGGCTCCCATGATTTTAAAAAGCGTTCCTGTGCAACGGCTGGGGACGCTTTTTTTGTGCCTTGGCCTGCTTGGCCAAGCCGGCTGTTTTCAGCAACACGAACCGGCCGACTTCGTCGTCATCAACGGCCCCGACCCC
>Ga0209228_1001960_pt1 | contig 10101 bp, 10 predicted proteins | sample METZYME_3_150m_FD_187547 | JGI IMG/M metagenome (GOLD analysis project Ga0209228, IMG submission 187547) | Marine microbial communities from oxygen minimum zone in mesopelagic equatorial Pacific - METZYME_3_150m (SPAdes) (version 2) | ecosystem: Environmental > Aquatic > Marine > Oceanic...
TTTTCGGGATGGGTTAAAAGGCTCAATGGACTACAAGTATTACCCTGTCAAATGGAAAGATAAGTATAAGGAGAGAAGGAAGGAGTGCGGTTTATTACTTTATACAACACTAAAAATAAAGCGTGAAGACAAGCAAAAACAAATCGATCAATGGGCTCTGAATTATCAAGCATTCAATGCACCAGTAATCCTTCTTTTTTTTATCGATAAAACAATGGAAAAAGGCTCATATATGGACTATGGAATGTTCATTCAATCCATTATGCTTTCAGCAGTGGAGTATGGCTTGGCGACATGTCCACAAGCGGCTTTAGGCGAGTACCCTGATATAGTTCGTCAAGAATTTCCAGAGTACAAAGACAAGCTTGTGCTATGTGGCTTAGCATTAGGATATGAAGACAAAAATCACATAGTCAACTCTTACAGAACAACAAGAGAGGACCTAAATAGTTTTGTTAATTATTATTGTTAAAACAACTATTTAAAGCTGCCCTTCTATAAGTTCAAGTTCAAATTGACTGATCTCAAGTTCGATAAGTGCAATTTCTAATTCATCACTTAATAATTGTATTTCTTTCTCATTAGTTTGAGTTGTTGAGTCGCTTATAGTTAATTTAGATTCTAATTCATCATGTTTTTGTTGAATTAAACTAATTTCATCCTCAAGAACCTTTACTTTGCTGGATGAGAGAATTAGTTTTTTACTAGTTTTTTTGAGATTATCAAGTGTGCTTATCAGCTGATTATCAAGCTCATCAAGCTGCAATTGAAGGTTGGCAATATCTGCTTTATATTGATCAATTTCATCTGAATTATCAATAGAGATGATGACAGGTTCAGGCTTTTCACTGTTAAATTGAGAATAGGAATAACCAATAAAAAAAACTAAAACAGTTGAAATTAAATAGAATGCAATTTTCTGATTCATTTTATTTATTTTCCAAAAAAATATTCACTATTCTTTAATCCACTTGGCTGCATCTTTAGCGTAATAAGTTAAGATTGCATCAGCCCCAGCTCTCTTAAAGCATAAAAGGGTTTCAAGGACAGTTGATTTTTCATCAATCCATTTATTTTGGCTGGCAGCTTTGAGCATAGCATATTCACCACTAACGTGATAGGCAAAAGTTGGCACACCAAAAACTTGTTTAACATTTGAGACAATATCAAGGTAAGGCAATCCAGGTTTGATCATGACCATATCTGCACCTTCATTAATATCAAGCTCAACCTCTCGAATAGCTTCATTTGAATTACCTGGATCCATTTGATAAGTTTTTTTATCTGATTTTCCTAAATTGCCAGAGGATCCTACTGCCTCTCTAAAAGGACCATAAAATGAAGAGGCATATTTTGCAGAATAAGCCAGTATATTTGTATGAATAAATCCGGATTCTTCCAGAGCATTTCTTATGGCACCAATTCTTCCATCCATCATATCGGAGGGAGCAACAATGTCAGCACCTGCCTCAGCATGAGAAATTGCTTGCTTGATAAGAACATCAACTGTTTCGTCATTTAGTACATATCCATTTGAGTCAATTAAACCATCTTGGCCATGACTAGTGAAAGGATCAAGCGCAACATCTGTAATCACTGCAAGTTCAGGAAAGCTTCTTTTTAGAGCTCTAACTGCTCTTTGAATAAGGCCATCAGGATTGTAAGATTCTTCAGCCTCCTCAGTTTTTTTCTCAGAGGTGATTACTGGAAAAAGAGCTATTGCTTGGATTTCTAAATCAACGATCTCTTTTGCTTCAATTAAAAGTTGATCAATACTTAGCCTCTCTATTCCAGGCATAGATTTAATTTTTTCCTTTTTATTTTTGCCTTCAATAATAAATAAAGGGTAAATTAAATCATGAGCACTCAAAGAGTTTTCTCGAACTAAAGAACGATTAAATTTTTGTTTTCTCAATCTTCTTGGTCGATGAGTTAAAATGGACATTTTGATTCCTAAAGTAACAATAACCAAATTATACAATAATGAAGCAATCATCCGAAACCCTTACAAGTTTATCAAGTGTTAATAAGGCTTTTGTTGAGCCTTTTCCAAATTCAACTAAGGTTTTTGCTAAAGGTTCTAGGGATGATATTATGGTTCCAATGAGGCAAATAAAGCTCACCAACACTATTGGCGATCTTGCTGAAAAAAATGATCCAGTTCATGTCTACGATACTTCTGGCCCTTACACTGATCCCAACAAGACAATTAGCTACAGAAAAGGAATTGATACCATTCGCAGTAAATGGATTAAAGAGAGAGAAGATACTGAAGTACTGGATGGTGTGAGTTCAAAGTTTTCCAATGAAAGGCTAAACAATAAAGAACTTGATGATCTCAGGTTTGAACATTTGAGGGCACCAAGGAGGGCAAAGAAAGGAAAAAATGTGACTCAGATGCATTATGCGAAGAAAGGTATTATTACTCCTGAAATGGAATATATTGCCATACGCGAGAATTGTCTTTGGAAAGAATACAATGATCAAGTCGGGCAACACCAAGGAGAAAGTTTTGGAGCTGCAACTCCCAAAATTATAACGCCAGAATTTGTGAGAGATGAGGTTGCGCGTGGGCGTGCAATTATTCCCAATAATATTAATCATCCTGAAACAGAGCCAATGATTGTTGGGCGAAATTTTTTAGTCAAAATTAATGGCAATATTGGTAATTCAGCACTCGGATCTTCAATAGACGAAGAGGTCGGGAAAATGGTTTGGGGTGTTCGCTGGGGTGCTGACACAATCATGGACCTCTCAACAGGTAAAAATATTCATGAGACAAGGGAATGGATTATTCGTAATTCTCCAGTTCCTGTTGGTACAGTGCCAATCTATCAAGCACTTGAAAAGGTTAAAGGAGTGGCTGAAGACTTAACGTGGGAGATTTTTAGAGATACCTTGATTGAGCAAGCTGAGCAGGGTGTTGATTACTTTACAATTCACGCCGGCGTTCGACTTAAGTATGTCCCGTTGACCATGGATAGGGTTACTGGAATAGTTTCTAGGGGCGGCTCAATCATGGCGAAGTGGTGCCTTGCGCACCATACAGAGAGCTTTCTTTATACCCATTTTGAGGATATTTGCGAAATCATGAAGGCTTATGATGTCACCTTTTCGCTTGGAGATGGTTTGAGACCTGGCTCTATAGCGGATGCGAATGATGCGGCTCAGTATGGTGAACTTGAGACTTTAGGTGAGCTTACAAAAATAGCATGGAAGCATGATGTCCAGACTTTTATTGAGGGTCCTGGGCATGTTCCGATGCACATGATTAAGGATAACATGGAAAAGCAGCTCCAAGAGTGCGGTGAAGCTCCTTTCTATACCTTAGGCCCCCTTACGACTGATATAGCACCAGGTTACGATCATATTACCTCTGCAATTGGGGCAGCTCAAATAGGCTGGTATGGTTGTGCAATGCTTTGTTATGTAACTCCTAAAGAGCATCTTGGGCTTCCTAATCAGGATGATGTTAAAACTGGAATCATTACCTACAAAATTGCTGCACATGCTGCAGACTTAGCAAAAGGACATCCTGGAGCACAGATTAGAGATAATGCTCTCTCAAAAGCAAGATTTGAGTTTAGATGGGAGGATCAATTTAACCTTGCACTGGACCCTGATACTGCAAGAAGTTTCCATGATGAAACGCTTCCAAAGCAAGCAGCTAAGACAGCACACTTCTGTTCGATGTGCGGACCTAAGTTCTGTTCAATGAAAATTTCTCAGGATATTAAAGGCTTGGATAGCGATACGGTTGAAAAAATTCAAGAAATACAAGTAGAGATGGACAAAAAGTCTGAAGAATTTCTTAAAAATGACAGCGAGATTTATCTAAAGGAAGGGGCTTAAAGCAGACTTACCTAGGATTTAATGTAAGGCGTTATTGCATCCAGAACATTGTTGACTGCACCTTTATTATCTTCAAAGATTTTTCTTGCGTTAGCCCCAAGCTTTTCTCTTCTTGAATCGCTCAATATGAGTTCAGAAATAGTCTTCATAAGCTCATCAGCACTAGCAACTTGAATTGATGCATCATTATCTAAAAGCTGTTTTGAAATCTCTTCAAAGTTATAGACGCTAGGGCCAAAAATGATTGGTTTTGATAACGACGCAGCCTCAAGCATATTTTGACTTCCATTTTCAGTAAGGCTTCCACCAATAAAGGCAATATCACTGATGGAATAATACGCCATCATTTCACCCATACTATCGCCAATAAGAATATCAGTATCTTCAGAACACCTTTCTCCAATTGATCTTCTTTTGACGTTGAGACCCGTTGCTTTAGAAATCTTGAAAACTTCTTCAAATCTTTCGGGGTGTCTAGGAACAATAAGGATTAGTGAATCAATTGTATTTTTTAATTTAAGATAACTTTCAATTATTAGTTTTTCTTCGCCATCTCTAGTGCTTGCAAAAACTGCAACACTTCTATCTCCAACTATATTTTTTAAAGTTTTGATAGTGCTTTGATCAATTGGGTCGTTAATATCAAACTTAAGACTACCACATGTTAATATCTTTTCTTTATTTACACCCAATGAGATAAAGCGATCTGATGTAAACGAGTTTTGAGAGCAGATGATGCTTATTCTATTGAGAGATTCATTGACTAATTTAGGAGAAAATTTTTGGTATTTGTCAAATGATTTTTGTGATAATCGAGCGTTTATAAGAGCCGCAGGTATTTTTTTCTTATTGAGTGAATAAATTAAATTTGGCCAAATCTCAGTCTCCATCAAAATGCAAATTTTAGGGTTAATTTTGCTTAGAAAGGATTTAATAATGAGTTGAGAATCAAAAGGAAAAAAGCAGTGAATCACATTATCTTTATAATGATTTTTTACCGCTACAGAGCCAGTCATCGTTGTCGTTGAAATAACAATCTTATGTTTTGGGTATTGACTAAGAAGTCCATCTACCAAGGGCTTAGAGGCATTAAACTCTCCTACAGAAACACAGTGAATCCATATGACCTGACCTTTTATTTCTTTCACGATTCCTAACTGATTCTTTAATTTGACTTTCCATAACGAATTATGAGTATCTTTCACAAGTATCTTAATTAGAGCAAAGGGAATACTAAGCCAAATGATGAGTGAGTATAGGAATCTATTCATTAACTGATTCAATTAGATAATATTTTTTGAATATTCATATAGTTAAATCCTTCAATTCTCTTCTAAAGGGCTTATGAAAGGCAAAAAAGGTATAATAGTTCGCTGATATTATAGCTTTATCGTATAACTTTCATCACATCTATTTTTCTTAGAATGTTTCGTTACTATGATCTTGACTAGAATTTTTTTTAATATTTATTAAAATTATGAAATTTGTCGATTCTGCGAGTGTTGTTGTTGAGGCTGGAAAAGGCGGAGCAGGCTGTTTGAGTTTTCGCCGCGAAAAATATATACCAGATGGTGGTCCAGATGGCGGTGATGGGGGAGACGGAGGTAGCGTCTACTTTCGAGGCCAGGAAGGACTTAATACGCTTAGTGAGTTTCGATATAACCGCTTATATAGGGCTAAGAATGGCTTGCCTGGAATGGGCAGAGATCGAAGAGGAAAATCTGCTGATGATCTTTATGTTGAAATCCCATTAGGTACAAAGGTTATTGACCTTGCAACTGATGAGGTGATTGGAGAAATCACAATTCATGATCAAATTTTACTCGTTGCAAAAGGCGGCTTTCATGGATTAGGAAATGCCAGGTTTAAATCCTCAGTGAATCGTGCGCCAAGACAAACCTCACCTGGAACCCCTGGAGAGTCAAGAGAAGTTGCCTTAGAACTTAATATTATGGCTGATGTAGGGCTTTTGGGGATGCCAAATGCAGGAAAATCAAGTCTCATAAGGCAAATCTCTGGTGCCCGCCCAAAAGTTGCTGACTATCCATTCACAACTCTTCATCCAAGTCTTGGAGTTGTAAAGGCAGGAAGTAATCATTTTGTGATGGCAGACATACCAGGCTTATTAGAAAAAGCAAGTGAAGGAGTTGGTCTTGGGTTTGAGTTTCTTAAGCATCTTTCAAGGGCTAGAGCTCTGTTGCATGTGGTTGATATATTGCCATCTGATGGCTCCAATCCAGTCAATAATTATCTGACTATAGAATCTGAATTAAAAAAATTTGATGATGAACTCTTCAAAAAACCCAGATATATTGCCATTAATAAAATAGATTTAATTGATGATAAACAAAGAGATAAAACGATTAAAGATTTTCTTAAAAAGATCAAATATAAGGGAAATGCGTTTAACATATCTGCATTAAATGGAATGGGCTGCAAATCACTCGTTTTTGGTTTGTATGAATTAATAGAGCAAAAAAATGAAAAATAAGTGTTGGGTTGTAAAAATTGGGTCAGCCCTTTTGACAAATAATGGCAAAGGAATTGACAAAGGTTTAATTTCACAATGGGTAGAGCAGATTGTTGAGTTGCAATCTAGCCAAATTGATGTAGTTTTGGTTTCAAGTGGATCCATTGTTGAGGGTATGAAGCGATTAGGTTGGAAGGATAAACCCAGTGATATTCATAAACTTCAAGCGGCAGCTGCAGTTGGACAAATGGGATTGGTTCAGGCTTATGAGTATCTCTTTGCAAAGCACAATGTTCAAACTGCCCAAGTATTATTGACTAGAGATAATCTCTTGAATTCCAAACATTTTGATAATATTTCAGCAACTTTGGCTAACTTACTTGAGTTTGGTGCTGTTCCGGTAATTAACGAGAATGATACCGTTGCAACAGAAGAGATTAAGTTTGGTGATAATGATACTCTAGCTGCTTTAGTGGCAAACTTTCTAGGTGCTGAAAAACTCATCATATTGACAGATCAGCATGGCGTTTTTGATGATGATCCACGTAATAATACTGAGGCTAACTTAATTAAAAAAATACACTTCAATGATGACAAGTTAGAGAGAGTAGCAGGAAAAACAGCTGGTAATCTTGGCTCTGGAGGAATGTATTCAAAAGTTATGGCAGCAAAACAAGCGGCAGAATCTCAAACTATTTCTAATATAGCTTGGGGTCGAGAAAAAGAAGTTTTAACCAGAATTTATAAAGGCGAATCCATAGGGACATTAATTCATTGTTAGCATATATCGGTTTAGGATCTAACTTAAAAGACCCTAAGTTACAAATTGAAACAGCTCTCAAAGCTTTGAATGAGGTAGATGGAATATTAGTTACTAAAATTTCAAGTTTTTATGAATCAAAGCCACTCCTTGATATGCCAGGACCAAACTACATAAATGCAGTTTGCAAAGTAGATACATCTCTTAGCACTATAAATTTATTGGATGTTTGTCAACAAATAGAAGACAATCAAAAGAGAATTAGAGAAGTAAAATGGGGGTCAAGAACAATTGATTTAGATATACTTTTGTATGACCAACAGGTTATTTCAAGTGATAGGCTATCTATTCCTCATCCTGAAATGATTGATAGAGCTTTTGTTATGGTGCCTTTATATGAAATTGACAAAGAGATTATTGTCCCCTTATTAGGACCAGTAGAAAAATTAATAGACAGAGTAAACAAACTTGATGTAAAAAAAATATGAAGCATTCAGAGTTAAATTTATACAAACAAAATAGTCAAAAAATTACCTGCTTGACTGCATATGATGCGTCAATGGCTAAGCTACTTGATAATGCAGGTATTGATGCAATTCTGATTGGTGATTCTCTTGGAATGGTTATTCAAGGGGATATAAATACACGCTCAGTTTCAATGCGCGATATGTTGTATCACACTTCTATCGTTGCTAAAGCCTGTAAGAATGCACTAGTCATTGCTGATATGCCATTTCGTAGCTATGAAGATCCTCAGAGTGCCTTAAATAACGCTAGAGATTTAATAGATAATGGGGCACAAATGGTTAAGATAGAAGGGGGTATTGAGCACTCTGAAGTTATTAAAGCTTTAATTTCAAATAATATTAATGTTTGTGGTCATTTAGGTCTTCAGCCTCAGTTAGTTGTCCATTCTGGCGAGTATAAAGTTCAGGGACGAGATGAAGATTCAGCACAATCGATAATTAATAATTCAATCCTTTTAGAGTCTTTGGGCGTTAGTGTTTTGGTTCTTGAATGCGTCCCTAGTAATTTAGCAAAGCTAGTGAGCGAGCAAATCAAAATCCCAACTATTGGAATAGGTGCTGGAAATGATTGCGATGGACAGGTGCTTGTTAGTTACGATATGCTAGGCATTACTTCTGGCAAACAGCCAAGATTTGTCAGAAATTTTTTAAATTCTCAAGACTCTATTTCAGCAGCGGTAAAATCATATATTATGGAGGTAAAGGAGGGAACTTTTCCTTCTGAGAGTGAGAGTTATTAATGCAAATTTTCAAAAAGAATTCCGATCTTGAACTCTTTTTAGATAGTGTCCGAGAAAAAAATAATGAGATTACGCTTGTTCCTACGATGGGTGGGCTTCATGATGGGCATCTCTCATTGGTAGAGCGGGCAAAAGAGCTTGCCAAGATAGTCGTTGTCAGTATCTTCGTTAACCCTACTCAATTTGCCAGAGGAGAGGATTTTGATGATTATCCAAATACCTTCGATGATGATAAATTACTGTTGGAGTCAAAAAATGTAGACGTTTTATTTCTTCCATCCAAAGAAGAGATTTATCCTCATGGAACATTAACCGATTACAAGGTTGGTGACATTGGTCAAATACTGTGTGGCGCTTTCCGACCCACCCACTTTGATGGTGTAGCACAAGTAGTTAAGCGTTTTTTTGAAATTGTTGAGCCAAATTATGCTGTTTTTGGTGAAAAAGATTTTCAGCAGCTCTTAATTATTAAGTCCTTAGTTAAGAATCTTGATTTGGAGATAAAAATTGAATCCATACCAACTGTTAGAGAAGAGAATGGATTAGCAATGAGCACAAGAAATCAATACTTAAGTAATGAAGATCGTGAAAGAGTTCCAATCTTTTATAAGATACTTAGCAATACCAAGCATTCTATCCAAAATGGAAAATCAGTACTCTCCGCTAAAGAGGATGCAATTAAATCATTGAGTAGGGAGTTTGAAGTTGAGTATTTAGAGGTTCTAGATGCGAATAACCTTACACAAATCCAGACTAATACCTCAGAAATTATTATAATATCTGCTATCAGGTTTGGCGGGACTCGTCTTATCGATAATATTGTTTTTAAAAGGAAGGATGATGTTTAGTATTACTGAAGAGGCAGAAATTTACGTCGCAGATTTATTTGAACAGCAGGATGAAAAAGATCTTGGTTTAAAGGTTGATGTTGAAAAAGCTGGGACACCTGTTGCAACTGTAACATTTAATTTTTGTATCAAGAGCGACCTTCCTGACAGTTACCAAGAGTTTCCATATATTGGATTTAGTGCGTTTATTGATGAATCTAATAATCAATATTTAAGTGATTCCCATGTGGCATTAAAAATTGATGGAACAAATAAAAAATTAACGATTACTGCTCCTAACGCAAAAGGAGAGGCACCCAAAGATGACGCACCTCTTGAAGAAAAAGTTCTTTTTACTATTGTCACAGAAGTCAATCCTAGTCTCGCATCGCACGGCGGATTTGTTGATTTAGTTGAAATCACAAAGAAAAATGAAGTAGTTCTGAATTTTGGAGGAGGTTGTCAAGGCTGCAGTTCAGTTAACCTGACACTTAAAGATGGGGTAGAAAAACAGCTTAAAGCTTTGTATCCAGAAATCTCAGCTGTTCTTGATGCAACAGACCATTCTTACAAAGAAAACGCATACATGTAGTTATTTAGCACATTCATGCTAATATTAATACAAGGTGAGGAATGGAAAGTATAAGAGTTTATTCCCATTCTGCATGTCTTTCGAAAGATAATGGTGATGGTCATCCTGAAAGAAAAGAGCGCCTAGAATCAATACTTGAATCTATTCATAGTATTGATGATTTAACTATTGATTTGAAAGAAGCACCAATCGCTAAATGCTCGGATATTAATCTGGTTCATCCCCAGTCATATCTTGATGATATTTTTTCAATGATTCCAGACCAAGGGCTTATTGGTGTTGAAAAAGAACCTTATGCTGATACCCTCCTTTGTCCAAACTCAAAGGAAGCAA
>Ga0209228_1001963_pt1 | contig 10088 bp, 7 predicted proteins | sample METZYME_3_150m_FD_187547 | JGI IMG/M metagenome (GOLD analysis project Ga0209228, IMG submission 187547) | Marine microbial communities from oxygen minimum zone in mesopelagic equatorial Pacific - METZYME_3_150m (SPAdes) (version 2) | ecosystem: Environmental > Aquatic > Marine > Oceanic | place...
CCGCGAGACTTGGATTTCTGCTTGGATTCCCAGCATGGTACCAAGTATTTGCTGCACCGGCAGTTTGTTCGAGGTATTCACACATGATGTGTGGAGCGCATTTCTCAGCTGCACGGGATAGTACATTCGGGAAATCTCTGAGCTGGTTGATGAGCTGTCGTTCATAATCCTCTGTAAGTAGAGTCAAGTCTGCCGAGCCTGACTCAATCTCCTCTGGGATAACTTGTGCCTTAGCGAAAATCGAGTGCATCCGAGCATGAGCGTACTGGATCTTATACATCGGGTTTTTGTCTGAGTAATCGAGAGCTGCATCCAGATCAAAAACCATTTGAGCATCCGGTTTTCTCATTTGGAAGAAGTATCTGGTCACATCAGTTCCGACTTCAGTATAGAGCTCCCGAAGAGTGGTGCTGGTGCCAGCACGTTTGGAGAATTTTACTTCACTTCCGTCTCTTACGACCCGAACCATCTGGTGCAGCACGTATTCTGGATATCCCTTCGGCAACCCCAGCGCTTGCAGCCCGCTTCTCACTCGATCAACAGTCCCATGGTGATCCGATCCCTGGACATTGATCACGCGTTCGTACCCTCGTGTCCATTTATGCATGTGATACGCAACATCAGGAAGGAAGTATGTCGGGAGACCATTTTTCCTAATCATCACCCGATCCTTTTGATCACCAAATGCCGTGCTTTTTAGCCAAATGGCACCCTCATGTTCGTAGACAAAGCCTGTTTCCCTTAGAGCTTCCAGTGTTGAGTTCACACGACCGTTCTGATGTAAGGAAGATTCTAGATAGTATTCGTCAAAGTGGACTCCGAAATCATCCAGATCACAGTCCTGTTCCTTCCGAAGGTATCGGACTGAGAAGTTACGGATTTGCTCTAGAGCTTTCTTTGATTCATCAAGCACGAACTGATCCTCGAATTCCTCAGCCAGTGATTCGGCGAGTTCATTGATGTATTCGCCATGATATCCTCCTTCGGGTATTTCCTCTTCCCTGCCAAACAGAGCTAGATACCGAACCCTTACGCTCTCAGCGAGTTTATCTATTTGTGTTCCAGCATCGTTGTAGTAGTACTCTCTATGCACCTCCCATCCTGTCCACTCAAGCAAAGAAGCGATCGCATCTCCCAGGGCTGCTTGCCGACCATGACCGAGATGCAGTGGTCCGGTGGGATTGGCTGATACAAACTCGACCATAACACGCGCGCCTTCACGAGTGTTCTCCCTCCCAAAGGATTCGTTCTTAGCCACGATTTCATCCAAAATCGATGCGGCTGTAACTGTAGATAGCCTGAAATTCAGAAATCCAGGCCCAGCTACCTCGACGGATGCGATCCCTGCCGCGCTTCCCTCAAGAGAGGCAGCGATCTCTTCCGCAATGTCACGAGAAGGTCTACTAAGGCTTCTGGAGAGGATCAGGGCGATATTGCATGTAACGTCCCCGTGGGCAGGGTCACGTGGACGTTCCAGATGAATCTCCACCTCACCCATCCCCATTTCTTTGATCACCGCAGCAAGGGCTGCTTCTATGGGTGTATGGAGCACTCTTCAGCTATCGGATTTAGAGTCTGATGATTTTGAACCAGAGCTCTTGGTTTCAGATTTAGGACTCTTTTGGGAGGTCTCTTTACTAAGGTCTGAACTTGAAGAGGGTTCTTTGGACGTTCCCGAATCTGAGTCTGATTTACTCGCCACTCCTCCACTCTCTGATGAGGCTCTTTTCTTGTAGTCTTCAGATCGGTAATCAGTGATGTAAAAACCCTCACCCTTGAAAATGAGACCTGCCCCGCCCGAAATCATTCGTTCTGAATCTTCACCGCAATCTGGACACTCGGCTCCAGGGCCTGCTGAGATCCTCTGGAAAACCTCAAACTGATGCCCGTTTGGACAGCGGTACTCGTAGGTTGGCATGGGTAACGAAGCTAACTATGAGGGGCATGGGTGCCTACCCGTGGTAGGCTCCCCATTCTGAACGAAGAGCGTCACTTAACTCACCTAAAGTCACCCCAGCTTTCACAGACGAAATAAGTCGAGGCATGAGGTTTTCTTCCCCACGGGCGGTTGAGCGTACAGCTTCAAGCTGGTCTCTGATTGTCTCGTCTATTCTTCGCTCCTTATGTGTCTTGAGACGAGCAATTTGTTCCTGCTCCAATACCTCGTAGGCGGGCTTTTCTATAGACAGAGCCTTGTCCCCTTCGGTATGCACGTTCACTCCTACGATTTCCCTGCGCCCAGATTCTACATCCAATTGAACCTTATATGCTGCAGTTTGGATCTCTTCCGCCATGTACTCGATAGCTTTAGAGGCACCCCCAAATTCTTCAATTGTCTCCAGGTAGTTGACGGCCGCACTTTCGATTTGGTCAGTCAATGCCTCCACGTAATATGAACCGCCAAGGGGGTCTGCCGTGCGGGTTATACCTGATTCAGAGGCAATAATCTGCTGTGTCCTGAGGGCTAATTTAGCTGCTTCCTTTGTCGGCAATGCAAGGGCTTCGTCATACCCGTTAGTGTGAAGGGATTGGCTACCACCGAGTGTTGCTGCAAGAGCCTGTATCGTTACGCGGATGATATTATTGAGGGCTTGTTGAGCACTTAATGTGGAACCACCCGTCTGAGTATGAAATCGGAGACGACACGAATTGTCAGATGCTTCGTAATGTTGCCTGAGAAGTTTAGCCCAGAGGCGGCGAGCGGCTCGGAACTTTGCTACCTCCTCGAAAAGGTCGTTATGCGCTGCAAAAAAGAATGAAAGACGAGGAGCAAAAGCGTTGATATCGAGCCCGGCTTCAACTGCACGTGCTATATATGCCAGACCGTTAGCGAGTGTGAATGCAAGTTCTTGAGGGGCGGTAGCACCCGCTTCGCGAATATGGTAGCCAGAGATAGATATGGGGTTCCAATTCGGAAGTTCTTCTCTGCAAAAGGAAATAATGTCAGTGGTTAAGCGAAGGCTCTCCTCTACTGGGTAGATATATGTTCCACGAGCTATGTATTCCTTGAGAATATCATTTTGGAGTGTGCCCCCAAGTAGATTGCGATCAACGCCTTGTTCGTCCGCAACTGCAATGTAGAGGGCTAGCAAAATCGCCGCCGTAGAATTGATGGTCATTGAAGTGGATACTTCTCCCAGGGGTATCCCTTCAAACAGGGCTTTCATGTCTTCAACAGAATCTATGGCTACCCCAACCCTTCCGACTTCACCTGCTGCGATGTTTGCATCGGAATCGTGCCCCATCTGGGTTGGCAGATCGAATGCGACGGAGAGTCCTGTTTGCCCCCGGTCCAAGAGGTATTGGAACCTCTTATTCGTTTCCTGAGGAGTGCCGAAGCCCGAGTACTGACGCATCGTCCATAGGCGCTCCCTATACATATCTGGGTGGATTCCTCTGGTGAAAGGAAAAGTCCCAGGAAGAGCCGTGTCTTCAACCCTCTCTGTGCTGTAAACAGGGTCTACTTCAATACCACTGTCGGTATAAACCGGACGAGGTTTCTCTTTCTCGTTCATCAATCAGCTTGTCCCCTCTCCGGGTGGCACAAGCTCCACTAAGAGCGTTCCCTTTTCTACTGCATCTCCACTCGCTATGTGGATTATCTGCACACACCCTCCTGCATCTGCTTTCACCTCGTTCTCCATCTTCATCGCTTCCACGATTACAAGCCCCTGTCCTGCCTCAACGGAATCCCCCTCTTTAACTTTTACATCGACTATCGTACCTGGCATGGGCGCAATGACTGCCTCAGGGTGCTCGACCTGACTTTCTTGCTCTTCTACTTCCTTGATAGCTCTACCGAGTCGGTCAAGCACATTGACATGGAAACTACGTTTGTTCCACAGAATGTCCCATGTCCCTCTGCCCTGTTTCGTTGCATGGATAGGCTGGGAAATCCCTTCTAGGATCAGGCTATACTCATTCGCTTTCTCAAGTGCAGCCAGGTCCACAAGAACTGCTTCTCCATCAATCCTCACTAGATCATCAGATATTTCGATTTCAAAAGTCGAGTCTTCTACGATGACCTGGTAAATCATTGACTTGTGGATCGCTTTAGAACTGCAATGGTTTCGATGTGTGCAGTCTGAGGGAACAGGTCGAATGCCTGAGACTCTGCCAAGGAGTAACTCGGTACTAGGCGATTGAGGTCACGAGCAAGGGTAGCTGGGTCACAGCTAACGTAGATTATCGTTTCTGGTGGAGCTTCTAGAATTTGGAGTGGAATTGTGCGCTCTAAGCCGCTGCGTGGAGGATTAAGTATCAACAAATCTACAGGCAGGAAATTCGCAAGGTGTTCTTCAACTGCACCCTCGACTGTGCGGTAATTAATATCCTTATCCTCACAGGATGATGTTAGAGCGGCTCCATTTACATCAATCCCCACAACCGTGGTCCCTGAATTCGCGAGATGTCGTCCGTAATGCCCCACACCGCAATACGCGTCGATTGCGCTATCTGGTGCCCCAGCGATTGCTATCACGTGTTCTTGTAATAGGTGGGCAGCAGCACGGTTAACTTGGAGGAACACATCCCCAACCAAGAGAAGCTCTTTCTCAATCCAAATCTCTTCGTGGGCTTTGCCATAGACTAATTCTATAGCTCCCGCATCTGACACCTTATGCCACACGGTGGATATTGGTGATACACGCGTCATTAAAGGTTTAGGATTCCAGGTACCCTTACCACCCTCGATAAGTAGATCTACTCCTGACCTTGAGTTCCGAAGGGTTAGACGCAAGCGTCCTCCAGATGGTAGTCGTCTGGCGCCCGTCCCCCAATTGTCTCTCAGGGACATCCAAGCAGAGGTAATTTCTGGCTCAGGTAGGACACACTCTCGCCTCACATCGATTACATGACCAGGCCTATGGAGTCCATGAAATCCTGCCACGACTCTCCCACCGCGCAATCTTCTGAGAGTGAATGTCATCCTATTACGGTACTGTGCCTTGTCTGGTGACGCTGTCACCGGAACCTCTTCTACCTCCAATCCTCCAATTCTTGACAAGGCTTCCAGCACAAAGGTTTCCTTCCATTTCAATTGTTCAGGGTACGGAATGTGCTGGAGAGAGCATCCGCCACATTTGTCATAAATTGAACAAAGCGGACCGTTTCTCTCTTCAGTAGGATCCAGGATTTCCTCAAGCTGGCCTCTAGCCCATCGCCGTTTCAGTGTGGTTACCTTGACGCGTGCTATATCTCCAGGTGCACTACGGGGTACGAAAATAACACGCCCATCAGGAAGCTCGCCCACTCCTGATCCATCGGAGGCCAAGCTTCGGATCGTGATGTCAGCGAATCCACTAGCAGGAACATTAACCATCATGTTCTAGGGGACTTTGATGACATCCCCTCTGACTGCCAACGTGACAAATTGGGGGAGGTTCGTGCTAAGCGAGTCCGTTGCTCATCCTTTGCCTCTAGAAGCGCTCCAGCAATCGCAATCGAGCGTATCACTTCCGGATCTACTGGGGATTCGTTCAGTAAGTCGGGGTGCTCTTGCAAATACCGAATTGAAAGGTGCCCTCTCTTAAAATCCGGTTCATCCATAACCCGTCGTTGAAGCGATGCACAATTTTCGACCCCAAGTAGTACAAGTTCGTCAAGTGCTCTGGCCATGCGTTCTATTGCGGCCTCTCGCGTGTTCGCGTGCACTATCAGTTTCCCAAGCAAGGGGTCATAGTACTGGGAGATATGAGAGCCCTCTCTAATCCCACCATCCCAACGAACTCCAGCTCCGGTGGGCAGCTCGAGGTGGGTTACGATTCCCGTAGAAGGTAGAAGTCCCATTTGTGGGTTTTCTGCTGTGATCCTGCACTCAATCGCATGCCCTGATATCCGAACGTCCTCTTGTGTGAAGTCCAATGCTTCTCCGGAAGCAATCCGAATTTGCCAGTCCACAAGATCAACACCAGTTACTAGCTCGGTGACCGGATGTTCTACTTGGATTCGAGTATTCATTTCCAGGAAGTAATAGTTCCCATCCTCATAGAGAAATTCGACAGTCCCTGCTCCGGTATATCCAATAGCTGTTGCTGCTTGGACAGCGGTTCTCCCGATGGACTCGCGCTCTGCAGTGGAGAGCGCGGTGGCAGGGGCTTCCTCAACAAGTTTCTGATGTCGGCGTTGGATCGAACATTCACGTTCTCCCAGATGAAGAACTGAACCCTGAGTGTCTGCGAGTATCTGAACTTCGATATGTCGGGGTTGTTTAAGGGCTTGTTCTAGATAGAGGGTGCCGTCCCCAAAAGCCGACAGTGCTTCTCTCTGGGATGTCTCGAATGCGGCATTAAGTTCACCCGGCTCTTCCACCACCCGCATTCCCTTTCCACCCCCTCCAGCAGCAGCTTTGACTAACACGGGAAAGCCGATCTCATGAGCGATTTCTATGGCCGCTTCAGGGGTAGATACAGGTTCAGTAATACCGGGAATTACAGGGATTCCGGCATCCTGCATGTACCGCCTTGCCTGGATCTTATCACCCATCACCTCAATGACCTCGGAAGAAGGTCCAATGAAGATGAGCCCCTCATCTTCCACCGCTTTTGCAAATGAAGAACGTTCGGAAAGGAACCCGTAACCAGGATGTATCGCGTCTGCTCCTGTAGCCTTAGCCACCTCGATGAGCCCTTCCGTCCTAAGGTAACTCTCTGAAGAGGGGGCTGGACCGATGTGATATGCCTCGTCGGCGGCTAGGACGTGTGGTGCTAATCGATCAGGCTCGGAGTAGACCGCTATAGCACGGATCCCACGTTCACGAGCAGATCTAATTATGCGGACAGCAATTTCACCGCGGTTGGCCACTAAAATAGAGCGGATCAAGGAGATTACCGAATCAAAAGGAGGTAGGAGTTAACTCTCTTAGCCCATTTATAAAAACTAGATAACGAAGTCTCCATAGGAGAGAACTCAAGAAGGTGAGATTACGACTTACTCTATCTCAAGCCAAAATGTTTCAGGACTCTGGTAGTCTATAATGGTATATTTCCGTGTTTCCTGGCTGGATTCTTGTCACGCTTGTTCTGTAGCATGTCCAGGGCGCTAATCAGCTGCTCACGTGTCTCCCTTGGGTCGATCACATCATCCACGTAGCCTCTGGCTGCTGCGATGTAAGGATTGGCGAACCTTTCTCGATACTCTTCAATTTGTTCGGCCTCAGCAGCTCCTGCATCCTCAGCCTCATCCAATTCTCGCCGGAACAGAATTTCTACCGCTCCCTTTGGGCCCATTACGGCAATCTCAGCTTGAGGCCATGCTAGGTTGATATCACCACGAATGTGTTTCGAGTTCATCACATCATAAGCTCCACCGTAGGCCTTGCGAGTGATGACTGTCAGTTTGGGTACAGTTGCTTCCGCAAAGGCGTATAAAAGCTTTGCACCATGGCGAATGATGCCTCCATGTTCCTGTGCTATCCCCGGCAAAAATCCGGGGACATCCTCGAAAACGACTAGCGGGATATTAAAGGCATCACAAAACCGAACAAATCGAGCACCCTTGTCCGATGCATCGATATCGAGTGCACCTGCAAGGGATTCAGGTTGGTTTGCTATAACACCCACCGTCCTTCCACCCAAACGTGCGAAGCTCACGATGATATTCTGGGCGAACTGAGCATGAATCTCATATAGCTCGCTCTTGTCGACCACGCACTTTATGACCTCCCGCATATCATAGGGTTGATTGGGGTTGTCAGGCACTATCGCTAAGAGTTGATCTTCCCTCCGGTTAAACGGATCTGAAACCTCTACGATCGGTGGCAACTCAGTATTGTTTTGAGGGAGATAACCCATCAGGTCACGCACAGATGCTAGACATTCGGGCTCACTCTCACATGCAAAGTGCGCAACTCCAGATACGGAAGCGTGAACTTCAGCCCCACCAAGACCTTCCATGTCAACATCTTCATGCATCACCGTCTTCACAACATTGGGGCCAGTAACAAACATGTAACTGGTCCCTTTAACCATGTAGACAAAATCAGTGATTGCAGGGGAATAGACCGCTCCCCCTGCGCAGGGGCCAAGAATGACGCTGATTTGGGGGATCACCCCCGAGGCAAGTGTATTCCTTAGAAAGATGTCAGCATACCCTCCGAGGCTTACAACACCTTCTTGTATACGTGCGCCTCCGGAATCGTTTAATCCGATTACTGGAGCGCCGTTCTTAAGAGCTAAGTCTTGAATCTTTACGATTTTTTCAGCATGAGTTTCGGACAGTGACCCACCAAGAACCGTAAAGTCCTGGCTGAACACATATACCAATCGGCCATGGATTGTGCCGTAACCAGTTACGACTCCATCTCCAAGAATTTTCTTCTCATCAAGCCCGAAATCAACAGACCGGTGCGTCACAAACCGATCTAACTCTGTAAATGAGCCTTCATCTAATAGAAGCTTCAGACGTTCCCGGGCAGAGAGTTTGCCTTTTGAATGTTGGGCAGAGAGTCTCTCTTCTCCACCACCCTCTTTCGATCTGCGTCGTAGTTCCTCGAGCCTTGCGAGCTTCTCATGAATTGACATTAGACTCTTGGACTTTAGCCAACAGGTAAAAGGATGCCTTCATCGATATAAACTACTTCAGTAAGTCGGAGAATTCGCCCATCCACAAGCGAGTAAACACCAGCTGCACCTTCAATTTCACGTAATCCCTCGATTGCTACTCTAATCTCTTCTGGAGATTCAGCGCCCCCCTTGAGGCCTTCAATAAGTAGAAGTGCAGTATCGTAACCGAGAGCGGGAACGCCACTGATGAGACTTCTCTGGAAATGCCTCTCGTATGCTTCCCGAAATTGTGTAGACGTATTTCTATCCTCCGCATGACCCACAGAGGCAGTAGCGACCACTCCCGTGGTGTGACGAAGGTCTACTGTCTCTAGAACCTGAGAGTCAGTCCATCCAGATGTCCCGAGTATATCAATAGCTAGTGTATCCAATCCGTAGTGAACCACTTGGGGTGCCACAAACTCCACATCCTCTGAGGGGATAGGCACAAAGAGCGCTACGGGCTCAAGTAGTTCCACATCCAGAGTATCATCTTCCTCGAGGCCCAGCGCTGCAATTTCCGCAGCTCTCAAAGCATTCTGGGCTCCTATGATTTCTTCACCAAAGGATGTTGCTCCCACCTGATATGCGTAACGGCCAACAACAGGGAGCCCCAATGCTCGAGACATTTCTTCAAACGCGTTGGCCTCTTGGACCGATTCCGAACTTTGTGAATGCAATACTGCAATTCGCGTGTATCCATATTCGAAGGCATACCTGGCCATCTCCTCAGCAGCTACCGGATCTGGACCTTCCAAAGAATATACTCCCGCCCCTGCACGTGAGGCGCTTCGGGCAGTGGGTGAAACCAGCGGTACTGCTATCTGACGCGCATTCCCGGCAATTTCGAGAGAAGAATCTTCTAGAAATCCTATCACGCCTCGAATGCTTGAATCCTCGAGATCCCCAATCAGGCTCCCCGTGAGTGCTGGGTCACCCTGATCATCCAGTGAGGTGATCCGAACGTCTAATAGCGGTTCGCTCAGTTCTACCGCTGCGATTTCAACACCTTCTGCTATTAGTTGAGCAAATTCTGCCAGCCCCGGCGGTCCGCCAAATGGAAGAAGCGTAGCGATCTCAAGAACTTTTGCCTCATCCGGAGAAGCATCTGGAAGTAATTCCTCGGTGGCGGTGGAGTCTTCGGTCGAGGTATCCAGTTCGCCCACAATCTCTGCCCCTATTACTTCGTTCCCACCGGAGATAGGTAGATTTTCAGCAGGAGGGCTAACCAATATTTCACCGGGGATACCTGCCAGACGGCAACCACTGATGATTACGAGAGCAACGACTATTCCGATTGGCATTATCGGGGTCTTTTCGGACCAAAAGCGCCCCGTCATTCGAATGCAGCAGAAAGTGGGTGCAAGCCCCCATAATTCAGTTGCTGCAAACACCACATCGCTAGTCCTTTACGGTCTCCGCTTCAGCTTCGGGAGCGTCTTCATCTTCTGACTCTTCCGCTTCAGCTTCGGGAGCGTCTTCATCTTCTGGCTCTTCCGCTTCAGCTTCGGGAGCGTCTTCATCTTCTGGCTCTTCCGCTTCAGCTTC
>Ga0209228_1001965_pt1 | contig 10086 bp, 7 predicted proteins | sample METZYME_3_150m_FD_187547 | JGI IMG/M metagenome (GOLD analysis project Ga0209228, IMG submission 187547) | Marine microbial communities from oxygen minimum zone in mesopelagic equatorial Pacific - METZYME_3_150m (SPAdes) (version 2) | ecosystem: Environmental > Aquatic > Marine > Oceanic | place...
CACTTAATTTGGTCAATAACTATGATCTCACAGTTTTTGCTCATAAAAATAGAAAACCAATTGATGATTTGGTTCAAAAAGGTGCAAAAGAAGCAATTGATTTAGAGGAATTAGTAAGTTTGTCTAACGTTATTATAATGTGCGTTACCAATACTCCAGTAGCAGTAGATATAATTAGTGAGATCGCTCCTCATTTACAAAAAAAAACTATGATAATTGACATAACAACGCATAAAGCTGACGGTTCAATTCAAATTTTTCAAAAATTAAATTCTTTAGATATTATGTATGTTGAATCGCCTGTAATGGGAGGACCTGTTCAGGCTGAAGAGGGAGTTTTAGGGGCAATAGTTGGTTGTGAAGAGAAAGATTTTGAATTTGCAAAAGAAATTTTAATGAATTTTTGTAAGGATGTTTTTTATTTTGGTCCTGTTGGTATGGGTGCAAAAGCAAAATTGGTTAATAATTTTCTTTCACTCGGAACAGCTACTTTTGTTATCGAAACACTTAAAGCTGCTGATAAATTAGGAATTGACTTAAAGAAACTTTATGATGTAGCAAAACTTGGCTCTGGAAATTCAGGAGCCTTAAATCGTATGGCCGAAAAAGCTATCAATAATGATTATAAGGGATACATGTTTAGTGTTAATAATACCTTAAAAGATTTAACTTATATCAATGAATTACTTAAAGATATGCCTAATGCTGAAAAATTATCTTCAATTACAAAATCTTATTATGAAGCAGCGAAAGAAAAAGGTTACGGTGAGTTATTTATTAGTGAATTAATAAAAAAATAATTATTATTTTCTTCCGGCAGTAAGTGCAACAGCAGCAATAATCACAAGTCCTGTTGTTAAATCTTTGTAAAAAGGATCAGCATTCAAAATATTAAAACCATTATTAATTAAGGCAAGTAACATTACTCCAGCGATTGATCGCCAAACAGCACCTGATCCACCATAAATACTTGTACCACCCAATATAACAGCTGCAATAGCCTGTAATTCCATTCCTAGACCTGCTTGAGAAGTCCCTAGTGATATCCTTGAAACTTGGACAGCAGCAGCAATACCTGATGCAAAACCACAGAAACTAAATGCAAAAATTTTAACTAAATTTACTTTTATCCCAGATAGAATTGATGCATCTTCATTTCCACCAATTGCAAATATGTATCTACCTATTGTAGTTCTATTTAAAATAAAAGTAGAAATAATAGCAAAGACTAATAAAACATATACTGCAACATGAACATCAAATATTTTTTCTCTTCCAAGCCATGTAAACTCTTTCATACGGACAGGTATTAAAAATCCACCTGTAATTAATATTGCCATTCCTCTAAAAACTAAACTTGTTGCAATAGTTGATAAAAAAGAATGTACTTTGAGGGAAGTAATTATGATTCCATTTAAATAACCTAGCACTATACCAATTAATGGAGCAACTAATAAACCAACATAAGGATTGTAATTTATTGCTATCCAAGCAGCTGTAACACTTGCAACAGCAAAAATTGCGGCTGTAGAGAGATCAAATCCCCCTACAATGATTACCAATGTTAATGCACTAGCTATAATCGCTAGAGGGGTATTTTGATTTAATATATTCAGCAAATTTCTTGGAGTTAAAAACGCTTCACTGGAAAGGGTTAGTATTATCATTAATAACACAATTAAAATCAAGACTGCGTAAGTTCTTAAAAAATTAACAAAATTAAACATATTTATACTAATTTACCGTATTAATTTTTTTTGCCTCAAATAATGAAAAAAGAACATCATCCATTGAGTATTTTGAAGGAATAATTTCTTTTAAAGTTTTCCCATTTTTAATTAGATATGCCCTATCTGATAAACCCATCACCTCTTCCAATTCTGATGATACAAGCAATATAGATACGCCGTTAGCAGATAAATCATTAATCAGTTCATATATTTTTCTCTTAGCACCTATATCTATTCCTCTAGTAGGCTCATCAAGTAATATCAATTTTGGTGAATTAAACATCCATTTAGCGAATAATACTTTTTGCTGATTTCCTCCAGAATAATAAGATATATTACCATCAGTGTTAGTTGGTTTTATATCAAGCTGTTCTATCAATTTTTTTACTAATATTATTTCTTTATTAAATTTTAGTATTCCGTAATCACTAATTTTCAATAAGTTTGTTATTGTAATATTAGATTTAGAATTTTGGGTAAATACTAAACCTTGCTTTCTTCTATCTTCTGGTATCATCACAATACCTTTTTTGATAGCATCGTTTGGACCTTTTAATTTAATAGAATGATTTAAATATTTAATTTCACCTTCTTGAATAGAATCAATACCAAATATAGATCTTAAAATTTCTGTTCTTCCACTTCCTACCAAACCAAGCAGACCTACAACTTCTCCTTTATGAATATCAAGAGATACATTTTTTATACCTGTTTTAGATCTAATATTTTTTAATTCTAATATTTTCTTTACATTTTTTGACTCAAAATTTTTTTTCATAGGAAAGGCAATTTCAGCTGATGTGCCAAGCATCGCCTCAACAACAGTTGATTTATTCTCTTTAAGAATTGAGTTAGTTCTTATTAATTTACCATCTCTAAGAATTGTAATTTTACTACAGACTTCAATTATTGCATCTAAGAAATGAGAAACATAGATAATCAAACACCCTGATTTGTTCAATGTTATCATTAGTTCATGAAGTTTTTGTACTTCGTCATTAGTTAAAGACGAAGTAGGCTCATCCATAATGATAACTCTAGCATTTCTAGCGAATGCTCTCATAATTTCTACTTTTTGTTGGTCAGCTATTCTCAGATTAACAACTTTCTGATTAGGATTTATGTTAAAACCTATTTTTTGATCGATTTTTTTATACAAATTAAAATTCTTTTTTCTTAAAATTCCAAAACTATTTTCTTCTATACCTAAAAAAATATTTTCAAAAACAGTCAAACCGGGAACAAGAGCTAACTCTTGATGTATCATTGCTATTCCATTATCTAAAGCCATTTTAGAAGACCATTTAGTTATTTTTTTATTATTAATATAAATGTCTCCACTTGTAGACTTGTAATGCCCACCAATAATTTTACCAAGAGTTGACTTGCCGGCTCCATTTTGTCCAACTAAGCCATGTATTTCTCCAGAATTAAATTCTAAATTAATATTATCTAAGGCAATAGTTCCAGAAAATGACTTTGTTAAATTTTGTACCCTAATATTTATTGAAGAGCCTGATTCAATATTATTGAATTCAGGCTCTTGAATTATTGTCATTAATTATTGTTTGGTAATAGATAACTAATTATTAACCGCCCCATTCAGGTTTCCAGTTAGGATTAGCATCTAATACTTCCTTTGTAATTATTGGATCAATTCCAACAACTTCAGGTTTGGTAATATCAATGACGGGATCAACATTTTCTCCATTAAGTGCTGCGATTACAGCTTTAGCAGATAAATATCCTTCAGAGAAAGGTACGCCAATAAAGGTCGCATCCCATTGACCAGCTTGAATAGCTTCAATTGCAATTTCTGCAGCTCCACCACCCATTAAATAAAGATCAGCAACATTATATCCTGCATCAGCTAGAGCAATTTCTGCTCCTAATAGATGTTGATCTGCATTTGATAATACAACATGAACATCTTTAGCTGATTGAAGAGCATCTGTCATTCCTGTAAGAGAAACATCTGGACTATAGTTACCTTCAACAGTAGCAACAACTTTTATGTTTGATTCTTTTCCAAGAATATCCAAAAAAGTATCATATCTCAACTTATCAAACGGATATATTTTTTGTCCAATCATAATAATAGTATTACAAGGATCTTTATCTTTACAATATTTTACTACTTCGTTTGCTTGGAGAGTAGCACCATACACAGGCGAACCCGCAGCAGTTGCCGTAATTCCTTTAACCTGAGGTTCTAAAGTTGTTAAATCTGGGCCAATAGGAAATAAACTTGTCGCTACTTTTATATCAGCAGCGATAGCTTGCTCTATTACACCAGCAATACCTACTGTATCATTAGGAACAACTACAAAGCCATCAAATTTTTTGGATGCAATTACATCTTCAATTTGCGCATATTGAAGTGTTGCATTAAATTCACCATTGTAAATTTCTGCATTTACATTACCAGCTTCACTAGCAGCTTTTTTTACGCCTTCCCAAGTTGCTTGGTTATAACCATTCTCACTAGAAGATGCGAAAAATGCAATATTAAGATCTTTAGCAACAACTGAATGTGCATAAAAGAAAAAAAATACAGGTAACAATGCTAATTTAAAAATTAATTTCATTATTCCTCCTTTAAAATTAATTGAACATTTAATATCAAATTGGTATCAGTACATTTTTTTAATGTCAATTAAGAAGCAAATATTAGTATGAACAAAAATGTATAGAGTATCAGCAGATATTGGCGGAACCTTTACTGATATAGTAGTAGAAAATACAAGCGAAAAAAAAATTAATACAATTAAAGTTTTGTCTACCCCTGATAATCCTGCCAATGCAGTATTTCATGGTATTAATAATAATCTTAAACTTAAAGATATAGACTTTATAGTTCATGGAACAACTGTAGGACTTAATGCTTTTTTAGAAAGAAAAGGTTCTAGAGTATTATTAGTTATGACTTCTGGTATTAGCGATACTTTCACAATTGCTAGAGGTGATAGAAAAGAATTATATAATGTTCAATATACAAAACCCAAAACACTTGTTCCTAGAAGAGATGTAGTTGAAGTTAAAGAAAGAATTCAATGGGATGGTAAAATATTAAAAAAATTAGATGAGGAAGATTTAAATAATATTGCTAATAAAATAAATAATGAAAAAATTAAAGCTATAGCAATTTGTTTTTTGCATTCATATATAAATCCAGAACATGAAATTAGAGCAAAAGAAATACTAAAAAAGAATATAGGAAATGATGTTGTTATATCTCTATCACATGAAATTGCTCGAGAGTGGAGAGAATATGAAAGAGCTTCTACTGCTGTAATGAATAGTTATATAGGTCCTATTACAAATAAATATCTTAAATCATTAGGTAATCAACTTTCTGAAGGCAAATACTATAAACCTTTATATATTATGCAATCAAATGGTGGTGTAATTCGAGTTGAAACAGCAATAGGACAACCTGTTAAAACTCTTTTGTCAGGACCAGTTGGAGGAACTATTGGCGGAGAAGCTTTATCCAAAAAAATTAAAAGACCAAATTTAATTTGTGTAGATATGGGAGGAACTTCTTTTGATATGAGCTTAATAATCAATGGCAAACCGTCTGTTACAAATGAGACTGAACAGCAACATATACCTTTGTTAATTCCTCTTGTAGATATACATACAATTGGAGCTGGCGGAGGATCTGTAGCCTGGTTAGAGAACGGAGCTTTAAAAGTTGGTCCAAGAAGTGCTGGAGCAGAACCAGGCCCTGCGTGTTATGGTAAGGGAGGAAATGAACCAACAGTTACTGATGCAAATCTATTTTTAGGAAGACTTGGAAGTAATTCAAAACTCGGCGGATGGATGAATTTGAACGTCAAAGCATCTGATAAAGTAATAAAAAATTTATCAGATAAACTAAAAATTTCAAAAACAGAATTAGCTGAGGGTATTCTTTCAATAATAAATGCGAAAATGGCAGATGCTATTAGAACAATAACAGTAAAGGAAGGTATAGATCCTAGAGAATTTTCTTTAGTTGCTTTTGGGGGCGCTGGATCAATGCATGCTGTTTGGTTGGCAGAAGAATTAGAAATTAAAGAAGTTATTGTTCCTAATGATCCCGGAACTTTTTCTGCGTGGGGTATGTTGCAGACAGACATTAGAAGAGATCTTACTGTTAATTTTTTTCAACCTTTTCAAGGTTTGAGCAAAGAAAAAATTATTGAAACTTATAATAAACTCGAAGCTGAAGCAGCTGATCTATTAGTAAAAGAGAATGTAAAAAATAGTGATATGTCATTTATGTTAACTGCTGATATGAGATATATAGGACAAGAATATTATGTAAATGTCCCAATAAAACTTCCAATTAATTTAGAAGAAATAAATAAAAATTTTCATTTTACATATGAACAACAGTATGGACATTCAACACCCGAAGGACCTTGTGAATTTATTAATTTAAGACTTATTGCTGTTGGAAAGATTTTAAAATCTGAATCAATGAAATCTATAGATAAGAAAAATATAAAAGAAAAATCAAGTAGAAAAATAATTTTCAACAAAAAAAATTATGAAACAGATATATTAGATCGGCAAATAATTGGAACTAAGGAAAAATTTGTAGGACCTATTGTTATTGAAGAAGAAACAGCAACTACTGTAATCCCTCCAAATTATTCTCTGATAAAAGATGATTATGGAAATTTAATAATAAATAAAAATTAAAATGAAAAAAATAGATCCAATTAGTACAGAAATTATTAGAAATGCATTTATATCAATTGCTCAAGATATGAATGCTGTTTTAATTAGAAGTGCATACACTCCTGTAATATATGAAGGAAAAGATTGTGTAGTAGCTTTATTAGATGAAAAAGGTGAAGTTTTAGGTCAATCTTCTGGTTTGCCATTATTTTTGGGAAATTTACAAGTATGCGTGCAAGAAACAGCAAAAATTTATGGCTGGGATTACTTTAAAGAAGGAGATATTTTTTTTGTTAACGATTCTTTTTTTACAGGTACACATTTAAATGACATTACAATATTTGCACCAATCTTTTGGAATAAACAACTTGCTGGATTTTCAGCAAGTAGAGCACATTGGTTAGATGTTGGCGCTAAAGACCCTGGTGGGTCGATGGATTCTTCAAATATTTATCAAGAGGGTTTTAGATGGCCTGTCACAAGATTATACGAAAATAATAAACCAAAAAAAGAAATTATAGAATTTCTAAGAATGAACGGAAGATTTGGTTACTCTTTAATTGGCGATATGAATGCACAGATTGCTGCTGGCAAAACAGGTGAAAAAAGATTCCAAGGTATTTTAGATAGATTTGGTTTAGATTTAGTAAGGTCTGCAAGAAATGAAATTTTTAAACAATCAGAAGAGTTAGAGAAGATAGCTGTTAAAAAAATCAAGAATGGTTCTTATGATTCAGAAGGTTTTTTAGATGATGACGGACTTGGAAGCGATCCAGTTAAAATAAAAATGAAAGTAACTGTTGAAGATGAAAAAATTACAATTGATTTAGATGGTTCTGCTAAACAAACTCAGGGTCCCGTAAATTGTGGTTTTGCTCAAACAATTTCTGCATGTAGAGTTGCATTTAAATTATTAATTAATCCAAAAAGACCTGTTGATGGCGGAACTTTCAAAACATTAGAAGTTACAGCACCTCAAGGTTCAATTTTTAAAGCTGAAGAACCTGCTGCTTGCCAATGGTATTTTTCAAGTTTAGGATTATTAATAGATGCATTTGTAAAAGCTCTGTCACCTGCTATTAAAGATTTATCTGCTGCAGCTCATTATGGAGATTCAATGGTAATCTTTATCGGGGGAGTTGATCCAAGAAATAATTTTCCTTTTTTGTCAGTTGAACCAACTTGTGGCGGTTGGGGTGGCTTTCCTGACTCTGATGGTGCTGATGCTTTGATAAATAATGTTAATGGAGGTTTTAAAGATTTGCCGATTGAGGTTTTTGAAAACAAATACCCTGTTTCAATTTTTAATTACGGATTTAGAAAAGATTCAGGAGGAACAGGTAAATTTAGAGGAGGTTGTGGGCTATACAGAGAATATACAATTAATGCAGATGGCTTTGTATCGCTATGGTTTGAAAGATCTGTGACTCCAGCTTGGGGATTATTTGGAGGTAAAGATGGCGTAGGACCTAATGTAAATATTAAAAGTCTCGATGAAAAAGAAAAAAATTTACTAAAAGCAAACGGGTTACAAGTTAAAAAAGGCACAGTTCTTACAACCTATACAGGTGGAGGTGGAGGCTTTGAAAAGCCTTTTGAGCGTAATCCAGAAAATGTTTTAAATGATGTTATTAATAAATATGTTTCAATTGAAAAAGCAAGAGATCATTATGGTGTGGTAATTGATGAAGATTTAAAAATTAATAAAGAAGGAACATTCAAACTTCGCAATACTTAGGAGATGAAAAAAAAAATTATAGATTACAATAATTTAAGTAAAAGCGTTAGTAAAGATAGTAACAAAATTTTTTTTAAAAAAATTGATCAATTAATTAAAAAATCAATCGGACATAAGTTAATTACTTTTACAGTTATTGATCATTCAATAAAATACGTTGAAAGAATATATACAAATAATCCAAAAGTTTATCCATTGTTAGGTAGAAAAAAAATTCCAAAAAATATGTGGAGTAAAAGAGTCATTAAAAATAAAAAACATTTTTTAGGTAAAAATAAAAAAGAAATAAAAAAATTGTTTTTTGATTATGAAATAATTTTTTCACTAGGGTGTGGCTCAATTATTAATTTTTTAGTAAAATTTAATAATAAACCAATTGGTACAATTAATGTTCTTGATAAAGAATATAAATATAAGCATATTGATATTGAAAAATTAGATACTATTAGTAGTTTTTTAATACCTTTTTTTTTAAAACATCAATTTAAAATGAAAAAATAAAAGTTTATAAATGAAAAGTAGAATTGATAAAATTATAAAGGCAATGATAAAAGGCAATCTTGATGCAATTGCTGTTATTGCAGGGCCGAATATGGCGTATCTAACAGGTGGTGATTTTTTTCTCATGGAAAGACCTACTGTTTTGATTTTTTCAAGGAATCAAAGACCATTGGCAATTTTACCAAGTTTAGAAGTAGATAGTTTTCAAGCATTAAATTTTGATTCTGAAATAGTAGCCTGGAAAGATAGTGAAGGTTATTTAGATGCTTTTGTAAAGGCAGGTAAAATAATAGGTAAAGTTGAAAAGATTGGTGTTGAAGGACAAAGAATGAGGGTATTTGAATTTAATGCTATGAAACATGGTTTTCCTAATGCTGAAATAGTGAATGCACATAATGAGATTGCTTCTATAAGACTGTGCAAAGATGAAAGTGAGATTCAAAATTTAAAAAAGGCAATTAAAATTTCTGAAGATGCTTTAGAGGAGATATTAAAAAATGTGAAAGAAGGAATAACTGAATCAGAACTTGCTCAAATGTTAATTGTTGAACAGTATAATAGAGGAGCGCATGGCATAGCTGTTCACCCTTTGGTGTTAATTGGAGGTAATTCATCATTACCACACGGTCACGCAGGGAATAGAAAATTAAAAATCGGGGATGCCTTATTATTTGATTTTGGATGTATATATAATGGCTATATTTCTGATTTTACAAGAACATATTTCTTCAAAGAGGCAAGTGACAGCTTCAGAAAAATTTATGCAGTTGTGAAAGAGGCTAATGAAATAGGTCGAAGTTTAGTAAAAATTGGAACGAGCTTACATGATGTAGATGATAGAGTAACTAAATATCTAGAAGACTCTCCTTACAGCAATTTTATAGTTCATAGAACTGGCCATGGTCTTGGAATGGAAGTACATGAAGATCCTTCTGTTGTAAGAGGAAATCATCAAAATCTTCAAAAAGGTATGGTGATTACTATCGAGCCTGGTTTATATGATAAAGGCAATGTTGGAATTAGAATTGAGGACAATGTTGTTGTTACAGAAAATGGATATGAAAGCCTAACTGTTCTACCTAGAGAATTGATAGTTCTGTGATATATATTTTAATCTCATCCATTTCATTTATTGTTTGTTTTTTTGTAAATTATATTTAACAAACATTGATAAATTTAATTTTTAATTAATGTGATATCAATTTGATAAATCAAACAAAAAATTCTTATTATCTTACCGGATTTTTCCTGGTTTTTTTTGCAGGATTATTGTGGAGTTTTGGGGTGGTAACAGTGAGGTACATGGTTGATGCACATCAATTTGTATTTCAATATTTATTTTGTCGAGGAATAGCGGTGGCGACAATATTAGTTTGTTTTCTTTTTTATAGAGAAGGATTTTCTTTTTATACAAATTTTGCAAAAGTAGGGATACCGGGTTTGATT
>Ga0209228_1001967_pt1 | contig 10085 bp, 9 predicted proteins | sample METZYME_3_150m_FD_187547 | JGI IMG/M metagenome (GOLD analysis project Ga0209228, IMG submission 187547) | Marine microbial communities from oxygen minimum zone in mesopelagic equatorial Pacific - METZYME_3_150m (SPAdes) (version 2) | ecosystem: Environmental > Aquatic > Marine > Oceanic | place...
GGGGCGGAAGCTGGCGCATTCGGAACTCCTTGCAGGTCTCCCCCTTCTCCCTGCCACCAAGGCTCATCGGAATCTTCAGTCATTCGGGGATCCTCCAAGGATTAGTACGTGCCAGCTGATGCAGCAACGGCGAAGATGATTATCAACAGGTATAATCCGACGAATGCGATAGTCAGTCCGATAGAAATCCATCCAATAATCTTCGCAGCATTTGCCAATCCTTGATCTGGATGTCCGGGATGCTGTTTGGTGATTTCCAACGCTGAACTCGCCATGATTACTCCGGGGATCGCGGTGCAACAGGAGAATCCCATGAGGCCAACAACCGACAGAACAAGAGCGACAGTCGCCTGTGTTTGAGGATACTGGCCGACGTTCATCGGGTTGCTCATTCCTTGAACATAGAGGACTTCGGCTTGACTCGCTGGCTGTGCTTCACCAGAGATTACATTCGTTGCAGAGGGAGCGCCTTCTTCAGCCACGACTATTCGTGGGATAGTCTTGTTTTAAGAGAATCTCCGTCTTTCCGGAATGCTCCGTCGCTCAGGCTTCTACCGCCACGAATACGACGGCCATCAACAAGTAGAACCCGATGATTACAATCCACAATCCGATAGTAATCCATCCAACAATCTGAGCTGCCTTTGCCAATCCTTGATCTGGATGGCCAGGATACTGCTTGGTGGTTCCCAGTGCAGTATTTGCCATGATAACTCCGGGAATTGCGGTACAAAGGCCGCACATCATGAGGCCAACAACCGATAGAACAAGAGCGACAACCGCCTGTGTTTGGGGATACTGGCCGGCGTTCATCGGGTTTCCTTGAACATAGAGAACTTCGGCTTGACTCGCTGGCTGTGCTTCACCAGAGATTACATTCGTTACTGGGGGAGCGCCATCTTCGGCCATGACTATTCGTGGGATAGTCTTGCTTTAAGAGAATCTCCGCCGTTCTGTAGGAATTTCCAATCGTTATCCTCATGGAACATTCCCCCTTCGTAACGACCATGCCTGAGATGCCCGAGGTGGAAACGGTCCGCCGTGGGCTCGTGCCACACTGGGTTGGTCGGCGTATTAGCTTCGTTGATTTGCGCCGTCCTGACTTACGTTTTCCTTTTCCCGATGGCTTCGACGAGGGTTTGACTGGGGCTACGGTTGAGGGAATCGGGCGAGCCTCGAAGTATCTGTTGATTCGGCTCGACAACGGCTTGACTTGGTTGAGTCATTTGGGAATGACTGGGGTTTGGACTATCGATGCAGATGGGGAAGGTAAGCATGACCACGTGTATGTTGAATTCGACGATGGTGCGCTGACTGCAACTTACACCGACCATCGTCGCTTCGGAATGATGGACCTCTTCGAGACGGCTGGTGAGGCCGACCACAAGTTACTGGCTGGGCTAGGCCCGGAACCACTGACAGAGGAATTCACGCCCGAGGCTCTCAAGGCGGGTTTACACGGTCGACGCAGCCCGATCAAGACCGTGCTGCTCGATCAGCGTGTGGTCGCCGGACTAGGCAATATCTACGTCAGCGAAATCCTCCATCGCGCTGGTATTTCTCCACTCAAAACTGCGGCGGAAGTGGCAGGAAAGAGTGGGCGTATCGTCGGCGCAATTGAGCGTATGTGGACTCAAACGAACGAGGTGATTTTCGAAGCGATTGAGGCTGGTGGTTCTACGATTTCGGACTTCCGCGGGGTCGATGGTTCGGGTGATTTAGGTTACTTCCCTCACCAATTTACAGTCTTCAATCGTGAGGGCGAGGAATGCAAGCGTGAGGGCTGTGGTGGTACAGTTCGCCGTATCGTTCAGTCAGGCCGTTCGACCTTCTATTGCTCTCGCTGCCAGAATTGAATTCGCGTCGTTTTTGCTTAGGACATCAACCAACGGACGACTGGGAGTTGCATCCTAACGGGGGTCATTCTGACGAGCATCGGTAATCCCTTATTCATCCAACCGGGGATGACTTCACGGCGTCCCTTACGCATTGCCTTCACCGCTACTTTTGCGACCTTGTCTGCTGGTACTGCACCGGTCATTTCCATGGTTCCAAGTTCCATGCCGGCAACTTTCTGGAAGCCGGTTACAACGAATCCGGGGCAAAGTGCGGTGACTGTGACTCCTGTTCTCTTCAATTCAGAGTGCAACGCGCGCGTGTACGAGAGAACGTAGGCTTTGGTTGCACAATATACTGCCATATTCGGGCCGGGCTGGTAGCCTGCGATTGAGGCGACGTTGAGAATCCGGCCAGAGTCGCGCGCCTTCATCACAGCGGAGTAGTGGCGCGCGAGATGAGTGAGTGCTCTGACATTGAGGTCGATCATGTTGAGTTGGCCAGCTTGGTCGAGAGATGCGTGCTTACCCACGAATCCGAAGCCGGCATTATTGACGAGAATGTCGATTTCACCGGACTCCTTGATGACATTCTCAACGCCAATCTGGTCAGTCAGGTCGGCAATAACCACTTTCACATCTATTCCATAGGCCTCAGTCAATTCTTCTGCAAGGGCCTCAAGTTCGACTCTTCTTCGTGCAGTAATCACTAGATTGCACCCTTGTGAACCCAGCACTCTTGCAATCTCTCGACCTATACCACTCGAAGCGCCGGTGACCAATGCCTTCTCCTTCCCTGGCGATAACATGGTCACTCCAAAGAGGTCATAGTAATCAACTGATTCTTAATTGAATGATCTTGAATTGTAGATGATTTTTCACAACAAAACGAACTGTTGATATACCCTCAGTGCTACTGTATATTTTACCTCCAAGCGGCACCGGCAAGATGGACAATTTAGCTCAGCCCGAAAGGCTGAACGATTGCCCAATGTGAGCCTAAACCGCTTGTTGGATTGACTAATTCGAGATGAGAAATATGGGCACAAATACAATTGGCAGACAAAGCTGGACACTGACAGCGGTGCGCGACTTCAAGTCGGCGCTGGACGAAGACATAGAGTGGGAGGAATTTTCCTACGGAAGAACATCAGATGAACTTGAAGAAGAAGACAGGAGAACTGCATTTCTACCATCCGGTATACTATACCTACTTGTAAGAGCGAATTTGACCTCCGATGCATTGGAGTCTGGATTTGTTACGGAAATGTGCTCCTATCCTAAAAGTGGAGAAGAATGGGTTTGTTTCGAAAGGATAGTTCTCAGTTCGATACATCCTCCCTTTGGTCCTACTATTGCTCGCTATGCAGTTGAGGATGGAGAGGATTCTGTTGAGATGGTCCAACTAAGGTGTGGCGAGTCACTTCCAAAGAAAATTTGGCTTCGTGTGGTGGAATTGGATCCGAGTACAATGGCATGGTTGATTGATTCCGACTTATCGCTTGGAAAGCACAAAGGCCAGTCAACTCTCGATGATTGGTGCGAGATTGGAGAGGTTACAAGGAATGCAAGAAACAAACCATGGAAGCGCAAACAACTAGCTCTGCCTGGACCTCCTAGGAAATCGTATAAATTCCGCTGAGAATGTTGATGGACGTTCGATTCTCGCCATAAGCCATGTCTGAGCACTCGCTACAAAACAAACTGATTGCCGAATTCATCGGGACATTCTTCCTAGCCCTGACGATTTGTACCGCCGCTGTGCATGGTTCAGCAGGAGAATATGCACCATTCGCTATCGCCGCTACCCTCATGGTGATGATTTACGGACTTGGGCATGTCTCTGGGGCACACTTCAATCCTGCTGTAACTGTTGGAGTTTGGCTGCGCGGTGCGTGTGAGAAGGATGAGGTCGCACCGTACATCGCGGCGCAGGTCATCGCCGGAGCCGCGGCCGCTCTTGCATCTGCTAACCTACTGATTGCTGATCCGAGTGTCACTGCGCTTGAACTCGATATGACTCAAACGATTGGTGCAGAATTCCTCTACACCTTCGCACTCGTCTTCGTGATTCTTAACGTTGCAACGAGCGAGGCGACCGCTGGCAACGGATACTACGGTGCTGCGATTGCCTTCGTAGTACTCGCAGGTGCCTTGACCGTTGGCGGCATATCTGGCGGTTCGTTCAATCCGGCTGTTACTGGCGCTCTATTCATTTCAGGTGCGATTGAGACCGCCGACCTCTGGATGCACCTTGTGCCGCAATTCGTAGCCGGGGTCGTAGCAGCTCAAGCATTCAAGGCGACTCAATGAATTTTCACATATTTCGCCGGAACTTTCCACCAGTTTCAAACAAGGCCTGTGTGACTTGCCCGACACTGCAATATTCGACGATATCCATCATCACTTCGAACAGGTTGCCGCCATCGCGAGCAACCTGTTTCAGCCGAGCAATCCCTTCCTCAGCCTTCGCCGCGTGCTCGGCCTTGAATGCCTCATTGCGCTCGATGACCATGCGCTTCTCTCCCTCATCCGAGCGTGTAACATCTACATCGAAAGCATCGGCTTCATCCGCCGATAGGCTTGCAGCATCTGGATTAATGAAAGTATTCACACCGACAATTGGCAGCTCACCAGAGTGCTTTCGATGCTCGTAAACCATCGATTCATCCTGAATGCGGTTACGCTGGTAATTCACCTCCAAAGAGCCCAGCACTCCGCCGCGTCGATGCATCTCCTCGAAGACCCGCAGAATCTCTTCCTCGACGCGGTCGGTAAGCCAAGTCGACAGATGTGAGCCTTGCATCGGATTCTCATTGGCGAGCAATCCGTATTCCTTTGAGAGAATCATCTGGATCGCCATCGAATCGCGCACGGTCTCTTCTGTAGGAGTTCCAAAGGCCTCGTCGCGCGAATTCGTGTGCAGCGAGTTGGCATTGTCAGCCAGTGCGTAAAGCGCCTGCAGAGTAGTCCTGTAATCGTTGAAATTGAATTCCTGAGCGTGCAGACTTCGCCCACTCGATTGAATGTGATATTTCAGTTGCTGGCCACGATGCCCAACACCGTAGATATCCCGCATCGCAATTGACCAAATCCTCCGCGCGACCCGCCCAATCACAGCGTATTCAGGGTCCATTCCATTCGAGAAGAACCAACTGAAATTACGCAGGAATTTGTCGGGGTCGAGCCCACGGGCTCGGAACAATTCGACGTAGGTCAGGCCGTTGCTCAGCGTCAGCGCAGCCTGCGTAATCGGGTTCGCTCCGGCTTCGGCGATGTGGTAGCCCGAGATAGATACGAAGTAGTGGTTGCGGACATTGTTTTGGACGTAGAATTCGGCGACATCACCCATCATTCTGAGAGCTGTGTCGAGATTGAAAACTAGAGTGTTTTGTCCCATCGATTCCTTGAGTTGGTCGGCTTGCACTGTGCCGCGTACCGTGCTCAAAGCCCTCGCCTTAATCTCCGCCCTCTCTGCATCATTCGGGGGCCTTCCATTCTCGCTTTCGAATAAGTGGTTTTGCTGTTTTATCGCGACGTTGAAGAAAGCAGCCAAGTGCCACCAATAATTGCCATTGATGGTCTTCGAGGTGGAAGTGTTCGGGGCGCACAAATCGAAGCCTTCGAAGAGCATTTCCATCTCGTCAACGGTTGAAATGCTGACTCCTGATTCGCAGACCTTCCCGAAGATGTCGAGCCGGGTCTGCGGGTCTCTGCCGTAAAGTGAAGGTGAGTCGAAGGCCGTGCTGAGTCGGTTGAATGGCTGGCCTTCGGAGAGGAAATGAAAGCGCTTGTTGGTGCGCTCGGCACTGCCTTCACCTGCAAACATTCTGATCGGAATTTCATCCTCGCGCTTGAATGGAAAAACGCCTGCTGTGAATGGGAACGCGCCGGGAACGTTTTCGGAACGGATCCACTCCATTTTCTCCCCCCAATCTTGGGTGTCCGGAAGTGCTACTCTAGGCATGTCGAGGCCACTGAGTGTTTCGGTTGTGGTATCCACTGGAATCTCTTTGCCTCGGACCGTATAGGATGCTTGTCCTGAGCGGTAGGCTTGGGCTCGCTCGTCGAACTCACTGAGAACTTCCCAAGCGCTCTCTGGGACTCGCTTGCGAATTTCTTCTGCTTCGGCTGTAAGGTCGGCTGCCGAGGTGAGTCGGTTGGATTTGCGCATTTGATTCGCTGCTGCTTCCAGTTGCTGGACGAGGCGCACGTTGCGGGATGCTTCTTGCGTGCGGGCATGGTAATCTCTGACCGAGGCCGCGACTTCTGCGAGGTAGCCCTGGCGCTCGGGTGGAATTGGTGCTGATCGGTGGGGCAGTCCGTCCGCGCCGAGGCGGGCTTCTGTCGCTTGGAAGGATTGGTTGTGCTTCTCGTTGAGGAGGATTGCCAACTTGTGCCAAAGCAGGTCTACTCCCGCGTCTGCGAATTGGCTTGCGATTGTCGGAACTACAGGGAGGTCCTCGTTCTTGGCGTCCCACATCTCTCGGTTGCGCTTGAATTGCTTGCGGATTTCTGCGAGTGCATCCTCAGCTCCTGGGCGATCGAATTTGTTGAGGACTACGAGGTCTGCGAAGTCGAGGGCGGCTAATTTCTCGAGTTGAGATGGGGCTCCGTACTCTCTGGTTGTGACATACATCGAGAGGTCTGCTACCTCGGTAATGGCATCGTTACCCTGACCTATGCCACTGGTTTCTACGATGATGAGGTCGAAGCCAACCGCTTGGCAGGCTTCGATTGCGCGGCCGATGCAATCTGCTATCTCTCGACCGCTTGCTCGGCTTGCGAATGAGCGCATGAACTGGTTGTTGTCTGCTAGGCTATTCATTCGGATTCTGTCGCCGAGCAGGGCTCCACCAGTTCTCTTTCGGGTTGGGTCAGTTGCGAGTAGAGCAACTTTGGCTCCAGGATTGTCACGTTGGATTCTGAGCATCAGTTCGTCGGTGAGGCTTGATTTCCCTGCTCCGCCGGTTCCTGTCAAGCCGACAACAGGGCAACCCTCGCCTTCCTTGATTGTCCGAACGCGCTTGAGGGCAGCCCGGAATTGGTCATCATCGGCGTTTTCGGCGAGTGTGAGTAACTTCGCTACCGCTCCGTGCTGTTCCGCTGAAACTGGTCCTGAAAGAGATTTGAAGCGAGCGTAGTCGAGAAGGTCGATATCACTCGCTATCTCTATGGCATCACCGACCATTCCAGTCAAGCCCATCTCTCGTCCATCGTCGGGCGAGTAGATTCGGGCTATGCCTTCATCTCGAAGCTTCTTGATTTCCCATGGCAGGATTGTTCCACCACCGCCGCCACAAAGGAAGATATGGTCGAATCCAGCCTCGTCGAGGATTTCCTTGGTGTGAGTGAACATCTCGACCGCTCCGCCCTGATATGACGTAATCGCAATCGCATGAGCATCCTCTTGAATCGCCGCTCGAGCCACCTCGTCAGCGCCTCGGTCGTGACCGAGGTGAATGACTTCACAACCCATCGATTGGAAGATTCGACGGAAGATTCCGATTGCCGCATCGTGACCGTCGAAGATCGCCGCTGCGGTAACCACACGCAGCGGCGTGGTGGACTCGGCTCCCGCCTTCTTTGAAGGCGAATCTCCGGCCTGAACCTCGCTCACCATACAACTGCGACCCAAGAGTCGCAAATGAAGGCGACGACGCGTATTCAATCACTGATTGGACCTCAATGACGGGTGAGTATTGAAGGTAGGAGGCACACTCGGTAATCCATGGAAGACCAGAATGTGTTGCATTTCTGCCCCCGTGATGGCTCTCCTCTCGTTCCTCCAGAAGCGTCTAACCGCTCGGCCTCCACACGTCACGGGATACACCATTGTGACACCTGTGCGGGTATGCTACTCAACGCCGAAGCCGCCCAGTCCTCTTTCTGCGTAGATAAACTCGAGAAGATGCACGAGGGATTCATCACCGAAGGAACCCCGGTTGACATTGATTGCCCATTCTGCGATGCCCAGATGCGTGTGAGAAATTTCTCTTTCCAGCGTATCGACGGCAGCCTCACAGATCCGATTGAAATCGACGGCTGCCCCGACTGCACTTCGTTTTGGTTAGACGCGGGCGAATTACAGAGACTATCACCGCCCGAGAACGGTGGGCGAACAGCTCGCGTCGAAGCCAACACACTCGCTGTGGTACTGGAGATTCTCTTCCACCTGCCAATCGTTCTACTCTGAGCGTACACAGCCAGACAGATAGTCTGAGAGTTCACAGGACCTCGTTGTAGATCAGTGCGGCGAACACGAACATCAGAACTCCCATCGCCGCGTCAATTCGACTCGCCTGGGCGCGCAGTTTCGAGACCCCGTCACCCCGCGTCAGTACTGTTGCAACCGTAACATACCATGTTCCGTCGATGCCCATACCCAGCAGACCCATTCCAAACAGAGTCTCAGTACTGATGTCGGCCTCGATGAATGGAGCATACAGTGCCATGAACCAAGCCAGTATCTTGGGATTTAGCAGGGCTATCGCAAAACCCTGAGCGAAGCCCGCGCGGTCCGAAGGACCGTGCTCGTCATTGGTGAGTGATTCATACGGATCTCCCCTAGATGCCTTCAGGAAATTGACACCAAGCCACACTAGCAGGGCGATTCCACCCCACTTCAGTATCGTCTCCGTGGATCCGTGCAGGTTGAGTGCTGTGGCCATCACGGCTGCGGCGAGGAAGGCGTAGATGCCGAAGCCGATTCCATGCCCGATACCAGTCATCACTCCTTGGCGCCGACCTCCGACCATGGTGTTTCTAAGTACCACTGCAAGGCTGGGGCCGGGACTCATTGCACCGAGTACGAACACGGTTGCCAGAGCGACCCAGGCCTCTGGTGTCAATTCGAGTCCCCCCGAGTACAGTCTTCCAAGCCCTCAAGCATCAGCGTACATTGCTTCGATCTCAGCCGCCCAGTTCTCACGGATCTGCTTCCTGCGGATCTTCAGGGTAGGGGTGAGCTCTCCGTGGTCGACCCCTAGGTCACGGGGCAGCACGGTGAACTTCTTGACCTGCTCGGGGTTGCTGAACTTCTGGTTCAGTCTCGCTACCGCTGCCTCCAGCTGGTTGTGTATGTCACTGCCAACTGCTGTGTACTCTGACAGGTCGTGCCCGAGCTCGGCTAGCTTGGCCAGCTGCTTCGAGGGGTCCTTGGGGACCTCAGTAGCGCCATCGAGGCCGTGGACGTCCCTGAGTATGGCACCCACGTCAAGTGTGAATAGGGCGCTGCAGTACTTCCTGTTGTCCCCGACTAGCATGCATTGTGAGACCACTGGAATTGACTTCATCGTCTCCTCGATGACGAGGGGCGCGATGTTCTTGCCCGCAGAGCTGACGTATATCTCCTTCAATCGGCCTGTCACGTAGACGAAGCCATCGGAGTCTATCTTCCCTAGGTCGCCCGACTTCAGCCAGCCGTCCTCGGTCATGGTATCGGCAGTCGCCTCGGGATTCCTGTAGTAGCCGGCCATTACGTGCCTGCCCCTGAACTGGATCTCCCCGTTGCCGCCCTTGTCCGGGTCGGCAATCCTGAGCTCGGTGCCAGAGAGGGGCTTCCCTACGGATCCTATCTTGTTCGCCCCAGAATGCCCGAGCGTGGCACCAGCAGAGGTCTCAGTCATACCGTAGCCCTCGTATAGGGGCACTCCGAGCTTGTGGAACAGGTGCAGGATGTCCGGGTTGATGGGGGCTGCACCGGTGATTGCGAACTTCAGGTTCGTGAAACCGATCTTCGCCTTCGCCTTATTCTTGATGATACCACCAATGCCCGGGAGACTTAGCAAAAATGAGGGAGGGAGGCCGGCTACAAGATTGCTGTACACCTTCTCGTAGATTCTAGGAACTCCGATGAAAAGGTGGGGGTTGACCTCCTTGCAGTAGTCAATTGAGTGCAGGGGGTTGTCAACGACCCTCATGTGTATGGCGTCTCGAATCCAGATGTGGTTGTCAGCTAGCTGTCCGAACACGTGGGCGCATGGCAGCCAGGAAACATACCCGTCCCCTTGGTTGAGGGTGACAATCTTGTGGACCTCTGCGATCTCGAAATCCATGTTGTCATGGGTCAGGACAACTCCCTTGGGGTTGCCCGTGGTTCCAGAGGTGTAGATCAGGGATGCGGTGTCATCGGGCTTCACGGCTGCGATCCTGGCCATGACGGCAGAGTCTTCCACCGACGACCCCATTGCGATGAAGTCGGCCCATGAGATGGATTTCTCGTGCTCCATCTCGACCCCATCCATGACG
>Ga0209228_1001972_pt1 | contig 10065 bp, 10 predicted proteins | sample METZYME_3_150m_FD_187547 | JGI IMG/M metagenome (GOLD analysis project Ga0209228, IMG submission 187547) | Marine microbial communities from oxygen minimum zone in mesopelagic equatorial Pacific - METZYME_3_150m (SPAdes) (version 2) | ecosystem: Environmental > Aquatic > Marine > Oceanic...
CGACACGGACCCCAAGTGTGTCGAGCCGCTCCCTGTCCCCGGCCAGGTCATCGGTCTGCACGAGGACCATGTACCCGCCATCCCCATTCCGACGTGCCAGCTGTCGACCGGCTGTCGTCCCAGCCTCGACCGGGGATACGACCTCCAACAACCGCTCCCCCACCGGGAACAGCACGTTCCGGAGCCCGAACTGCGACACCCCCAGGTCCCGCACGCAGGGCTCCAGCCCGAGTTCGGTAATCAGGTCCTCCTCCACCGCGTCGAGGTCATGGGCCACGAGGGCCACCTGTCGGAGTCGAATCACCATGCCGTGACCGTACCGGTCCCGATCGATTCTGGTGATACCACCATTGCTACGGTCCGATCATGCAGACGCGGCGCCTCGGCAGGACCGGCCACCACAGCAGTCTGGCCATCCTCGGTGGCGCCGCATTCGCCATGGACACTCCGGAGGATGCCGCCGGGTTCCTTCACGAGGCTGTCGACGCCGGGATCAACCACCTCGACATCGCCCCCGGCTACCGCCTCGCCGAGCGGGCGGTCGGACCCCACCTCCCGGGGCTCCGCAGCCGGTTGTTCGTAGCCGGCAAGACCGGAGAGACCGAACGCGACTGGGCCCGCACCCGGCTCGAACGCACCCTCGAACGGCTCCAGGTCGACCACCTGGACCTGTATCAAGCTCACGGGGTCACCTCGCTGGAGGTTCTCGACCAGCGTGCCGAGGCGTTTGAAGTCATCCTTGAAGCTCGTGAGCGGGGCCTGACCAAGTTCGCCGGCGTCACCGGCCACGACCTCGAAGCTCCACGAGCCCACCTCGAAGCCGTACGCCGCTACGACCTGGACACGGTCATGTTCCCCGTCTATCCGCGGGTTATGGCCGACTCCGACTACCGGGCCGACGTCGAAGCACTTCTGGCCGAGTGCATCGACCGGGACGTGGGCGTCATGGCCATTAAGGCCGTGGCCTGGCGTCCCTGGGGTAACCGGGAACCCGACACCCGCACCTGGTACGAACCGCAAAGAACCCCCGAGGGGATCGAACGGGGGGTCCGTTTCGCGCTGTCGACCCCGAGCGTGGACGTCTTCTGCACGCCTAGCGACAAGGCCACCGCCCGACTGGCCATCTCCGCCGCAGAGCGGTTCGAACCCCTCGACGCCGCCGAGTGGACGGACCTACTGTCGACCGATGAGGACCTCATCTTTCCCCTGGCTGACCGCGCCGCACCGGCCTGGAGTTGAGCAACTCGTTTGGCGGCCCGTCTTTCGGCATGTGGCAGGATCTCCGTTCGTCCAGACCCGTCACAAGAAACGAGTAACTACCCATGCCAGCAATGCAGTTCAAGGGATCCATCAAGGGGCGCGATCTCCCGGCGATGGACGAGTTCGACGCCAACGCCTTTCTCGATGACTTCGCCGTCTCCGATGACCCCGACAAGCCGATCACTGCCGGGTGCTACCGCCTCGAGGCCGGCCAGTCCATGACCTACACGTACACGTACCACGAGATGAAGTTGATCATCGACGGTGAGATCACCATCGCGGACGACACCGGTCAGTCGGTCACTGCCACCAAGGGCGACCTCTTCTACTTTCCCCCAGGCAGCACCATCACGTTCTCTACCGAGGACTACGGCGTGGGCTACTTCGTCGGGCAGCGGGGCGTCGGCGAGGCCTGAATTGCCGGCAAAAGGCCCCACCAAAATTCATTCGTCTAGCAAGCGACGGGTCTGACCCCGGCACTCGTAGGCTTTCCCTACCGGTTCGACCATGACCCGGTTCTGTTCAATAAAAGAAAGCGATACCTGAATATGCCGAACGGCACCGTGAAGTTTTTCAATGCCGAGAAGGGCTACGGGTTCATCTCCGTGGCCGGTGAGGACGACGTGTTCGTCCACTACTCCAACATCGAGGGTGAGGGCTACCGCAGCCTCGAAGAGGGCCAGGCCGTGGAGTTTGAAGTCGGTCCCGGCCGCAAGGGTCCCGAGGCCCTGAGCGTCCGTAAGGTCTGAATCCGAATCGGTGAACCGGCCAGGGCTTTAGCCTGAGGCCGTAGCCCAACCTGCTGATTTCTCGCCCTCCGGGGTCCGCCTTCGAGGCGAGATTTCAGAGAGCCCGCCCTACGGGGCGGGTTCTCTCGCGTTCAAGATCATGACCGATAACCCGATGAGGTTTCGGCGCTGGTCAGAAACCGGGCGAGTCCCCGCCGCCCCGGTAACGCCGGAACCCCGGCACGGCGCCGACGTGTAGGCCCCGGATCCGTCCCATCCGGTCCGGCAGCTCGTAGTTGCCGGATCTGGCCACCCGGAGCGTCAACCAGATGACCGCACCCAGTGTGATCGCCCCACCCGCCAAAGTCCCCGTCGACGGTTCCTCGTCCATCCAGATCCAGACCCACAACGGTGCCATCACCACCTCTGAGATCAACAGGAGACTCACGTCCGCTGGGGGAACGAACCTGTGGACGTAGTTCCAGATCGGGGTAAACAAGCCAATGAGGAGCCCTCCGGACACGAAGGCCATCCACAGGTCGTAGGCGGGGGCCCCGATGCCCGAACCACCGATCGCCACTAGGCCGGCGACTACCCCGGCGGCCGTCCCGCCAACCAGCGTGGGCACACCCGGATCCCGGGCTGGCGCACTCCGGATCAAGACCGCATAGCCACCGAGAGCGACAGGCAGGACCGCCGACAGGACGATGCCCACCGTGTCGCCGGCACCGACGTTGCCTCCAACCATTACCACCACACCGACCCCGGCAGCAGCGATGGCAAGAATCGTGTCGCGGCCCACCGGTTCCCCCAGGAACAGTCGCCCTAGGAGTGCCGCGTAGAGCGGGCTGGTCGTCTGCATCAGTAGAACAAATGCTGCCGGCACCCGACTTAGCGCCACCACGAAAACGCTGAACAGTGCGCCCATCAACAGGCCAGCCAACACCTGCCGCACCCCTGCATCCCGGATGGCCCGGAGTGGATTCCTTCCCGCCGCCAGGATGATCACGAGCGACACCAGTGCGGCCGAGAAGCTGCGGTGACTCAGGTACTGCCATTCGTCGGCCTCCCGAAGGGAGCGGAAGGTCAGTGGTCCAAAGCTGAACGCCAAGCCGCAGACGAGAACCGCAACCGAACCCTGAAACCGGGAGAGGGTGGGCGCCACGTCGGTCAGACCCGCAGAACGTTTACTCGTCCCAGAGCATCAGACTCAGGGACCAGCTGTTCGTGAATCGTCCGGTGACTTACCGCCCCTCCAACCCCCGGTACCACGCGGGGCCACCACCAAGTGTCATAGGAGTTAGTGACGCCTCGCACCCACCCTCCTCGGCACGTCTCGCCAGAAAGATCCAACTGATTAGCGAGGAAGACGATCCCGTTCAGGAGCGTCGCGACGAACGACGACGAGTGCCGTTTGGAAGCCGGAGACACCCGCTTGACGCTAGACCCCACGGGTGCCATTAGTCACGGTCCGGGGTGTCTGGACTCCTGACCGGTATCCTGTTAGCACTCCGGTGACCAGATCAGTGGCAATAACCATGGTCGGATCATCGGTGGGTTCGCTGACGGGAGATGGTTCCCCGATCGACGTGAACCACCCGCCCCGACGATTCGAACCGGGCGATCCCACCCGATGCCTCATTAGGCAGGCCCCATGAACCGCGGGCCGGAGACCACATGACCTCGCCCACCTTCGCCGAACTCGGCGTGCCCACCAACATCTGTCAGGCACTCGACGCCCGGGGTATCACCTCGCCGTTTGCCATACAAGCCGCGACCATCGTCGATGCCATGGACGGCCGGGACGTCTGTGGCCGCGCCCCCACTGGGTCCGGTAAGACCCTGGCCTTCGGAATTCCCCTGGTGGTATCCGTTGGTCGAGCCGAAACCCGACGGCCCCGCGGCCTCGTACTAGCCCCCACCCGGGAGTTGGCCGAACAAATCCGTACCGAACTCCGGTCATTCGCCGGCAAGGTCCGAGTCGGCGTCGTCTACGGCGGCGTGGGCTACGGGCCCCAGTTAAAAGCCCTGCGGGACGGCGTCGACATTCTCGTCGCCTGTCCCGGGCGCCTAGAGGACCTCATCGACCAGGGAGCGGTGAGCCTCGCCGACGTGGACCGAGTCGTCCTCGACGAGGCCGACCGGATGGCCGACATGGGCTTCATGCCTGCCGTTCGTCGCCTTCTGAACCAGACGTCCGACGACCGCCAGACCCTGCTGTTCTCAGCAACCCTTGACGGCGATATCGCCAAGCTGACCCGCGACTACCAGCGCGACCCGGTCCGTCACGAGGTTGGCGAGGAGACGCCCGACATCACCGCTGCAACCCACCTCTTCTGGACGGTCGACAAGACCGCCCGGGTGGGGCTGACTGCCGAAGCGGTTGCCGCTGCCTGGCCAGCCATCATCTTCTGTCGCACCCGCCACGGCGCCGACCGCCTGGCCAAGCAATTGAGTCGTTCAGAGGTCAAGACTGCCGCCATCCACGGTGGGCGTAGCCAGAGCCAGCGCACCCGTGCGCTGGCGGACTTCTCCATTGGTCGAGTGCACGCTCTGGTGGCTACCGACGTGGCGGCCCGTGGTATCCACGTCGACGGCGTGGCGTCGGTGGTTCACTACGACCCACCCGAGGATCACAAGGCCTACGTGCATCGATCGGGTCGTACCGCCCGGGCTGGTGAGGGTGGTGTGGTGATTTCCCTGGTGCAGCCCGACCAGAAGAAGGACGCCCGACGGCTTCAGCGAGACATCGGCCTCGACGAGCCGGTGACCGATCCGGACCTGGCCGTGGTCCGCGATCTGACCCCGCCCGCAACCCGCCAGCTATCTCCAGCCCAACTGCAGGAACGCCGAGAGGACCGGCGCGACGCGCGTGCTGACAGCCAGACCCCCGACTTCCAGCCACGCCGGAACCGATCCCATGGCAAACGCCGGCACGGGTCGGGGCAGGCAAGCTCAAAGCAGAGTGGTGCATCCCAGGGGGGCAACTCCCGTAGCGACAACCGTCAAGGCAAACCGAAGGGCAATGGCAAGCCCAACCAGCGCAGCGGCAAGCCCAACCAGCGCAGCGGCAAGCCCAACCAGCGCAGCGGCAAGCCCAACCAGCGCAGCGGCAAGCCCGCCACGGCTGGACGAGGCGGCCCGAAGGAGGGTGGCTCCAAACAGGGCGACTCGTCTCAGGGTCGCAACACCCACAATGGCAACCGTCAGGGTGGGTCGAAGCGCAACGCCAAATCGGGTGGCCAGCACCGCAGTCGCAGCACTGGCGGACCGCGCCGTAGCAGCGTCTGAACCCTCACCGGATCCTCTCATGGTCGACACAGGCCGCTTGCGAAAGCCAGTTAGGTTCGTCGCGTGTCTCGCCAGTTCGAAACCATCCTCCTCCTCACCGTCTGCCTAGTCGGCATCAGCTGCAGTTCGTCCACGGACACCGTTAACTCACCCAAGGAGACGGTGCCTCTTGAGGACACCCAGCAGGGCCGTGGCGAGCAGTTCCAATCGGCCCAGCAGGAATTCAACGCCTGCCTAGGCGATGCCGGCTACGACTTCCGGGGGTTCGCCGGAGGCGAGGGTGATGTCGCCGTAGTCGAAGATCCTGCCTACCAGGAGGCCCTCCTGCGATGCGCCAACGAATCTGGCATCGCCGCGTTGCAGACCGAGTTCAGGGAGTCACGCGCCAGCCGATCTCCTGACGAGATCCGGGAGGAGAACGAGGCCATCCTCGGTGTCGTGTCCTGTCTCCGTGCGAAAGGGATGGAAATCGGCGATCCCCTTCAAGATGAAACCGGTGCCCTGAACCTGCGACAGATTCTCGGACAGGCCGGTGCCGACCTCCGAGAGAACCAGGAGGCTCGGGAGTGCATGAGTGAGCTGCTACTGGCCCGACGCCAGGCCGACTGACCTGCCGTCCAACCAGGGTCAAACCTCCGACGTCATCCCACTGAGAGCAGTCGCTCGGCGTACCAGCCAGCGAAGCGCGCCACGTTCGGCTCGAGATGGGAGAACCGTCCCTGACGGGCGAACGGGGACCGCATCCCCCGGTGCTGCTGTTCGAGCATCGGAATGTCCTCGGCGATGGCCACATCGAAGCGTTCGTAATACGACTCGGCCACCTCGGCGAACCCGTCGAGGGTGGCCGTCTCCGGTGGAAAGCACACCACCTGGGCGCACCGGCACCGATCGGGCCCATCGGGATATACCTCGTACATCCACATCCCCTCGGCCCCGGTGGCTATGACCAGCGTCGGGTACAACCACGAGTACCTGACTCCACGGGCCTCACGCTCGTTCAACGTGCCGATTACCGGCAGGGCTTTAGCCTGATCGGCCTCGAGGAGGCCGCCGGTTCCCTGGGTTGTGCCGGCGTGCGTGGCCCAGGCACCGACCACCACCTCCGGATCGTCCGGATCGTCATAGGTGTCGTCGATGCTTCCTGGGTGCACGTACGGCAGGTGGTAGTACTCGTTGAACACCTCGGCGAACGCCTTCCAGTTGCAGGCCACCGTGAACTCACGGCGTCGGGTCGTGACCATCGACCCCAGGTCCCACCGAGCATGGAGGTCAGCGAAGTCACCCAGCCAGTCGTCGATCGGTGGCGGCGAACCCTCGAGGCTGACGAAGGCGAATCCGTGACGCTCTGCGATCGCGAACTCCGACAGGCCATGGTCGGCCCGCTCGAAGTCGTTGGTGTCCTGCATGCTGGGCGCCCCCATGAGCCGCCCGTCCAGCCCGTAGGTCCAGAAGTGGAACGGGCAGCGCATTCTCGTGCAGTGCCCCTCCCCCTCCATCACCTGGGCCGATCGGTGTCGACAAGTATTGGCGTAGGCCCGAAGTACGCCCTCTTCGTCACGGACAACGACTACCGGCACACCGCCGAGGTCCATCGCCACGTAGTCGCCCGAGGCAGTCCAGCGGTCACCTCGGCCGATTCCGACCCAGCCCTGACGGAACACCGTTTCGGCCTCGAGGTCCGCTACCTCGGGGTCGACGTAACAGGCAGCCGGCAGCGTGTGGCTGTCGGCCACCACCCCCGTGCAGCGTCCCAGGGCTTCAGCCAGGTCAGCTGACAGACGCATCCCCCTCGTCATTCAGGGGATTGTAGGACCAGCGGTCCACCGGTCACCTACGTTTCATGGATGCCTGACACCACGCCTGATGCCCTTGACCTTTCGCTCGACGAAATCGAAGAGACCACGCGCCGCTGTTTGGCTCGCCACGGGGCAGCCGACGGCGTGGCCGCCGAGGTCGCTCGGGCCGTCCGGGTGGCCGAGGGGAACCACAACCGGATCTGTGGCCTGTACTACCTCGAGAGCTACTGCCTGCAACTGGAGTCCGGCAGGATCGATGGCCATGCCGAGCCGGTGGTGAACGTCGACCGACCAGGCGCCGTGCGCGTCGACGGTCGCCTCGGATTCGCCCAGTCGGCATTTGCTGCCGGGTTCGGGGTGGCAGTGAGTGCCGCCCGTTCGAACGGGATCTGCGGCATGTCCGTGGAACACACCCATACCTGCACCTCACTCGGCTACTTCACCGAGCAGTTCGCCCGTGAGGGCCTGTTGGCCATCGGAGCCACCAACGCCTCGCCGAGGGTCTCTCCGCCGGGTGGCTCGGTACCGGTGCTGGGCACCAATCCGATTGCCATGGCCGTCCCTGACGGCAACGGGGGTATTGCTCTCCAGTTCGACTTTTCGACCAGTGCCGTAGCCCTGGGGAAGATCACCATGGCCTCGGCTGCGGGCGAGGAGATCCCCCTCGGCTGGGCCCTGGACTCCGACGGCAAACCGACCACTGATCCGGTGGCTGCGTTGGCCGGCTCGCTGGTGTCGGCCGGCGGCTACAAGGGTTACGGGATTAGCCTGATGGTCGAAATCCTGGCCGGGGCGATGACCGGATGTCGGCTTAGTGCCGACGTCCCCCCGCTCAAGACCACCGATGGAGAGCCCCATGACCTGGGTCAGTTCTATGTCGTGGTCGACCCGGACTCCTACGGCGGAGCCGGGTTCTACGACCGTCTGGCCGCCCTCGGGAAGAGCATCAGTTCCCAGCCGGGCGCTCGTCTCCCCGGCACTGACCGAACGCCATCTGATCCTGTGTTGGTCGAGGGTCCCGTCTGGGCTCGGGTGCTGGAACTGGCAGGCGACTGAACAGGGGCGGGTAACCGATCAGTCAGTCCTCGATCCCATCGAGGGTCGCCTCGGAGACCAGAAACGCCTTGGCGGCTTTCGCCAGTGCACCGAACGCCGCCCGATCGACGACCAGTCCCTCTCGGGCGGCGCGAGCACCCGCCGCATCGTCGGCTGGGATCACCGGACCACCGACCTGCAGGGTGTCGACCAGCGTGGCAGCTGTCGCCCCGGCCGGCACGCCGTCAACGCCGAGTCCCCGACCGGTGATATCTGCTATGCCCGATGCCAGGGCCGCCAACGGCACCCCAGTAGCGAAAACCGCCGATCCGATACCTTTGGCCCTTGCCTCGACCTCAGCTAGTACCAGAGCATCAGGGCCAGTCCCGTACTCAGCCTCTAGACGCTGTGGATCCTCCAGCGCGGAGGCGAAGGTGGCTACCGCAGCACCGAAGTACACCTCGGAGTAGGTCACGTTCCGGCCCGCCCGTTCAGCGGCGCCGGCGTCGAGACCGGCGATCCTGGCGCACCGGAAGACCAGGTCGTGGACCTCGCGGGGAGCTACCAGCATCTGGTCACCACCGGCGGTCACGAGGGGAACACCTCGCCGAAGAGTCGTAGCCAGTTCCCGCCAAGCACCAGGTCCCGCTCGGTCGGCGTAAACCCCGCCTCGTCGAGGCCATCGGACAGGCTCCCGAAGTCCTTGGGGCCGTCGAACCACTTAGGCCACGGCGGAAACGAGGGGGCCACCGACGGGCCGGTTGCCCGGTCCCAGCGGCCGTTGCGCATCCATCCGAGCGAGTCCGGACTCCACCCGAGGACGGCATCAGATCCGATGGCCACGTGTTCCACGCCAATCTGCTCGGAGAGAGAGGCCACCATGCCGCAGTACTCGGACCTGGTCACGTCTGCTCCACCCATGAACAGCGGGTAGAGGGTGCAGCCGATTACCCCGCCCCGCTCGGCCACCGCGGCGACCAGTTCGTCGGGCTTGTTGCGTGGCGAGTCGCAGAAGGCAATCGGGTTGCCGTGGGTAATGGCAATTGGCTGGGACGACGCGTCGACCGCCTCGCGGCCCGTCACGTTGCCGACGTGTGAAATGTCGACCAACACCCCAGCGTCGTTGAGCGCGGACACCATCCGGTGGCCGGTTCGAGTCAATCCCCCGTCACTAGGTTCCCAGCAACTGGAACCCAGGTGGTTGGCGATGTTGTAGGTGATCTGGATCACCCGGATGCCGACATCGGCGAAGATTCCGGCCATCTCTGGGTCGTCGCCCAGCATCGAACTGTTCTGAAAGCCGAGGACGACCGCAAGTACGCCGTCGACTTTCGCTTCCTGGATCTCCTCGACTGATCGGGTGATCCGGATGAGGTCGGCATTGTGTCGACACAGGTGACGGAATGCTCCGATCCGGGTCATGGCACCCGCCATGTCCTCCCACACCCCGACGGTGGCATGCACCACATCCACACCGCCGGACCGCACCTCGGCAATCACATCGCGAGACCAGTCGTTGATCTGCAGGCCGTCAATAATCATGGTCGTTCCCTCCGGGCCGCCGGTCGAGCCGGTAGCACCCAGTCATCTGTCGTGTCGGACCCCAACTCGGCGAGACGAGGTGCCCCCTGAAACAGTGTCACCCGAAGCCAGTCTGTGGACTTTGGCTTGAACTCATCCATCCCATACTGGGCTAGTTGGAAGCGCTGGATCTGAAGCGGCACGTAGCCCAAAGCACACGTGTTGTCGCGGGGCTCGCCGTAGCGTCGGTCGCTGGCCACCAGTCGCTCGAGTGCGGCCCGGTGATCAGGATGGTCGGCCAGGACTCCGACCACCGGCTCATCGGCATCCCGTCCACTCAGCGCCTGTTTGAACCGCCAGAGGCGAATCGCGACGTCAACGGCCACGTCACGGCCCTCCGGTGCTAGTCGGCTCCGGCGGGCCCGGCGCGGCTC
>Ga0209228_1001973_pt1 | contig 10065 bp, 8 predicted proteins | sample METZYME_3_150m_FD_187547 | JGI IMG/M metagenome (GOLD analysis project Ga0209228, IMG submission 187547) | Marine microbial communities from oxygen minimum zone in mesopelagic equatorial Pacific - METZYME_3_150m (SPAdes) (version 2) | ecosystem: Environmental > Aquatic > Marine > Oceanic | place...
AGATAGCCGACTAGGTTATCTAAATGACAAACTAGATGATCTTCTAGATGGGATCAATGCGTCCTATGGGGAGGAATTATTTAATGAGCTAGTGATCCGCCTAGAGAGAACAATAAATGATTTTAATGAAGAAATCTCAGTTCTTACCGAAGAAGTAAAGGGTAACTCTGAAAAAAGAGCAGAAATAATCCACACACTAATGGAAGGGCAGGAAATGGCTCAGACAGAGACAACGACCGATGAAGATGGTGGGTCTGGAAATTTAGATTCAGAAATAATGAGCGAGTGGGAAAAAAGGCTTGAAGGATTAAGATAGTAATTTTTTTTATAAAGGGATTGAAAATTGAGAAATGCGGATAAGATTATAATTGGACTATTGTTTGCGCTGATAATAGGTGCAGGATATTTTCAATATTTAGCTGATAAATTAAATGAGCGTATGGATAAAATAAACACTATCGATCAAAAACTAGTAGAAAAAGTTGAAGATCAGTTTGCCGATAGCCTAAGGCAATATAACCTAAGGTTTATTGGCCGTGGAAAACATCTTAGAAAAGCACAACTAGATATCATTGCTAATACAGAATTGATTATTAAAAATACAGATTCTTTATTAAGTCTTATAGATGATGTTGATTTTAAGTTAGATAATTTTATGAGGGAAACCGGAAGAAACTTTAAAAACGTTAATAATGATATTGAAGACCTTTCTGATGAGGTTCGTTCAAGCAACCGAAGAACAAAACAAAAACTTGCTGACTTAGAACAGTCCAGAGACCAATTAACTAAAGATTTAAAGGAAGTTCGAGCACTGCCTAGTATAATTAAGGATATACAAAAAATGAAAGAAGAGGCAGCTAAAGCCGCTGCAGAGGCAGAGGAAGATTAATATTGGATAAGCTTTTTAGCTTTATATATATAGTGAAAATCATTTGTAGGAAAAAAGGAACTAGATCTAGTTCCTTTTTTTATTTCTCTAAAAGGCCATTAAACAGTATAACTATGATTAATGAAACGAATAAATAAAAATATATTATATATCGCATATTTTGTATCAATTATCATAATTGGTTCCATCGGATTCTATTTTATTGGTGGCGATGGATGGTCATGGCTTGATAGCATATATATGACAATAATAACATTATTTTTTGTAGGATTTTCAGAAGTTCACCCTTTAACAGATTTAGGGCGAATTTGGGCGATTGTTGTAATCGTTTTTGGTGTTGCAGGAATAGGTATGCTTTTTGCAAGTATGCGAGATATAATAATTTATTTTAATACTTATCGGAGAATAATTATGATGAATAAAATTAAAAATTTAAAAGATCATTTTATTATATGTGGATACGGGAGAATGGGCGCTGTTATTGCCAACGAATTAAGCGAACAGAATCAAACGTTCATAATAATAGAACAGAACGATGAAAAAGTTGAATATATAAGGGAAGCTGGTATGTATTGTATTCATGGTGATGCGACACTTGATGACACTCTAAAGTCTGCATCTGTTGTGGATGCTAAAGGGATAGCTGTAGCACTAAATACGGATCAAGATAATCTGTTTGTCACGATGACCATAAGAACATTGAATTCGAAGGCATTTTTACTGAGTAGATGTGCAAATGATCAGAATAAATCTAAACTCTTAAGGTCTGGTGCTAATAAAGTAATAAATCCTTATATAGCTGGTGGACATAGAATGGCTGAAATGCTTTTACGACCTGAGATAACTGATAGTGTTAGTGTAACAACCCCTGGTGATGAGAACCTAGATCTTAATATCGATGAAATTTCTGTCAGCAGAACACCTTCATTTATTGGTAAAACTATCAAACAAACCAATATACGGGATAATTATGATTTAATGATAGTATGTATAATAAAAGATGATAATTCCACCATCATAAATCCTCAATCCAATCATATTATAGAAAAAAATGACACTATTATGGTAATAGGGGATAAAGAAAAATTAGATAAGTTTGCCTCTGAACAGACATCATAGTGGCACATAACGCACATTATGTATAATAGAATATAGTCTGTAATATGAATAATACAAAATTAAAATCGACCATATCTGGTATCATGTTATGTCTAATAACAGCACTATTAGCTATTTACTTATCAGATTTAGTTGGGATGGGTTTATTAGGTTTTGATAAAAGTCCGTTGTCACCAATCATTTTTGCAATTCTATTAGGCCTAATAATTAATAATATGACGGTTAAACTGATTAAGCTAGAACCTGGCTTTAAGTTTTGTATAAAATATGTTCTTAAACTTGGCATAATATTCTTAGGCATTAGACTGAGTTTGCTAGATTTTGTACAATATGGATCAAATAGTTTAATCGTTATCATTCCATGCATTCTTTCATCAATTATAATAATCACTCTATTAAAGGATAAATTTGATGTGTCAGAGAATTTATCTTTACTGATAGCTGTAGGTACGAGTATTTGTGGCGCAACAGCGATTGTAGCACTTGCACCATCTATAAACGCAAAAAAGACAGAAATAACCTATGCGATCGCAAATATCACGGTGTTTGGACTGTTGGCAATGTTTTTTTATCCTTTTATTGCTAATAATGTATTTTCAAATGATCTGTCTATTGGGCTATTTCTTGGCTCCTCTATTCATGAAACTGCACAAGTTGCTGGATCAGGATTAATATATGCAGAGCAATATTCCAGGCAAGATGTTGTTGGCATAGCAATGCTAACGAAACTAGTAAGAAATACTTTAATGGTTATTGTGATACCATACTTAGCACACAGATCATTATCTAATAATAATACAAAACCGAATGTTTCAACTATATTTCCATATTTTATTATTGGATTTATTGTGTTTGGACTAGTCAGAACGTTTGGCGATTATTATTTTCTAAATCAAAATGATTCTGTTATCAATAATTGGAACTTGATAATTCATTATATTAAACAGTCAGCAGAGTTTTTATTAATAATTGCAATGGCAGCTATTGGTTATAATACAAATTTGAAATACTTTAAAAAATTAGGAATAAAGCCATTTTATCTTGGTTTTATAGCTGCATCCATGGTTGGACTTATCAGTATATCAATTATTGGCTTATTGATAGTTTAGTATGTGCCTTTACATATGTAACTAATACTTTACCTGATAAACATCAATCTTATCTTTTTTACCCTTAACCCGGATTGGCTTCAATTCTTTGAATGAAAATAGTTGCTCAGTGGAATTTTTAACTCTCCCTGATACGATGATTTCACCAGCTGATGCTGCTGAACAAAGTCTGGACCCTAGATTGACAGTGTCTCCGACTACAGTATAATCCATCATATCTCGAGATCCAATATTACCAGATACTACTTGCCCTTTGTTTATTCCAGCTCCAACGAGAATAGGAGGCTCTTTCCTTTTTTTCCTTACTTTGTTTAGATCTTCTATTTTATTTTGCATTTCGATAGCAGTGTTTAAAGCTCTCTCGGTATCATCATCTGACGATAATGGTGCACCAAAAACAATCATAAGTTCATCACCTATAATTTTATCTAATGTACCATTATGTTTGAATACTATATCGATCATTTCTGAAAAATATTCATTTAAAGTAAGCACTACCTTTTCAGGTTTCATTTTTTCAGCCATAGAAGTAAAACCTCTAATATCTGTAAATAAGATTGTTACCTCTCTATTCTCGCCGCCTAAATTCAGGTTAGTCTCATCATCTAATAAATTGTCTACCACCTGCTTAGATACGTACCTCTTGAAAGTATTTTTTACTTTATTTATATCTGATATATCTTCAATCGCAATAACAACACCCTCTATACTATTATTAATGTCAATACGTGGAGCAACAGAAATATTTATAATAGTATCTTCTGACACTGTGAGAAATGGTATGTTGATCTCTGAATAAATCTTTTTATTATCTTCTGTTTTGGAAATAAGCTCAATTATTTCGTTATCATGTTCAAAGATATACATGTAATGATTTCCTAAAATATTTTGTTTTTCTACTTTTAAAATATTTTCACCAGCTTTGTTAATGGAGTCAATTTCGCCGATGGAGTTTATTGTTATAACGCCAGTTGCAATACTGCCTAAAATATTCTCATTAAACTGCTTTGCCTCAGTTATTTCTTTAAATAGTTTTGCATTGTCCATGGCAACAGCGGCCTGATTAGATAATGATGTTAGGATATCAAGATCCAGATCTTTGAAATTCTCAACACCGCTTCTAGTTTCTTTATCACATAATATCATGTATCCCAGTAAATTTTGTTTTGCTCGCAATGGGACGATAATCAGATTTTTCTCTTGAATTTTTTTTTGTATATCGGTTTTGTGTTTTTTCGTAAGGATTAATCCCCTATTACCATTTTGCATTTGCTTAAAAACATCAATATTTTTAGAAAGAAGAAATTTATTTTCACCCCAATTAAACATTGATAACATATCTAAAATAGGACTTTTATCATTTTGTAATAGAAACATACCCTTAGATGCATTTAATATTCCTACAGCACGTAATAACACATCATGAGCAAGTTCGTCTACATCTAATACTGAGCTTATGGCCACACCTATATCAAAAAGGGTTTCTAATTCTAATAATTTTATATTGAGTTCTTGTTTCTTTTCTTCTACATTTTGTATTAATTCATAATTAAATAATGATTTTGTTAAATGATTTGATATTATTTCCAAAATTTTATAATCGATATTAGTAAAAACTTCTGACATGAATTTTTCACCAACACACAGTATCCCAAGTAATCTATTTTTATGAAATAGTGGAATAATTGTTTTAATACTTGATTTGGCTAGATATTTTTTAAAATCACCCTCAATCCAATCAGGTTGTTTATCATAATTCAAGACACCGTATTGGTATACCTTGATATTTACAAGAAATGAATCAGAAAGTTTTATAGATTTTGAATTATTATTTATTCCGATAGAACATAATTCAGATACTGAAGTATCTTCTTTATGAAAAATAAAAATGGCACCATTAGACGCCATAATTGTACCAAGAGTTAGTCTTAAAATGCCAGAGGCTACGGATTCAATTTTATCAGCCTCTATAAGAATTTCACCTAATTCATCTAGAGATGACAGGTAATATTCAAATTGATCAGTATCGGTACTATTTACCAATTACAAAAAAGAATTAAGACATTTCTGCAATTGCTTCACCCTCGGAAGTAAAAATTGTTGAATATTTAGTTAAACCCATTATGCTAAAGGTTTTTTCGACAATAGGTGCAAGATTAAAATACCCAAGTTTACCATCATGGTCTTGAAGCTTTTCAATAATTTCTATGAGTATTGAAACCCCTATGCTGTTTACAACAGTAGATTTCTCCAGGTTAAGCAAAAAATGTTTTTTCCCTGTTTCTATTTTTTCGTAACAAGCTTCTGCTATCTTTTCTCCACCTACATTATTTAAATATCCATCGGTCGAAATGATGACTACGTCACCTTCTTCTTTAACATCTATACTAAAATCAGACATGAATCACCTCTTGTTATTTATTTCTTTTTTGTCATGGTTACAGTTGTCCCCTCTGTAGAGCTTTCAAATTCAACTGAGTCCATTAATTCTTTAATTAACTGTAGGCCCCATCCTCTCTTTCTATCAGATACTATTTTTTCTTCAATTTTTGGGATGTTAACCTTTGATTCATCAAAACCTTTTCCTCGGTCAGTAACTTGTATTTCTAATACATCTTCTTTGATTCTAAAATGTATTTCTATTTTTTTATTAGTACCACTGTGTTCAAAAGCGTTGATACATGCTTCTATAAGTGCCATACTGATTTCAGCTGATTTCTCATCGCTTAAATCCATATGTTTTGCAACAACCTCAGCAGTCTTCGTAGCCGCTAGTTCCATGTCTGGAAGAACCGGGAGTGTTAATTCTACAACTGGCGATGAACCTTTCATAGTCCTGCCTCCTTTTATCTAATTATGATTAGTTTCAATAGCTTTTACTCTTGGAAACTATTTCAGTTTTTTTATTACAACAATGGTTATATCGTCTTGATTCTGAATTCCATCCAACCAGACTGAGCCAAGATCAAATAAAGACTGTTTTATTTCTTCAGACGATAATTTTCCATTATTTCGTATACATTCTAGAACAGCCTTGTAGCCGAGAAAATCATCATTCTTATTAATAGCCTCTGGAAGTCCATCCGATATGAAGATAAACGCGTCACCAATATTACTATCCATTGTTAAAAGACTATATGTTTCTCCTTTAAAACTGCCAAGCGGAAGTCCCTCAAGTAATAATTCATCAACCTCGTCAGTTTTTGCCTTATAATGATATACTGGCGGCATTGCAGCTGATGTGAACTCTACACGATCAGACCAAAATTTTGCGATGTTTATTGCCATTTTGTTTTTGCCTAATTCAATGTCTTTTATTATTCTATTTAGACCAAACGATATCTCGTTTGGTGGGATATTATGCGGTGACCCCATCAGGCCAGCTTTAGTAATAGAAACCATCATACCAGCAGTCATTCCGTGTCCGGTAGCATCACCGACAACAACATATAGACTATTTTCTTCTTTTTGTGGGAAAAAATCATAATAGTCACCACCAACTTCTGAAGCTGTTTTAATGCCGGCTGCTATATCGAGTCCAAGCATATTGGGAAACTTTTTTGGAAGCATCTTCAATTGAAACTGACGAGCTTCTTCTAATTCAGCTATTCTTCTATTTTCTTCTAATTTTTTTGCTTGTGTTTGATCTCTACGCCTTACAGATCCAAATACTGCTAAAGCCGCAAGTCCTAAATATCCAGAGAATGCCCACCAGGTTTTCCATAATGGGGGATATACTTTTATTAATATGGCATCAGAAGGTGGGCTCCATAAACCATCATTATTGCTTGCCATGTATATAAATTTGTACTCCCCTGGTTCTAAGCCTTGAAATGATGCAATTCTTGATGTCCCATTTTCAACCCAAGAATCAAGATGATTTTCTAGCGTATATTTATAATTATTTTTTTCTGACTTAGTAAAACTTAAGCCCACGTATTCTAGCTCTATAGTCTGTATCTGATAGTCAACCTCAACAAAATCATTTGAAAAATCTAAAGACTTTCTATTGTTTTTTTGATCAATGCCTATGATTTTTACCATGGCAAGCCTTGGTGGATCAGGGTTCTGAGTAATTAGATTTGGATCTGCTTTATGAACTCCCTGAGGACTACCTATGTATAGTTTACCATAGTTATCAATACCAATAGATTGATTAAAAAACACTCTGTCTTTTAGACCATCTGATAAATTGTAATTCTGAAATCGAATAGATTCTGGTTCTAATCTTGTAATCCCATTGCGTGTTCCCATCCATATCATTTTCTGTTTATCTTCAATAATTGAAGCTATTGTATTGCTAGGTAAACCATCATCAATCGAATACCGTTTAAAACCATTTATATTATTATCAAACTGAAACAAGCCTTCTCCACCTGTACCAATCCAAACTTTATTATCACTATCTTCATAGATGGATAGTACTGTACTGGATGAGAAGCTGTGCTTATTATTTTGATCCAGAGTATAGTGTTCTATTATGGACAGGTCTTCATAATCCAATGTATACAGGCCGTTATTATTTGTTCCTACCCATAGAATTTTATTATGATCATATAAAAATGCATTTATATCAGATAAATGATCATTTTTTAATGCAGGGTTATAATAAAAAGAATTAAACTTTCCATTTATAAACTTTGAGACACCTTTTAAAGATGCTAGCCAAATCGTTCCATCATTGTCTTCATAGATTGTATTTATTTTTTCAGGTATTAATGAATTCAATGAAAGATTATCGTTCTCATATCTGGTAAAACGATTTGACTGATCAAGAACTGTAACTCCTCCATATTTTGAAGCTGCCCATACTTCGCCTTTTTTGGTTACTAATATTTTCCCTGTTTCACTTGTTAATAATGAATTCTCATCGGTCGGATCAGATTTATATTCAGACTCGTTACCATTATTGTCTATAGTGGTGATTCCGTTATCATGTGAAAACCAAACAGAGTTATCTCTTGCTATTGATATGCTGTTTGCGTTCACTGTAGGCCATTTCAAATTGAAAATATCGCTATTGCTGAGCAGTCTACTGATCCCCTTATCAGTTGCAAACCAGGTGGTTTCATTTTGATTAAACAATATGTCATTAATTTTATTTGATCCTAAAGACTTGATATCGTTATCAATTGATTTAACATGCGTAAAATCAAGTTGAGGATCAAAAAATCCATACATTAGATAAAAATTAGTTGTTTTAAATTGTATCACCCCTTCCGATTGAGGAACATATATCCAAAGGTCACCATTGTGACCAGAATAGATACTTGATACATATCTTCCAAAAATATCCGGATGAACTACATCTTGAAATGTTGACATGCTTTTATCATAGTAGACTAGGCCACCAATGGTGGCCATCCAGAATCCTTCCATTGGTACCCCTGTTTTAAAGGGAACTATTTGATTTACATTGTAAATACCAAGCATAGAGCTCCATTTATTACCGGATTGCCTTTCAATGGCCATAGTTTCTGTATCAATACGGTCTAGGCCATTAGGCGTGCCTATCCAAAGATTTAGGCCATCATAGTGAAGAGTATTAATAATATTTGATGATATAGTCCCTATATTATCATTTTTAGAGTAAAATCGTATAAAATTCTCGGTTTTTCTATCAAAAAAGTTTAACCCATTAGATGTGCCCACCCATATATTGTTATTTTTATCAATAATGATCGAAGTTTTTTGATTATGACTAAATTGATTACTTGAGATTGATGTAGGATCTAGTGGGTTAAATGAAAAATGAGACGTCTTACCCGAATTTATATTTACTTTATACAATCCATCAGATAAAGTAGCCACCCATAAATAGCCTAAAGTATCTTCAACAATAAATGTCGGACTTGTTCCAGTATCATGCCTTTTAAACTGATCATTCCCCAGATTATATTTATCTATGCTTTTCTCAGTACTTACCCATAGATCACCATTATTATCAGTATAAGTACCAAAGATTCTGTTTCCTGATAAGGCTGTGCTGTCAAATGGATTAGAACGGTATATCTGCGGTGAATATCCATCATATCTATTTAGTCCCTCGTTTGTGCCTACCCAGATAAAACCGTGACCATCTTTACTAAGTGATGTGCACTGGTCATCCGAAAGACCATCTCTTACTGTCAGGTTTTGAAAACTATGATTAGAGAATAGGAAAGAATAAAATGATAATAAGAATAGAAATCTAACAGATTTCATACTACAGTCTAAAAAAGATTGGAAGTGTAAATCTAACCTTTACTGGTTTGCCTTTATCATATCCTGGTTTAAACTTGGACTTTTTAAGCACTCTTATAGCCTCTTCATCACAACCTGCACCCAATTTCTTTACTACTTTGGGTTTAATGATTTTACCTTTTTCATTTATTATAGACTGGACATATACCACTCCTTGGACGCCCAAAGATTTAGCCTGGAGTGGGTATCTAATCTTCTTTTGCAAAGCGTCCATGCCGCCAACAAGCTCAGGCATTTTCTCGCACATAAGATAGACACCCTCATCATCAATAACCGCCTGCTGTGACGATAAGTTTGTTAATCCTACAACGAAGACTAGCGTTATTATTTTTATTAATATTTTCATATTTATACTAACCTTTTTCTATTTCTTTTATTGCCTTATTTCTTACAACAGTATAATTAAGACCATTAAAGTTATGAGTTGCTACTTCTTGAAATAATTCTTTTGCTTTTTTGGGATTTCCAGATGCTTTATGTGCAAGTCCATTAAAATAGGTAAAATAGATATTTGAGGGATCGATAACTTTTTCAAAATGTTCTACCCCTTTTTTAGGATTTCCACTCATAAGATTGGCCATTCCCATAAGATTATGGTATCCATCAAATCTTCGAGGATTACTCTCACTTTCTACCATAGACTTTAATTTTTCTAATTTTGTTTTGGCAACATCATAATTACCCTTCATGATTTCAAGGTGGCTC
>Ga0209228_1001977_pt1 | contig 10056 bp, 9 predicted proteins | sample METZYME_3_150m_FD_187547 | JGI IMG/M metagenome (GOLD analysis project Ga0209228, IMG submission 187547) | Marine microbial communities from oxygen minimum zone in mesopelagic equatorial Pacific - METZYME_3_150m (SPAdes) (version 2) | ecosystem: Environmental > Aquatic > Marine > Oceanic | place...
CATGCTCTTCGATCAGTTTGCCGTCTGTTGTCGGTACCACAAAGGGCTCTTGCTGTAAAACGTAGGAACTACTCATAGTTTTTCCTTTCAAAATTTATATAAAATTATTACTTATTATCCAACAGCTTTTTTCATAATTGGATTAGCCGCTTCTCTTCAAGCCGCCTGCCTACTTAGGCTTTTGCTGAAGCTGAACCATTTGTCTGATCCTGAAACTGCATTTCATAAAGTTGCTGGTACCGTCCTTCTCTTAAAAGAAGCTCATCGTGATTGCCTTGTTCAACAATCTGACCTTTCTCCATCACACAAATACGGTCCGTGTTCCGGATGGTCGAGAGCCGATGCGCGATCACGATCGTCGTACGGTTTTCCATTAAATGTTCAATAGCCTGCTGCACTTCAATTTCGGACTCTGAATCAAGTGCAGAAGTTGCTTCGTCTAAAATAAGAATTGGAGCGTCTTTGACCAAAGCACGAGCAATAGAAAGGCGTTGCCGTTGACCACCGGATATCCTTACTCCTTTTTCACCAATCACTGTTTCATAGCCCTGAGGCTGTTCAGCAATAAATTTATGGGCATTTGCAGCTTGAGCCGCTGCATACATTCTTTCATTTGAGCAGTCCGGTTGTCCATAGGTAATATTGCTGGCAATGGTATCATTGAAGAGAATGGTATCTTGAGTCACAATAGCAATCATTTTACGCAGGGAGATCAAATCCAAGTCACGCAGATCATACCCGTCAATGCTGATTTCACCTCGTGTAATATCATAAAAACGCGGGATCAAATTAGCAATTGTCGTTTTTCCAGCCCCACTGCTACCGACCAAAGCTACGGCTTCTCCTTTTTGCACAGTGAGTTGAAAATCCTTAACCGCAGGCTCATCTTGATCGGGATAGTGGAAAGCATGAATATTAAGACTAATTTCTCGATCAAAATTCGTCAATTTTGTTGCATTAGGTAAAATTACAATATCATCTTTAACATCAAGAATGTTAAAAATTCTCCGTACGGCAGCAAACCCCTCCTGAAGTTTTAAATTGAAGCCATTAAGCTTTTTTACTGGTTCATTCAACATAAAAAAACTAATCACAAATGAGGTAAAATCTCCCGGTGTGATCTGACCGTTGATAATAAGATAACCTCCATAAGCCACAATCGTTGCACCAGCCGAGGCCCCGATGATTTCAATAATCGGATATGAGTATGAATCAATCATGATGGAACGCATGTGATTCTTGTATAGGTCATCGTTGGCATCTTTGAAACGTTTACTTTCGTATTTTTCCATCCCAAATGCCTTAACCACACGCACCCCAGTGATTGTTTCCACCAGCAAACTACTCAAGCCGCCAAAACTGATTTGCCTTTTACTAACCGCTATTTTGTTGCGCTGACCAAAAATCTGGATGAAGAATATAGCTATAGGAATAATAATCATGGTCACAACTGCCAACTGCCAGCTGCGAAAAAACATGATTCCGAGCAGCAGAAAAAATTGGGGAATGTCACGGAAAGGACCAGTCACTCCAACTTGAAGCATATTTTGGAATACATGCAAATCGTTGGTAAAGCGTGAAATAAGGTCGCCGGTCTTGGAACGGGAAAAAAAGGTGAGAGAAAGGTTGACCAGATGGTCAAAAAGCTTTTGCCTGAGTTTTACAATGAGACTCTGGACAAGGTGGCCAACGCTGTAGTTGTGGCCAAAAAAAAACAAACCCTTAACCGCAAAAACGATGATCATTCCCAGACCAACTAGGAAATACTGTTTTAGTTCCGGATTGTCACCATAGGCAATAGCGTCTACAATATCCTTGGCATAGTAGGCGGGTGCCGCAGAAAAAATATTGTATCCTGCCATACAAACTATGCTGAAAAAAAACCAGACCTTGAGTGGTGCAATAAGGTCATACAGCCGCCAGACAATGTGGCGGGATTTTTCATCCTTCATGGCAGATAGCCTTATTAATATCTTTTACTGCAGACTTCTTTTTTAGTTGTTGTCTGTCTTTTCCCAAGTTGTTCCTTCCGGAGAGTCTTTGAAAACTATACCTATTTTATGAAGGCGATCGCGGATAAGATCAGCACTCCCAAAATCTTTATTTTTGCGGAAGTTAGTGCGCAGTTCTACAAGAACTCCCATCACCTCCTGCATGTGAAGATCGGACCGCTCTGCTTCAAGCGATTCCGGAATGATCCCGAGGACATCTCCACCTAAAGTGGAAAACAAATGTTCTGCATCAACAATTGCTTCCGGATCCGGGTTTTTTTCGGCTAAGAGCGTATTTGCTTCACGACTTAAATCGAACAATGCTGCAAATGCCTGTGGCGTTGAAAAATCATCGTCCATGGCCTGACAAAAACGTCTGCGGAATTCTTCAAAATATTTTCCTGACGGATTGACTCCATCTTGTTTGCACTCACGAAGATTCCGTACCGTGAGATGCAGACGTTTCAAAGAAACTTCTGCCGCACCCAAAACGCTTTCATTAAAATCCACTACAGAACGATAATGACTTGCCGCTATAAAATAACGAACCATCAATGGATTGAATTGTTCAAAAACATCAAACAGCGTCACAAAATTCCCACTGGACTTGCTCATTTTTTGCCCCTCAATAGTCAGCATATTCGTATGTATCCAATTCCGTGCAAACGGTTTTTTAAGTCCTCTAGCTTGAGCAATTTCACACTCATGGTGTGGAAATTTTAAATCCATTCCACCACCATGAATATCAAATTCTTCGCCCAAATAGCGGGTACTCATAACCACACATTCGGTGTGCCACCCTGGATAACCCCACCCGCTGAATGGATCGCGCCAGCGCATCAAGTGCCCTGTTTCTGCTTTTTTCCATAGTGCAAAATCTCCCGGGTGCCGCTTTTCCGTAAGTATTTTTATGCGGGCACCACCCTGCATCTCTTCAATTTTTCGATTGGAAAGTTCACCGTATTTTGGGTCTTTGCTGATATTAAAATAAACTGAACCATTTGACTCATAAGCAAGCCCCTGCTCAAGCAATTTTTCTATGGCCTCAAGTTGTTCCGGAATATGTCCCGTAGCTCTTGGACTAATGTCCGGACGAATCACTCCCAACTTGTCCATCACTTCAAAATGTCTCCTCGAATAACTTTCTGCAACTGCCATCGGCTCCTGTTTCAGTTCACGAGCACGTTTAATCATTTTATCTTCTCCTTCATCGTCATCTCCTATCAAGTGCCCCACATCAGTAATGTTCTGCACATAAAATGTTTTCAACCCGCAATAGCGGAGATAACGCAAAATAACGTCAAAACTAACGTAGGCTTTAGCGTGTCCTAGGTGGCTGTCGCCATAAACGGTGGGTCCGCAAACGTAAAGAGAGGCCTGGTCTTCATGAACTGGATTAAAAGATTCTTTTCGACCGGATAAAGTATTGTAAATTTGAAGAGACATATTTCCTATATCTATCAATCACCCAAATTCCAAACTACAAATTTTGCTAATCCCGAACTTTCTGCTTCATCTTGTGCAAAGCGTGGTTCCTGTGATTTGATCAGTTCGATGTAGTGGTTGATGCTGACTTCAATGCGCCCGAAGAAAGGTTGTGGATAGACGCCAAGGAAAATTGTCCAGAAGACAAGAGGTACGAGGACGACAACTTCGCGAAATGAGAAATCGTTGAGCCCCTTAACCAGCTCTTTGGTCAGTGGTCCAAAGAGCACACGTTGTACCATCCAAAGCATGTAAATCGCAGCTATGAGTACACCGAAAGCAGCAAGAATTCCATACCAAATATTGACCCTGGCTGCACCAATCATAGTCAAAATTTCACCAACAAATCCATTAAGTCCAGGAAGACCGATGGAAGCTAAGGAAAAGAAAACAAGGAAAACCGCAAATTTTGGCATGGTGTGTGCGACGCCACCATATTCAGAAATTTCCTGAGTGTGTGTCCGTTCGTAAATCATACCAACCACGAGGAAAAGTGCGCCGGTGACAATCGCATGGTTTATCATTTGAATCCAACTTCCAGAAAGCCCCTGAATGTTGAGAGCAAATAATCCAAGCACAATATAGCCCATGTGTGCCACAGAGGAGTACGCAATAAGACGCTTGATTTGTGGTTGCACCATCGCTACCAGCCCACCGTAAATAATCCCGATTAATGCAAGCACCATGAAGATGGGCGTCAGCTCATAAACCGCTGCCGGAAAAACCGGCATGGCAAAACGTAAAAATCCATAAGGCCCAAATTTCAACAACACTGCGGCCAACTGCACTGATCCGGCTGTTGGAGCTTCATAATGTGCATCCGGAAGCCAGGTATGCAGAGGAAAGAGTGGAATTTTTACAGCAAAGGCTGCAGCAAAGCCTATAAACAGCCAGAACTGCGTTTCAGAAGGAATGTCCATGCCGTACCAGTCAAGAACATTAAAAGACCATTCTCCATTTAAATCCAGATAAATATTTGCAGTATAAAGCAAAGACACGAGCATCAACAGCGAACCGAGCATTGTGTAAATAAAAAATTTAATGGTTGCATAAAGCCGGTTTGATCCACCCCAAATGCCGATCAATAAATACATTGGAACCAGCATCAATTCAAAAAATACATAAAAGAGCACTACATCCATTGCCGCAAAACAACCTAGCATTCCGATTTGCAAAAACAGCATCTGAATTTGGAACTGCCAGTTACGTTTTTTTACATTCCATGAACCAAGCAACGTGAGTGGAGTGATGAAATTGATAATCAGAAAAAAGAAAAGATTTAGACCATCCAATCCTAAAAAATAATCAATGTTGAATTGAGGAATCCACGGGAGGCGCTCTACCATTTGTAGGTCTGCGGTGCTGGAGTCAAAATTAAACCAGAGGTGTAAACTCAGCAAAAAAGTAATGCCGCTACTGAGAAGTGCGCCTACTCTGGCAGGAATACCATTACCTTCGTCCCTGAACATACCAGCCAAAGCAATGCCCAATATTGGTGAGAAGACAATGAGGGAGAGAACAGGAAGTGCTGAAAAATCCATCTGAATTAGTTGGTAAAGATTGAGTCGCAAGTCTTACATAAAGCAAGTGTTTTACTTTCCTTCTTAAGTACGCTTGACTTCATGAACTTGTGAACCCAGAAAAATCATGGGCACAATAAATAAATCCACGTTTAAAGCTAAGAGAATTAGCCACTTAAAGCAAGATCAATCTAAAGAAAGCAAACTTTTTCTGAGCATCAACATCAAACTACAACTCCCAAACGAAACAATAAAGGTTTCATCAGATCAGCCACAGTTTGGTTTTCAGCAAAACTCCATTCCAAACCTAACAATAAATCAAGTGGATACACCCCTTCACTTGTCTCATCTACGCATCGTCCACTGGTAAGGGCTCTTGTGTTTACCGCACGAACGATTTCTTGATCCAGTAAGCCCAATTTTAACCACTTACGCTGGAATTCTGAAAGATATTCGACCTGCTCAAAACTGCCGAAACAAATCAGACCGTTAATAAAACTTAATGTAGTGAAGGTTAAAAATAACCCCGGGCAGAGAGCGCCGGTTTCCAACTCTTTAATGATATTTTCCTGCGAAGCTTCAAGCTGAAAATTTTGACTTTGCAGTATGTCACCTTTAATAACAACTGCTTCCTGCCTTACTTTGTTTTTATGATGGATTCCTATTGTGAAAAGAGGAGTCTCCCGGGAAAATTCAGCAAACACTGTTTCGCGGATTTTTCGGTCGAACAACAGAAGAAAAAGAGGATGACGTGAATTTTTCAAAACTGCTATCAGATAATTACGGATTACCTCGTTTAAATCAAAATAGACTATTGATTTATCCGGAATGATTAGACGCAGTTGGTTTGCACTAAACTGCGAGGCCCACACCGTAAAATCATCGCCGGTTTTTACATCAGGAGCAATTTTGCGAATCGGCTCTGCAATGTATGGTAGAAGACTGACCAGCTTTTCCGGAACCCTGCTCTGATAGACACGGGCATCCCTCATACTTCCCGGAATGAACGAAATCCGTCTTTCATTCGAATCACGGGAACGGTCGGTATCAGCGCGTTTCAATTCGGCAAATCCAGGAGCTTGCTGAGAAATAACTGCTTCCAACTCAAACCGATCGCTTAAATTCAAGCATCCTGACCAGGCTGCATTTGCAAACGGGACACCGGAATACGAGCCGACGAAATAAGTTTCTTCCGGAGGCAATCCCAACGAGGCCAAATGATGTAGAGCCAGAAAAGTTGGACCTTCAGATGCCGTCAGGTGAGTTGCCGTCTGTAAAACACGGGTTCTTTCCAGTGCTGCAGAATAGGACTCGGCAACCTGTTCTGTAAAACCCATTCTGCAAAACTCAGTTTCAAAAGCATTTCTCAATTCTGCTTCCAAAGGTGGAGCCGTAACCGATTTTTTCCAGAGCAGTGCTGCATACTCAGGAAGTGGCATCTTCCACACTTCTCCCAAAATTTCTGCCAGTTCTGGACGCGCTGCGTGTTGTAGTGAACTGCGAATGGTTTTTGTATCAAGTGGCATTTGTTAAAACTTGAAGAATATTTTCAGAATTCATAGAGTCTTAGGAATGATTTTCATAATTTCATATTTCAAAGAATTTTGGAACCTATACCGCTGTTAAAAATTTGTTGCCATTTTGACGGAATGTCAATCCCCAAAAGGGGACACAAAACAGATGCTGGCATTGACTTGACGGCTATGACTGTTGAGCAAAAAAGACCGGATATTTTCTTTTTTGACACAGGAATTTCCATTCGCATAAGTACTGGATATTACGTAGAAATAGTGCCGCGTTCCAGCATCATCAAAACAGATTTCCTTTTGGCCAATAGTGTCGGAATCATTGATCCGGACTACCGGGGACATATCTTTCTCCCATTCCGCTACGTAGGTTCCAGTGACGGAATGCAAGCCGCAGAAGAACTTTTGCATCAACGCATTGCACAAATGCTAGTGAGAAAACTTGTAACATGCCGAGTTGAAGCTGTTGACTCACTTGAAGAAACAATACGCGGAGAAAACGGCTTTGGAAGCACAGGATAATAAGCACTCATTAACTACCTCAATCGTCTGCTTCACCAATGGGTTTCACTTCGATTTTAAGAACTTCCCAGCGAGGTGGATTTTCACGGAAAATTAATGAAACGATCACCTCCCTTCCTGTCTCCTCATTTCCAACACGGGCTCGTACAAGTGAAGGGCTTTCAGTATTTCCCCGTAAATCTAGATGCATTTCCGGTTGCCCAATTCCAGGAGTTTGCTTCAGCAAGAATTTTAATGCTTCATGGGAACGAATTGCCTGTTCTGCAACTTGATATGCAGCTGTTTTTTCAATGCCGGAACGCTGAAATAAAATGGCCAATGTAAAAAATCCAAACAAAATGATGTTGCCGAGCAAAATACGTAGGATCACCCGCATTGTTTTTTTGTCATCAAGCACCACTGTTCCCCACCATTTGTCCGCCAAACGTCTGGCATAACCATCCCGCAGGATCACAATTCCCTCCAGAGGAAAAAGCAGCAGCATTAAGTTCCTTTGTAAAAGTACAAAGAATGGTGGACGCTGTTCCAAGTTTTCTATCTTACGAATTGTCATACCCACCAGGAGTTTCCCAAGACTACGGCCAAAAATATCTTTAAACAACAGCACAAATGTGATGCTTCCATAAAAAGGAAACAAACCTGACAAATCTCGGGACTGTATAACTAAATCCCAGTGCTCTTCCCGGAAAATTTGCACTAAGGTATTTGCCAGAAGCAGCGCGAAAACAAAATCCAGCAACAAGGCAAACAAACGCTTCCCGGTGGAAGAGACCTGCAAACGATTGTCACTCTTCAGCTTCTGAAGTTCAATTTCCGTTTTTGATTCAGGATTCATGGTCATACTGAAAAATCGCTTATAAATTCACGAATCGCCACAGCTACAGGTTCCGGATCGTCAAGATGCAAATGGTGTTCTCCGGATATGGTAAGGTGCCGCAGGGTTTTTGTGTAAGGAATCCGTTTAAGCAATAGTTCTGTCCATTGATCTTTCTCCGCTTTCTCTGCTTCAATTAAAAGAACTGGAGCCGTGATTTTCTGGATAAAAGCACGAGCCTGCTCCTCAGTCAAATAATGGCGAGACCTTATTTTCAAACGAGGATCACTACGCCAAGTGAAGCCTCCGTCCACAGGCCGCAGTCCCCGAGCCACCAATGTCCTGACAGACAACTCCGCGATGCCGCCCACATCAAAACGTGCTTTTACTGCGGTTTCTATGTCCTGATAAATAGGCAATTTTTTCTCAGAGAGGTGAAGCCATTGATTTGCCGCTTGCCGTAAATTTTCGGGCATTTCCTCTGGTTCTTGGGTGATCGAACCCAGCCCTTCAATTAACATAACATATTTAATTTTTTCAGGAATTGTACCAGCCAGGTAGGAAGCTATTCCTGCTCCCATTGAGTGTCCCAGCAAGGAAAAACGTTCCCAACCCAAAACATCCAACACTTCCAGCACATCCACAACTGCATCTGTGAAATGATATGACGTACCGGATGCCCTATGATCTGAAAGTCCATGTCCCGGCAAGTCGAGTGAGACCAGCCGAAACTCTGGTAACAGCGGTGCTAAATGATCAAAGGTTGCAGCATTGTCCAGCCAGCCGTGAAAGGCAAGTACCGGCAAACCATCAGGATTCCCCCAGCATTTTGCAGCTATGCACAACGATGAAGTTTGGATTTCCAATTCTTCCGGAGACTTAGCAGGTGATGTGGTTAAGTTGTTTTTCATGTTTTTCATGGTAACTCATTTTGCCGCAAAAATGCGGCAACTGTTTTTTGAAAAGCTTCGGTTTGTTCTACATGCAGCCAATGTAAGCAATTTTTTAGCATCGTTTCATTACTCTCTGGAAAAACTTCTTGATCCTCGAATAGTACTCAGGCTTAGTATAATCCGAATTTGCTCCTCCAATGAAAAGAGTTAAGCTTGAATATAAACTTTCCAGCTCGATTGTGTTTAAGAGATCCGGCATTCTAAATGTTATTTGCTCCAAACCAATTAACCAAAAGAATGTGCGTATCATGTATTTTCTGTGCCAGCATCTTTTCAATTTCAGAACTTAACATTTTTGTGGGCAACTGAAGTTCATGCATTGCTTCTATTAGTTCAAGAATCTTTTGGCGATGTTTATATTGAACAGGCGGAATATCAACCATAATCAAAGACGAGACCCTTTCCAGAAACTGCACTGCAAACTGTATTGCATTTTGTCCCCCAGACTGCGACCCATGAAAATGATTCTTTGCAGTCCATTGTCGTCCAAAAAGGAAACAACATCTTCCGCCATTTCCTGATAACACATTGAAGCCGCAAGAGGTGACCACTATGATTACGTGCGTCCAACGTACAGACCTGAAAGTTTTTTTCAAACGTCCGTGCAAAACTACGCCAATTTTTGCCTGAACAAAATAATCCATGCAGTATTACCACATCCGGGCCAGAATTTCCAACTTGACCGAAGTATAGCACTAATGCCTTAGGATAGGACAGGCGTATCATATTTCATGTCGAATTTATTACAAAAAATTGACCAAAGGCGAGGGAATTTCTTGCGCCACCATAACATCACAATCCGACAGATTGCTCAATCCAATCCGTCAACTTCATTTTAGTAATGCTGAAAAACTTGGACTTATTATCGTAAAGTCCATCAGCCAAATCTCCTGCAGTCTAAACAGTAGCATAGTTCTTCTGTATCGGTTAAAATGCTGAAACAGTACTACAAATTCTAAAAACTCAAATTGAATACAGAATCTTTTGCGAAACTGATTGTTGGTGCTCTCTATTCTGACCCGCAATGGCTGGAGCAAGCCAAAGTACAAATGCGTGAATTGGAATGGAATATCCAGCACCAGTCACTAGAATTCCCTTTTGACCAAACGGATTATTATGCCACTGAAATGGGTAACAGTCTGAAACGCTGTTTCTTAAGCATGGAAGGTGTCAAAGACTCGGAATTCTCTGCTGACTGGAAACTCAGGACGCTGGCAATCGAAAACCGATTGAGCCGTGCAGGAA
>Ga0209228_1001981_pt1 | contig 10048 bp, 17 predicted proteins | sample METZYME_3_150m_FD_187547 | JGI IMG/M metagenome (GOLD analysis project Ga0209228, IMG submission 187547) | Marine microbial communities from oxygen minimum zone in mesopelagic equatorial Pacific - METZYME_3_150m (SPAdes) (version 2) | ecosystem: Environmental > Aquatic > Marine > Oceanic...
TGAAGATAGCACAGTTGCTTGTATGTATTACTCTGGTGATGGAACTAACGCAATCACTTTTAGAGGAACAGTACAGACTAACGCAGCTGCAGGATTCCTTGCATTTAACGGTGCTGGAGTCGGTGACTCTGCCGGTGAAGGTCGTCATGCAATCTTCTTCAACGGTACTGCTAATATGGATCAAGAAAACGGTGATTCCATATGCGCCTTGATGTTGGAATCAGGTGCAAGAGATGTCCCAGGCGATCTTCTTGTTTTGAACGCATCAGCTGCCGACACTAACGAGGGTGAAGGAATCCTCATGGAAGCTGTTGACTTCACAATTGCTGGTGCAACAGGAACCGCTGATATTACTGACCTAACAATGACAGGTGGAGATGCTTCAGTTTATGTCGGTCTGTTAGAACAGGGTGCTAGTGATGACCAAGGTGAGGATAAACTCATTCTTAACGGTACTGATGGTTCTTCAACTAACGCAAATGATGGTTTTGTTGCAGAAGATTATACCAGTGACATTGCTGTATACACACAAGCTGGTACTTCATCTGGAACAGCATCTGTATTAAATGGAGTGACTGTTGCAGCCTCATAACTTGTATAAATAAATAAAACAACCTGATTTGGAGTATAAATAATGTTAGATGAAAAGACGATAAAAGAACGTATGACTGTTCTGGATGAAGATATCCAAAAAATAAATGAACAGTTAGTAGATTTAGAGAAAAAGAAAGTAGAATGTATAGGATTGTTAAATGCATTGAATGGTGCGAAACAACAGTGTACTTATTTTCTCGGACAGAATGATAATGGTGGCCAGGCTTCTGGTCAAAGTGATGTTAGTCAAGAGGATGAAGATGCAGCTGAGTTAGTTGCGCTCAATTCTTAATACTAACAGTAGCATTCCCTGAGACAATTAAGTTGATGGGTTTTAACTATAAGTAAGGAGAGGCCAAATGGCTGACAAGAAAATTACCGCCCTTACAGATTTGAGCACAGGCGTTGCTGGTGCTGACCTTCTTCATGTTGTAGACGATCCGACAGGAACGCCTATCAATAAGAAGGTTTCTGTAACTGACTTTATTAACAACCTTCCTTCTTTTATCGGGTTCTCGAACTCGTATGAAGATATTTCTGATGGTTCCCAGACTGCAATCAGTATTACACACGCTGTAACACTGCTACAGACTGCTGGTTCTAATGCAACAACTCTTGCTGACGGAACAGTAATCGGTCAGATTAAGGTTATCATCATGGATACGGATGGTGGCACCTCAGAATGTACACCTGCTGACCCATTGGGTTTTGCTGACATCGACTTTGTAGACGATGGTGATACAGCAACCTTGATGTGGACAGGAACGTCTTGGGCTGCTCTGAGTTCGCAGATTTGTTCTGCTGACTTCGGTGCGATTGAAATCGCAACTGACTAATCTCAGTTACGGTTTATCACTTTGGATAGGGGGGATTGGAATAACTTCATGTTTTCTCCCCCCCATTCCTTTAAATTAATGGACAAAAAGTATGCAATCATTCAGAACATTCTTTAAAGAAGCAAGTGGATTTGCTACAGGCCCTGTAGGTGAAAATCCAAATAATCTAGCTGGTAGTATAGAAATCAATCCAGCTGCACTTGGTAATCCCAATGTTGTTAAAAGATTAAATGCAGTAATCGGTGCAATTGCAAATATGGAATATATTATGCCCGAACACGCACTTGATCGAATGAAGGGTAGTTTGAACAAAATTGGTATAAGTTTTGGTGCATACCCAGAGATGATTGGTGAAAGTGGTTCTTTTGAATTACCCCTTACACTATTCGGTGGACGTTTTGGTAAAGATGGAGATACTCCAGCAGACGAGTTTTTGAATGATGATGGTATTTCAAATATGGTAGAAGGTGGCTTGACATTAAAGATACAGTACGAAACGATTAAAAACAATTCGTGCAAGGTGTTCGCCAAAGTAGAATAATGTATGAGAGGATAACCTCTGAAAATGTTGTCATGTACGCAATCAAACATTATGACAATCCACAATGCGAGGGTGAAAAAGAATTTCAAGATGACTTAAAACGATTTAAGTACATCAAACGACTCCTAAGAAAATATTATGATACAGGTATTTTGAAAGAACGCCTCTTACTCAACCACATTATCGTTCTAAAAAATGTATTTGGCCCAGAGGCATCTACTACACTTCTACTCTATAAAATCCAACCCGATTATTGGCCTGCACTCAAGTCATTTTTATTATTCCTAAATAGTATCACTGAAAATGAATTGCCTGAAGTCGATGTTGATAACAGGATACTAAACGCATTGGAGCAACTATAATGGGAAGAGCGATAGACTTATTTGTTACTTATCGATTTCTAAGGTTACTTACGACACCGTTTGAAAAGACCGATGCATTTAAACTTGGTATTATCGATGAAAAAGGTAATCGTATCAAACTCCCCAAGTCTACTAAACCAGCAGTAGAACTTTCAACTTCTGAATTACAGGGCGCATATACCATACTGCACAAGTTGGTATTTAACATCAAAAAACTTTTTAATAAAGTGCCTGGCCTTAGAACAAAGGTCGGTACTTATGCAGCTGCACTATTCCTACTTAAAGATACATTCAAGGAATCTGTTGATGACCCTGATGTGTTTGAAAAAGAATTTGTTAAATTCCTCAAAGAAAATAATATAGAACTGGACGATGAAATCTCTGAAGATGTTATCGGTTTTGGCGAGGTATTGCCCAAGGGGGAGTATGTTCTAATTAACGATATACTAAATAAAGAGGAAGAAGAATTGTCTGCAAAGAAAGGTGATAAAGTCATCGCATACGATGATGAACCACCAATAGATACAATTTTGGGTGTGGAGATATTTCCTGTTATTCATGTAAAGACCCAAGAAAAGATTTATGTTAGTTTAGAGGATATTAAAAATGGCTAAATGGAAAGAGGTTGACATCTATACAGGTCTGGTGGTTGATGAGGACGCACCGACAAATGCAACTGGAACTACTGTTGCTGGAACAGGTGATGACAGTTCAGTGGTTGTCGTTAAGAAGAAGAAGAAAAAGAAAGGAATCTATGACGGACGGACAAAAGAATATCGTAACCATAGGAATCGTCTTGAAGCTTCAAGAGAAAAAAGAGAAACCCTTAAACTGAAAAGAGAAAATAAGGGATTTACTGGAAAAACTGTTACAAGGTTAAGTCAGTTTAGTCGTGAATCATATCTTCAAGAAGACAATCTTCAAGCACTTAGAGACATTGTAAAAAAGAAAAGTGCAACGTCTTTAAAGTTTAAAGACGGTAAAATGAAAGTTGATTTATTTACTGCATCAGCAATGGTACAAGTATATGATGCGATGACCAAAGATGCAACCAAGAAAAAAATAGAAGCTATGGTAAACGGAAAGAAGGATCAATTTATGTGGTTTGTCAAGTTTGCGATGTCACAGGTAAAGAAATAACCTATGAAAAGTTTTAGTTATTACACTGAATACGTCAATGCATCAGTACCAGCATTTGCAGTAGGCGGTGCAAGTACAGGGCCAGGCATGGGACAGTATAGTCCTGTCGCAGATCTAAGTCCAGAAAGAGATTTCAATACAACAAAAACTGTAAGCACAAAGAAAAAGAAAAAGAAGAAGAAGAGTCAAGACGAAGATATTGTTAAGCATGTCAAAAAGAATTTTAAACAAGCTCGACTAGATCGAAGTCCTGTAAAGAAAGGCCCTCATGCTGGTTCGAGTGCATTTAGTCAAAATGTGAGAGATAAATTAAAGGGGAAATAATATGGATTTAATACAGATAGTTTTTATAGGTATTTTACTTTGGTCGGCTGTTGAAAAATTTAATTTGTTAGATCGTTTTAAAAATAAGGGGAAATGATATGGACTTAATATCGTGGGTAAAAGATAGATTAATCGAAAGAACAACGTGGGACGGTGGAGTTTGTGTTGCATTAGGATTTTTAGTTCTATTCATGGCACCACTCGCAAAGATGGTAGCAGGAGCTGCAATCGCATACGGTATATGGACAATATGGAAGGGTGAATAAATGTTTGGATTGAGAGCATATATAATGGTTGCAGTAATAGTAGCAGTTAGTGGTGCAGTAATGAGTGCTCGTGCATACTACAAAGAAACACAGGAACGAATTGCAACCTTGCATAAAAATAATGCAAAAATGGAAGTTGTGCAACAACAAAATGAATCAGTAATGAGAAGTTTGACTTCTGAAGCAACTAGATTGAATGAACTTAATTTCAATTTACAAGAAAATTTGGATGCTGCTGAAGATTACAAAAACGAGTTAATCGGAAAATTACAAAAACACGACTTAACTCGTTTGTCTTATAGGAAGCCAGGACTGATAGAAAAAAGGATTAATAATGGAACACAGAATATATTTGATTCTCTTGAGTCTCTTACCTCTATTTCTTCTAAGTAGTTGTTCTCTCTTACCTAAAGAAAAAGAGATAATAGTACAGACAGTAGAAGTTGAAAAACAGATACCTTTGCAATTACAACCAAAACCGTTGCAATTTAACAGTATATATTGGCACGTTGTTACGGAAGAAAATTTTAATGACTTCATGGAGAAGTTCAAAAAAGAGAACGGAGAAGCGTGGGTTTTTTATGCGATAAGTGTTAGGTCATATGAAAGTATGGCTTTTAACATGGCGGAGTTAAAAAGATATATAGAACAACAAAAACAGGTTATTGTATATTACGAGGAAGCGGTTAAACCTCAAATACCACCGCCCTCTGTAGAAGAAGAACCAGAGAAATCAAAATTTCTGAAAAAACTTTACGAGGTAATAAAACCTAAAAAGGAAGAGGTTAAAGAAACTATAAAGGAAGATACAGATGGGGAAGTTCAATAAACTACTAGATGCAACATATCATCCACCTAGAAAATGGGTTTTAAACTCGTCACTATCTTATGATTGTGATCTTCTTACAGAAGTAGAAATAAGTGTGCTTAAATCAGTCGGTGTTAAAATTACAAAAACAGGAAAAGTTACTGTATCGAAAGGGTTTGAAACTGATATGGCATCTGTTCCTAGAGCATGTTGGATGTTTATTGCACCCTTTGACGTTGCGAGAGCTGCAGTTATTCATGACTTACTTTATAAAAATATACGTCAACATAGATGGTATGCACAACGGGCAGACAGTAGAGGCGATTGGCCTGCATGGAGAGAAACTAAGCTTGAACTGGATCTTATAAAAGAGGCAAAAGCAGTTGCAGATAAAATCTTTTTGTGTGCAATGAATGATTCAGCTCCTATAGTTCCTTTACATAAAAAGAACCCAGCATATTGGGCAGTGAGAGTTTTTGGTAATAGTTCGATTATTCCCAACGAAGACAATATCTGATGTGGTTCTGGTTAATTCAGGCTATTGCTGGTAGTATACTAGGGAACGCAACTGCATCTTGGTTTAAAAATACTTCAGTCGGTAAGTGGTTCTACAAAAAAGTAGAGCAGGTTTACAACTGGGCCGCACATCGTTATGGTTTGACTATTTTAAAGTCAGAAGATAAGTGGAGAAAAAAATATCCCAACATCGCAAAAAAAGTAGACGAACAAGAATTACGAATTAAGAGTTTAGAAGATTTTTTCCCAAGCCAGGATGATCACGATGACGGAAAATGATTTAACTACTGAGGTTGAACTCCTTAAAAGAGAAGTAGGGAACGTGAACGTAATTCATGGTCGGTTAGACACGGCCATCGAAAAGCTAACAGAAGTATCTAATTGTATTAATCGTATGTTAGCAGTTCATGAAGAACGACTCGGCCAACAAGAAGAATCGCAACATCGTGCAGCACAAGAATTTACTTCTGACATCAAAGAACTTCATTCTAGGATTACCACTAACACCAAAGAACTGCTTGCAACATCTACACAACAACACAAAGAACACACTGAAGCAATCCAGAAACTTAGAGATGATATCGCACGGCGAGTCGGTGTCCTTGAAAAATGGCGATGGATTATTATTGGTGGTTCAATCGTATTTGGATTCGTTATACAGAAACTTCCTATCTGGTCTTGACATTACCCCCCCTTTTATATTATGATGTATGAATGTTTATCGAACAAAAATATCTCTTAATCGCATCCTCTCAACTCCAACAGTTTAAGAAGAAAGGCGATCACCTTTATAACTTTCGGTGTCCTTATTGTGGAGACTCACAGAAGTCTCGTACTAAGGCTCGAGGATTCGTATTCCCCAAAGAAAATAATCTGATTTATAAATGCCATAATTGTGGAAAAGGTGCGAGTGTAGGAAATCTTTTGAAGCACCTAGACTCAAAGATTTACAATGACTATATAATGGAAAGGTACAAGAAGGACAGACCCGAAATCAAGTCTGGACTTGGTAACTTTGTAAAACCTAAATTTCTCAAAGGAGATTCGTCACTCAAAAGACTCAAAAAGATATCGTCACTTGCATGGAATCATCCTGTCAAAGAGTTTATTCAACAAAGACAGATTCCTACGACATCTCATTTTGAATTGTTTTTTGCTCCTAAATTTTATAAATGGGTTAACTCAGTTGTACCGAACAAGTTTCATAATTTAGAAAATGATCACCCAAGATTAGTGATACCATTCTTTGATGAAAAAAATAATATGTTTGCTTTTCAAGGAAGAGCATTTGGTGAAGAAGAACCAAAATATATTACAATAATTTTAGATTCTCTAAAGGAGAAAGTATACGGACTCAACAGGGTAGATTGGAAGAAAACAGTTTACGTTGTTGAGGGGCCGATAGATAGTTTGTTTTTGGACAACTGTGTTGCTACCGCACAGTCGGACTTACGGATAAAAGATAGAAAGGGCAATGTTGTTCTGGTTCCTGATAACGAACCTCGAAATGAACAGATTGTAAAACAGATTGAAAAATTTATCAACAACAACTATTCTGTCGTTCTTTGGCCAGAGAGTATAAAAGAGAAAGATATTAATGAAATGATTTTGTCGGGTAGATCAAAGTCAGAGATACATGACCTAATAAAAGAGAATACCTTCAGTGGTATTAGTGCAAAGTTAAAGCTTACAAATTGGAGAAAAAGAAATGCTAACTAGTCGTCTACCAACATCTTATCAGGAATTTATTCACCTCTCAAGATATTCACGTTGGTTGCCAGAAAAGAAACGAAGAGAAACATGGGACGAAACTATTAAACGGTATTTCGATTTTTTCCAAGAACACTTAAAAGAAAATTGTAATTACACACTCAAACCAAAACTCAGAGAAGAACTAGAAACCGCAATATTGAACTTGCGTGTGATGCCTTCTATGCGTTGTCTAATGACAGCAGGTGAAGCTCTAAAACGTGAGAACATCGCTGGATACAACTGTTCATATATTGCGATTAGTCGTGTCCAATCATTTGATGAAATCCTTTATGTCTTGATGAATGGAACTGGAGTAGGGTTTAGTGTAGAACGTCAATATATTACTCAACTCCCAATTGTCGCAGAAGAGTTTCATCCATCCGATACTGTTATTACTGTTGCAGATAGTAAACTTGGTTGGGCAAAGGCTTATAAAGAATTTCTTGGTTTACTCTGGATTGGACAGATACCCAAGTGGGACTTATCTAAAGTCAGACCAGCTGGTTCACCGTTAAAAACTTTTGGCGGTCGTGCTAGTGGTGCTGAACCTTTAGATAACCTGATGCATTTTACGATCAATACACTTACAGGTGCAGCTGGACGTAGACTATCTTCTATCGAATGTCATGATATCGTCTGTAAGATTGCAGAAATCGTTGTGGTTGGTGGAGTCCGAAGGTCTGCACTTATATCCCTCTCAAACCTATCAGATGACCGTATGAGACACGCAAAGTCTGGACAGTGGTGGAATGATAACCCCCAGAGAGCACTTGCAAACAACTCTGCGTGTTACACAGAGAAACCAGACATGGGTATCTTCATGGACGAGTGGAGAGCTCTACACGAATCCAAGTCAGGCGAACGAGGTATTTTCAATCGTCAGTCTGCAAATAATCAGACTGAACGAACAGGTAGGCGAGTTGTTGATGGTTATGAGTTTGGAACGAACCCATGTGCAGAAATTATTTTGCGTGACCGTGAGTTCTGTAACCTAAGTGAAGTTGTGGTTCGTGCAAATGATACAGAAGAAAGCTTACTGGAAAAAATAAGACTTGCAACCATACTAGGAACTTTTCAATCTACACTTACAAATTTCAAATACGTTTCTTCCATGTGGAGAAAAAACTGCGAAGAAGAAAGACTACTTGGCGTGTCTCTAACAGGCATCATGGATTCAAGGATTACTAACGGTAAGAGCAATAAAGATTTGGTTAAACTTCTCGAAGAACTTAAAACAAAAGCAATTGAAGTTAACAAGGAATTTGCAAAAGAGTTGGGCGTCAATCAATCTGCAGCTGTCACTTGTGTTAAACCATCTGGAACAGTTAGTCAGTTAGTTGATGCAGCCTCTGGTATCCACGCAAGGCACAATCCTTACTATATAAGGACGGTTAGAGGGGATAAGAAAGACCCTCTTACTAAACTGATGACAGAGGTAGGGTTCCCTGTAGAAGATGATGAAATGAATCCAAGTCATACCGCTGTCTTTTCATTTCCCATGAAAGTAGATAGAGGTGCGGTATTTCGTACAGACCTAACTGCAATACAACAGTTAGACCTATGGAAAATATATCAAGAACATTGGTGCGAACACAAACCATCTGTTACTATTTCTGTTAAAGAAGATGAGTGGATGGAAGTAGGCGCATGGGTTTATAAAAACTTTGATCAAATGAGTGGAGTTTCATTTTTACCTTTCAGTGAACATACTTATCGACAAGCACCTTATCAGGATTGTGACAGGGAACAGTATGAAAAACTCTTGAAGGTAATGCCTAAAGATGTGGATTGGAGTCAACTATCAAAATACGAAACGGTTGATACTACAGTTGCATCACAGGAATTAGCTTGCACCTCTGGTTCATGCGAGATTGCATGATTAATGTACTGAAGGTATGTGAAAAATGTGATGCTGAATTTGTTATTGGTCATAACATGAACCAACATCACTATATAATAACATACTGCACATTTTGCGGTGAAGAACTAGAGGTGGAATTGGAAGATGAGCTGGACGAAGAATATTATAGGGGAGAACTCGATAATTGATATGATGTTTAAAAATTATTGCATGGCATGTGGGGATGAGCCGCACTGTGCAACTGCTTGTGATGAAGAAGAATGTGATTGTGATTATTGTGCGTGTGATGACTGTAGTGGTTAACAATCAGATAAAGAAGGAAAGTGACAATGGGAATTACAGATAAAATCAGGCAAGTTAAATCAAAACAGGGGAAATCCGTCAAATCAACCCCTGCCTCTGAAGGCGGTTTGGGATTATCCCCAGACCAAAATAGTGGTTCTATAGATGATGATATTAGAAAGGCGAAAGAAAATTTATTGGCAGAGTACTGGTACGACAAGTACGAGAAGGCTGCCAGTGCTATCATAAAAGGTGAAATTCGTGGTGATGTCGCAGATAATTTTAAAAAACTTCAAGAGAAGGTGGATGTTATAAATGAAGATGTGGCCCTTCTCGAAGAAGAGGTATCAACAGACGATCCTTTAACTCCATTAGAGCAAAAGTTTGTAACACTTGATAAGTTAGCCGAACATTATAAATTATTCCTCAGTAGAGTTCAAAGACAAATAGCAACTATTGGTGGCGGTGGTATTGGTGATGTAGTAGATGACCCATCTCCACAGCTTGGCGGTAATTTAGATATAAATGGAAAAAATATTACTGGTAGTGGTAATATTGATATTACTGGCACAGTTGATGTTACTGGTGTTACTACATTTGAGGATGATGTAACTTTTACAGGTGCTACTAGTAATCTAACATGGGATGCTTCCGCAAATGATTTAGAGTTTGATGATGATTCTCGATTAAAATTCGGAGATGGAGATGATTTTCAGATATGGCATGGTGGTACTCATACCTTTGTGAAAAATAATACTGGCGAGCT
>Ga0209228_1001983_pt1 | contig 10043 bp, 8 predicted proteins | sample METZYME_3_150m_FD_187547 | JGI IMG/M metagenome (GOLD analysis project Ga0209228, IMG submission 187547) | Marine microbial communities from oxygen minimum zone in mesopelagic equatorial Pacific - METZYME_3_150m (SPAdes) (version 2) | ecosystem: Environmental > Aquatic > Marine > Oceanic | place...
AGCATTAAAATGATTCATGGTATGGTTCAACCCCTGGATTAATAGAGCATCTAATGCATCTGCGCCACGTTTTACCATGGCTTCTACTTCTGATTTAGCATCTGGTTGAAACGGTTTTAAAACATAGTTTTCTGCGGGGCGCATAATGTCATCTGTTCCAATGCCCAAACGTACTCTGGGAAATTGATCAGACTGAAGATGATAAATTATATTTTCCATGCCGCGATGGCATCCATCTCCGCCTTTCGGGCGGATTCGAATTGTCCCCAGAGGAAGATCTACATCATCTACGATCGCATAGATTTCATTTGGTGATAAATCCCAAAGAAGTACTATATCTTTTACCACGGATCCGCTTTGGTTCATTCCTGTTGTTGGTTTTACCACTACAACTTCCCGTCTTTTGTGTTGCGCAAGTACATAATCTCCCTTTCCAGGCTTAAAAGTTAAATGGTGCCTTTGTGCCCATTCATCCACCACCCAAAATCCTGCATTGTGTTTTGTGTTTGCATAAGTATCGCCCGTATTGCCGAGGCCGACAAAAGCGATCATGATTCTCCTGACTGTTCTTTAGATCGGTCTTTTGGGTCGCCCTCTTGCTCTGTAGTTGCACCATCATCTGCTTCTGCTCCTTCTTCACCTTCACCTTCACCTTCACCTTCTTCATCTTCAAGTTCTTCTATTTCAGGTTCTTCTTCTGCTGCAGGCGGAGTAATGGAAACAACATTCAAGTTTGTATTGGACACAATTTCAATATCTTCATTATCAATCTTGATATCCGCTACACTTCTTGCAGAATTTATTTCCAGATCTTCAATATCTATTTCAATATGCTCAGGTACGTCTGTTGGGAAACAACTAATTTCTATTTGGGTCATAGATTGGGATAAGACACCACCTTCCTTAATGCCTATGGCTTCCCCTATGAGAACAAGCGGAACTGATATAGTCATTTTTTCAGATCTGCGAACGCGCATAAGGTCAATATGAATTATTGCATCTGTTACAGGATGGTATTGCAACTCCTTTATCATTGTGTATTGACTTTCCCCATCCTGATCAATTTCAAAAATACGCTGACCGGATTGCATAGCATGAAACAGTACTGATTTATCAACAGTAATATTTACATTCTTTTCTCCAGAATAATACAGAACACCTGGGATTGAACCTTCGAGACGAAGCGCTTTTGATCCCTTTGTCCCCGTTTCGGTTCTTTCTGAAATATCTAATTTGAAATAGGATGATGCCATCGTTTCGTCTCCTTATTAAAATTCAAATAAAGCACTGACTGATTCACCGTTATGAATCCTATTCACTGCTTCACCAAAAACATTGCCTACAGAAATAATTTTCATTTTTTCTATCTGTTTTTCTTTAGGAATTGCAATCGTATCTGTAACAATGATTTTCTTAATGCTCGATTCATTCAATCGTTCCATAGCTGGACCAGACAAGACACCGTGAGTTGCTACAGCTGTAACTGATTTGGCCCCCTGTTTTAAAGCGGCCTCGGCCGCATTAACCGTTGTGCCTGCCGTATCAATCATATCATCAATGATGAGTACATCCTTCCCATTTAAATCACCAATTAAATGACTTATTTCTGCCCTATTTGGTGCATAGCGCCGTTTATCAATAAGCGCAAAATGCATACCAAGATTTTTTGCATATCCCTGGCTCATTTTTACAGATCCAATGTCTGGTGCAAGCACAACGGAATTATCCGGCTCCAAATTTTCATCTTTTATTGCATCGAATAGCACTGACCTACTATATAGATTATCAAAAGGAATCTTTGCAAATCCTTGGATCTGTGTTGAATGAAGGTCCATTGTAATTATTCTATCAGTGCCCATTGCCGTTAAGATATCTATCATGACTCTTGATGATATAGGCACCCGTGGTTGATCTTTTCGGTCCTGGCGACCATAGCCAAAATAGGGTATTACAACTGTTACTGTGTCCGCCGAAGCGCGAACGGCAGCATCAACCATTAGGGTAAGTTCGATAATATTCTCTGAAGGGCCATTAGTTGACTGTACAATAAATACATCATGCCCTCGAATATTCTCTTCGTACTTAATCCATAATTCACCATCAGAAAAAGTTTGTATCGAGATCGCTCCAAGATCTCGATCAAGAAACCGGGCAATCTGCTTCGCAAGCAGTGGATTGCTGCGCCCACTGAAAATCTTCAGGTCATTTTGTGTCATTATTGATTGCCATTTATTTTAGCTGGGGCGCAGGGATTCGAACCCCAACTGCCTGGACCAAAACCAGGTGTACTGCCATTATACTACGCCCCAAAAATCTGGTGTTGCCATTATTCAGAGATGTGGTTCAGTGATAAAAGTACTGTAAGATGTGGTAAGGGGTGACTCTGCTGACAGTGCATCCGCTTCATCGTCAAATATCCCATACACAGTCGAGCCTGAGCCCGACAGACTGGCAAACCGGGCACCCTGGGCCCGGAGCGTATCTTTTATTTCTCCAATCTCTGGATATGTTGGAACAACAATTGCTTCGAAATCATTCTCAAAAAGCTCGAAAGGAATACTGTCCCTTTCTAAAAAGCCGGCGAAGTTAACCTGCTCTACAGGACTGTCCAAAAAAAAATTATAATTCCTATAAGCCCAAGATGTATCAATATATAAATCTGGGACTACCAATAAATATATCCCTGGCATACAGCCTTTAATTTGAGTCAGGTTTTCACCTATGCCATCACCCACTTGTAATCCACCACGAATAAAAAAAGGTACATCTGCACCCAGCTCAACCCCAATTGATTCTAGTTCTTTATCGGGTATATTTAAATCATAAAGCAGGCGAAGGCCTTTTAAAACGGTAGCTGCATTGGAAGAACCGCCACCTAATCCACTCCCAGCAGGAATCCTTTTTTCAAGATTCATTGACACACCGCCAATTCCAAATGCATCCACCATTTTTTTCCATGCTTTTACACAGAGATTTGTTTCATCATTTTTAAGCCAATCCACATTGGAAAAAAAATCACATCCGGAATGTTGTTGCTCTAAAATAAGCGTATCATGAAAAGCTAATTCCTGGAAAAGGGTGTGAATGATGTGGAAACCATCGGGTCGCTGCCCACGGATCTGGAGACCGATATTTACCTTGGCACAGGATTTAAGATTCACTTTATTCATTCATTATTGTTGCATAGGGTGGCCACCGCCAGAACAGCCCAGCCTGAACCCTTGCCTACAAATCCAAGATAATCTGCAGTGGTGGCTTTTACAGACACTTGTGATTCATCAATCTGCATGGAATAGGCGAGGTTATGTTTCATTTGCGGAATGTGATCCGCAAGTGTTGGTGATTGGAGAATAACAGTGGCATCTACATTATTGATCTGAAATCCAGCTTCTCGGACTCGATTTACAGTATCAACCAAAAAATGATTGCTGGACATGTCTTTCCAGATCTCATTATCGCTAGGGAAAAATTGTCCAATATCACCTAAGGCTGCTGCACCAAGAAGTGCGTCTACTACAGCATGGATCAACCCATCGCCATCCGAATGACCATCCGATCCAAATTTTGATGGAATCTCTACACCACCAATGATAAGGGTTTTACCTTCCATCAGTTGGTGCACATCGTATCCTATGCCAGTTCTTGCCATTAGATCAAATATTCTGCTCGTTTCCAATCATCCATGGTTGTGATCTTAAAATTATTTATGTCGCCCTGGACCAATGCCACAGAAAAACCCATTGCTTCCATTAAATATGATTCATCTGTAGCAGTAAAACTTTTTGCATCTGCATGGTCTAAAGCCTGAATTAATTTATCTTTCCAAAAAGTTTGTGGGGTCTGTGCCAACCATATTTTTTCACGGTTTAAGGTTTCTTTCACTTTTCCACTTTCTGAAAGTTTTACTGTGTCTATGGAACGCAGGGCAACTACAGCGCCATCTGCTGTCTTACAGGCTGCAATAGAATTGTTAATAAGTGTTTCTGATACAAAGGGGCGGGCTGCATCGTGAATGCAAACCAAGTTTGCTGAAGATACAGCAGCTGTCACGCCATTTTTTACAGAATCCTGTCTACGTGCTCCTCCAGCAATAACTTTTAAAGACTTCCCAGCAGACATAGATAGCAAATCACGATGGACAGTATCAATCTGATGATCAGGTACAACCACAATCACTTCCTGGATAATACTGGATTCTAAAAATGGTTTCAGAGAATGAAAAAGAAGGGGACGCCCTGCCAGTGACTTAAATTGCTTCGCTTCACCAAACCGATGACCTGAACCGGCAGCTGGAATAATGGCCGATACTTTCATATTATGTGCAGGGGATTGTCAAACAATGATCATGGCATCACCATAACTCAAAAAGCGGTACTCATTTTTCTTTGCTTCAAGGTATGCTTTTTTAATGAGTTTACGGTCCGCAAATGCGCTTACCATCATGAGCAGTGTAGATTGTGGTGTATGAAAATTAGTTACCATTTTATCCACCATTTTATATTCATAAGGCGGATAAATAAATTTATCAGTCCAACCTCGTTTCGGCGTAACCTGAAATCCAGAAATCGCAATCGTTTCCAGGGCCCGAACGGTAGAAGTGCCTACAGCGATGATCTTCCGGTGGCGCTTACGGGCCTGGTTAATTGCCATTGAAGTTTTGGGAGACACTTCAAAATACTCAGAATCCATCTGGTGGCGATTCAGATCTTCAACCTGGACAGGGCGGAAGGTCCCTAACCCAATATGTAGAGTGACGGTTTCAATTTTTACACCTTTATTCTTTATTTTTTTTAATAACCCATTTGTAAAGTGAAGCCCTGCAGTAGGTGCCGCAACAGCACCACGATCAGTTGCATATACTGTCTGGTAGCGTTTTTTGTCCTTTGCGTCAGCATCGCGATTAATATAAGGTGGAAGGGGGGATGTCCCAATGCGGTCAATGACATGATGAAAATTATCACTATCATATTCGAAACGCACCACACGACCGCCAGAAACAGTATTATCTATAACATCACACATAAGTTTGGAAGTGAATACAAGCTTATTGCCAATCCGGACTTTTCTCGCAGGGCGAACCATAACTTCCCAGAGATCATTGGACAGTTCTCTCAAAAGAAAAACTTCCACTTTTGCATCCGTACGGTCTTTTGTAGCAAACAAGCGGGCAGGAAATACTTTAGTATTATTAAGAACCAGAAGATCATTTTTTCTCATATAATCTATAATATTATAAAATTTTCTATGTTCAATTTCTCCTGTCTCTCCATGAACAACCATCAGTTTAGAAAAATCTCGTCGAGCTTCAGGGTGCTGAGCAATAAAGGTTTTTGGCAAGCGGTAATTAAAATCCCCGAGTTTATATTTTTTCTTCTTATTTATCATTTAAATAATCCTTGTTGATCCTTTATTATTTCTTTTCCTAATAAATTATATGCTGCCTCCTGGGCAACTCTTCCTCTTGAGGTCCGCAAAAGGAATCCCTCTTTAATAAGAAAAGGTTCATACACATCTTCGATGGTGGTAGCATCTTCGCTAACAGCTACTGCCAGGGATTTTAAGCCCACAGGTCCACCTGAAAATTTTTCAATAAGTGTTTCCAAAATCTTTCTATCCATGTCATCCAATCCAGTTTCATCTATACCCAGCTGTTCCAAAGCATCCTTCGCTACAGCGTGGTCAATCTTACCATTAGCCTTGACCTGTGCAAAATCTCTGGCACGCCGTAGAATACGATTTGCAACGCGAGGAGTTCCCCTGCTCCTGCGGGCTAATTCCATGGTACCATCATCATCAATTTCAACTTCAAGGATGTTTGCCGAGCGACTGATTATATTGAATAGATCTTCCGGGTGATAATAATCTACACGTAAGACTACACCGAAACGATCCCGAAGCGGCGATGTAAGATTACCTAATCGAGTGGTTGCTCCAATCAAAGTGAATGGTTCAATAGTTAGTTGTACACTTCTTGCGCTGGGCCCCTTATCAATCATAATATCGATAGAAAAATCTTCCATGGCGGAATAGAGGTATTCCTCTACCACACTATTAAGTCGATGGATTTCATCAATAAAAAATACATCACGGTGACTCAAATTAGTAATCATCCCTGCTAAATCGCCGGCACGCTCAACAACAGGGCCTGATGCCTGTTTAATACTGGAACCAAGCTCTTTTGATACAATATTGGCTAGAGTGGTTTTCCCCAATCCAGGAGGCCCAAATAACAGAACATGATCCAAGGCATCACCGCGATTATTTGCAGCTTCAATATATAGTTTCAGGTTATCAACAAGTTCTTTTTGGCCTATGAATTCATCAAACTGGGATGGGCGAAGAGATTTTTCAATTGCAATATCATCATCAAAAGGAACTGGATCGGTTATATGAATCTCTGTCATGGATTAAATTGGAAGTAAATCAGTGCAAAACTGACTCAGAAGATACAATCTCAAATAGCTATCGTAAAGATTGTAGGGGAAAAATTGTGTAGGTTGAATTGAATTAATCAGGAATCGCCTTTCGGAGAGACTTTAATCTTTTTTCGCGATCGCTGGCAAATCGTTTGATTCCAATCCATAGACTATCTGGGTCTAATTTTGATTCCGCAATAATCTGTTCCAGGCTCCCACCTGTACGCCAACGATTATCAAAATCTGGAGCCATGGAATAGTTTTCTACCACACGGTTAGCAATCCATTTATGCATAAGTCTTCTGGAGCCATTGGTGATAATCATGGCATCATTCCATTCGTCATCAGCTATTACAGACTGACGATAATCATCTGGTTGTCTTTTGAAAAGTTCCCAGCTGATGGATGCTACTATCTTTACGTTGGGTCCTTCTTTTTTCAACTGCGGCAGGATTTGTATAAGTGAATTTGTACAACTTGTACCCCGGATAAACACCACTCCATCTTTTTTCAATGTTGGATCAAAATCCTTTATAAGGTAGGCACCTTTTGCTGCATTCAGATGGGAAACCATGCCCAAAGCTTCACGATCTGGGATGACCAAGGGTGGGCGGGTCAGGTGTAATGCTATAAGTGGAATATCCGTATCTAGAGCTGCTGCCAAGGCTGGGGCCACTTCATTGTGTTCCCAAGGATGGAGGTTAATAATATGCCCATCGGGGAATAACTGTGTTACGCCTGGAGCATAAATGCCAAAATGTGTCCTGCTGTCTTCTGCTGTTTCGGGTCCTGTGTGTCCTGCAATCCAAATCACCTTTCCAACTTTTAGATCAGAATCCTGTGCAATTTGACTGAACAATCGCAGTGGCCCGTATTTCAAATAGCTGAAAGAACCATAGGTACTAACAGCACCGTAGAATCCGTTGAATGTTTTATATGTATCCTCATTGAAATTCACCGTTGCGGCACCAGCCATCATACCTGCATTTGTAAATTCAGTTATTCCTTGTGGAAATAGAGGGCTTTCATGGTTAGAATGTTTATTAAAAAGCCCTTTATCCTCGGCCCCATTGTACCCTTTAGCAAATCCGGAAATATTGGTTGAATCCGCTAGGTCTGCGCTCATTGCTAGAACCAATGGACGTCCATATTTTTGTTCGGATAGGGTATTGATATAACTGGCATATTTTGAAAAACCCTCCCGGTTCGGGGCGATCTCTCCAGGTGCAACAAAAATGTCATCTGGCAATGCTTCAACATTGAATAAATCTGGATCATGCGTAGGGTTTTGATCTGTAACTTTACAAGAGTCATTTTTCTCCGGAACAGATTCCCCCAGTTCTACCAGACGATCTGCCAAAAAATCCACATACATCTGATTGGATTCCATGATAGTAAAAATGGTGTTAAACATTGATTTCGCCTGTTCAATTTGCCCTTCCCAAGTATTGGCAGCAGCCTCGCCAAACGCATGAAACTGTAAATCATACTGACGAGCAAAGTCTTCCTTGGTTTTCCAAAATAGTTCAGAATTCCGTTTATGGGCTGTACCATGACTTTTATTATCATATACATGATAACCGCGGCCTTTTCTTGTTTTGCTATAGATAACTTTAGGAATATTTATGTCTGCGTTTTCCACCAGCAATTTGTAATAAGCTTCAGTGAGTTCTTCCCAATTCTCACCATCTTCTGCGCCTTCCACATGCCAGCCGTGAGAACCAAACCAATCTTCTGGTCCACCATAAATGATTGAACTAAAGGGACGATTATCAATACCATAATCATTCCAATCCATAAAATAAACCAAGTTCCCTAAACCTAGTCCCCATGCGGAGTTTATGGTTTCATGACTGGCGCCGGTTGTAAAGCCACCTTCTCCTTCGAAGGCAAATACTTTCACATCTGACATTCCAGCAAATTTCATTGCCAAGGCTTCGCCGGCTGCAAAAGGAGAACCATGTCCGCTTGGGCCAGTATTGGCTTTAAAAAATAATGTTTTCCCCTCCATTTCTGCATGCCCCGGGAGGCCTCCATTTTGACGGAGGGTGAGCAAATCTTCCCAAACTAACTGAAAATCATTGCCTTTAAAATTCTGATATTTTTTATCACCGGTCTGTCGGTATTTAATCCGCAACGCTTCATTCATTACCGCCAGCGTTGCATACACCAAAGGATTACAATGACCGGCAACGAGTACAAATCTATCTGCAAATCTTTTTCCTGTGTCTCGGATATCCCACCGCATGGCTCCAGATAACAGGGTGGTAACCATGGCATGAGTCTTGGAGCGGGATCCACCGGGATGGCCGCTCTGCCGCAGGTTGAGCATAATATCAATACATTGATCAATAAGATCTTTTGTGATTTCCCAGTATTTATAATCCTGTTTTAGATCTCCAGAAGATTTCATGCAGCGATTCCCTTTTTCCGCAACACTTTATTTAAAAACAAACCTGTATACGATGTTTTAACGGATGCGATTTCTTCCGGTGTGCCAGTGGCAACAATGGTTCCACCTTTATCCCCCCCTTCAGGGCCCAAATCTATAATCCAATCTGCGGTTTTAATTACATCTAAATTATGCTCGATAACAATCACCGTATTTCCCCGCTCAATCAGGCGCTGTAACACGTTTAAAAGCATTCGAATATCTTCAAAGTGCAGACCGGTTGTAGGCTCATCTAAGATATATAACGTTTTAGATTGGGACACCCTAGATAGTTCCGTTCCCAGTTTTACTCTCTGAGCTTCACCTCCAGATAATGTGGTCGCCTGTTGCCCAAGATGAATATAGCCCAGTCCTACATCGTTTAAAGTTTGCAGTTTTTTCTTAATGGAAGGAATGCTCTTAAAAAACTCCAATGCTTCAGACACAGGCATATCTAAGATCTGAGCAATGGATTTTCCCCTGTATTGCACTTCCAAGGTATCCCTATTATATCTCTTCCCCTGGCACACTTCGCAGGTTACATACACATCCGGAAGGAAATTCATTTCTATTTTAATGATCCCGTCCCCCTCACAGGATTCACAGCGGCCACCTTTTACATTAAAAGAGAATCGTCCTGGTTTATAACCCCGAATCTTTGATTCCGGGAGTTTTGCAAATAAATCTCGGATGTGGGTGAATACACCTGTGTAAGTTGCTGGATTTGATCTTGGTGTACGTCCGATAGGTTTTTGATCTATATCCACTACTTTATCAAGAAATTTGATCCCTTCTATCGAATCATAATTCAAGGGATAGGCTCTTGCACGATTCAATTCTTTCGATAACACAGGAAATAATGTTTCATTTACAAGTGAGCTTTTTCCGCTCCCTGAAACACCGGTAACTGTAATAAAACGTCCTAATGGGAAATCAATATCTACGGCTTTTAAATTATTTCCCGATGCTCCTTTCAGGGATAATAGATTGGAATTGCTATTTCTTCGAAATTTTGGGATTTCAATTTCTTTTTTACCTGAGATATATTGCCCAGTGAGAGATGATTTAGATTTATGCAGGTGGGTAGGTGACCCTGAAAAAGTGACTTCTCCACCATATTTACCTGCTCCAGGGCCAAGATCAATGACATAATCTGCTGCTTCAATGGTCTCCTTATCGTGCTCTACAACCAATAT
>Ga0209228_1001988_pt1 | contig 10033 bp, 10 predicted proteins | sample METZYME_3_150m_FD_187547 | JGI IMG/M metagenome (GOLD analysis project Ga0209228, IMG submission 187547) | Marine microbial communities from oxygen minimum zone in mesopelagic equatorial Pacific - METZYME_3_150m (SPAdes) (version 2) | ecosystem: Environmental > Aquatic > Marine > Oceanic...
ATAAAGTCAAAAACGTATTAAAGAAATATGAGTGATGATTACATCAAAGTATTAGATCATGGATTTGTCAGTTTAATTGACACAATGGGTGATGATAATGCAGTTGTGCAAGCCGCAAGAGTTAGTTACGGTAGTGGTACTAAGACAGTTAATACTGATCGAAACCTAATACGTTATTTGTTACGCCACAAACACACCACACCATTTGAAATGTGCGAAGTAAAATTCCACATTAAATTGCCCATCTTTGTAATGCGACAACTTATACGGCATCGTACTGCAAGTGTAAATGAGTATAGTGGTCGTTATTCAGTTATGTCAGATGATTTTTACATACCTGAAGATAAGGACATAAAGAAACAAAGTACCACAAACAAGCAAGGTAGAGACGAAGGGTTTTCCAAAGAAGCACAAGAGCAAGCAGTACATTTTATGGGGAATGTACACGGACACGCCCATGACATTTATCAAAAGTTTCTTGAGCAAGACATGGCTCGTGAAACTGCGAGAGCCGTCTTACCAGTAAGCAATTATACTGAGGCATATTGGAAGTGTAACATAAAAAACTTCCTACATATGATTCACCTGCGAGCAGACCCTCATGCTCAGTATGAAATACAAGTATATGCAAATGCAATGTACGACTTAGTTAAGCCTAAGTTTCCTATTATTTGTGAAGCATGGGAAGATTATGCACGAGATGCAGTTACATTTAGTGGCCCAGAAATGCGGTATATCCAAGAACATGCTATGAGTTTAACTACTGGACTTGCTACATGGAACGACAACGGTGAAGCAGATAAGAAGATTTGTGAACGATACAAACTTTCTAAAAGAGAATTAACAGAATTAAGAAAAAAATTAGGGTGTTGAGATAGTGAGGAGGCGCAGATAACTACTGACCGTAAATCACCTCGGCAAGGATCGTTTCTTGCTCAATATGCGAAAGGCCAATGGACTTATGCATTGCCTGTTGTTATTTTTATTCCGGAAGCAGTAGGAATGGCACCCTTTTTACAGTATCTGCTCAGTTAGCAGACGGTTCCTTCATCCACCTCCAATTTTTCCTCGGTTGGGCTTTTTCTTTTAATTTGTCTTTGTTGGTTAGTGGCCATTGCCAACGCCAAACTTTCCTCGGCATCGCTTTTTCTTCATCTACATTGTTTGCATGTCCACTTGTTCGTTTTGTGTTTACCTCAATCCATTTGTCTTTAAGTTCTGCTGGAAGAGATGACAAGAATGTATATCCCCATTCAGGTGTAGACGATTTAAACCCAAACCTTTCTCCTATACTAACAATTTTTTCATCAGTCCATTGTACAGATCGAGGTATAGTATGATTTGCTGTTTTCAGGTTAGCATGACTTACAATAATTCCATTTGGTTTAATCAAATATCGCATTACGTCACATATTTCATTAACCCACTCTTCATCAAAATAATTTAAAGGACCAAAATTTAATAACCAATCTGCACAACCTTTATTAAAAAGTGTTGGTAATTCTCTTATGTCACTAATAATATCTACTTCAGGCAATCGTGCTACATCTACACCTATTAAATTTGGTATTATACTTTTAAACTTATTTGCACCACATCCCAAATCTATAACTAATTGTGGATTTGTTTCTTTTATTTCATTAGCAAGGGCCAAACCAGATTTAGTTCTATACAATGGAAATTCTCTACGAAATATCTCGTAGTCTGTTTCATAATGATCTCTGATTAATTCTATTTTATCTTGGTACGATTTCATAAAAATACTTTTGCCTTAATTTAAGGTTTAAATTATCTAAATATTTTTCTGGTTCAAATCTACGACAATATTCATTTATAATTAAATGGGCGGCATCTCTCATTCCAAAATGTTGAACTGTATCATCCATATATTTTATACCTGGATATTGTGCTAATTCTCTACTTCGCAAATACCCTTTATTATTCCATACTTTGTCTGCTAATAGATCTAAAAACGGTGCATAAAGTTTAAGTAAATCATCAGGCATGGTGGTAACATCAGTGCTTTCAACTTCTAGTCGCTCTATATGAAAATTTTCATCTGTAAACACTCGTTCTACTTCATCCTTTACCCACGGATAATGATAAAATCCTTTAGCACGATTTAATTTCTTATCATTTGATTCGGCTAATCTTACATGGCCCATTACTCTGCCATTTTCTGTTAATAAGTTTTTAAATGTATCTAATAATAAATTAATATCATCTCTTGTTCCAAAATTTAATGGTCCAACACAAAATACAACATCAAACTTATTTTTCCATTCATTAGAATGTTCTGCATACATGTCAACAATATTTCCCTGTACGTCACATCCATTATCATGCCCTAATAATCTTGCTGTTGGTAAATTTCGATAATCTGACATATCGACACCAACACAATTATTAAACAAATTTCCAAAGTTATTAAACCCACATCCAACGTCAATTACATTGTTTGCTTTTAATGTTTCATTTATATACGAAACACTTGCTAAACCTGAACGTGATCTATACCAACTTAGAGTTGGTACTCCAGAAATAGTTGGATGTTGAAACTGCCTACAAATGTTATCTAGTCTTTGTGGATACGTTAATGATTCAAGAGGTTCTGTATGTTTTTTAGTACTAGACATACCAAGAGCGGTGTAGGGTTTATCGCCAAAGTAAAACCCTTGTTGGCCTTCATCCCACTCGGGGGCATTTAACTTCTTTGCGTGAGCAGGTGCCGAGAGTGGCCCAGTAAGTGTAACATCCAATGTAGGGAGTTCAGGTTTAGTATAAGGAAGGCCCCAATAGTCATGCCACTCTTCCATGTTAATCCTTTAAGTCGTCATAAAATTGTTTAATATCATATTCTTTTTCTATTGTTATTTTCCTAACATTAAATTTTATGCCATGATATTCAGCCACAGATTTGCGTCGCCCCTTCGACCCTCTTATAAAATCACCTGCTTTAAATGAAACTAAAAACAATTTCCAATTTGGATTTGCACCATGCATATTCCACTCTCTAAGAATCCATTCTAAAGGTGCAAGTGCTATACCTGTATTAGTTCTATCATCCCATCTTTCAGTGTCAACTGGAACAATTCCATCTTCTGCTAAGGATCGCCCAACCTCTTGTTTTTCAGCATCAGCCTCCAAACCTTCATAATATTTAATTTTTGGATGATATATTCCGTATCCATCTTGCTGTGCCAGTTTCCATGCCCAACATTTAGTATCTGGTGGTAACATATCATATTGATGACACGGATCTGCCAACCATCTATGTATTTTTGCTCTCACTAAATCTGTTCCTCTCATTCCAATTCCTTTTAAATAACAATCTGTAAAATCTGCATCATTAAAATTAGCATTACGAAAATTGCTACCTCTTAAATCTGAATCAGTCCAATCTGAATGTCTTCCATCAACATCAATCATCTGACTAAAAATTAGCATACATTGTGTGAGTGACGCTTTTTTCATAGACGCACCAATAAAAATACCTTCTCTAAGATTAACATTGAACATGGTAATTCCATCCATCTTAGCACCAGTAAAATTGCTGGCTCGCATTTTACAATTTGTAAATGTTGCGTCTCTTAAATCGGCACCTATAAATGAGCATTGATCAAAATCCTTGCCATCATACTTTTGTCCTTTAAAATCATTACTATAATCAAAATTCTCATTCCGCATTTTTATGTCCTATCTTTTGTTCTATATGGAGGTATCATACTGCTCCAGCAATATGTGTTCTTGTTTTAACACGATGACCATTGACCGCTATATGCATTTTTCTTGTATCAAATTTATAACAATTCCCTACACAAATATCTTTTCCTGTATACACTAATTTGTCAACAATAAACAATGCTTTTGCGTTCGTTTTTAACGGAATGTGTACTCTTTCTTTAGGGTCTTTATGGTATGAATAACAACTTTGCGGACCCATTATTAATACTCGTGTTCTAAACATATTTAATTCTTTTATTAATGAATTAGTATACGGAATGTCAAAAATTGGATAAACAAATTCTTCTTCTTTATAAAGAAGATCGTTAACCCTTCCACATGATAATTCCGGGTCAAAGTTATCTTTAATACTTTGTAATCCTACTTGTTTTATAGTATGTGCATCAATGTCAAAATCAATCTTACAAGATGTTAATTCTTGTATAATTAACTCTGTATCGATATTTCTTTTATCTTGTAGGGTTGCTGTAATATCCATTCTATTAAATTTGCAACATAAGTTGCATCCATTTTTTTATCTGTAATTTTACTAACTCTAGGTGTATCAACATATCCTAATTTAATAAGAGTTATATTATAACCTAAATAAAAAAGTTGATTGCATGAATTTTCTAATGCCAATTTGGCTGATTGATACGGGTGTGGTTTGTTTTTTGATTGATCCGTAGTATTAGAACCTATTACTATTTGTCTTGATTCTTTTGCTTGATATAACATTTTTGTCTGTGCCCACGGATGTTGATTATCATATGCATTGTTAACAAAAACATCACAATCCTTTAAGTATGATTTAATATCATGTTTTGAAATATCAAATAACGTCGCTCTTGATAACCCAACGCCCCCAAATTTATCAAATATTGCCTTACCAATTCCGCTAGTGTGGCCAGTAATTACGAATTTATGCATAAGTCATATTCCTTTTAGATGTTAATCCATATATTATTAGGAAAAAAGCCAACACTATACAAACAGTCATAATAGGATGTTGTAGCCAAACTGGATTGGTTAATATTGTTCCATCCTGAAAAAATATACCATAAAGTTGGTACATACTAGTTTCTATTCTATCAAACAAAATAAATGCTATTAACATACATGGCCTGGAAAACTTTAGGTTCTTCATAACAAGTCCTATAATGCTGAAAACGCCCAGCATTGTAAGATCTTCCCAAACACTATTATAATGTCTCGATGAAAGAACACCCCATAATACTATTGCTAACATTGGCGGCATCCAATAGTAAGGTGGTATATAAATTACTTTTGATAAATGTCTAGCAAATACAAGCATTACTATACCACTAATGAGTGTCCCCCACATATAACCATTCAACAACGAGTCTATAAATCTAGTATCTTCCATAACGGAAAACTCGCCTATCTCAAATCCGCAATACATCCATAATGCCATTAGTATAGCATACAATTTACCGCCAGGTATACCAAACATAATAGTAGGCAATAATCCGCCCATTTTACTTGCATTATTGGCACCTTCTGACCCAATAATACTTTTAATATTGCCTTCACCGAACGGTATTTTTTCCTTTTTATTAAGAGCAACAGTTGCTGAATAAGCAGTCCAATCTCCTATTCCTCCGCCTGTGCCTGGTAATATTCCAACTATCCATCCAATTCCTCCCCCCATAAGGGCGAGCCATTTATGCTTCCAAACTGCAACAATACCATCCCATGTTTGCTTATTATGTGATTTGATGTTTATCTTTTTTACTTCAAATTTTGACTTAGAAATACCTGTTATTATTTCAGGCAATGCAAATAACCCTGCGGCAACTATTATAATTGGTATACCATCTTCTAAATAATCCCATCCAAATGTATGTCTATTAATATCATTAATATCATAACCAATTGATCCTATAAACAACCCACAACCAATTGCTGATATACTTTTTATAGTATTATTAGTAGCAATAGAAGACATTAATGCAAATGCTAGTATTACTAAACCAAATATTTCTGGAACACCAATATATCTACTAATGTATTCGTAATATGGAATAATTATTATACCTAATAAACCATATAACAATCCCATTACAGTTGAACAAGTAATGGCGGCAGATAATGCATACGATGCCTTTCCTTGTTTTGTTAAAGGATAACCATCAACCATTGTTGCGGCAGACCCACCAGCACCAGGTACACCTATTAAAACACTTGAGAATGAATCACCAATAGAACACGAGACTGCCGTTGCAATGCTAAACATTACAAACAAATAATTCGCATCTGGCAAATCAAAATAACTAACAATCGCAAATAGCATTATAGCCGCTTTACTCGGCCCTGCAGATGGAATTAATCCAACAATGCCACCGTATAATACTCCAGTAAGGATTACGATGGCATATTGGATTATATAATGATTTTGTAATAACCACTCCATTTAAAACAAATCTGACCGTTTCTTCATTTTTTCATTAAACGATCTTAAAACAGTAAACATATCATCATATACTTTTTTATCTAATTTACCCCATACTGATGAAACTATTACTTGTGAATCATCACCAAAATGCCATGGATATATTCCTAATTTTTTATCCAATTTCTTTTTTGATTTTTTGTTTTGTATAGTTGATTGCATTGTTCTAACTAGCATATCGTAATGTGGGTTATCTTTTTTAGTAAAGATTGTTTTTCCAATAGCCGCTCGCAACTTTAACAAAAATGCATAAACATCATAAAACTCTCCGGTAGCGGGTTCCCCATATTTTGCTTTAAATTTATTTGCAAAAAATAAGTCGGCTGATACATTTGGATCTGGAATAAGATCTCCTTGGGGACTTACAGTACCATGGCTATACCAAATTTGAGCCACTGATGATTTAATTTGTTTCTTATATGTTTTTCGTGCATGAGAGAAACCATCTCGCATAACTTGTAATTGGTTAACTAAAAAGGCTTGTCTTGCTTCGCCCATTCCTTTAAAACCAGAAACCCATCGTGTATTGGTTTTACCACATTTAACTGTTTCTTCTATAGTTTTATTACCGCACATCATTAACATATGGCCCATTGCGTCTACGAATGTGTTGTTAGAAAAAATAATAGCGACATTATCTTTTCCAGGCTCAACATCTGTCTTCTTAAACACAAAGGTTCCTTGTAGTTGGCCGCCTAATGTTTGGCCATGGATTCGTGGATCAAAACCTTTCCAGCCACCAGTCATCAAATAATTAATATATCCTTTTGTTTGGATAATAACTGTATTATCATCTGAATGATCTTTGTACCACGTTGTAAATCCTTTTTTACCTTTTTGTGCTTTAATGTATCGTAAAACAATCGAATGTCCTTCCTTAGACATTTCTTTACTCCATTCTTTAACAAATGTTATTGCCCATTTTGCCATACCACCTGAGGTACTTGCTGGTACAATATATGTAAACTTTTCTGCTTTCGCACTTGTTATTAAAAATAATAAACCAATTGTTAATATAATTTTTTTCATAATTTCTTTATCGCTATGTAGTTAGTGCCCCAGTCAAACAAGGGTTCTCCAAGTTTGTCAGAAATGATTTCGAATCCACATTTTTTATATGCTTCAACGCTCTCTTCTCTAGGACATGTCCAAATTGTTGTAGCTCGTTCTTTGCGAGCCTGGTTAATTGTGTTATGTAATAATAACATGGAAACACGACGTCTCCTGTAATTTTCATCTACCCATAATCCTCTAGAACGATAATTAACGTCACTGGTTTTATAACCACTGTTAACACCAATTAGTTTATCATTATCATAAACACCGAAAAATGTCGGGTTACCTAATACTGCACCTTGTTCTTGTATCGTGTCATATTCTGTTAAGTCCCAAGGATTTGTTGGCTTTGCATCCCGTCCAGGCCATAACTTATCCCATGCTTGTGATATTTGTTCATACGAAATACCCTTGCATGTATACTGAATAGGTTCGGTGTTCTCTAGTAAAACATGTCTCCAATCAGCCTTGATTATGTTTTTTTCATAGTCAACAATATATGGAGATAAAAAATTACGTTGGCGTTCATTATTATTTCGTCCGCCTTTTTTACTTTTCAATACCATAAAAAGTATAAAGATTAAATTTAAAAAGTTTTGCTTTGTAAAATTAAATCTTAATTTTTCATGATATGTCTTTGATGGAAAATGCATTGTCGGGTCTCCCTTATCCAATGCATCCATTTCTAAAAATCTGTCTAGTATTGTTACATTCTTAGTTTTTAGTTTACTAAGATGGGTAACACCTATCATTAATACTATTAATGTTTCATCTGTTTCAATCTTAGTCCATATTTCCTTTCTTAGTGTGCCATCTGCCGGATAAGATTCGTCTAATGTCAAAATTATAAAATTTGTATTATATGAATACAATTCTTTTATAAAATAATCTGCTACCTTCTTATTCGGTAATATTAATACGTTTTTAAGGTTGCTTAACAGCATCTGTTATCTATAATTATACTATGTTGTGGGCGTAATGTCAATATCTCTAAACGAAAAATTTGTAGATGATTCTTGTCGAGGTATACCTAATCCTATTGCAGGTGCGTTCCATGAAATGTCAGTCCAATTTTTAAACTTGCTACTGCCTATTTTATAATACGGATATTTGTGCATTTCTTTGAATCGGTCAATAAGAGGTAAATTCATTAGTATTTTTTGAATATTATAATCAGCAAAAATATGAAACCATGTGTTATTTTTATCTTGGGAATATGCCGCCAATCGATAACGTGAAAGCTCGACATATTTGAATAAAAAGTATTTTTCAAAATTAGGTTTATCTATAGATGCTATTCGTTCAGTAAAAAACTCTCGGAGTTGATGATATCCGTTTGTATCAACTACACCGCCCCATACTTCATCACTAACTATATCGGGTATGCCCTTTTTTTCGTGTGTATAACATCCTAGTAAAAACAAGTTAATAAGTTCTCTATATGATGCTGGCTTGTTAATTGTATAATAAGAATATTTAGCCATGCGAACACCGTCCATAATTCCAACTTCACCAGTTAACTTTGTGCCACTATACTGTTTAATTGCTTTTTGTTTTGGTGGAAACGTATCGTCATCCCAAAATAATTCTTTTGTAAACCCTCCTGAATACTCAACATCATAGTATTCTATATCCCAACCAAGTTCCTTATATTGATTACATATAGTATCGTCTACTCTGTGTGATTTATGTTTACTGGTTATAAAAACTCGTTTATGGTCATACCCTAAATGCGTTAGCAACATGGATAAGAATGCACTATCTTTTCCACCACTAAAACATAACACGGGGTCTATTAGATCGATTTTATCTATTGCATCAACAAATGCATTGTACAAGTCATCTGTGTTTAATGCTGTTATTGGTTCATTTGCTATATCAGAGTATCGTATTTGTTTGTTATTCTTTATATAATGTTCAGGTTGTAATTGAGAAATGCCGTTATATATAGTTTCTTCACCTACTGAAAAACTTCTTGTTATATATAATTGCTCTTTAATTGATTTATTGATGGTGCAAGGCAACGAAGGAGGGCCAGTAACACAATCAATAATATTAGGAGATATAACTTCATCAGTATAAAAGAGATTAGTTGTGCAAAAATGATCTACACATGCCACCCACTCATCATTTGATAAAAAAACAAATGCAAATTGCCCTCTAATATGTTCAGGAAATTTATTATTGCATAATGATTCAAAGATTATAGAATCATCTATATTTGTATAACCATGTATGTAAAGTTTATTTTGATTTTCTTCAATAATTCTAAAAAGGGTGTTGCTATTAGAGTTTACTATCCTCATATCGATCTACTATTTTGCCGTCTTTCCATTTGCCTTTTGCAACAGTATTATCTGGGAAATATATTGTTTCTTCGTCATTATCTGTTGACTTTCCATCAAAAACACCAGTAACTTCTTCTCCACTACTAAAAGTAAATGTACCTTGGCCAATCATTCTTCCATCAACAAATTCTCCTTCGTATATTTCTCCATTCGGATACGTCATTTTTCCTTGGCCAGTACGCACACCATCAGTAAATTCACCTACATACTTACTTCCATCAGGGAAAGTTACTGTTCCTTGTCCATGTTTTTTATGATTCTTCCATTCTCCTACATACTTCCATGTACCACCATTTTCACCGTCGCGAGTTTGAGTTCCTTGACCATGACGTTTATCATTTTTCCATCCACCAACATACTTTTTTCCATCGGGCATAATTAAAGTTCCTTGACCGGTTCTTTGTCCATTAACAAATCCCCCTTCATAAGTCTT
>Ga0209228_1001996_pt1 | contig 10014 bp, 8 predicted proteins | sample METZYME_3_150m_FD_187547 | JGI IMG/M metagenome (GOLD analysis project Ga0209228, IMG submission 187547) | Marine microbial communities from oxygen minimum zone in mesopelagic equatorial Pacific - METZYME_3_150m (SPAdes) (version 2) | ecosystem: Environmental > Aquatic > Marine > Oceanic | place...
ACTTAAAGAAATATTAAAGAAAAAAATTACCTTAATTGATTATGAAAATATACGTGATGATCTTAGTCGGCGTTATCTTGGCTTTGGTCGTTTTGCTGGCATTGTTGGATGTTACAATTCACTCAATTTATATTTAGAAGCTTTGGGTCAAAAACCAATGCCTCGTGCCCATGAATTAAATTCTTATGAAAAATTAAAAGATAACATTGGTAAAAGAGATTTTGGAAATGCTAGAATTATTATTACAGGCGATGGACGAGTTGCTAGAGGATCATTGGAATTTTTGAAATTTGCAAATATTCAAAAAGTTTTACCAGATGAATATTTACAATATAATAATTCATCAGCTATCTTTTGTAACCTTCCCACTTCTGCCTATGTTTCCAATAAAGATGGAAATGTTTTTGATTTACAGCATTTCATCAATGCTCCTGAGATGTATATCTCTGTACTTGATAAATATATGTCTAGCACAAGTATGCTTATTAGTTCCCATTATTGGGATCCTAAATCACCACGATTATTTGAAAAAAAAGATATTGAAAAATATAACAATCTAAAAGTCATAGGGGATATTACTTGCGATGTGAATGGCTCTATTCCTACTACTTCAAGGCCCTCTACAATTATGGATCCTTACTATTATATAGACCGAACAACACTGCAAGAAATTAACCAACACAATAAAGCTCTTGCTATCATGGCTGTTGATAATTTACCCTCTGAACTTCCAAAAGATTCCAGTAAAGAATTTGGAGATGGCATTGTAAAAGAAGTGCTCCCTTATATTTTGGAAAAAGATGATGGAAGAATAAAAAGAGCCACAATTACAGAAAATGGTTACTTTTTACCCTCCTACAAATATTTAACAAATTATATAAATACCAAATGAATGTAGTTGAACAAACTTCAATGGGATCTTTGATTCCATCTGAAAGCCAACCTTTTAAGATTATTAGTGATTTTAAAGAAAGTGGTGATCAACCTTCTGCAATTCAGAATCTTGTAAAAAATATTCAAGAAGGAGATAATGAACAAGTTCTCCTAGGTGTCACAGGTTCAGGAAAAACCTTTACAATGGCAAAGGTAATTGAATCACTGCAACGCCCTACTCTAATTATGGCCCCTAACAAAACATTAGCGGCACAACTCTATGGAGAAATGAAAAGCTTGTTTCCAAATAACAAAGTGGAATATTTTGTTAGCTATTATGATTATTATACACCCGAAGCTTATGTACCTCGCTCCGATACCTATATTGAAAAAGAATCCTCCATTAATGAACAAATTGATCGTCTTCGACATTCTGCAACAAGATCATTGGTAGAGCGAAGGGATACAATTATTGTTGCCTCTGTCTCATGCATTTATGGAATTGGATCAGTAGATGCTTATTCTTCCATGTCTTTTACTTTAGAGAAAAATCAAAACATTAATCGTGAAATCATCATAAGAAAACTGGTAGAACTATTATACAAAAGGCGTGATATGGATTTTAAGCGCGGAAGTTTTCGCGCTAAGGGAGATGTATTAGAAATCTTTCCTTCACACCACGAAGATCGTTCCTGGAAAATTTCTATGTTTGGTGATGAGATTGAATCTATTGTTGAAGCTGATCCACTAACAGGAGAAAAAATTTCAAAACTGGATCATGTGCGCATATTTGCAAATTCTCATTACGTCACCCCAAAACCAACAATAAAAAAAGCTCTTGGCCAAATAAAAGAAGATTTGCGAAAACAATTAATAGTATTTGAATCAGAGAAAAAATTACTTGAGAGACAACGCCTAGATGAGCGAACAACGTTTGATCTGGAAATGATCAAAACCACTGGTAGCTGCAGCGGTATTGAAAACTACTCCCGCTACCTGTCAGGTAGGAAACCTGGGGAGCCCCCTCCTACTTTATATGAATACATTCCCGAGGATGCCCTATTGTTTATAGATGAAAGTCACATTACCTGTAGCCAGATAGCTGGGATGTATAAAGGTGATTATTCAAGAAAGTCAACCTTGTCTCAATATGGTTTTAGATTGCCAAGCTGTCTTGATAATCGTCCACTTAAAAGAGAGGAATGGGATGCAATGCGACCTCAAACAGTCTTTGTAAGCGCGACTCCCGGTAACTATGAATTAGATAAAACAGGGGGTATTTTTATTGAGCAAGTAATTCGTCCAACCGGACTTGTAGATCCCCCTATTGAAATACGTTCTACAAAACATCAAATTGATAATCTTATTGATGAATGCCGCAATACTATAAACAATAGTTACAGGGTAATGATTACTACATTAACAAAAAAAATGGCGGAAGACTTAACCGAATACATGCACGAGGAGGGATTAAAAGTTCGATATTTGCACTCTGATATTGATACACTTGAGAGAATTTCAATAATACGTGATTTGCGATTGGGTATTTTTAATATTCTTGTTGGGATAAACTTGTTGAGAGAGGGATTGGACATACCGGAATGCGCCCTCGTAGCCATTCTCGATGCTGACAAAGAGGGGTATTTGCGATCAAAAACCAGTTTAATTCAAACGATAGGACGTGCTGCAAGAAATGTAGACAGTAAAGTTCTCATGTATGCTGACAATGAAACAAAAAGCATGCAATCCGCAATAGAAGAAACTAGCAGACGGCGTAAAAAACAACTGCAATACAACAAACAGCACAATATTACCCCCTTAAGTATAAAAAAGAATATTGATGAAATTATAGAAAGTACAGCAGAACAAGATCACGTGACGGTTGATATTGCAAACACCAAGCAACTCATTGGCAAGGACCTTGATGCCCATATTAAAAACTTAGAAACTAAAATGATTGAATTTGCTTCGAAACTGGAATTTGAAGATGCTGCTCAGTTACGTGATGAGATAAATCGATTAAAAGCAAAACAAATGGGATTAACCAAAAAAGCGCTCGAATACAAAAAATGACTTCTAACTTCACAGAAATTTCAATAAACATAGAGCTTTGATTATGAGTAATTCTTTTCCAAGTGCCGCAAAGGTCGTCGTGATTGGTGGAGGTGTTGCCGGTTGCTCTGTTGCATATCATTTAGCCAAATTTGGTTGGAAGGATACAATTCTTTTAGAGCGTGACCAACTCACTTCAGGAACAACATGGCATGCAGCTGGGCTGATAGGTCAATTAGGTTCCTCAGCAACGATTACAAAATTTAGAAAATATTCTTTAGATTTGTACAAAAAACTGGAAAAGGAAACAGAGCTTTCAACAGGTTTGAAACAAAATGGCGCTATCACAGTCGCCACAACCAATGACCGATTAGAGGAATTAAAACGACAGGCAACAACTGCGCAACTTTTCGACGTTGAGGCAAATATGTTAAATCCATCTGAAATTAAGAAATTGTATCCTATTATAAGTACAAATGACATTATTGGTGGAGTTCACATACCTTTGGATGGGCAGGCCGATCCGGTAGGGGTTACTAACGTTCTGTCTAAAGCAGCCCGGCAAAACGGAGCTACAATAGTGGAACATTGCCCAGTCAATAAAATTCTTACTCGAAATAATAAAATAGTTGGTGTGGAAACTGAAAAAGGAAACATTGAATGCGAATATATCGTTCTTACTGCAGGTATGTGGTCAAGACAAATAGCAGCTGATGTTAATGCAAGCGTTCCTTTGTATCCTGTTGAACATTTTTATATTCTAACTGAACCTATAAAAAATCTTGATAAAGCATTGCCTGTATTAAGAGATTACAACCATTGCTTATATATAAAAGAAGATGCGGGAAAATTTTTAGTTGGAATATTTGAGCCAAATGCAAAACCGGCTTTTACTAAAGCTAATAAAGTTCCTAATGATTTTTCATTTTCTGAATTACCTGAAGATTTTGACCATTTTGAACCTTACTTGATGGATGCAATTAAACTTATTCCAGATCTTGAAACTGCAGGGATTCGTAAATTTTTCAATGGGCCGGAATCTTTTACTCCTGATACAAATTATTTGTTAGGTGAAACCCCTGAAGTTAGAAATTTTTTTGTATGTTGTGGTTTTAACAGTATAGGCATTGTAAGTGCTGGAGGAGCAGGCAAGGCTACAGCTGAATGGATGATAAACGGTGGAGCAAGTGAAGATCTTTTCTCACTTGACATTAGTAGATTTGAAAAATTTCATTCTGAAACTGATTTTATAGTAGAAAGAGCTGCTGAAAGTTTGGGTAACCAATATGCAATGCATTGGCCTTATAAACAGCTTAAAACTTCTCGAAATAGAAAGATCTTTCCTTATCATGACTATTTAAAGGAAAAAGGTGCCTGTTTTGGGCAAGTAGCAGGCTTTGAAAGCCCTATGTGGTTTGCAATTGATGGAGATAAGCCTGAATTTGAATACAGTTTTGGATATCAAAATTGGTATAAATCAGCAAAACATGAAACACTGAGCACAAGAAAAAATGTTGGTTTTTTTGAACTAACTCCATTCGCAAAATTTCAAATTGAAGGAAAAGAAACCTACTCTTCTCTTCAGTACTTATGTGCAAATAATATTAAAAAAGAACCGGGCTCAATAACATATACGCAAATGCTTAATATAAATGGAGGAATTGAGGCTGATTTGTCTGTTTCTTGTATATCTGAAAATATTTTTAGAGTTGTAACTGGTTCAGCAGTCAGGGAACATGACAAAAAACATATACTTAAATACTTAGATGGCAATCTTAAGTTTAATGACATCACAGATGATTATGCATGCTTTGGTTTATTTGGTCCAAAAAGTAGGGCATTGCTTACAGATATTGTTGGGAATGAATTTGAAAACGAAATATTTCCATTTGGTAAAGGAAGGTTATTAAAAATTAATAACGTAGACATTTGGTTTCAAAGACTTTCATTTGTTGGTGAATTGGGATGGGAATTATATATTCCAATTAAAGAATCAAAAAAGATTTATGAAATAATTCATGAGGCAGGCAAAAATCATAATTTAGTTCATTCAGGAAGGCTTGCTATGGATATTATGCGCATGGAAAAGGGTTATTTACATTGGGGACATGATATAACGCCTGAAGAAAATCCTTTTGAGGCAGGTTTGGGTTTTGCAGTAAAATTAAATAAAGAACAAGATTTTATTGGAAAGAAAGCTTTAAAGAAGATTGATCAAAGCCAATTAACAAAAAAATTGTGTATGTTTACATTGGAAAAATCAGAGCCTGGAAAACCTTTATTACTGCATGAAGAGCCAATATACTTAGAAGGAACGATTGTTGGAATAACCACTTCTGGCAATTATTCCTTTAATTTTAATAAAAATATGTCCTTTGGATATATCAACAATTACCATTTGTTAAATGACCTAAAAAATAAAACTTTTGAAATCGAGGTGGCGAAAAAAAAGTATAGGGCTAACTTAGAGTTTCAAGCTTTACATGATCCAAAAAATATTATGATTAAAGCTTGAATGAAAAAAATATTTTTTTTTTTACTTGCGATACCCATAATTTTATTAATAATTTTCTTAGCAATTTATAACGAACTGAATGTTAATAAGTTCTTGGCGAATATTCAAAAAGACACCAATTTAATAATAAATTTAGAGGATAAGGGAAAATGGAATTTTTATCCGTCCATTGAATACGAAAACATGATCTCCGCAAAAGGAATGGGAAACAATGTGGTGATTGATAAAAGTAAAATTCGTTTTCTAAAAAACTATTGGCCATTATCGCCCTTGCATCTTGAATTAGATTCTCCCTCTATCCAGTTTGAAGGGTTAACCTTTAGAAACTCTTCTGTTAAGGCTAAATACAGTAATCAGATAATTGATATCAGCAAATTCAAAGCCAAACTCATTGATGGTGACATAGACACTGAGGGGAAAATCAGCGTGGATGAAAACAAATCAATTCAATTAAATGGTTCATTTAATAATATTTCGCTGAACACAATCCTAGAACAAGCCAACATTGCTAGATGGGATCGTGTTAACATCAAAATTGCTTCCCCCCGTTATAATTTAGTCACAACATACAAATCCAAGGAAAGTTTAATTGCAAACCTCAATGGTTTGATGAAAATTAAAGGTTCTGTTTTTTTTATTTCAACAGAGGAAGAGAGATTTGGAGCAGCTCTTCTATCTTTATTAGTTGATAAAGTGGCAAGTCTATCCTCTGTAAGCAAATCAATAAGTTACTTGCTAGATAGATTTGCTGATGTTCCCTCTGCAATAACTGGGGAGCTACAGTTTATTAATGGAACAATTTCAACTAAAGACTTGTTGCTCCAAAACAATAATGGTCGCGCTTTGATAACCGCCCAGATTGATATGCTTTCAAATAATATCAACGGTAAAATTAATTTTTATGAAAAAGACAGTATTTTTGTTGAAGCGGTTATTAAGGGCAACCTTCAAAACCCGGAAATATTAATTGGAGGTGAGGTATTTGCCGAAAATGGAAGTACGAGTCCTCGGGATATTAAAAAAATTTTCGAAGAAGGTATCCAATCCTTGGTAAACAGTTTGCTTGACAGAAATGACTAGTTTGCTATCCACCATCGCTGGTGTCTTCATCTATATTATAGCAGGCTACATTTTAAAAAAAATCAGCGTAATCCCTGATAACATTTCTAAAAAATTTGACTATGCTAGTTTCAATGTTCTTTTACCCTTAGCGCTCGTTACGAATTTCTGGATGATTAAATTCCCTGATATAATTGTATATCAGTTAGTCTTGGCATTTTTTGGCGCAGGTGTTTTGGTTTTTATTATAGGATTTTTTATTAGCAAAAAACTTTATCAATTTAAACCTGATGATAGTGCCTTATTTGGATTGAGCGCATGCTTTGGAAATTCTGTCGCCTTTGGTATTCCGTTAATGTATTCAATCCTAGGCCCAATCAATGCCATGCCCTACATGATTTTAGTGCTTTTCCATGGCTTTATTCACTTCACTTATACCACTCTCATCATTGAGGGGTTTCGTAATCGTTCCCAATCAGGAATAAAGAGGTTAATAAAAACAATCATTGGTCTCACGAAAAATATCGTGTTATTTGGAATGTTTATAGGCATTTTTTTAAACTATGCTGAAATTCCATTTCCGTACCCTCTTAAAGTGATTTTAATGCCAATTGCCAAAATCGCTTTGCCGACTGTTCTGATATCTCTAGGTTTTGCTTTGGCTGGTTTTAAGATTGCAAATCAATTATCATACTCCGTGGTACTAACTCTTCTTAAAAATTTCATTCATCCCCTGATAGGTTTTATTATAGCAAAATATATTTTTGATATGTCCCCGCTTTTGGTCTTTATCGTGACAATGGCTGCAGCTCTCCCAAGTGGTTCCCAGTCATATTATTTTAGCTATCGGTATAATTCTCTACAAGATATTACTTCAGCAAATATTGTACTAAGTACATTTGTGAGTTTTTTTACGTTATCAATATTAATATTAATATTCGGCTATTAGATTGATTGAGAAATATATTCTTGCATTAATTTCTTTTTTGCCAGAGTATCAGCACTATTCGGAAAAATTTCCAACATTTGGTCATAAATTTTTATAGCTTTATCATACTGTTGAAGTTGAATAAAAATTAAGCCCATTCCATCCATTGCCCCAAAATGGCGTGGTTCCAATAACAGTGTTTTGTTAATATCAATCATTGATTTATCAAACTGGCCCAAAATATAATAAACTGTGGCTCTTTTGTTCCACCCTTCTGCGAAATCAGGATTTTTTTCAATTACACGAGTAAAAAAATCTATCGACATCACAAAATCACCAATGCGCATTGCTTCAAGCCCCCTATGATAATCTGCTTCAATTTTGGGATCATTCGTTTCATCCCAAATCTTCCATATATCATGTGTAAGGTTGATTATTTCATTTTTATTTTCGGCAATGTACAATTTATCAAACAACTCAGTAAGCCTGGAATCAAGCTGGTCTGCTGCTGCAGAATTTAAGAAAAAACAACTTATTATAAAAATTAGTTTAAAAAATTTCATAGCAACAGAATAATTTCTCAATATTTATTATCAATTGAATACTAATATAGTTGAGTATTTTAATATTACGATTACAAATATTAATTAATGATTGATTTGTATACATGGCCTACTCCAAATGGTCGCAAAATTAGTATTTTGCTTGAAGAGCTAAACACCCAATACAAAGTTATTCCCATCGATATCGTAAACAACGAGCAGTTTCAAAAGGAATTTACCAAAATTTCTCCTAGCAATAAAATACCCGCAATTTTTGATCATGAGACACAAACAAGTATTTTTGAATCCGGAGCCATCATGCTTTATCTTGCAGACAAGTACGATAAATTTTTGCCAAAAAAATCTTACTGGATAACAATGGAGTGGTTTATGTTTCAACTAACGCAAGTGGGACCAATTTTAGGTCAGGCACATCAGTTTTTATTTTACCATCCTGGACAAGGTGAATTTGTTGAAAATAAATACATTAATTATGCAAAAAGAATTTACGAAACACTTAATGCCAGATTAGAGCAAAGAAAATATTTAGGAGATGAATTCTCAATCGCGGACATGGCTACCTGGCCCTGGATAGCAAGATTCGAACGGCATAAAATTGATCTAAATACTTATCCAGAAGTTTTAAGATGGTATCATTCCATTGCTAAACGTCCTGGAGTTCAAAAAGGATACAATGTCGTTGGTGAATTTGAAAAAATCCCGTTGACTTAATAAATTACAACAAAATTGAAATAGAAGTTCCAATTAATAAAATGGCTAATAGCCATTCAATTATTTTTTTAATTGCTTCATTTCTTAAATACTGTCGGATTACACTACCGCCAAATGCCCACATACTTATGGATGGCAAATTGATTATCGTTGCCATAAAAACCATAAAAAATATAGATAAAACTATGTGCTCTTTTTGAGGGTAAAATAACGAAACAGCGGTAATACAGATAACCCATGCCTTGGGATTAACAAATTGAAACAAGATTGCCTCATAATATTTAAGAGGGGCACCTTTATCTTCTGCGTTTGACACTTTGAGAGAGCCCAGCATTTTCCACGCTAAATACAGCAAATACACTGCCCCTGCATATTTAAGTACATTAAGTAAAATTGGAAATTGTGCAAATAAACCGCCCAGACCTAAACAAACAAGCGTAAGTTGTATGGCATGACCCGAGGGAACGCCTAAAATATTGGGAATGGTGCGAACAAAGCCAAACTTAATACCAGAAGCCGTTAAAATGCTATTGTTGGGGCCAGGTGTTGCAAACATGATGACATAGTAAACGGAAATGGCAACTATTAGTTCCCATGTAATCATAATTATTAATCGCGAAAATTTATAAACTGAACAGGAATGCCTATTTTGGCGTCTTCAATCATTTTCATGACTGCCTGCAAATCATCTTTTTTCTTTCCGTCCACTCGGAGTTCATTGCCGTTAATTTTAACCTGAACCTTGATTTTTGAACTCTTAATGTCCGCGGTTATTTTTTTGGCAACAACCTGTTCAATGCCTTCATTGAGCTTGTATACTTGTCGTACCTTATCGCCTCCAGCTTTTTCCTTACTGCCTTCTTTTAAACACAAGGGATCCACCTTTCGTCTCACAAAATGTGTAACTATTAAATCATGAACCTGCTTAAGTTTTAGCTCATCATCGGTTACAACAGTTAAATCGTGATCTTTTCTTTCCAAAGTTGTCTCTGAGCCTTTAAAATCATATCTGGTTTTTATTTCGCGAAGCACATTAGATACAGCATTATCAATTTCCTGCAAATCTAAACGGCTTACAACATCAAATGTTGGCATAAATATTATTCCTTTTCTTTATCTTCAATAGCTTCACTTGGTAAAGTTTTTTTTGTTGAAAGTCTTCCTAAATCTTTAATTTTTTGAACTTGTTTTGTGAAACTGTTTGTTCCATCCTTTAATTTATCTTTTGCATCTTTCATTTTATCTTTTGCTGTTTGTAATGCTTTGTCCGCATGATTAAATGAATCGTATACACCATAAGCTTTGTCATAAAT
>Ga0209228_1002001_pt1 | contig 10001 bp, 10 predicted proteins | sample METZYME_3_150m_FD_187547 | JGI IMG/M metagenome (GOLD analysis project Ga0209228, IMG submission 187547) | Marine microbial communities from oxygen minimum zone in mesopelagic equatorial Pacific - METZYME_3_150m (SPAdes) (version 2) | ecosystem: Environmental > Aquatic > Marine > Oceanic...
CCCGGCTACCCTTTGGGCGCATGAGTAAATTGATAGAAGAACTTCGGTGGAGAGGGTTGCTGCAAGATGCAACCGAAGGGGCAGCCGAGCACTTGGCTGAGGCTCCGCGCACTGGGTATATCGGCTTCGACCCATCGGCGTCCAGCCTCCATGTTGGAAACCTACTTGTGGTCATGGATCTGGTGCACATGCAGCGGCACGGCCACACCTCTATTGCACTGGTCGGTGGTGGTACTGGGTTAATTGGTGACCCATCGGGCAAAACCGCTGAGAGACAGTTGCTTACCAAGGAGCTCGCGGCGGAGAACGCTGAAGGAATTCGTGCCCAGCTCGCGCATTTTCTGGACTTTGATGTGAAATCAAATCCGGCCATCATGCGGAACAATCTAGATTGGCTTGGGCAACTGTCTTTGGTGGACTTTTTGCGGGATATCGGGAAGCACTTCTCGGTCAACCAACTCATTGCGAAGGAATCTGTGAAACGCCGTTTGGAGAATGAGGAGACTGGACTCTCATATACGGAGTTTAGCTACGCTCTCCTACAGTCGTATGATTTCCTTGAGCTGTATCGCCGTGATCAATGCACGGTTCAGCTAGGAGGTAGCGATCAGTGGGGTAATATCACAGCGGGTACTGACTTGGTTCGCCGGGTCACAGGTGGAAAAGCATTCGGGGTCGTGTCACCTCTACTGACTAACGCAAGCGGTACTAAATTCGGAAAGACCGAAGCAGGAAATGTTTGGCTTGATCCAGAGCTCACTTCACCATTCGCATTTTACCAATTTTGGGTTAACACTGACGATCGTGATGTGATGGGGTTCTTGAGATGCTTCTCTCTGCTCTCCCAGTCTGAGATTGGTGAACTAGAGGAAGTTACAGAGGCTGAACCTGAGAAACGCATAGCTCAAAAGGCATTAGCTGATGAAGTAACTCATCGGGTTCATGGTGAAACGGGACTAGCATCAGCTCGCAAAGCTACACAGGCTCTTTTTGGAGGGGATATATCAGGGCTGAATGCCAACGAAATCAGTGAGATTTTCGCGGATGTACCGTCTTCAGAACTTGAAAAATCCCGTTTAACGGGAGATGGCTCGCAGCTCGTTGAGATTCTCGCCGAGTCTGGTGTGGCCTCCTCCAAGGGCGATGCACGCCGTGCTATAGAGGGCGGAGGAATCTATCTGAATGGTGAGCGTACCCAAGATATCTCTCGCACTTTATCAATAGAAGACGCGATCGAGGGGCGTTACCTGTTACTTCGGAAGGGCAAGAGAGCCTACCACCTAGTAGCAGTTTCTGAATAGAGTAAGTCAGGCAGATATGACTCTGCACCACAGTATAAAGCAAAGCCAGCCAAAGGTATTCTCATCACAGGAGGATTAGATTGCTGACGCCCATAAGAGTTTCCGTATTGCTGATTGCATCTTTCCTAGTTAATGGATGTGCTGAACCAGCAACGGAGGACCGTACTGAGGTAGAAAATGAAATACATGGAGGCTGGGTAGTCTCCGAGTGGGTCATGCCGGAAAATGAAGTCATGGCAATGCCTGCTGAGCACGGACTGTTCTTGTTCACAGAATCTGGCCATTACAGCATGATGTGGGTTCCGTCAGCGGACAGACCGATTCTCCCAACCCCATCGGAGGAGGCTTCGGACGCTCAACTAGCAGAGGCCTACATGGGTTTTATTGCGAATTCGGGACGGTATACTGTAACGGATGACATGATTACCTACGAAGCGTACATAGCTAGAGATCCTGATTATATGTCTCGTTTTGAGCCAATGGGTGGAGAAGGCAACGCTCGGAGTCTTAAGTACATGTTGAACGAGGATGGCACACTCACTTTGGAGTTTGTGGCCGAGGATGAATATGGAGCAGGTGTGATGGCAACTCTCAGGCGTCCGGGTAGTGCAAGCCAGGACTAGCTAGTCGAATGGGAACAATCGAAATCCCGCCCAGCTTAGTACGGCTAGCTGGGATTCCGATTGTTCCAGCATGACATAATTTATTTGTAGATGATGGGCACATTAGCTTGCATCTAGGGCAATGAGGCGCATTGCTCATAGTTTCCCTAGAGTAGAAGGGGCTTGACCCTTTTCGTTACTCTGTGCAACGTGCCCGCTTCTTCTTTCGCGCATTTTACGCTACTTCCGAACGAGATTGAGCATAATGGCGGAGCCACTGGTCGGTGTCGTAATGGGCTCCAAGTCCGATTGGCCCACTATGTCGCACACGGTTTCCACTCTCGAGAGTATGGGAATCCCATGCGAAGTGAAGGTGATGTCGGCACACCGTACTCCTGATGTGGTTTCGGAGTATGCGTCAACCGCCGCAGAGCGAGGAGTTGAGGTGCTCATCGCAGCTGCGGGTGGTGCCGCTCACTTGGCAGGTGTTGTTGCTTCGAAGACGACACTCCCTGTATTAGGGGTACCAATGGTGGCCTGGTCGTTGGATGGCTTGGATTCACTGCTTTCCACAGTACAAATGCCACGTGGAGTTCCAGTTGGTACACTGGCAATTGGGAAAGCTGGAGCGGTGAATGCAGCAATTTTTGCAGGACAGATTCTTGGCCTCAAACACCCTGAGATTCGCGATGCCGTTCAATCCGACAGGGCAGAACGTCAGCGCCAAGCCCTGGCTGACTCAGACCCGCGCGACTAACTGCGGCCAGTAAGATGACCGACGGATCATGTCCGACGGTTTATGGCTGAAGAGAGCTACACATGCTAGAAGAAATCCGGACCAAAATCGAGCAAGAGATATCGAACTTGATGCATGAATTGAACGTTGAGCTTCCAGTGCGTATCAAGATTGCAATGGAGCATGGGGATCTCCGCGAGAATGCAGAATTCAAAGCAGCGAAAGAACGACAAGCTTTTGTTGAGGCCCGCCTCGACCATCTCACGACGCGGATGACCGAATTGTCAAAGATTGACCTGAGTGATCTGTCATATGACAGGGTCGGCTTTGGCTCCCGGGTGAAGATCCACGATGTCGAGTTGGAGGAAGATTTCACCTTTACGATTACTGCGGGTGACTTCATCGATTTGGATGCAGGTCAGGTCTCGCTTGAGTCACCGATCGGTAGGGGACTCTTGGGAGTGAAGGAAGGAGAGGATGTGACCATAAATCTCCCAGCTGGTAAGCGGCTTTATAAGGTCTTAGCTGTCTCAACACTTCCGCAGCAATTAGAAGACTGAATCTGGCACAAGAAATAGGATTGGGTGTCACTAGAGTTCTGGATTAGGATTATCCAGTCGAATCATCTCCAGCTAGGGAATATGTCTATGGTTAAGACCCCATCTACGATGTTAGATCTTGGCACTCAAGCCCCTAGCTTTTCACTTCCGGACCCAGTTACTGGTCGCATAGTCTACCGCGATGATTTTGCTGATACCAAAGGACTATTGGTTGCCTTCCTGTGCAATCACTGCCCCTTCGTAAAGCATATTGCCGATGAGTTTTCTGCGTTTGCGGCTGAGTACCAAGAGAGGGGCCTCGCGATTGTAGCAATCAATCCCAACGATATCGAAACCCATCCAGAGGACAGTCCTGAGCAAATGGTCGCCGAGGCAGGTAAGCGTGGATACACGTTCCCGTATCTCGTGGATGAGTCACAAGAGATTGCCAAGTCCTATCGAGCTGCTTGCACCCCAGATTTTTTCTTGTTTGACAGGGATTTTAGGCTTGTGTACCGAGGCCAGTTTGATACGAGCAGGCCTTCTCTTCAGACACCAGTTACAGGTGCTGACCTTCGAAATGCTAGTGATGCAGTCCTCGCTGGAATTGCCCCTACAGACGCACAAATCCCGAGTCTGGGCTGCAATATCAAGTGGAAGCCGGGCAATGCTCCCGACTGGTTTGGATAAAAAAAGACGCCACCGGAAGTGCTGAACCGGTGACGTCTAATTGTCGCAGCCCGGCGCGATGCCGGGATACGGCGCAAACACAGCGATTTAGTTCAATTCAGTTTGGCTTTTAAGAGCCGATCCAGGGATCGCTTGCCCGTGCCAGGCTGGACAATGTACTCGGAATAGACAAGGGATCACCTCCTTTTTCGGGTAAGACTTCGGGCGAAAGTTAAATCAAAACAACTATTCCAACGCCGGCCATGATACTCATCCAGAATCCTGATAGCAAGGATGGTTCAAGACGCTATCTATTGGGTGATTCATCTATCTCCTACGAGATACAGTATACGTGAAGTAGGGTAGTCAGTACGGCTATTAGATCTGGGATAAATTAGCTTCTGCTGGCCTATATTTAGGCGTCTTCATAGGCTCCGTACAATAACCAGAGGCTATAGATGACTGCGACAGAGATCCAGGCGATGCCCCATAGCAGAGCTGGTATACCAGTGAGTTCCGCGAGCATACGAGCATCTGATAGTGCCTCTGGTCGGTCGAGCACGTCACCCTTGATATCAAGGATTGCGTAAAGGGCACTAGTGAGTCCGATTACGAATAACATTCCTCGGTTTATTGCCGGCCCAGTTTTCTGTGCTACCAAGACGAGAGCGACACCGAATACAAGGCCGAATACAAGGCCGAATTCGCTCCGAATGTACATTAGGCTTAGTACGATCACTGCTATCCCAATCAAGCTATTTATCCATCCCGTATTAACCCTCTTCATTCGCGCAACTGAAAATATCAAGCCACCCCAGAGAAGGCTCCCGAGGTATCCAGCTGAAAGTGTGAGGAATACGTTGCCACCGGAGCAATAACATGCACCTCCCTGTTCTGCATCTAGCGTGATCCTTTCGATTGATCCTCCCGTTGCTAGAGCTGCGATCCCGTGGCTGATCTCATGAAGTAGCACTACAAAGATTTTGAGCGGATATATCACCGGAGTATCCCACAGGAACCAAAGGACCCCAAGAAACACTGCGAAACCAGACAAGAACCGGACTTTTCGGACAATTTTCCGGTTCATCGGATATCACAGTCTAAACGGCTCATACTGTACAATGTTTCTTGATAGATCTGCTGTGATGGATTCTTAGTTTTTTCCACTAACCCTGCGGCGATGAGAAAGTGAACTCATATTTGGCTCTCAGCATTGCATCGTGTTCAGCTAATTCATTCCGAGCAATCGTAGCATTCTGTGATGAACTTGCGAGAGCACCAAGAGCGGCGCTGGCGATTTCGGAAGTGCTAAGGCCATAGCGGAACCCTAAGGCTGTAGACCAGCGGTAGATGATATCATCCCAATCCCGCTCGAATTCTATGATTTCCCCGTGCGGAACTTTCAGGTTTAGCCGAATAGCTTCAGCTAACGCCATAGATTGCCGCACATTTTCAGTTACTCCGGCATCCTCCTCAAGCCAAGCTTGTAAGACTGCTCTCGGATCCTCGATGCGGTTAGCAATAGAGCGGGAAACCACTGAGCGCGCCTCGGGGAAAGGGACGATCTGCCGGTCCTCCAAGCGGAGGATGTGGTAGCCGTACTGTGTTTCTGTGACCGGACTGATCTCACCGGGTTGGAGGCTGAGAGCAGCAGCCCAGAATTCCTGGACCCATGACCCTTCTCTTCCAGGTGTGAGAAGACCTTGTCGTCCCTCGGCTCCAGGTTCCTCTGAGAGCTGTGACGCTATTTCGGCAAAGTCAGCACCCTCATAGAGCAACTCCATCGCTCGTCCTGCCTTATCTCGCGCTTCCAACCGATGTGAAGGCTCCCGCCAGCGTTCACTAAAGAACAGGATGTGGCGTACCGTGAGCTCCCATTCTGGATTGGTCAGGTAATGCGCCTCCAGAACTGCGTCATCGACACCGTTTCTTGTGAGCGTTAACTCAGCTGCAAGAATATTGAGTAGCCGCTCATTCTCCCATTTTTCGAGGAGTGGCTCACCTAGCTGATCTGTGCTGGAGTCTGCTACCGCGAGGGCGAGCGCGGTGAGTTGTGCAAGGGTCGAGCGGCGAGTTGGTGAAAGACCTAAAAGTTCGTCTTCCGTATATGAGATCGCCCCGACTGTGATGGCTGGTGGTACGTTGTCACCACAAGCACTGAAGACCATCAGTATCAAGATTATCAGACAAAATTGATTTGCCCGATGAAGTTGCGAGCGAGTCTTCACCAGATCGTCATTGACGCTTCAAACAGCGACGTTAGATCCGATTCGTTTGCAGGCCGCGGTGAAAGCTTGGTCACTCGATGCTGGGGTAGGGTGCCTTCAACGAGCGCTGGAATGTCCGCAGTCGTGTAACCGACTGCACTAAGCCCGTTTGGGACGTCTAAGATGCGCATGAAATGGATCACACGATCAGCGAGTATTTCACCGGCGTGCTCGGCTGATGCTTTTGCTACGTCTGCTCCAAGGGCCGCAGCGGCCCGAAGATGTCTTTCGGGTGATGCCGGCGCAGTAAAGCGGACTACCGCCGGTGTATTTAGAATCACCGAGATCCCGTGGGGCACCATGGGATGATCCACAGCATAACCAGGTGGTATATAGTCAGAGACCATACCCGCTACTGGGTAGGACATGCCGTGCGGGAGGTGCACGCCAGCATTTCCGAACCCGATTCCTGCTAATGCTGCCGCTAGTAGCATTTGTTCACGGGCCTCGACGTCTCCTGTGTCAGCAACTGCATTTGGCAAGAACTCGGCCATCAATTCCAGTGCCGTCAATGCCCAGATATCACTGATTGGATTCGAGCCTTGATAGGCAGGTCTCTCCAGAGGTCGTGGAGGCATTGGCCGTTCATTGAATGGGATCGCGGTATACGATTCGAGTGCGTGGCTTAAGACATCAAGACCGCTTGATGCTGCGACAGCTGGAGGAAGTGATGCAGTGTTATCAGGGTCAACAATACCCAGAGTAGGCTTGAGATGACGATGCGCGATTCCCGTTTTAGCGTGCTTTTCCACATAGTCAAAAATCGCAACACCTGTTGTCTCACTCCCTGTGCCTGCAGTTGTCGGCACTGCTATGAGCGGCTTAAGAGGGCCAGGGACGGGTAAGCCTTTTCCAATTGGGGCGTTAACATAGTCGAAGAAGTTAGCGGGATGGGTTGAGTACAGATTCGCGGCTTTAGCCGTATCAATCGCACTTCCACCACCAACTGCAACGATTGAGTCGAAATTCCCAGAGACTGCGAACTCAGCTGCAGCCTTGAAACTAGAATCCGTAGGCTCAACCGCGACAGCGTCGAAAACTCGGTAGTCAATTCCGTTCTCTTCTAGTGATTCCAGCACAGTCTCTCCAGCTGGAAGAGAGACTAGAGCAGGATCGATCACGACCATCGTCCGGTGCACATCCATCGCCACCAGGTCCATTCCGAGTTCATGAGTAATCCCGCGGCCGAATCGAATGTTCGAAGCCGCCATCTGGAACGCTGTATCCTTTAACATCGCCTTGACTGTTTAATGATTCGGCTCGCCAACGTGGCTCTCTGGCTCCACGTGTGCCAGGTTGGCCACATAAGAGATTTGATTCATCACAAATCTGCTCTCAGATAACCAGAGGAGAGGAGAGGATGGGAAAGCTTGAAGGGAAGGTGGCTTTAGTTACGGGTGCGAGTCGTGGGATAGGTCGTGCGACGGCTCAAGTACTCTCAGAAGCTGGTGCACAAATCCTGGTTGTTCACCGTGATAGCGCGGCAGGTGCCGAAGAGACTCTGGAGGGCCTTTATGGAAATGGGCACCGGGTCATTCAGGCATCTGTAACAGACTCAAATGCGCTCAGAGCTGCCGCCGCTTCGGTAGCACAGATTGAGGGCCGCTTAGATGTACTCGTAAACAATGCAGGTACGTCAAAAGTGGTACCCCATCGTGATCTTGAAGCGTTAGACGATGAACTTTTTGATTTGGTTATGAGCACGAATGTACGCGGTGCGTTTGCAGCAGTTCGGGCGTTTCAGTCACTTCTGGCAAATGATGGCGGAGGTCTTGTAGTCAATATTTCATCACTGGCTGCACGGATGGCGAACGGAAGTAATGTGGCGTACTGCGCTTCTAAGGCTGCGATGGATAATATGACGATGTCTCTTGCTAGGGCCTTGGCACCTGAGATCCGTGTTGTGTCCGTGGCCCCAGGGCTTGTGGATACTGAATTCACCCGGGGTTGGTCGCCCGAGGTACGTCAGAGAATGATTGGCGATACTCCTTTGGGGCAACTGGCAAGCGTTAATGATGTCGCGGAAGCAGTGCTGGTTGTTGCGGCATCACTTTGTATGACGACTGGGGCGGTTATTCCTGTAGATGGAGGACGACCCCTAGGTACACAGAAGAAAGTACATACGTGATGTCCCATGAGTTTCCCTGTGGGGGTTGGACCGGGTGCGAGTTCAGCCCTAACGTTTATTCGTGACTCTAAACTTTCTTATTCAGATTGAGCCGCCCGGTGGGCTAACGGAGGCTCTTAGCCAGAGCCCGATGATGGCGATTGGGGCTATGTTTCTCGCAGGGGTTCTTACCAGTCTAACCCCCTGTGTTTACCCGATGATACCAATCACATCAGCTGTGATCGCTGGCACTGCAAGTGAGAATCAGTCGAAGGCGCGGACGGTTGGCCTGACACTCACCTACGCTGTTGGTCTGGCTATGCTGTATGCGATGCTTGGCGCAATTGCTGGGGTCTCAGGACAGCTGTTCGGGACGGTAAGTGCTAGCCCCTGGGCTCGTCTGGCCATAGGAAACTTCCTCGTGATTTTCGCTTTGGCGATGCTCGATGTATTACCAATTCCTATGCCTCGGAAGTTGCTGGAGCGTGCTAGTCGGAGTGAAGGAGGATCCTACGGAGCAGTCTTTGTTATGGGTGCGATGTCTGGAGTTGTGGCTGCCCCTTGTGGAGCTCCAGCGTTTGCAGTTGCACTTACCTGGGTAGCTGCAACTGGAGCGGGACTGATGGGCTTCGTATACCTGTTCGTCTTCTCATTCGGGATGACAGCGCTATTGATTGTGGTTGGCTTATTTTCCGGGACTTTGGCGCTTCTTCCGAACTCAGGAGCGTGGATGGTGTGGATAAAACGAGCCGCAGCTATCATCATGATTGGGATGGCTGAATATTACTTTGTGCTAGCCGGCTACAACCTTTAGGGGAAATGATGAGAGTAAATATCTCCATATTGCAGCTGGCCATCATTGCGATACTTGCTGCACCGGGACCGATTTGGGCACAGGTTGCCGGAGAGGGCTCTGTATCTCTTCCCTTTGGGAGCGTGGCTCCTGGAGCAGCTCTGCAGGATCTGGAGGGCAACTCTGTCGATCTGATTGATTACACCAAAGGCAAACCGGCTCTCATCGAATTCTGGGCGAGCTGGTGCGAGCAGTGCGAAGTGCTCCAGCCACAACTTGATCGTATCCATGCAGAGCATGGTGAACAGATTAGGATCGTTGCAGTGGCTGTTGGTGTCGCCCAAAGTTTGCGACGCGTGAAACGGCATTTTGAAGATCATAATCCTGGCTACCCGTTCTTGTATGACGTGCGCGGGGCAGCTGTTAGAGCATATAACGCTCAAACCACATCGATCGTTGTGATGCTCGACAGTGACGGGAAAGTTGCTTACACCGGTGTCGGAACTTCACAGGACTTGGTTGGGGCAGCTCAGGAGCTACTTAGACGCTAGTATCGAAGGTTTGAGTGATACCGATAAGAACAGAGGGCCCTGACACGGATAAGCGTCCGTACCGGGGCCCTCTTTATTTCTGCCGCGAACCTAAGAATCTAGTTAGTTCCCTTCCGGTTCGGGCGTAACTCGGTCGATGACTTCAGCAAGGTGTTCGTAGGCCGTTGGATCATTCTGATTGAAGCTCTCGATTGTCTCCGCAATCCTGCCATCTGGCCCGACCACGATTACTGCTCGGCTATCCACCATGTTGTTTGAGCGCAGACCTCCACCAAAGGCGGCGTAAGTACCACCATTGTTAGAGGCATCGCTCCCGAATAGAAACGGAAAATCCGCATCTTTCAACCACGATCCGAGTTCACTTTGTGAGTCATTAGAAACGCCTATAAGCACGACGTTTCGTCCTTCATTGAAAAGGCTTGCGTACTGATCACGG
>Ga0209228_1002004_pt1 | contig 9997 bp, 5 predicted proteins | sample METZYME_3_150m_FD_187547 | JGI IMG/M metagenome (GOLD analysis project Ga0209228, IMG submission 187547) | Marine microbial communities from oxygen minimum zone in mesopelagic equatorial Pacific - METZYME_3_150m (SPAdes) (version 2) | ecosystem: Environmental > Aquatic > Marine > Oceanic | place...
CTATTTCTGGTTGGCCATGGTAGCGCTGTATATTTTTGGTTTTGAACTAAGTTGGTTCCCCCTTGGCCACGCATATGGAGATGATGTAACGCCTGGGTTTAATATCTCTTTCATCTTGAGTGCACTGCATCATGCTGCACTTCCGGCACTGACCATGATCCTAGTAAGCCTTGGCGGCTGGATGCTTTCCATGCGCAATACCATGATCACTACCCTGGGAACGGATTACATAACCTTTGCCCACTCAAAAGGGCTCCCTTCCCGCCGGATCATGTTGCAATATGCGGCACGTAATGCAATCCTGCCAAATTTTACAGGATTTGGAATGGCACTGGGGTTTGTTCTTAGTGGTGCGTTATTAACAGAAATTATTTTTTCTTATCCTGGACAAGGATATCTGTTGCTGCAGGCGGTACGGGCACAAGATTTCCCGCTCATGCAGGGATTGTTCATGACCATCACCTTTGCGGTACTGGCAGCAAACTGGCTGGTAGACATCGCAATTTTATTCCTCGATCCCAGAACAAGGAAATAAAGGCATGAAGAGACAGATTCACGACAGCATTTTTGTACGCTGGATAAACGGCATCCTCCGGAACCGCAAAGCTTTAACAGGTGCTGGCATCATCTGCTTTTTCATTTTTCTTGCAGCATTGGGACCCTTCATTACCCAGGACCCCACAGCATTTTTGAGTACGCCGCTTACACCTCCTTCCGGGGAAAACTGGTTAGGAACCAATGGTCAGGGCCAGGATGTACTGGCCCAGACTATTTCCGGAGCCCGGCAGACATTGCTGGTTGGTTTCACTGTTGGCATTTTGGTTGTTTTAATCGGTGCCCTGATTGGTGGTATTTCAGGATACTATGGCGGCCGTATTGATGACCTATTATCCTTGCTTATCAATATATTTCTGGTTATGCCGGGCCTGCCGCTGATGGTAATCCTGGCCAGTTGGCTGCCACCTGGACCGGCCACACTAACGGGAGTACTGGTCCTGACCGGTTGGGCCTGGAATGCCCGTGTAATTCGTTCTCAGATGATGACATTTCGAAGTCGCGATTTTGTATCAGCCGCAATAGTGAGCGGGGAGCGAAACATCAGGATCATTATAGTCGAAATTATGCCGCGCATGCTTTCTCTTCTCGCTTCCTCTTTTATTGGTGCTTCCATTTATGCCATAGGCGCGCAGGTAGGCCTGGAGTTTCTGGGATTAGGGGACGTAAGCACCGTTACCTGGGGCACAAATCTCTACTGGGCCAGCAATGACATGGCCCTGCTCACAGGCTCTTGGTGGACTTTTGTACCTACCGGCCTGAGTATTGCCATTGTGAGCTTTGCTCTAACATTAATCAATTTTGGCATCGATGAAGTAACCAACCCGCGGTTGATCTCAGAACGGGTATGGCGTGAGAACATCCCAAAGGATACGGTGGTTAACGGGATAACTCCAGTTGTAAAAACCTATGAATAATCCTATCATATCTATCACCAACCTTTCTGCGAGTTATATTACAGCTGGTGAGCCCGTACAAGCAGTACAGAATATTTCCTTTGATATCCAGCAAGGAGAGATATTCGGGTTGGTGGGGGAATCTGGAAGCGGAAAGAGTACTGTGGTGCAGGCCATACTGCGCACCCTGCCCCCTCCCGCCGTTATTACCAGTGGCAGTATTACCATCCATGATAAAGATATTCTATCCCTATCTCCCAGCGAAGTGATGGGTTACCGCTGGAAACAGATTTCCATTGTAATGCAAAGCGCCTTGAATGCACTAAACCCTGTGTTGACCATACGGGACCAGATCCGTGATGTGCTGGAAATTCATAGTGGTCTAACCAAGGATCCAGCAGATAAACGTATACAGGAATTATTGTCGTTAATTGATATTGACGTTACTCGCCTAGACAGTTATCCGCATCAGCTCTCCGGCGGAATGAGGCAAAGAATCGTCCTGGCTATCGCCCTGGCCTTGATGCCGCCACTGATTATCATGGATGAGCCCACCACAGCCCTGGATGTTATTGTAGAACGTGAAATTCTATCAAAAATAATAGAACTGCGAAAACAACTCGGTTTTACAATCCTTTTTATCACCCATGACCTGAATCTACTGCTGGAGTTTGCAGACCGTATTGGAGTCATGAGGGCAGGGTGCCTAGTTGAATTGGATCATGCACAAACTATTCGGCAAGGCGGGAAACACGCCTATACCCAAAAGTTAATCGGGTCGCTTCCAGTTGCATCGGGTCCGCGAAAAAAAGGATTGCTGTCCAGGCCGGAAAATCAAGATTTTGGAGACCATCCTATCCTTGAAGTTCAATACATGAGCAAAAGTTTCCCCGTTTCCGGGTTTTTCCGTCCGAAGGTAATTGAAGCTGTACAAGATGTATCCTTTCAAGTATTCCCTGGCGAAATAGTAGGTCTTGTTGGAGAATCCGGCAGTGGGAAAAGCACTATCGCAAAACTGATAACGCGCTTAATTCGACCCACGGCGGGAGATATCCTCCTTAAAGGGACCAGTACGCAAGTTTCAGAAGCTCGCAGAGTGTCATTGGAATATAGAAGAAAGGTCCAGATGATATTCCAGGATCCCTTTGGATCACTCAATTCCATCCATACAGTGTATCATCATCTCGCCAGGCCTCTTTTACGGCACCGGCTGAAATCCCAGGAAGAAGTATTTGATTATATCGTGGAAATGCTGGAGACCGTAGAATTGATTCCCGGAGACGTTTTTGCAAAAAAATTCCCCCACGAGATGTCTGGAGGAGAGCGCCAGCGGGTAGCCATAGCCAGGACTTTAAGCCTGGGGCCGGAGTTGATCGTGGCCGATGAACCTACCTCCATGCTGGATGTTTCCATACGAATGGAAATCCTGGAAATCCTGGCCCAGATGCGCATAAAAAAGAACCTGGCCATCATTTTTATTACCCACGACCTGGCATCTGCACGGTATCTGGCAGACAGGATAATTGTCCTGCAGCATGGCTCAATAGTAGAGCAGGGCCTCGCTGAGGATCTAATTCAATCGCCAAAAGAAGAGTATACCCAACAATTAGTGCAAGCAGCTTCGCCCGGCTGGCTTGAGACCTTGTCATTCGATGAAAACACGAAAGAAAAGGATGAGAATAATGTCTGAACATAACGCATTCCCTGAAAATTTTATATGGGGAGCAGCCACTTCAAGCTATCAGATTGAAGGTGCACCAACGGCTGGCGGTAAGGGTCCATCCGTATGGGACATTTTTAGCCACACTCCGGGAAAGATAAAAAACAATGATAACGGTGATATTGCCTGCGATCATTACCACCTGTGGCCGCAGGACATAACCTTACTGAAGGAACTGGGAATAAACGCGTATCGCTTTTCCATCAGCTGGCCAAGAATATTTCCAACGGGCAGTGAGAGCAAACCAAATCAATCTGGATTGGATTTTTACAGAAAATTGGTTGATGTACTGCTTGAAAATCACATTACCCCTTTCATTACATTAAACCATTGGGATATTCCCCAGGGTTTGGAAGATGCTGGCGGCTGGCCCAATAGAGAGATTGTAGACGAATTTATAAAATACAGTTATCATGTTAGCCACCATTTAGGCGACAGGGTAAAACATTGGATTACTCATAATGAACCATGGTGCGTCAGCTACCTGGGGTATATTGAAGGACGTAAACCGCCTGGACTAAAAAATAACTGGGTAAAAAGTCTTGCTACTGCACACCATTTATTACTTTCCCATGGAATGGCAATTCCAGAGATAAGGAATAATTCAAAACATTCTGAAATAGGTATAACTCTTAACCTAAATACTGCAATACCTGCATCAGATAGTTCATATGACCGGGAAGCATGCAAATTTTACGATGGCCAGTTTAACCGTTTATATCTTAATCCGCTTTACAAGAATGTATATCCAGACGATGTGTTTGAACATCTTAAAACTAAGGGTTTGATCTCTGAATCGGATCTTAATTTTATAAAACATGGTGATCTAAATATCATATCTACCAAAACGGATTTTTTAGGGGTGAATTACTATAGCAGAGCGGTTATTCGAAATGAAGAAATCGACGAAAAGAATAACCTTCCCCGCAATGTGGACATGGGTCCGGAAACAGATTTCGGCTGGGAGATTTACCCACCTGGGATTTATGATTTACTCATGAGATTAAAAAATGAATACAAAGTGCAAAACATTTATATCACCGAGAATGGATGTTCCTATGGCGATGGCCCCAATTCGGAAGATAAAATAAATGATATAAGGCGAATCGAATATTATCGTTCACATCTCAATGAACTCAAAAGAGCAATTGAAGATGGTGCCCCATGCAATGGTTATTTTGCCTGGTCTTTGATGGATAATTTTGAGTGGGCTCAAGGATTCAGCCAGCGTTTTGGCCTGGTCTGGGTGGATTTTGAAACCCTGAAACGTATTCCAAAAGACAGCTATTACTGGTATAAGAAGTTCATTTCAACAAATGGATTAGATGAGGACTAAATGACCACCTTACCAGAAAAAACTATATCAGTATATATTACTTCCAAGGATACCGGGCAAAAAGTCGAGCAGGTGGATATATCTCACCTGCTGACTACAAAGAGCATAGAGGCCCCAACCATCAAATTATATAAAAATAAGACCCGCCAGGAGATCCTGGGGTTTGGAGGGGCGTTTACGGAAGCTGCTGCAAGTGTTTACAATAAACTGGATACTGAAAAAAAGGAAGAAATTATTAAAGCCTATTTCGGGGAACAGGGAAACGACTACAACATGGCAAGAACGCACATAAACAGCTGTGATTTCTCTCTTGGCAACTATTCCTACTGTGACACACCAGGCGATACAGAATTAAATTATTTTTCTATTTCCAGAGACAAAGAATTGCTTATTCCTTTTGTCCAGGATGCCATGGACCATGCAAATACACCGATACATATTCTGGCATCACCCTGGAGTCCGCCGGCGTGGATGAAAACCAATGGTCAAATGAACCATGGCGGCAAAATAAAAGACGAATATCGAGCAGCCTGGGCCAGTTACTTTTGCAAATATATCAATGCCTATGAAAAAGAAGGCATTCCCATTTGGGGTATTTCGGTCCAGAATGAACCAGCAGCGAAACAGCGCTGGGATTCCTGTATTTATACAGCGGAGGAGGAACGGGATTTCATTCGAGATTATTTAGGGCCTGCATTGGAAAGCAGGAATCTCCTTGATAAAAAAGTGATTATATGGGATCATAACCGGGATATTATGGTAGAAAGAGCCAGGACCGTGCTCAATGATCCGGAGGCGGCAAAATACGTCTGGGGCACGGGATTCCACTGGTACAATGGTGACCATTTTGATGCTGTCCAAAAGGTTCATGATGAGTTTCCTGGTAAACATTTAATTTTTACAGAAGGCTGCCAGGAAAATGGACCGCATATAGGATCCTGGGACCTTGGGGAACGGTACGCCACATCAATTATTAACGACCTGAATCGCTGGACTGTAGCCTGGATCGACTGGAACCTTATCCTGGACGAACGCGGCGGCCCCAACCATGTAGGTAATTACTGCAGTGCCCCTATTATTGTGGACATCCGCTCACAGGATATCCTTTATCAAAGTTCTTACTATTACCTTGGCCATTTCTCTCGATTCATAAAGCGCGGCGACAAGATTATTGGATGTGAATGTAAAACGGATGATCTGCTGGCCCTGGCCGCAGTCAATACCTCAGGGATTGTAACCGCTGTTGTAATGAATAAAAAAGATGTATCAGCAGAATTTAAATATCAAAATGGTGATACGAACATCCCCCTGTCCATACCCGGGCGATCCATTGTAACACTTGTCGATGATTCCATTCATTAACATCTAAGACATAAGAGCATAAATCATGGATCGGTCACTATACAAAATTGCCAATGTAAATCGTATGGATCCATTCCTTATGACCATTACCAGTGGTGAAGATCACTGGATGTATCTTTCCAGTACCGGCTGTCTTACTGCCGGAAGAAAAAAAGCAGAGCATGCGCTGTTTCCATATGTCACCGATGACCTTCTGCACCGCAACGCTCATTTTACCGGCCCCGTCACCGTGATACGCATCAAAGAAAATAATAAAAACCTGGTATGGCGTCCTTTTTCCCGCTATGAAGAATCCTATGAAACGGAACAGAATCTCTATAAAAATAGTTTGGGGAATATTGTACTCTTTGAAGAAATAAATCATTCCCTGGGTTTAACCTTTATTTATGAGTGGCAGTCCAGTGCCAAGTATGGGTTTGTCAGAAAATCCCGACTGGCCAACCATCATTCAAATGTGCTTAACGTAAAACTGGTTGACGGCTTAAGAAATATAATGCCGGCCGGTGTGGAATTGCGTACCCAGCAGGAAATGAGTAACCTGGCGAATGCCTACAAAGTATCTGAATACAGTCCAGATTTCAATTGTGCTTTGTTTTTCATGAATGCCCTGCTCATGGACCGCCCTGAGCCAGGGGAATCACTGTATAGTAACCTGGTGTGGTCTTATTATAATGGCAAAAAAATAATTTCTGTAAGTGAAGAAGATATTGATCAATTTGCAGACAGTGGAACATTAAACGGAGCACATCTTATCAAAGGCAAGCCGGGCTGTTTTTTAACCAAAATTGAAGAAAATCTGGAACCTGAAGATGAAATGAATTGGTATACGGTTGCCGACGTTAATAAAACACAATCGGAAATAACTCATATTATCTCTGACCTTAGGGATATATCAAAAATTGAATTGAAACTGGAAGAAAGTATAGGGGAAAATCATCTGCTTCTTGAGTGTGCTATAGGAGCTGCTGATGGGTTTCAATGCACAAATAAAACCATTAATGATTTACACCATACTGCCAACACCACCTTTAATGTTTTACGCGGCGGGGTATATTTAAACAATTATAATATATGCATAGAAGATTTTCTCAAGTTTCTGAGCATAAGGAATACAGAAATATTTGAGAATTACAGCAACAAAATTAAAACATTGTCAGAAGAAATTGGGTTGCGGGAGTTTATTGATTTCGGGGATCAGACAAAAGATCCGTCCCTGAGGAGGCTTTGCAGAGAATATCTGCCGCTTACCCTGGGTAGAAGGCATGGGGATCCCAGCCGTCCCTGGAACCGTTTTGAAATACGAACACGGGATGAACATGGTAATCAGCTTTTCTATTATGAAGGGAACTGGCGGGATATTTTCCAGAACTGGGAAGCCTTAGGGTACAGCTATCCCCTGACCTGGGAATCTTTGGCTGCCAAATTTCTAAATGCGACCACCGTAGACGGCTATAACCCTTACCGCATTACCAGCGACGGTATTGATTGGGAAATCAGTGACCCTGAGGATCCATGGAGTTTTATAGGATACTGGAATGACCATCAAATCATATATCTGTTAAAATTACTAGAACATCTTCACAACCATGACCCATCCAGGATAGAGTGCTTATTTCAGGATTCGATTTTCAGTTATGCCAATATACCCTACCGAATAAAAAGCTTTGATGATATAGCGGCAAACCCCAAGGAGACCATTGATTTTAACTTTGAGGAGAATGCGGCTATTGATGAAATAATTGCAAAGCTGGGCTTTGATGGCAAACTTGTGCTGAATAAGGATGAGACTGTGTATCATGTTAATCTTGGTGAAAAAATCCTGGTTCTCATCCTGGCCAAAATATGCAACCTGATCCCCGGTGGCGGTATATGGCTGAATACCCAGCGACCGGAATGGAATGATGCAAATAATGCGTTGGTTGGCTATGGCGCCTCTATGGTAACAGTGTATTACATGAAACGATTTCTTTCTTTTTTTAATTCTGTTTTACAGGAAACAAATCTTGAAAACATTGCTGTTTCAACAGAAATAATAACTTGGATCCATTCCGTGAAAAAAATTATTTCTGACTGGCAGGATAAGGGTAATACTCACATCATCAGCAATCAGGAACGAATGGAATATATTTCCCAGCTGGGCACTGCATTTTCAGAATACCGAACTAAAGTTTATGAAAAAGGATTTAGTGGGCAAAAAGAGCTGGCCATAGAAACCATCCGTGGTTTTGTATATACATTGATTAATGAACTGGATAACACTATCCAGCTGAACGAGGATAGTAATGGATTTTATCATGCCTATAATACTATTAACCTGGATCTAAAAAGTAAATCAGCAGATGTTAAACATTTGCCCACCATGCTTGAAGGACAGGTTGCCGCATTAAGTTCAGGGCAGCTAGATGTCGATAATGTTATTACACTATTAGAATCTCTTTTTGATAGCAAGCTGTATCGGGAAGACCAGCATAGTTTTATCCTATACCCCGTAAAAGACACCACTCCATTCTTGCAGAAAAATATCATCCAGCCCCAGAGTATTTCCAAAAGCAGTCTGCTGACCACCCTGCTCCAGAAAAAGGATTTTACCATCATCGAGCAAGACGCAGATACTCAGATCCGTTTTCGGCCTTACTTCATGAATGCTTTCGACCTTCAAGCAGCATTACATCAATTGAAAAATAACGAAGATTATAGGAATCTGGTTGAACAGGAGCAGGATCTTGTGCTGGAGATTTTTGAGGAAGTTTTCGACCACCGTAACTACACGGGGAGGTCGGGGATGATGTTCTCCTACGAGGGCATTGGTTCTATTTACTGGCATATGGTGTCCAAGCTCCTGCTGGCAGTACAGGAAAACTATTTTCGAGCCATACGAATGAACGAACCTTTAGAAAAAGTAAAAAAATTAGGTCAGCTTTATTATGATATTCGCAGTGGCCTCAGTGCAGAAAAAACACCAGAAGAGTACGGAGCATTCCCGTACGATCCCTATTCTCATACCCCTGCCCACTCAGGCGCTCAGCAGCCGGGAATGACCGGACAGGTAAAAGAAGAAGTGCTAACTCGATTTGGTGAGTTGGGGTGTTTAGTAGATCAAGGTATACTAAAATTTGAACCATCCCTTCTTAAACGAAACGAATTCCTTTTTGATAAAAGAACATTCGAATACTATGATGTTTTACAACAGAAACATCAATTGGTTCTCCAAAAGAATCAATTGGCATACACGTTCTGCCAGGTACCCATAATCTATACATTATCTGATACAGAGACCCGCATCATATTGGACTGCAATGATGGTTCAAGGGTTGATTTGGAGAGCAATAGGTTAGATAAGAAACAGAGCAGTTATATTTTTAATCGAGACAACAGCATAACACAAATCAGAGTCTTCATACATACTAAATCTCTATTTGATTGATTATGATAAATAGTAGAATAATAATCATGAGAACAATACTCTATGCAATTCTTCTAATGCTGGGAATCCTAAGAAGTCAGGATCTTCTTCGACTTGATGATGGGATAATTAAAAATTCCCTTGATCAAACCATAAACCTGAAGGGCTGCAACCTGGGCAACTGGCTTATGTTGGAGATGTGGATGCTCAATTATGCAGACAAAGGGATTGCTGATCAATACCACTTCATCAAAGCATTGGAAGTCCGGTTTGGAAAAAAAGAAACAGAACGCCTTATGGATATCTATCGAACCAATTGGATCCAGGGAAGTGATTTTGATATCATCAAATCCTTTGGAATGAATACTGTGCGTTTGCCATTTGATTATAAGTTATTAATGGATTCTGATGAGAAACCATTTCGTCTAAAGGATGATGCCTGGGAGTGGCTTGATCAAGCTATTGCAATGGCTAAAAAAAGAGAAATGTATGTCATCTTGGACATGCATGGTGCCCCGGGAAGACAAAGCGGAATGGATCATTCGGGCAGGGTTGGACACAACAAATTGTGGTCCAATAAAAACCATCAACAACAAACTATCTGGCTATGGAATCAAATTTCACAACGTTACATAAAAGAACCTGCAGTAGCCGCGTACGACCTATTAAATGAACCATGGGGAAGCAAGGAAAGAAACCTTAAAAAAATGATTGTTCAATGCTAC
>Ga0209228_1002007_pt1 | contig 9995 bp, 5 predicted proteins | sample METZYME_3_150m_FD_187547 | JGI IMG/M metagenome (GOLD analysis project Ga0209228, IMG submission 187547) | Marine microbial communities from oxygen minimum zone in mesopelagic equatorial Pacific - METZYME_3_150m (SPAdes) (version 2) | ecosystem: Environmental > Aquatic > Marine > Oceanic | place...
AAAAATATAAAGATCCAGTTTTTCAGCTGACTTCAGAAAATATCTGTTTTTTTGAGGTAATTTGATTCTTCACAAAGCAGTTCGCTTTCTACTCCAATTTAAGAAACATTTACCCGAACATTCTCAGCTCAATAACAAAAACAGGACTATATTTTTACTGTTTGCAATACCTGCTTCAAGAAGACACTTTACAAGAGTCAGATTATGGGAAACAGATTTATGCATGCCTGGTTTTTGAACTATCATCAATAGTTCGCATGAAGGACTTACCCGGCTGAGAAAATATTTTCTGTTCTAATTTCTAAGATCGAAAAGGAATTCAATCAAATAGTTGATGATCCCTAATAAATTAAGGTGAGTTATTCTTCAGGCATTGCCTGAGAATTTCTCATTCTTTAATAAAACTTAAATTTCTCAAGGTCACAACAGTCACTCAAGGTCAGATGAATAAAATTGTCGAAACTACGAAATATTATCTTGCTGTTAAGCTGTATAATCGCAATATGCTTTATGCAGCTTAATAAAAAACTTCCATCAAGTTAGTCATTTTCTAAAAATTTCAGTCTGAAGACAATATTGCCTCGATCAGACTGAGAATAACATTGCTGAGAGTTTCTTCTGCATTGCAATTACCCAGTCAATTTTTCCAATGTATCGTTATACTGGTCACCACTTCACATGGATTGCTTATACTCACGGGTGTCTAATCTTTTGAGATAACCACCCACGCTGACATGTTATGGTCCTTCAGTATCCGCAATTCGATGTGGACCACTGATGCTTTTCAAAGAACTCTCCGGGAAATACCCGGATCTCAAATAAATCTGCCTTCTATTAAATTTTAGAGGCAAATACTTCTTAAGCCAGAAAACAAGCATACCTCAGCCGCTACATGAATTAATGCTACTTTTCAACGAACAGCAACTGCCAAAAAACTTCGGGCAAAGCAATGCCAATGTTTCTTCTTTGCTTTTTTTCCAAAATTAAACTCAGATAATGAATCAATATTACAAATATTTAATCCTGGTATACTTGCTTTAAAAATTGGTCAAACCTGAGATATTCCAATTATTCTTTTTTTCTACTCCTAAACAAAACCCGGCTGACAAACAGTACATGCCTCAGAAACACCTGCAACTCAAAACAGTCGCGGCCTACATGTGCTGTTCGCAGCCGGGTCAATACCGGCTATCAAATTTTTTTCAATAAATCCAAAAAACAGTTTTTATACTGCCCTTTGTAATTTTATATGATTTCAGTTAGTTAACTTATATTGCTTTAAATTACCCTTTTATTTTGATGCGTTTCTCAGTATTTGCCTGATTATATTGCATCATGCCTTGACCTGAAGCATTCCCTTTTTTCTCTTCAGGTTTCTTCTTTTCTTTGATTTGAACCCATGCTCCCCGCAATTCTTTCAGTAAATCTATTACAGTCAATACAGGTTCAGATTTCTTTTCCATGTTTGCTTCAATTAATTGACTGAACATGTAGCTGTACAGTGATTTCAGATTTTTTGCAATTTCTCCCCCTTGCTCCATGTTCAAGGTTGCCAGCAGTTCTGTCACAATGTTCTTGGTTTTAATCAGACTGTCATGAACCTTCTCAATTTCTCCTGATTCCATGTACTGAACTGCAAAGTTGGCATTCTTAATGGCTCCATCATAGAGCATGATGATCAACTTGTTTTGATCAAGTGTATTAACAGAAGCCTTTTTGTATGCATTCTGATAGTTACTGTAAGTGCTCATCGATACTCCTTATCTATTAGTTTTAAGACCTTTTAGCTCCGCTCATTGCAGAGAGTTGTTGACTAATATAATTTTGTTGGGATCTTAATCTCCCCAAGGTACTATCCAGCTTGGCAAACTTGTTTTGCAGTCTTGCCCGCTTGGTTTCTGCCCGTTTATTCAAACGCTCCATTTGCTCGTCAAAATTGGTCATTTGTCCTGTAATATCGTCGGTGGCTCTCTTGACGCTGCCATCAAGCGGATTGTTTAATATATTTAGTTTTTCTCCTAATTTTACTGCCACGCCTTTTGAAATACTTACTGTGCCCTCTTCCTCAGCTGAAAGATCACTTTCATCAATTGTCACAAACAGTCTTAAACCTTCAGTATTAGAGCCTTCTGCACCCACCAGTAACTGGCCCCTGCCCGTAGCTTCAACATTGCCTATTGAACCTGCTACATCTTCACCAGCAGTACTTACTCCGTCTTCTAAACCTAAATCAGACAAGTCCTTGCCTGAACCTGGCTCAACTTCTATTGTGCTGTTGCTTCCATGAGTTCCTGAAATTATCTTTAACCTGCCTTCTTCCAGACGCACCTGCACCCCGCGGCGCCCCAAAGCCTTGTCTTCGATCAAACGGTTCTGAATAGTTTTGGCCAGGCTGCCTGGTGTATAGTTTTCCTGTTCCAGTTCAATAGCGTCAGAAACCCTGCCGTTGTTTTTAATAATTAAAACGTTGTTTGAATCATCTATCCGCACAATTCCTGGAAGCGGCTCACCCAAGTAATATCCGCGTTTTGCAGTAGTTGTAATGTCCACATTGTATCCGCTTGGATTAACTCTGGTTTCTTCAGTCATTCCCAAAAAAGTTATTGAAGGGTTATCTGTTTTACCATGGCTTCGAAACAAGTTTGCCACATCAGAAAAAGTTTCAACGATCTTCTCATTTAATGTTTTCTCATCAATTGACATCATACCTTTATCATTTATTTTCAAACCTATTGAAAACAGCATATTCGTCGATTGAGGCAATCCACTCACAGTTGCAATAGTTGTAGTGGCAACTTCATTTACCACCTGTGCCAGATTTCTGTCACTCAGCAAAGGAGCAGCTGTGTTAGTAGACTTATCAAACTTTGACACTTCTTTTGCCGTTGCCTGAAAAGTATTATACGCATCCACAAAATCATTAATACGCTCCTTGGCAACTTCAGTGTCTCCTAACACAGATATGGTCACAGGCTCTTCACTGGATGAAAAAAATTCCAGATCCAGCCCGGGAATCACATCATTCGCCATATTTTCAGAGCGCCTTACCTCCAGACCTCCTCCAGATTTGGAGGCTCCAAGGTGCAAGACAAGGTCTTGTGCAAGTCTTACAGATGATGTCTTTGTAGAGATTGTAAAGTAATCATCTTTGTACAAATCTCCTTCACCAAGAGAGAGCCTTAAGCCTTCATCAAAGGCAATTGGCGTTCCTGGAATATAGCCTTCTCCAACTTCAATAGCACCGCTGTCGCCAAAGGTGTCCTCCCATCTCAATTGTAAAGCACGCGTTATTCCTACAGCTCCCCGCTTCTCTACCCTAAATGTGTAACTTTTTTCTGTATCAGTTTCATACGTACCTGATAGTTCAATAGGAGCATTACTAACCCCACCTGTCAGCCCCCTGATTCCGGCAGATACATCCAGAGCACTTTTCTGCTTGTCTTCATCAAGGCCTTCATATTCTTCATAGGTCATCCACTTTGCTGTAACATCCACTTTGTTGGAAACCCCGCGGTGTTCATCATCGCTCCACCAAATATCCTCAGAAACAGGAGCAATAACATCTACATCTGTTGAATCACCATCACGCAAAACAGTGGGGTTCACCTCCACAAATAAGCCCCGCCCAATTGGTAGACGCGTGGGGTCTCGACGACCTTTTTTTGTGAACTCCATGTCAAAGAGTTCTTCTCCATCTTCCGAGTCAAAAGCAGTTGCTTGATCAAAGGGGCCTTCACCTTTACCTACTTCACCCAGATAAGGATAACCAATATTTAAAGAACCCTTTTCTCCAGTTTCAGTATATTCATAATGCAGCTTCAACCGACTAGGTCCGCCGACCTGTCCATTACCTTCCACCCTGAAAATTACGGTGTCATCCTCTGCTCCATCATATTCACCTGAAACACGAATCCCTCCCTCAGAGGCTTTACTGCTCCAATCTGAAGGTTGTGATATTTGAGGGGCGCGTTCTGCCTCACTGAGCCACCAGAACAAATCAGATTTCTCTGCTAAAACATCTACTGTAAAAGTGTCTCCATCAATAACTTCACCGTCACTGATATACAATTGCAATCCGTCCGTAACATCCAGTGGACTTCCCGGAACATAATTAAATTTATCTATCGGTATTTCACCTTCTCTTCCGTTTTTATCGCGCCAGCCAATAAGCACGCCTTCTTCCGAAGGAATCATTCCGGAGCGTAAGACTCGAAAAGTGAAAACATTGTCATCTTCTCCGGTATAAGTCCCGCCAACTTGGACAATGTTGGTTGAACCTCCAAATCCTGCACCTTTTGAAGTTTTTTCTTCTTTAACGTCAAATCCCCTCCAGGTGGCAGTCTTATCAAAAGTGTTTTCATAGCTTGGCGCTGCAACTTCACCACCAGTAAGATTTACGCTGATATTTATCCGTCCCCGTTCTCCTTTTACATTACTTGTTAGGAGCAGTCGGTATGGTTCATCACCATGTGTTTTTGCAATAAATGCCTCAACGTCGGCGTCGGAGTTATTTATTGCCCTTTTTAGATCGACCAGGGTGTCATTGCCTTCTGTCAGATTGATTGTGACTGGCGCGGCATCCTCATCAACTCCAATTTGAAGTTGAACTTTTCCAGTTCCAATCCTGACATCTTCACGCTCAAATCCCTGAGATGTCAGCTGATGTGAAAGAGCTACCGACTCCACAACGAATGTGTGCCTCCCCGGTACGGAATCCTTCCGTGCATTCGGTTCCACAACATTGGGATCGCTTGTTTCTACTTTCCTTGCTTCCCATACTTCATACTTATTGAGTGCCTCGGTTACGCCCTGGAGCTTATTCAGTTCCATCTTAACGGCATCCCAAGCCTCCAATTCGCCCACTTTCTGTTCTTTGCGGTCTTCTACAGGTTTGATACGCCTCTGTTCAATCGCCATGAAGCGGTCAATGATCTCACCTGTATTCAGCTTTGACCCCAGTCCAGTAACTGCGTTTGGATTTAGTTCTGCCAAGACGGTTCCGTTTAATGAAGCAGTCAGTTGAGTTGACCCAGATGTCAATCCGCAAAAACAGGCAGTATTTTGCCTAGTTTAATTTAGTCAACTAACTGATATTTAATGATTATCTATTTTACCTGTTCAAAGCGAACAAGCAGCTAGTAATCACTTCAAAAAACATTCCAATCAACCGTTAACATTAAGCAGCTGTATCACTGATTGTGGAACCTGATTGGCCTGTGCCAACATTGCTGTACCTGAAGAAAGCAATATTTGATTTTTTACCAGATCACTCATCTCCTGAGCCATGTCAGTATCTGCTAACTGAGATTCCGAAGCAGTCAGGTTTTCCTTTGAAACACGCAATCCGTGTAAATTTGCTTCCAGCGAGTTTCTCTGGAAAGATCCAAGATTTCCACGCATGCTGGAAATTTCATCAATAGCTTCATCTATCATCAGCAAAGAATCCTGAGCTGCATCTGCGTTCAGTACATCAATTTCAGACAAATTTCTGAAATTGTTTTCATTCACAATTCCTTTTGATAGATGTTCAGGATCTATGCTTTGAACGGAAATGCGCCGCATTTGTCCTTGATTCGGTCCTATCTGGAAAGCAAGTGAATTTTGTGATACATGAACGTTTCCGTCCACAACATCACCTACTAATAATTCATTGCTTTTATCTCGTTTGAACATTCCGGCAATTCTGTTTTCAGAATGATTAAATATTTCATAAATAACATCATCTATAGTTTCAGTGTATTTTACTGTTAACCCTTCTGCTACAGCACCAGGAGCGCCAGTCAGCATCTGCCCTCTTCCCATCGCAGCTCCTCCTGTATTAAATTCAGGAGAACCGCCAATCGTCCCTTCCACGTCTCTTCCGGGAATTGAAAATGCAGTCTCGTTTACGCCCACATTCTGACCCAAAAAATTTTTTATAGATGAAGAAACACTGAAGTTCGGATCACTTCCAAATTGACGATGCCGGAATACAATCATCTCGTCAATTCCGGTAGTAAACTTATTTATATTTCCCGGTGTTCTGGAAACTTCAGTCAAAGCATCATTCAAAGTATCGAAGCTCTCAAGAAATGGTCCTATATTTTCCTCCGGACGATAAATAAATATTTCCAGATCCATGTTTGCATCATCTGCAACCCTCTGCATTTCATACGCAAGTAGCAGCTGAATTGCACGCTCTGTTCTAATCCTTGCTTCTGGAGTTCCATTTCGTATTGCTGAGATTGAAAGTTTTTCTATTTTCTCCCGCAATTCCTTATTATTTTTCAGATCAACTGATACTGTGCGTCCTCCTTCGTTTATAACAAATGAAATGGATTTGTTTGGATCTGATGCAGCAACATCTTCCAGACTTAACCTTCGTGTTGCAACCATCATTGCCCGAGTTGCTACCTGAGTTATATCAACCTTATGTCCGTTTGCAAGAGTGGATCTTGCATCTTCAGATGCTGAAACAAATTCCAGTCCTTCTCCAACTGCAACTCCAGTTGCTGAATTACTGCCATCAAGCAGCGTTCTTCTGCCGAACTGAGTGTTTTTTGCAATATTTTTCAAGGTCGAAATTAAGTTTTCCACTTCATTCTGATCTGCCTGCAGAGTCTTTTCGTCATTTGTACCTTCGTTGGCTGCGTGTACAGCAAGCTGGCGCAAATTAACCAGGATATTGCTTACTTCATTTAAAGCACCTTCAGTTGTCTGAATCATTGAAATCGAAGATTCTGAATTGCGGATTGCTTGTCCAAGCCCGGAAATCTGAGATTTCATCTGCTCAGAAATCACAAGAGAAGCAGGACCGTCAGCAGCATGATTGAGCTTGCGCCCTGAAGACAATCTTTCAAGGTTCTGGCTCAAACCACGCTCGGTATGTTGCAGGTGCCTGAGCGCGTTTAATGCAGCTATGTTTGAATTGACTCGCAATGCCATGATAATTATTTACTAATTGCTAAACATTATGGATTTCTTGTCCTATTATCGGTACAAACTTACATTTCTTTAACTAAGACTTGCACCATGTACGTAAATATTTTTCGCAGTTCTTACCATTATCGGAACTTAACATTTTTTCTTTAACAATATTTCAACCTCGTTGAGTGTTGTACAGGCATATATAATTAAGTACAGTTGCACGGCATTTTTTAGACAAGAAGCAGACAAGATTATGCACTTTGATATGAACTTGCTGCTGCATGTGCATTAACATCAAAATCAAAAAAGTGCATGAGGATTAAAATCCCTGCCTGAAACATCTTTAAAGCTTGAGTTCTTTACAATAATGAGTTCAAATAGTTCGTTTTATTATATAATTATAAACACTATATTGTTTTAGTCAGAAACCTATGAAACGTACTTTCCAGCCAAACAATCGGCGCCGAAAGAAAAAGCATGGTTTCCGGGCAAGAATGGCAACTCCCGGGGGCCGCAAAATCATTAACCGCAGAAGAGCAAAAGGCCGTAAACGTCTTAGTGCATGATCATGAATCAAACTTTTCCGAAAACGGTCAGGCTGAACCAAAGCCGTATTATTCGGGAGGTTTTCGAAAACGGTGTGTATAAATCATTGGGAGTGATAGGGGTTAAATATAAAAAAGCAAAAGTTGACTCCAGCCGCTTTTCAATATCAGTCAGAAAAAATGCAGGCAATGCACCTTGCCGAAATCACATAAAGCGTATATTAAGGGAAGCAATCCGTCAGAAGCGATCAATGTTAAATTCCTCCTATGATTTTTGTTTTTTCGTAACCAGTCCGCCAAAGAATCCTCTGGACTATTCTTATGTCCTGAAACACGTAAAAGGGCTTTTCAACAGTTTAAATAAGGAATCCTGTGACTGAACCGGAAAATGCGTTGCAAAGTCCGGTGTCATCAATCCTTACGACTTCTTGCAAAATCTCTGATCATAAAAAAAAGAGCAATATCATTAGCCATTTCAGTGTGAAATTAATCAGGGGCTATCGATATTGGATTTCTCCTTTTTTGCCTGCTTCCTGCAGATTTTACCCCAGCTGTTCTCAATATGCTCTGGAATCATATCAAAAACTGGGTTTTTGCAGGGCTACTTGCCTGAGCCTTCTGAGATTATTGAAATGTAATCCATTTCATCCTGGTGGAGTTGATGCTGTCCCTGGTACCGGTCTTTCCGATACTGAATGTGTTGAGTTATCCGAAAATAACTGATTTTCTTCTAAATTAAATGGATAAAAACACTCTTCTGGCAGTTGTTCTTTCAGGCGCAATCATGGTTATCTGGTATACTGTTTTTCCTCCTCCAGAACCGCCACCGAGAGAATATGCAGATAGTATTGAACAGGAAGATCAGGAAAATATTAAATTAAGCCCTCAATCAAAACAGTTTGAAGACGAAAGTTCCAAACTTTCAACTTCTTCAACCTTGACATCAATTGCTGAAGTTGACAGCAGCTTGCCATCAAAAGAAGTTATCCTTGAAAATGATAATTATCGGCTTGTTCTGGACACACGTGGAGGAATAGGCAAAAGCCTTCAATTGAAGAATTTTAAGCATACCAAGCCACGCATTACATTAAGTACCTGGTTCCCGTTTCTGACCAGCTTTCTGGGTCCAGATTATCAGGATGAAGTTACTGAGGAGAATCGTGTACAGATGTTTGGCAATCACCTGGATGAAATACCTCCTTTTTTTCAGGAATTTAAAGGTGACCCAAACACCACATCGCTGTTTCAAAAGACAGTATTTGCTGCCAGCGAGGACTATGCAGTTTATGATGGGGAAAATGGCAATCCCACATTGAAGCTTACCTCTCCTATAGTGAATGGAATTCAAATGATTAAGACATTTGAGGCAGTTCCAGACAGCTACATCCTGAATTACAGCGTGCAGCTGATCAACCGTTCCAGGGAAATAAAACCTCTCGAAGCCCTTTATTTTTTTGGAGAACAGAGACTTTCTGATAACGGTGGAGGAATGCACCAGGTTTCGCACGAAGGACCTGTATTTTTTTTCGATGAAAGCCTGCAAACCGAAAGTACTGACAACATCGAAAATGAGCTGACCGTGACTATGATGAAATGGCTGGGAGTGGAAGACCAGTATTTCATTGGAGCAGTTGCTCCGGAAACTCCGGTGAGGAATGGATTTTTCCGTGCAGGAATGTACTTTCCTGAATCTCAATTTCAAGCACGGGGAGAAAAAAAATTATCTCCGTATTTCGGAGTTGCACTTCCTCCTACTGACTTAAAGCCAAACCTGCAGGTTGAGTCTTACTTTAAATTATACTATGGCCCTAAGGCCGATGAAGAGCTGGTTAAATTTGGACATAAACTTGAAATGTCTCATGACATGACCCTCGAGGTACTTGCAGGGCCGTTACTTGATTTACTCAGATTTATTTATGGATTAGTTGGTAACTACGGTGTAGCCATCATAATTTTGACAATAATTGTACGTCTTGTTTTGTTTCCTTTGACTTACAAAGGAATGAAAAGCATGAAGCGAATGCAGCAACTGACCCCAAGGATGAAGAAGCTACAGGAAAAGTATAAGAACAATAAAGAAAAGCTCAATAAGGAAATGATGGATCTTTACCGAAAAAACAAGGTCAACCCTCTTGGAGGCTGTCTGCCTTTGCTGCTCCAGATTCCAGTCTTTTTTGCTCTTTACAGTTCGCTTTCCAGTGCAGTTGAGCTGCGCCATGCGCCCTTCATTTTTTGGATCAGTGACTTATCACAACCTGATGGCCTGGGAATCACTCCTCTTTTGATGGGAGTATCCATGTTTATTCAACAGAAAATGACACCCCAAACTGCAATGATGGACTCCACACAGGCAAAAATAATGCAGATGCTTCCATTTATTTTTACTGTGTTTTCCTTCACTTTCCCCTCCGGGCTGACTATGTACTGGGTAACCAGCAACGTTCTTTCAATTGCCCAGCAGCAAATTATCAACCGCATAAAAACCCCTGAAATGCAGGACTGATTATCTGAATCAGATAAGTCTCCCGCATTGAATCATTGCTC
>Ga0209228_1002009_pt1 | contig 9990 bp, 9 predicted proteins | sample METZYME_3_150m_FD_187547 | JGI IMG/M metagenome (GOLD analysis project Ga0209228, IMG submission 187547) | Marine microbial communities from oxygen minimum zone in mesopelagic equatorial Pacific - METZYME_3_150m (SPAdes) (version 2) | ecosystem: Environmental > Aquatic > Marine > Oceanic | place...
GACTTCATTAATCGTAAGATTTGTTGTGTCTATGACTAATGCATCTTTAGCTGGCTTCAATGGAGAATGTTGACGGTTTGCGTCTCTTTCATCTCTTTTTTGAACCTCTGCCAAAGTGTGCGAAATGTTACCAGCAATATTCCTCTCTTGCAACTGTTTTAATCGCCTTTTTGCCCTTTCTTCAACTTCAGCAGTCAAGAAAACCTTAAAAGGAGCATCTGGGAATACCACTGTACCCATATCTCTACCATCAGCAACCAGTCCAGGTAATTTTTTAAATTGTCTCTGTTTTACTAATAACACCTTTCTTAAAGACTCAATCTTTGCAAACTGCGAAGCCAATGCTGCAGTTTTTTCAGTTCGCAATTCAGAGGACACCTCAACATTGTTTAGGTAAACATTGAGTGGTTCATGATTAGAATTGAGTTTGAAGGATATATCAAAATTGTTTGCAAGTTTCAATAAACCGTCAATATCATCAATTTTAATATCATTATTGCTTGCCACTATTGCGAATGCTCGATAAATAGCACCAGAGTCTAATAAATGCCAATCAAGTTTCTGCGCAATAATACTTGCCACAGTGCCCTTTCCAACACCACTAGGACCATCTAGTGTTAAAACAGGAATCATATAAGTGATGTTTTAGTTATTAATACTAAGTTTGATAACGCTAGAAAACAATAGCTGTCATTTATCATGTCTATTCAGGCCTCATATGTGGAAACAATAACACATCTCTGATGGAAGGAGAATTAGTAAAAAACATAACCAATCGGTCAACTCCTATCCCCTCACCTGCAGTAGGCGGCATGCCGTACTCCAGAGCACGAATATAATCAGCATCATAATGCATTGCCTCATCATTACCAGCGTCTTTTTCCTTTGCTTGCTCGTGAAACCTTTGAGCTTGCTCTTCTGCATCGTTGAGCTCAGAAAAGCCATTAGCAATCTCTCTACCACCGATAAAAAGCTCAAATCGGTCAGTTGTAAACGGATCCTCATCGTTACGCCTAGATAAAGGAGAAACTTCTGTTGGGTATTGGGTAATAAAGGTTGGTTGAATTAATTTTTCTTCAACCGTTGCCTCAAAGATTTCAATTTGAATCCTGCCTAAGCCCCAACCATCTTTGAGATTTATACCTAATTTTTTAGCAGTTTTTTTGGCTTTTTCTACAGACAAATCATTAGCCTTTAATTGAGGATTGTATTTCAAAATCGAATCAAATACGCTTAAACGATCAAAAGACTTTGAAAAATCAAAATCATCTCCTTGGTAGTGAATTTTGCTTGACTCACATACATCAATTGCTATACCTTTCAGTAAGTTCTCAGTAAGATCCATAAAGTCATGATAAGTTGCATAAGCCTGATAAAACTCAATCATTGTAAATTCAGGATTATGGCGAGTTGATAAACCTTCATTTCTAAAATTACGATTTATCTCAAACACCCTCTCTAGACCACCAACAATCAAACGTTTAAGATATAGTTCAGGTGCAATTCGCAAAAATAATTCCATATCCAAGGCTTTATGATGAGTAACAAAAGGTTTGGCCCTTGCCCCTCCTGGGATAACTTGCATCATCGGTGTTTCTACCTCTAAATAACCATTATCAATAAAGAATTGTCTAATATAAGCAATTATTTGAGAGCGGCGTTGAAAAACCTTACGAGAATTTTCGTTCACAATTAAATCTACATAACGCTGACGATAAATTGTCTCTTGATCAGACAAACCATGAAATTTTTCAGGCAAAGGTCTTAATGATTTTGTCAACAACTTTATGTCATTAACACGAACTGATAACTCACCTGTCTTAGTTTTAAATAGAACACCTGTAACACCAACAATATCACCAATATCCCATTTTTTGAATTGATCATTATAAAAACCGTCGCCCAACTCATCCCGAGTAACGAAGAGTTGTATCTGCCCAGACGAATCTTGTAACTGTACAAAACTTGCTTTACCCATTACTCTTTTAAGCATTATTCGTCCTGCTAAAGAAACTTTATTATGACTCTGCTCGAGAACCCCGTTTGTTGCTTTATCGAACTCATCATGAAGATTCTGAGCTATATCTTTTGGTTTAAAGTCATTAACGAACGGATTACCCGCTTCTCTTAGAGAAGCTAATTTAGATTTTCTTTCTGCTATCAGTTTGTTTTCGTCTTGTTCGTTCACTTTATTCTCATTGTTTTGTTGTTTCTTCTATTATTCCCATAAAACAATATTAATGTAACCTCTAGTTTTTAAAATTAATTCATTTCAATAATCTTTTTGCTTTTTCAATATCAACAGATGAATTGTTTACTATCGTATTTTTTGTTTTCGTTGATCGAATCAAGTAGATAAGGCAAAAAATTAAAAAAGCTAATGGCGCAAACCAAAGTAAATAAGTTTTCCAGTTTATAGGTGGCTTGAATACTACGAAATCACCATAACGTTCAACCATAAACTGATAGATTTCTTCGTTTGATTTATTACCAAGTATCATTTGACGCACCTGTTCACGCAAATCCTTTGCCAAACTCGAATTCGAACCACCAATACTTTGACCTTGGCAAACTGGACAACGAATGTCTTCTATTAAAGCATGGTAGCGGCTTTCTTGATCAAGTGATTCAAAGTCTTTTGCTTCAATGCTTTCAGCAAAGGTTGTTGGAATAAGCAAAAGTAAGAGTGCAAATTGAATAAAATAACGCATTCAAACAATTGATATTTAAAGTTCAAATTTTAACGTATGCCACTTATCACCTTAGACAATATTTCCTTAAGATTTTCTGAAAAAATTATTTTGGATGAGATAAATGCTACTATTTTAAAAGGAGATAAGATAGCTCTTATTGGTCGAAACGGTGAAGGAAAATCTAGCTTCATGCGGTTGTTAGCTGGGATGATTTATGCTGATGATGGAAACTTAAAAATTAAGAACAATACGACGATAAGTTATTTAGAGCAATATCCTACCCAGGATGTTGAAGATTCCTTATTTAATATTATCGCCCAAGGCCTTGGGGATGTTGGAAAACTCATTGCAAAATATCACCAGTCTCTTCATGATGGAAAAATTGAAGAAAGCTCGTCTCTTCAAGAATTAATTGAGCAGAAAGACGCTTGGCATTATTTACACAAGATTGAAGCAATTTTAAACCGATTCAAACTCGACCCAATAGCAAAAATTACAACACTTTCAGGAGGGTGGAGAAGACGCGTTATGCTTGCCCAAGCGATTGTTCAAGAACCCGACCTACTTTTACTTGATGAACCAACAAACCACATGGACATTACAGCAATTCTGGATTTAGAAAAGATGCTTAAAGACTTTCATGGCACTTTAATTCTAATAAGCCATGACCGCTCCTTCGTCAAAAGCATAGCTAACAAGGTTTTCGACCTTGATCGTGGAAAGTTATCAGTATTTGCATGTGGATACTTAGACTACTTAAAACGGAAAGAGAACTTACTTAATGCTGAAGAACTTAAGGATGACAGATTTAATAAAAAGCTTGCACAAGAAGAGGCTTGGATACGACAAGGAATAAAGGCAAGACGAACTCGTAACGAAGGTCGTGTTAGAGCTCTACAAGAATTGCGTAAACAATATATCAATCGTCGGAAACAGCAAGGTCATATAAAAATTCACACACTGAAAGATGAGAAGCGAGTTTCAAAAATTGTTTTTGAAGTCAAAAAAATCACTTATCAGATTGGAGAATTAGAAATAGTTAAGGCGTTTTCGATGCTAGTTTTGAAGGGTGATAAAATTGGTATTATTGGAGGTAATGGTTCTGGAAAGTCGACTCTAATTAGACTTCTATTGGGTGAACTTAAACTCAATAAGGGTAGTATTCGTAGATCTAAAAAAATCGAACTAGCTTATTTTGACCAAATGCGTGAATCACTTGACCCTAATATGAAAGCAATGGATTTTGTATCTGGCGGTAGAGATTATATTGATGTTAATGGTAAAAGTAAGCATGTGATTGGTTATTTACGCCAGTTTTTGTTTACAGGAAAACAAGCAATGGCCCCTATTAAAATGTTTTCTGGTGGCGAAAAAAATCGGTTAATGCTGGCTAAAATCTTATCTCAACCCGCCAACCTTCTCGTGCTTGATGAACCAACCAATGATTTAGATGTTGAAACACTTGAACTTTTAGAAGAGATGCTGGTGGATTATTCTGGTACGGTTATACTGATATCACATGATAGAACATTTTTGAATAACATCGTCAGTTCAACTATTGTCATGGAAGGTAATGCAATTATTGAACAATATATTGGCGGTTATGACGACTACATGAATCAAAAAAATGATAAATTAAATACCAAGAACAACAAAAAAATTCAGTCATCAAGTTCGAAAACACAAAAGATCCCCCAAAAGCTCTCTTATAATCTACAGCAACAATTAAATTCCTTGCCTGGAAAGATTGAAAACTTAGAAAATGAAATCTCAATGACTCAAAAACTACTCTCAGACCCGACCTTTTATCAAAATCCAGATGCCCAAAAATTAACTGTTAAGTTAAAAGAAATGGAACATCAGTTAGAGATGCTATATGATCAATGGAGTAAATTAGACGATGGAAATTAATACTACTCCGTTAGTTGTTGATCTTGACCACACATTGATTGAAACAGATCTATTGTTTTTATCTTCTCTGGGGGTTTTAGTGAGAAGACCTTGGTTGGTTTTTCATTATTTTTTTTGGTTATGGAAAGGAAAAGGCTACCTAAAGGATAAACTAGTAAAGAGGTTCGAAATAAACGTCCCTGAGTTACCATACAATCAAAGTGTCATTAGCTATATTCTACAAAGAAAAAAACAAGGCTGTAAAATTGTTCTTGCAACAGCATCTCACAAAAATTATGCTTTTGCAGTGGCCAAACATCTTAAGTTTTTTGATGATGTTATGGCTAGTAATAAGGACTATAACTTATCAAGTCATAATAAAGCAGAAGCCCTAGTTCAGCGTTATGGTGAGGGAAATTTTGATTACATGGGTGACCATATGAGAGATTTACCAATATGGGAGGTATCTCAATTATCGATTATTGTAAATGCAACTAATCGAATCATCTCAAGCACAAAGCATCTCAACACATTAATCCTCTCAAGTAAGAATCAGAATCCCTCAACCAGAGAAGATAAAACAGCAAGGAAAATATAAATCGCAACAGTTGCAACTAAAACCCAAGAAGTTACCTTATATAAAGATAAACTCTTTCCCATAATTCGAGTATTAAAAAACCAAATAACGTAACTCACAATAAATGCAACTATAAGCAGTCTCAATAAAAACATAGATCTAATTATTTTGTAGTGTTTCTTGTATTTTAGTCGCCAATATATGATTAATGCCAACTACTTTTTGCAACTCGTCAATACTTGCTTTTTCGATTTCTTGAAGTCCACCAAAATAATTCAATAGATCACTTCGTTTCTTGACACCAATACCTTTAATATTTTCGAGAGATGAAGTGTTTCGCCTTAAGTCTCTTTTATGTCGATGATTTTTAATTGCAAATCGGTGAGATTCGTCTCGAATATGATTAATCAGTAATAATGCAGGATCATGTGGGGCCAAATTAATTCGATTAACCTTATCATTTTCAATTGTGATAAGTGTTTCAAGGCCCGCCTTTCTGCCACTACTCTTAGCGACGCCTACAAGCTGTATTGATTCTATTCCAATAGAATTCATTACCATTATTGCTTGATTAAGTTGGCCCAATCCACCATCAATAAAAACAATGTCGGGCATAGCTTTTTTAGATTTAAGTTGAGCTGAATAGCGACGATAAACAGCCTGATTTATTGCTGCATAATCATCACCTGGCTTAACACCTTTGATATTGAACTGTCTATACTTACTGACTTTTGGCAACCCTTTTTCAAAAACAACGCATGAAGCCGTAGTTGCCTCACCCATGGTATGGCTAATATCAAAACATTCCATAACTTCTGGTAGCTTAGAAAGTGCTAAGGTTTTCTGAATACATTCAAGTTGTTTCTTTTTGGTAAAACTTGACAACAAATGTTGCTTTAAGTTTTCCTTGGCATTAAGTGTTGCAATCTCTAAAAAATGCTTTTTTTCAACACCTGGAGATTGAATTAATTTAGTTGACAAGGCAGATGCAATTAACGCTTTATCTCCTAATTTATGACTAAGGATGATTTGATTAGGCGTGCTTTTCCCTAAATAATATAAAGGCAAAAAAGCGCTTAAAACTTTTTCACATGTTTCACCCTTGGCATTCCTTGGAAAAAAACTTTCGTTACCTATTTGTTTTCCTGAGCGAACAAAAATTACTTCAACACAGTGAATATTTGACTCTTGTGTGATACTGATAACATCCATATCTGAACTAAATTGTGAGCCATGCCTTTCCTGAATTGTTCGCAGGCCAATCAACTGATCTCGGTAATTTGCAGCAGCTTCAAAATCAAGATCAATCGATGCTTGTTTCATTTCTTGTGAGATTTGTCTAAGTAGCTTAGCGCTCTTACCATTCATAAAAAGGCTTACCATTTCAACATCTTGTGCATACTTCACATCAGAAACTTTTCCAACACAAGGTGCACTACAAAGACCTATTTGATATTCTAAGCAAGGCCTTGAACGAGACCGATAAAAACTATTGGTGCATTGCCTGACCTTAAATATTTTCTTTAATAATGCCAAAGCATCTCGAGCAACATGAGCTGAAATATAGGGACCAAAGTATTCGTAACTTATATTTTTTTTACCTCGGTAGAGACCTAATCGAGGATGTTCGTCATTACTAATGTAAATATATGGATAACTCTTAGCATCTTTAAGCAATATATTATATTTAGGCTTATGTTGCTTAATCAGATCGTTTTCTAATAAAAGAGCTTGCGTTTCCGTTTTTGTAACAATGACAGAAAAATCGTAAATGTTCTTTTGGAGCGCTTGCATTTTTATATTGTTATTCGACTGAGTAAAGTACTGAGAAACTCGGTTTTTTAAATTCTTAGCTTTACCAATATAGATAACATCACCAGTTCGATCCAACATCTTGTAGACGCCAGAACTCTTGCTCATATTCTTAATTTTAATTGTTATATTTTGTTTTTTCATTTAAATCAACTAGCACCTAAATATAGTACAATGTCCGAATGAAAATAGTCCTTAATATTTTAAAGGCATTCCTGATTAATATCACTTTTATCGGAATCATTTTTGCCTCTAATTCATGCCCATCAATTCATCCTCAAGAAGCTAAGGACTTACCTGTAGAGCAAGCAGAAGCCGTTCTAGGAGATATACTCTGTTCATTTATAGATCTACATACTGCAGGTAATAACAATTTTTATAGTGCACTCAGCCTTACTAAAAAGAAAATCATTCCATATATTGACCTTGAATACAGTACTGAGCTTGCCTTGGGTGACTACTGGAAACATCTCCAACCCATGGATAAAAAGATGTTTGAAAGAGATATAAAGGCAACTTTGATTGAAGAGTACATCAATAGTCTAGTTGATTTGGAGATCTGGGATCGTGTCAATATCACTGTAGATAAAAACTTCACTCAACATAATAATTTAGCTGAAGTCAAAATATTCTCGTCTCTTGAAAATGAAAACATAACCGCCGCTGTAACTCTAAAATTGATTCGAAAAGATCGATGGCGGATCTATGATTTAGTTTATCAATCATTTAGTATGATCGATTATTTTGAATATAGCTACGATCAAAAAATAAAACTAGCAGGGGGCTTGAAAAATACGCTTAATAACATGCTGCAAAGAAATTAATTAAATAATGTATAAACTAGTTATTCAGGGTGGAATCCCACTGAGTGGAAATATTAAGACCTCTGGCTCAAAAAATGCCACATTGCCAATCTTTTTTGCATCAATTTTGGCTGATGGACCTCTAAAACTAGCAAACACTCCTCAACTAAGTGACGTTTCAACAACTCTGCGTCTGTTGATGGACATAGGATCTAATTTTGTCTTAGAAGAGGATGGGTCTATTTTTATTGACTCTTCAACTCTTACTAATCTAACCGCCGACTACTCACTAGTTAAAACAATGCGTGCATCAATATTAACTCTTGGTCCTATGTTAGCAAAATACAAAAAAGCTAAAATATCACTTCCCGGTGGCTGTGCTATTGGCACCCGCCCCGTTAACTTACATCTCGATGCTCTCGAGAAAATGGGTGCAAAGATTGAAGTAAAAAATGGTTATATTCATGCATCTACTAAAGAGTTAATTGGTACTCAAATTAACTTTGATCTAATCTCAGTGACTGCAACAGAAAACGTTCTTATGGCGGCAACACTTGCTAAAGGCATCACAACAATTAATAACGCAGCTCAAGAACCAGAAGTTACTGATTTAATTTATTGTTTGAAAAAAATGGGAGCAAAAATATTCGGCGAAAATACCTCAACACTCATCATCGAAGGTGTTGATCGGCTCAGTGAAACCAGTTATAGTATCTGTCCAGACCGTATTGAAGCTGGTACTTATTTGGTGGCAGCGGCAATTACAGGTGGCAGTATAACGGTAAACAATATTGAGCCAGATTCTATGCGTTCGGTAATAGGAAAACTTATTGAGACAGGTGCTGATATCCAAACAAACAAAGACTCAATTAGACTCAATATGAATGGAAGGCGTCCACAAGCAGTAAATATACGCACAAGTGCTTATCCAAACTTTCCGACCGACATGCAAGCACAATTTATGGCACTTAACTCAATTGCCGAAGGAAATAGCACAATCACTGAAACTATCTTTGAAAATCGCTTTATGCATGTACCTGAACTCAGCCGCATGGGGGCAAATCTTAAACTTGAAGGTAACACCGTTGTTTGTAAAGGGGTAAAATGCCTCACTGGTGCTAATTTAATGGCTACAGACCTTAGAGCCTCTGCAAGTCTTGTTTTGGCAGGATTGGCGGCAAAAGGTTCAACCACCATTGAACGTGTATACCATCTTGATCGCGGCTATGAAATGATCGAAGAAAAATTTAAAATGTTGGGCGCTGATATAGAACGCGTACAACACTAAGCTAACAAAATTAATAACAACATGCTCACGATCGCTCTTTCAAAAGGACGAATATTAGAACAAACGCTCCCTCTTCTCAAGAAGGCTGGACTCTCTATTTCTGCTAAAGAGCTTAAAAGTAGAAAGTTGGTTCTGGATACTAATCTTGATGACATCAAAGTCATTATACTTCGTGCTAGTGATGTGCCTGTTTTTGTCCAGCATGGAGCTGCAGATTTTGGTATAGCTGGTAAAGATGTCCTCTTAGAACATGGCGCTGATGGTCTTTTCGAATTACTTGATCTCGGTATTTCTAAGTGTCGACTTATGGTGGCAGCTCAAGCAGACCAAGACTTAACAAAAGGCACTCTTAAAATAGCTACTAAATACGTCAATTCCACTAAACGTTATTTTCAATCGCAAGGTAGACAAGTTGAGGTCATTAAACTTTCGGGTGCTATGGAGCTTGCACCTATAGTTGGCCTTGCCCATTGTATTGTTGATTTGGTAGATACAGGCAATACTTTAAAAGCCAATAACTTAGTCCCCATAGAACTAATTGAAAATATAAGCTCTAGACTGATAGTTAACTCCGCTTCATTTAACACCAAACATAGTGAAATCAGTGATTGGGTTAATAGAGTTAAAGATAACTTATGATTACTAAATTATCTTCACAGCAAAAAGACTTTAATACAAAACTTTCTTCTTTACTTTCTTGGGAAAGTGTTTCTAACAAAGATGTTGTAGACACTGTCGAGGAAATCATTAACACAATTAGATCCAAAGGCGATAAAGCACTCATCTATTACTCCATTAAATTTGATGGTGTCAAAGCAAAGTCAATGGCTGACCTTATGATTTCTCAAGAAGAACTTGAAAAGTCATTTAATGGTTTAAGTGATAAACAAAAAAACGCGCTATCCGTTGCGGCAGAAAGAATTAAAT
>Ga0209228_1002010_pt1 | contig 9987 bp, 10 predicted proteins | sample METZYME_3_150m_FD_187547 | JGI IMG/M metagenome (GOLD analysis project Ga0209228, IMG submission 187547) | Marine microbial communities from oxygen minimum zone in mesopelagic equatorial Pacific - METZYME_3_150m (SPAdes) (version 2) | ecosystem: Environmental > Aquatic > Marine > Oceanic | place...
TTCACCCATTGCATGAAGGTTTCAGCCAGCGGATCACTCGTGACGTTAAACCGCCCGCACATCGGCTAACGCACTAGCGTCGCGACTTCACGCATCTCATCCGCGTCAAGCCGCATACCAGCACCTTCGACGTTGCTGTGAATTTGCTCTTCGCGCGTTGCGCCCGCAATGACGCTGGAAACTTCCTCAAATGACAGTAACCAACCGAGTGCCAACTCAAGGAGCGAACGCGAACGCTCGTCGGCGAAGCTCGTTAGGGCTTCAAGACGATCGAAGTTGTTATCCGATAACGCCCGTCCCGCGCGTGCACCGGCATTCGCGAGCCGTGTCCCTTCGGGCGCCACTTCGCCGCGGATGTATTTCCCGGTTAACAAACCACTCGCCAGCGGGAAATACGGCAGCATGCCAAGACCAAAGTGCCGACACCCCGGAATCACTTCGTGCACCACCGCACGCTCAAACAGGTTCATGTGATTCTGCGCCGACACGAAGCGGGTATAACCCTCACTCCTGGCCGTCCAATCTGCATCCGCGATCTGCCAACTAGAGAAGTTGGACGAACCGACGTACCGAACCTTGCCCGAGCGGACAAGATCATCCAGTGCGGCAAGCGTTTCATCGATGGGCGTCACAGGATCAGGGAAGTGGATTTGGTATAGGTCAATGTAATCGGTGCCAAGGCGTTGAAGACTCGCTTCCACGGCCTTCATGATGTAGCGGCGAGAGCCCCCGCGAGACAGTGCATCTTGACCCATCGCCATGCCAAATTTGGTCGCAATGATGACGTCGGACCGCTTCGATCCCAGTGCCTTCCCGAGAAATACCTCCGAATTGCTACCGCCGTAGACATCGGCGGTGTCAAACAAGGTAATGCCATGATCCAGCGCGGCATCCACAACACGCTTGGTTCCTGATTGATCGACCCGGCCCCCAAAATTGTTGCAACCCAGACCGATCTCGCTTACGGACAACCCGCTGCGACCCAATTGTCGAAATTCCATCAAGTCCTCCCGTGTTTCCCAACGGCCCAATCGATTACACCCAACGCACCCGCCGCAAACTCTGCCGCGGGTGACTCCAACGTCGTCGCCATGGTGTCGTTCCAACGATTCAGGAAACCGAACAGCGCGATGATGCCAACGATCTGCACAATTTGACGAGAACTGAAATGCGTCTTCAATGCCTCAAACATCTCGCGCGTCGCCGCGTTTGGGTTCTCGCCCGCTGCCAGCGCTAGCGCGACGATGGCCCGCTCACTCTCCGAAAAAGCTGGCTCAGTCTCAAACTTCAGAATCGCGTTCAGTTTGGTTCGGTCACCACCGCGCTCAATCATCTGGTGGGACGTGTGCGCTTGGCAGTACCGGCAACCTGCCGCAACGCTCACGGTAAACGCAATAAGCTGAACTAAATCTGCCGACAAATTAGCTGATCGATCCGGGTCATCAGCGACCGAGCGTTCTAACATCGGCATCGCAGCTTTCAAATCGCCACCAAATACCACGGACGTGAGCGCAAAGAACGCGGCCGGAAGTTGTGGCATGTGGGCCATGGTTAGCATGCTGTTAGGCACGAAGCCCATGGCGGCTTCTGCACCACCGAAAATTCCTTGTAACTCGTCAACCGCATCACGCGGTCTGGGTTCAATGTGTGCCATTTTTTTTCCTCCGTCGGTCATAATGCCGGGGTTGCTCCAAAACAAAAAGCCGCCCACCATTCGGCTCGAAGAGTATTCGCCTAAGAGGGACACATGGCCGACATTGACGATTTTCGCGCGGAGACCCGATCCTGGCTCGAAGACAACTGTCCGGCAGGCGCGCGAGGGCCTGGGCCAATTTCAACGGGCGCAACGTCGATCGCCATCGACCATGAAGACACGCAGCTATGGCTCGATCGCATGATAGAAAAGGGCTGGACCGCCCCCGTATGGCCTAAGGAATACGGTGGTGGAGGCCTCGACACCGGCCAATACATGGCTCTCATTCAAGAAATGCGACGAATTGACGCGCGCGCGCCGTTAGGTGGTATGGGCGTGAGTCTCATCGGGCCCACATTGCTTGAATACGGGACCGACGAGCAAAAAGCGCGACACATCCCTCGGATCGTCCGCGGCGAAGTCGCTTGGTGTCAGGGATACAGTGAACCGGGATCCGGGTCCGATCTAGCCTCGTTGAGCACAAGAGCCCAAGACAAAGGCGACCATTTCGTTGTCAACGGTCAGAAAATTTGGACGTCGGGCGCCCAATACGCAGACTGGATATTTGCGCTCGTTCGAACCGATCCCGATGTACCCAAACACGAAGGGATTAGTTTCGTGCTAATGGATATGCACCAGGATGGCATCACGGTAAGCCCCATTCGCCTCATTTCAGGCGAGTCACCGTTTTGCGAGACATTTTTTGATAACGCCATTGCTCGCAAGGATGACCTCGTTGGCGAGCTCAACAAAGGCTGGACCGTTGGGAAACGGCTGTTACAACACGAGCGCGGGAGCATGGCATCCCTGGTTGGTGGAGGCGCGGTTAAGGACACCGGCCCCGTGCTCGAAGACGAAGCCAAAGCGTTCGGCGGCGAAGCAAACGGGCGCATTGCAGACGCCGTGCTCCGCGACCGCATTTTGTTGCACAACATGAACTCGCACGTATTCCACTTGACGCAGCGGCGGACCGTTGAAGAAGCATCCGATGGCAACACCCCGGGACCCGCAACCTCCATCTTCAAAATGTACGGGACCGAGCTCCAGCAGGAAAGGTCGTCGCTTTTTGTCGAGATACGGGGAACTCAAGGATTAGGGTGGACAGGAGACGAGTTCACTGGGCGCAGCCTAATGGATACGAGGGCCTGGCTCTCCAACCGTGCCGCGTCGATTTATAGCGGCAGTAATGAGATTCAGCGCAACATTATCGCTAAAAGGGTCTTAGGCTTACCGGATTAAGATCCCACAGCTCACAAGTCTCTTTTTGCTCACCGGTACGATGTCGGCGTGTATCGGTGGCTGCATTAATACTGGTAAGTCGAACGATATGACCGGACCACAACCACCGCTTGCCGAACAACGGCCTCACAGCTACAGCCACCATGGCATCACGCTCGAAGATCCTTATCACTGGCTGAAAGACCAAAACTACCCCAACGTCGCCGACGCCGACGTTCTTAGTTACCTCGCGGCGGAAAACGACTACTTCGATGCCGTGATGCAGCCCATTCAATGGCTCATCGAAGAACTGTTTGAGGAGATCAAACAGCGGCAGAAGCCCGATGATGCGACCGTACCGATGCGAAATCGGGGCTACTACTATCAGTCAAGTTTTAGCGCAGACACGCAATATCGTGTGCATTCGCGCTGGAGCGTAAGGACCTCGAAACCGTCAATCGACGACATGGAAGTAATACTCGACGAACCTACGCTCGCCAAAGAGCACGATTATTTCAGCCTGGGCGCGTTCGCGGTGAGCGATGACGGTCGTTACCTTGCCTACAGCACCGACACCGACGGCGGCGAACGCTACACCTTGGTTATCCGGGATTTACACACCGGTCAGTTACTCAACGAACGCATCGCGAACACCATTGATTCGCCCGTATGGGCCACCGACAACCGAACGCTTTTCTACCTCATAACCAACGACCAGTGGCGTCCGTATCAGGCAAGGAGGCACGTTGTTGGAGAATCGGTGGACGACGACGTCGTAATTTATGAAGAATCCGACCCCGGGTTTTTCGTCGGGCTTGAACGAACCACCTCCGGGGAGTACATCGGCGTGAGTACGTCCGACCACGTCACGTCCGAATTACGTTTTCTCTCAGCCGATGAACCCCTTGGCCCGCTACAACTGGTGGTGCCTCGACGCGAAGGCCATCAATACTGGCTCGACCACCAAGGCGAACGGTTTGTTATTCGGACAAACGACCGACATAAGAATTTTCGTTTGGTCACCGCTCCGGTCGACGATCCGAAAGAAGCCTCGTGGACGGTCCTGATCGAACCTTCGGATGATCGCTATCTGCTGGGCTTCCAGTGCTTCGACCAATGGATTGTGGCGGAAGAGCGTCTTGAGGGCATCGATCAGATCCGCATCCTCGACGCCAACGACATTTCACACTACATCGATTTTCCCGACTCAGCGCGGGTGGTCGGCATTGGCGCGAACGCCGAGTACCAAACCGACGCTATCCGACTGCACTATTCTTCAATGGTGACGCCGCACACGACCTACGACTACGATCTCGATCAGCGTCAGCTACAGGTCCGGAAGGTCCAGGAAATACCGAGCGGCTACGATCCGGATAACTACGTCTCTGAGCGCTTATGGGTCGACGCGCGCGATGGCGTACGCGTCCCCGTTTCCATTCTTTATCGCACCGATATTGAACAGCCAGCGCCTCTGTACCTCTATGGCTACGGCGCATACGGATCATCCGTCGATCCGAGTTTTTCGACGACCGTACTCTCCTTGCTTGATCGCGGCCTTGTGTTCGCCATCGCCCACATCCGCGGAGGCGATGAACTCGGCTATCACTGGTACGAAGGCGGTAAGGGGATGAATCGCACCAACGCCTTCAACGATTTCGTTGACGTTGCACGATTCCTCATACAAAACGGCTACACCGAACAAGGCGAGATAGCCATCTCCGGAGCATCGGCAGGTGGGGAACTGATGGGGGCGGTTGTCAACCAGGCACCCGAACTTTGGGGCGCAGTCGCGGCCCTCGTGCCTTTCGTCGACGTTCTTAACTCCATGCTCGATACATCACTGCCGTTAACCCCAATGGAATGGCCCGAGTGGGGCAACCCAATCGAGGACGCCGAAGTCTTTCGATACATGCACGGTTATTCCCCGTACGACCAACTCGCGTCAGGTGATTATCCACCCATGCTCGTCACTGCGGGACTGAACGACCCACGCGTCACCTATTGGGAGCCCGCTAAGTACGTTGCTCGTCTCCGAACACTTAAAACCGATGACCATCCACTGCTGTTGAAGACAAATATGGGGGCTGGACATGGAGGTCGTTCCGGACGTTACGACTCACTTTATGAAGTTGCCGAAGAATACGCCTTTATTCTTAAGGCGCTGGGGAAGGCTTCGCGGTGACCCGAGACGTTACGCAGAATCAGGCGGCACGCATTAGACCGGAGACAAATCCTTACCCATTCTCACCAATCCCTCTTAACCGCTCGCAGTACGCAGGCTTGTTCGGAAATCCGGGTGCGCGATGCCGATCAGTGCCTCGCGCCGCTTTTGTTGCGTCGCGTGCCGAAGATCGGCAACCCCGTATTCCGTGACAACGATATCAATATCGGTCCTTAGCGCCGTCACCATCTCAACTTTTGGAACGATCCTCGATATCGCATCGTCTTTCGCCGTCGCTGTCATGGCGATAATCGAACGCCCGCCTCGCGAAGCCTTTGCGGCACGCATGAAATCGACCGAACCGCCAGTTCCCGAAATCTGTCGACCGGCGACGACCTCGGCATTTACTTGCCCCTCAAGATCTACCTCAACGGCAGAGTTAATCGAGACGAAACGATCGATCGAGCCAAGGATGCCGATCTCATGAGTAATATTCGCGCCAACCAGCTGGACACTTGGCGTATCAGCTAGCCATTCATATAGCTCATGGGTACCGACGGCCATTCCGGCGGTGTGGATACCTCGATCGCGCAATTTCGCGGCACCATTGAGATTGCCGTTGGTCACCAACGCCATACCCCCATCGTCGATAAGCCCACCGTGCAATCCCAAATCGTTGTGCTGAAAGAGGCTCGCGAGTATGGCCGCTGGAATGGCTCCGATGCCGGTCTGCAAGCAATCCCCATCACGGATCAAGTCAGCAACCAGCGCACCGATTCGTTCAGATCCCGGATCGATCTTGATCCGGGATATTTCGGACAAGGGTCGATCCGTTTCAACGACGTAATCGATAGACGCTTCTGTGACGAGGGGGGCGCCGGCCGCCGAGACGAAGCCCGCGTTTAGTTCCGCCACCACGACCTTGGCGGACTCACGCGCGGCATCATAGAAATCCGCGTTCGGTCCCAACCGCAGGCGTCCCTCTCGATCGCGCGCAACCTGCACCAATACGGTGTCGAGTGGGGTTTGGCGAAGATACTCGTACGCGTATCGCATCTGCATTGGTAAGAACGCAATTCGAGACGGATCGACAGCCTTCCGAAGCGCAGGCGTCATGAAAAAGGTCTCCACACGAACGCTCGAATTTAAGGTGGTAAAGTCGAACTGGTTCAGGCCCGGCAGTGGAAACTGCACAAACGTAACGTCTCGCGCTACTTCAGGACCGTCTCCCAACCCTTCGAGAAGACCCACTGGTTCGTTGCTGCTACCCGCTACAAATACCCGGGATTGAGGTTTGATGATATTGGCGAGTTGATGCGCTTGAATCGTCTGCAACTACTTCTTCCAGGAGACTCTACAAGAGCGGTAGATTAGACCAATCAGGTCTCAAACGCCGGCTAGGGAGTATACGAAGAGTGACCACCCTCATAACACATCCCATCTGTCTTGAGCATCAGATGGAACAACACCATCCGGAAACCCCAGAACGACTGACGGCAGTGCTTTCACATCTCAACGAATCGGGCCTCATCGACGACCTCACGACTTTGCAAGCGACCGAAGCCATCCGTACCGACCTCACCGCTTTCCACCATGACACCTACATCGACGCACTCGATGCGATGGAACCCGCTCAAGGGCTGCGCTCGGTCAACCCAGACACAAGCATGGGACCTAAGTCGCTCGCGGCTGCCCGCTATGCCACGGGGGCCGCAATCCAAGGAGTCGACCGCGTTCTTGCGGGAGGGGACAACCGCGTTTTTTGTGCGGTCCGGCCGCCGGGCCACCACGCCGAAGAATCCGCAGCGATGGGATTTTGTTTTTTCAATAGTGTCGCGCTTGCAGCGCATCGAGCGCTAAACAACCACGATCTCGAACGCGTGGCGATCCTTGATTTCGATGTCCACCACGGCAATGGCACGGTCGATGCTTTCCAGGATGATCCTAGGGTTCTCGTGTGCTCAAGCTTTCAATTCCCCCACTACCCCTACCGCCTGCAGGACGTTGATCGGCCGAATATCGTCAATACGCCGCTGGCCGCCGGTACCTCGGGCATCGAATTCCGCAAAGCCATCGAGCGAGACTGGCTACCCGCGATGGATAAATTTGCTCCCGCGCTAATATTGGTATCCGCTGGATTCGACGCACACCGCGAGGATCCGCTCGGAGACCTTTTACTCGATGAGGAAGACTTCAGGTGGATCACTTCGTTGATCACCGACGCTGCGAATCGGCACGCCGATGGCCGGATCGTCTCGATACTTGAAGGTGGTTACAGCCTGAAAGCGCTAGCGCGCTCCGTTGCAACCCACCTCGAGGAACTGTGCGCGTAGCACTTGACGTGATTCAGCTCTAGGCACCTGCGCCCAGGGGACCTCCACCATCACAGTAGATTCTCTCGCCCGTTACGTAGGAGCTCCTGTCCGAAACCAAATAGCGCACGACGTTGGCGACATCTTCCGGTTGACAGACTTTTCCAAACGGCATCGAGGCATCCAAGTCTCGCAAATTGCTGACGCCCGCCGTGGCTCGCATCAGCCGTCGACCCATCTCGGTTTCCACCAACCCCGGCGCCACGATGTTCACACGTATCCCGTGCACTCGCTCTTCTTTCGAAAGCGTGTATGCCAGCGTCTCCTGTGCCGTTTTTGCCATGTTGTACGGCGCTCCGTTCGCCCCCAGTCCCTTGGTGGCCGCACTGGAAATCATGATGATGTCACCTCGATCTTGTTCACGCATGCCCGGGATGACCAACTTCGAAAGATAATGTGCTGCGAAAGCATGGGTCGACACAACCCGGCGCAGCTCATCTGGCTCGGTATCAGCAACCGACAATCCCCGGCTCGCAATGCCGGCATTATTGACAAGTATGCTCACGGGGCCGAGATCTGCTTCGATAGCAGCGACCATCTCCCGATCTTCTTCGTACTGATCTACGCTCGCACAATAGGTCTGCGCTATCCCGCCCGCCCCTTCGATCGCGGCAACGGTTTCGTTAGCAGCTTCGTCGTCACGCCGATAGTTAATCGCAACACGAGCGCCGTCTTCGGCGAGTGCAAGCGATATGGCTTGACCGATACCCCGTCCACCGCCAGTAACCAGCGCGACCCGCCCTGAGAGCGACATCAGTTATTCCCCCTGAAAGTTTGCATCCCGCTTTTCAAAAAATGCAGAAACTCCCTCCGCAAAATCCTTGGTGGATCCGGCAGCAGCTTGTAACTGTGCCTCGAGATCAAGTTGTTGCTCATAGCTATTGCTCCAGGTTGCCCAATAGGCTCGGCGCATGAGCACCAGGGATCGCGGTCCCTTGGCGAGTTGATGAGCAATCTCCATCGCTCCATCCATCAGCTCGTCATTATCCTCGTAGACACGATTGACTAACCCCCATTCGAGCGCCTTTTCGGCTGGTAGTCGCTCGGCCAGCAACGAGAGTTCCATGGCCCGTCCCCAACCCACTAAACGTGGCAACAGGAAACTCGCGCCGCCATCCGGAACCAAACCGATTCGTGCAAATGCTTGAAGAAAAAACGCCTCTCGAGATGCGCAAACGATGTCGCCCATGATGGCAAAACTCATCCCAACCCCTGCAGCGGCACCGTTCACAGCCGTAACGATCGGCATTTCGAGATCGCGCAAAGTGAGTAAAAGTGGGTGATATGTGTTTCGGAGGCCTGATCCAGCTGCTCTCGGGCGATCTTCGGTTGGCTTGTTGTCTGCCAAATTCGCACCCGCACAAAAGCCGCGACCGGCACCGGTCAAAACTAAACACCGCGCACCATTTGCCGGCCTTTGAATCTCCATGACAGCTTGGGCCCAACCCTCGAGCATGTCCGCACCGATCGCGTTCATAACTTCTGGATGGTTGAAGCGAAGCAAGGCTACCCCGTCCTCAAAATCCAATGTCATCCTGTTCAATTCCAAGGTCGCCTCCCCTAGTCCAGCTTGAAATCGATTTCCCCCGAAGGGCTGGCCACCTTAACCTATCAACCATGAACGAACCATGGGCACCCGAATACCGTCTGCAGCTTCTCGAAGTCGCGAGAGTTATCTCCGATAACACGAATCTCGATATCAAAGAAGCGACCGTGCTCGACGAAGGTTGGGACTTCTTTTGTTATCTCATCAATGAAACATTCGTCTTTCGATTTCCTAAAAGGCAAGCAGAGGCCGAGCGCCTTATGAAGGTGTCTTAACTCATGGGTTCGTTATGGCTGCAGATGGACAGAAAATGTCTAAATCACTTGGCAATTTTAGTTTGGTGCGCGATTTATTAGAGCATGCACCTGGAGAGGCGATTCGTTTAGCTCTTTTGAGTGCTCATTATAGGCAACCACTGGAATGGTCAACTGAAACAATTGCATCAGCAAAACAAATGCTTGATCGGATGTATGGCGCATTAAGAGAAATTTCTATTTCAAAGAACATGATAGAGAATACAGATATACCTTCATCTGTTTTGGAGGCTCTTTGTGACGATTTGAATACACCAAAAGCAATTGCTGAGATCTTTAAACTCGTTAAGAAGCTAAATAAAGCCAAACACCATAATGATAAAGAGCGCTTGGCTGCCGCAATCTATGTATCTGGAAATATAATGGGCTTATTAGGATCTAGTCCTGATCAATGGTTTTCAAAAAATACAGATAATAGAATCTCTGAAGAAGAAATCGAAGAGTTAATAGTTCAAAGAGAAAAAGCAAGAGCTGAGGAGGATTTTGATCAGGCTGACTCCCTTCGTAAACAAATAGAAAAAAAAGGCATTACCTTGGAGGATACATCTTCTGGGGTTCGATGGCACTTCAATGATTGATATTTTCGTAGAATACTATTCATGAACGAAGTGATTATCAGTCAAAATGAGATTGTAGAAGAGTTTTCATTATTGGGTAATTGGGTAGATAAGTACCAATATATA
>Ga0209228_1002011_pt1 | contig 9983 bp, 10 predicted proteins | sample METZYME_3_150m_FD_187547 | JGI IMG/M metagenome (GOLD analysis project Ga0209228, IMG submission 187547) | Marine microbial communities from oxygen minimum zone in mesopelagic equatorial Pacific - METZYME_3_150m (SPAdes) (version 2) | ecosystem: Environmental > Aquatic > Marine > Oceanic | place...
GCAGAATCTAGAATTCGTGCTGAAACGATTGCTGCTGAGGATGTATTACACGACATTGGCGCAATCAGCATGATGTCATCAGATAGCCAAGCAATGGGAAGAATTGGAGAAGTGACAACAAGAAACTGGCAGACTGCAGATAAGATGAAAAAGATGAAAGGCAGTCTTCCTGAAGATAGTGCAGAAAATGATAATTATAGAATTAAACGATATATCTCAAAGATCACAATCAATCCTGCAATCACACACGGCATCTCTGAGTATGTTGGCTCGCTTGAACCTGGAAAGATTGCAGACATTGTAGTATGGACACCACAATTTTTTGGAATCAAACCGAAACTGATTATCAAGGGTGGATTCATCGCATACTCGCTGATGGGCGACCCAAATGCATCAATTCCTACAACTGAACCAATCTACTATAGACCAATGTTTGGAGCACTTGGAAAAGCAAAAAAGACAACGTCTGTTACGTTTACATCACAACTTGCACTAGACAACGGCTTGGAAGAAAAACTCAAAATTGAAAAAAAATTGGTGCCGGTAAGGAACTGCCGCAACATTGGAAAAAAGGACATGGTGTACAACGACGCGACACCAAAAATTGAAATCGACCCAGAAACGTACGAGACCAAAGTAGATGGGAAGATTGCTACTGTGGATCCTGCAAAAGAAGTATCTCTTGCAAGATTGTACAGTTTGTACTAGACGTTTCCTAAAAGCAGTCTTCTGTTGTTTATAGTACGTCGAACCAACAAAAATCCTGCTGCAGTGGTAAATGCACCAAATAATATGTTCACCAAGTTGGGTCCAGCTTCTCCGCCACCCATCAATGTGAATACCATACCTAGAACCATTAACACACCACCAAGACATCCAATTATCAACATGGGTATTGGAAATTTGTTTGTCATTTCCTTTCTGCTTTTCTCAGGCAGTATTCCGCTAATTGCAACCTTGTGGCATACACCACAAAAGTGCTTTTGCTTCTGTCCCTGCCATGCGGTCTGAAGAAAATAGAATTCCGTTTGACACAAATCACATGGACGTTTTGGTAAAGTGATACTTCCATGGTCGTCCCAATCCTTTCCAACCAACGACATACAATTCTTGCAAAATTTACCTGGGACTCGGTATAGCTTCTGGAATTTGTATTTTTTGAAACCTAGGACGATGCCACAACCGCTACATGATGTCATAATAAGATCACAAATTTAGTTATTAAAAAGAATTTCACTATGATTGTGGTGCCTTTTTACCACTGAATACTTCAGCAAATCCGCCTCTTGCTTCCCATATTGGCATACAGATAATGCAGAATGCTGCAATTGATACCCAAACTATTGCGATGCCTACCCACATGGAATAGAATCCTAAGTCGAATACATATCCAGAGAAGTACAATGGTAATGGCCAAATTACTACACAGATTATAGTCAAAATACCGCCTCCCTTTAGGCTGAATTTGTATGCCTTCTTTAATGTCTCTTCGTCCTGTTGTCTCTGTGCTATTTCTGCTTTGATTTTCTCAGACATGTCAGACTCTACAATATTCATGTGAGTATTCATTTCCTTCCAATCATAGACCTTGTTCTGAGCCAAACTGATTACTACACAGATTAGACCGGATGATAAGATTGCTACAACGTTACCATAAAGCATTGGGAACGCACCACCAAGTGATGCAATGTCAACAACGCCATTAGCCTCTGATGCTGCAACGCTTGTCCAGGTGAGTAATGACAAACATACACCGATAAGCGCGCCAGAAACTGCTCCAGCTTTTGTTGTTTTGCTCCAAGTAATTGTTAGTGCAATTGGAATTACAGCAGAGCCGATTAAGATGCCCATTGCTAAGTATACGAATCCTAAGCTTAAGCCCATGCCTAGTAATATTCCAGCTAGAGCTCCCATTCCCAGACCGAAAATAACTATAACCGTCCGGCTTACCTTGAGTAGCTGTTTGCCAGTGGCATTTGGATTCTTGTATGTTCTGTAAACATCATAAGTAATCAAAGAAGATACAGCGATTAGTTCAGCAGATCCTGCCGAAGTTACTGCCATGAATAACATTACCAAAACCATGATTGCGCCTATTGGACCCATCATTACTGATGCTGCAGCAGGAACCGTAAGTCCGAGCTGCACCTGCTCTGGCGTAAGCGCCACGTTCAGCGCGACCGCAGTAAGTCCCATCGTAGTTGCTAGTGTAAATGGAATTGAGAACCAGCACATTCCACCAAGTAGGAAACCTCTTACAGTTGAACTTGGCTGTGCAGCGATTGCTCGTTGCCAATATGCCTGGTCAACAAATACAGTTCCAAAGTTACCGACAATATTGATTACTCCAAATATCAAACCACCCGCAGATGCCATTGTAAGGTAAGCGCCCATTGCGTTGCCTGGTTCACCAGGTACGAAGGTTGGCTCAAGAACTGGTTTTAACACTGCAGCTTCTGCCAGTTTGTTGTACATTCCTTCAATTCCGCCCGTAACTGGACTGATGAAGAATACCATTGCAACGAATGTTAGAATTACAGCGTAGATAATTACAGTATGCATATAGTCTGCGACAAATGTAGCCTTTAGACCACCTACCAAAGTATAGATCATGACACCTACTGGAATCAAAAATGCTGCAATTGTAATGTCCATTCCTGTTAGACCGTTTACAACTGCTGCTCCTCCAAGTAGAAGCATTCCAGTTACAATCATGTTACATGTTAATGCAAAACCTAAGAAAATTTTGTGAGTACCGTTACCAAATCTTGCTCTGATAATTTCTAAGAAAGTGTGTGCGTCTGGTGCTTTTCGTTTTAGTTCGATTGCTAATATTCCGAACAAAAGAACCTGAATTGTTGCGCCGGAAGCATACCAGAAAGGTCCGCTAATACCATACAGATACGCTACTGTCGAAGATTGTAACAGTGTCGCAGCCCAAGTCCAAGCAGATACGATTGCTGCTGCAGTTAGACCTGTCTTGATAATTCTGCCAGCAGTGTTAAACCACTCGGAGTTTTGTGTATGACCTAAATATTTTTCCTCTAGTTTAATCTCTGCAGAAATAACACCTGCAAATATCATTCCTAAACCTACAACAATAAACCAACCAATTGATTCATCTAAAACTTCACCGAGTCTAAATTCTCCAGCACCGGCTGAAATGTCACCTGCTGCTTCAGCAAATGGAGCGGCAAAAATTACACCAGTTCCAACTACAAAGACAAGCATCATTGCTAGCCAGTTAACTTTCAACGAAATTGCTGAAGAGTTGAGGTAAATAAAGCCATCGGGGATTGTCAAAAGTCCGGTGTTTTAAAAAAATCTTATATACAACATGGATCTGGTCTCGATGGAATTAGTATAGCGATCGAACTAATTTTAGCCTGAAATATACAATTTTAAAATGATTTATGGTTTTAGGCACCAAGTCAATACTCAAGTTTTAAAATAACGTGATTTTACGTCTCTTGTGGAATTAGAAGTTAATGACATGAAAGTACTTGGTGCCATCAAGCGTGGTGCAAGTGGACTTAGAAACATCAAGAATGTTGTACATTTGAAAAATGAAGAGCTTGAAAAAATTCTGGATGTATTGGATCAGAGTGATATGATAACAATTAGGTATGGTTCAGGCCTTCTGGGACAGAAGAAGGTAATGTTAGGTGTCACTGAAAATGGCATAAAACAAATGGACGAATACGCTGATGGTCTAAGTAAAAGATGGAGGGAGATGGTTAACCTTGCAATTGCTGGCGAAAGAGCAACCCTTGATCAAATGATACGGGATGAACCACTTTTAGTTAACATGATGGTATTTTATGGTGTGACTGACACGGCGACACTTAGCCGATTGAATCTCAGATTTCTTCTAGAAGGAAAACACTTGTGCTACAAATGTAAAAAAGAACTTGGTAAATTTTCGCAAAAATTCTCAGTTTCCGATGTTAGGAAATTTAACTTCAAGCTGCCACGTGGTATGACAACGAGGGATGACTTGTGTAATGATTGTTTTGATAAATTGGATACTTCTCGACAGCGTGGTTAATACGTTTCATCTGTCTCGTTAGATCTCGACGCACGTTTTTTGCTTATAATTTTTAATGCAACTCGTGCTACTACCATGATAATTACTGCTACTATGCAAATTGTCCATAGCATATTCAAGTCCTCCATTTCTAGTTCATGCTCATCAAGAGGTTTTTGATCAAATTGGTTTCCAGGAGTAAATGGGTCCTTGTCAATCTCTGATTGAGCGAAAGCCGCACTTGGTAAAATGGTTATGACAAAAAATATTGCTATAAGATGGAATTTTATCAAGTATTATTTTCGCAAGTCGGATTAATTTAAGGGTTTGATGACTAATCGAAAAATCCTGTTAGGCCCAAATACAAACCGATGAGGCTAAACAATACTGCTATAATCCCTATAATCTGCTTATCATTCAGCATATCAGGCATAGTAATTAGTTCTGTAATTGGTTAATATTCGTTCTTTATGGCTGGCATCACCTTTTATGGAGCCGTAATTGAAGGAACGTGATTTCTAATGTCAGAGTTAGATGAATTTGCTGAGGCATTGATGGGACAACTTTCGGTTGAAATTGATGAGGAAAAGGTAATAGCAGAACTTGCAGCAAAGATCAAAGAGGATAGAAACTTTACCGTAGAATTTGATGGCGTTGAAAGTGTTTCACAGGGATTATTTCCAGAATTAGTTCAAAAGGTAAATGAATACATGGGATTAGAGGTTTCCGGAAAACTATCTATCGAATACCTAAAACTAGATGAGTTTAAGCGTCTGAAAGGAAAAAAGGTGTTCACAGAAAATGGGCGTATATTTGTGGATAAATTATTTGATGCTGTTGCAAAAAATGATCTGAAAAAAATTTCAGAATTAATCAAAGAAGATACTGCAAAATTCTTGGTTTATTCTACTTATGTGAAATCATACATCTCAAAGATATCAACAACATATGGAGATTATCTGGACTCCAGAATCTATCTTAACAGATTCATCCTAGATGATTATCCAAGGATAATTCTATACAAGCAGGGTTCCCCATACGAATCTAAAGCGGAATCGGTAAAATCTGGTTATTTTGGTGCTATGAAGATGACAATTTTGGAGGAGATTGTTCATTCTGTACAAAGCAATCTTCACAGATTAAACGTTGAGGCTGTCATGCAGGTTAATACGATAAATGAGGAATTGGCAAAAATCATCTTAGAATTAGATGGCAAAACGGTAACAGAACTTACTGAATATCTACAACTGCAACTTGTACCTGAAGAGTTCCAAATTGCCAAGAAGGCAAATCTATTTTTCATGCTGAACCCTGACAATTTTATCACTAATGTTATGGGACCAGATGTCATGACATACACGCATGTTGAAATTGATCCTAAGATTTCAGAACTTGTTCCCTCATTAGAGGAAATCTACAAAAAATGGCTAAAACCTATCCAGGCTCAACATGCAATATTTACTACCATGGAGGGAATGGCAGAATTTGTTGTGCAGCAAATACTAAGAGATGATTCAGATTTCCAAAATTATCTTAGCACATTCGTGGGTACCAACTATTCTGACTATAGCGTAAAAAAGAGCATTGGTAAAGAATTCACTCAACAGGTATTTGATGTGCATGGTAAAGATGCATTTGTTAAACTAATTGCAAATCCTCCTAACACAAAAGAGTTGAAAGACCCACGACTATATCTAAATAGAATCAAATAACATGGGATTTATTGTCAGCAGAAAAATTTGATCCATTTGTTTCCGAATGGATATCTTTTTCGAAAAATCCGAATTATAATTTGATTGAAAAATGTCTAAAGATGGCACAAATTCTGGAATATCCTGAATTGGATATATCAAAATACATTGAAAAAATAAATGACATAAGTAATTCCCTGAAGGCAAAAATAGGCAAAGTTAAGAACTCAACATATCTCATTTCCATGCTCAATGAGCATCTTTTTGATGAGCTTGGTTTTTACGGCGCTGAAGAGGATTATTACGATCCAGGAAACAGTTTTCTTAACATAGTGCTTGATAAAAAAACTGGCATACCAATTACTCTCTCTATAATATACTCAGAAGTTGCCAAGAATATTGGACTTGATCTTCAGATTGTTGGATTCCCTGGACATGTAATTGTAAAATACAAGGATGAGGTGATCTTGGATCCGTTTTATCGTGGAAGATTACTTACAATTGAAGACTTGGAAGGAATTTTGAATAGAAATTTTGGAGAGGATGTTGAATTTACTCCAGAATATCTAAACAGTGCTACAGCAGAACAACTTTTGACTAGGTTACTAAGAAATCTGAAAAATGCGTACACCCAATCGTATGCATATGATAATGCTATGAAATGCACAGATATGATTTTAGGAATGCAACCAGAATCTCCTGAGGAGATTAGAGATAAGGGTATTTTGGAAGAGCGTCTTTTACGTTATGATAAGGCACTGCCTTTACTCAATAAATATTTGGAACTAGAGCCAGAAGCTGATGACGCCGATTTTATTTTGGAATTAATTAAGAGTGTTAGAGAAAAATCTAATCAATAATGGAAGATATTTCATTACCTTTCCTTGCCATTTTGACCTCATGTCGTGCAATTTCATTTCGCAATGCACGTTTTAGAAAATCAATTTCGCTTCTCAGCGCAGCCACTTCATCTTCCAGTTTAGCAATTCTATCATAAACGGTTTCAGATTCTGTAGATGACATTATGGTATAAAAAAATGAAAAGACCTTAAAAAGTTATGGGTAGATTTTTCCTCGTAATTATAAATCAAATACTTGGTTGCAGTTTTTGCACTTTGCTCGCTCTTGACCAATCTGACCGATGATGAGTATTGGACCTATTGTCTGACATTCTGGACACATGCCAGTAGTTGCATTTTTTGGACCAGACTTGATAATTTTTTGTGTTTTTCTTCGTCCCAATAATGAAAATGTGTATCAACGTACTTTTAAATTTAATTAAAAAAGCGCGGGGAGGGGGATTTGAACCCCCGTGTTCTTGCGAACATGGAATTAGCAATCCCACGCCCTACCAGGCTAGGCGACCCCCGCATGTTTGTTGCTAAATGAATTCAGTTAATTAGTATAACGTGATTATGCTAATAATTACAGAAAGTGTCTATTTCACACAAAATTTAATTGTTGAATTTTAGTGAACCAAACTCAATCTGTTATCTGTGCATAATTTTTTACAATATCTCGTAATGGCATTCTTTTACCACCAACAATTTTGAGGTCAACACGAAAAGTTCCATTTTCAATGTTTACTATATTATACGAGTTTTCAAAAAATCCACGAACTCTTTCTGATGAAGCAGTGCCAGCATTTGCAATTGATAATGTATTAAAATCCCAAATCCATGGTCTGTGTTTATGACCACATAGAACCAAACTCACGTTAGAATCTAAGATAGTTCGTAGTACATCACCTGCATCAATCGCAGTTAATCTATCAGAACCAGTATCGGGAATGCCAATCAGATGATGATGCATTGCCACTATCTTTAATTTGCCTTCATGTTTCTTCAATGTTCGTTCAAGCCACAAGTTTTGATGATGGCCAATCTCACCCTCATCACGATCTGGCCTAGCTGATCCAAGTGTTACAAGTATAGTATCATCTCCTAGTTCATTTTCAGTCTTAAATGGAAAATATTTCTTGAACAACAAGTAACCTGTGTTTCTATAATCATGATTTCCACTAATTGCGATTATTTTCTCAACTTTAATCTGTGAAATCATTTTTTTACATTTTTCATATTGCTCGATTAACCCTTCATTGGTAAGATCTCCAGTGATTACCACAGCGCTTGGTTTTAATGAATTAATTTCATCAATTACTTTTTGAAATGTTTCTTCACGGAATTGTGCACCCACATGAAGATCTGATAATTGGACAATTTCCACATTTTAAAAAATGGATTATACGTTTTAAACAGTTACTGTATTACATTTTCAACAAATCAAGAAATTTTGAAGGTAGGAAATAAATAATTAAAACACAGAATTATGACATCTTGGCAAAAAAAACAGTGATCATCAAGGGTGATGGTATTGGTCCAGAAGTTGTAGATTTGATGCTTAACGTATTAAAGGAATGCAACATGCAAGCAGAGATCATTAACTGTGAGGCAGGTTCGGAACAATGGGAAAAAAATGGTTCTAAAGACAAGTCGTATATTCCTGATGTAACAATGGAAGCGCTCAAAGAATCTGATGCTTGTTTTAAGGGCCCAACTACCACTATACCAAAACCAGGTGCACCAAGAAGTGTGGCTGTTACACTACGTCAGAAATTTGAATTGTACTCAAATATCAGACCAATCAAAACATACGAAAGGTTGACTCCTAATAGGAATTTAGATTTTGTCTGTTTTAGAGAGGCAACTGAAGGATTGTACAGCGGTATGGAAGTTCAAGTATCAGATGATGCAGCTATTGCTATACGTCAGATTACAAGAAATAGTTGTAGAAGATTCATTTTATCCACACTTGAATGGGCTAAAAAATATAATCTTAAAAAAATGGTTGTGATAACAAAGCGAAATATACTCAAAAAAACTGACGGTATTTTTTGGGATGAAGCACAAAATTGTGTTAAAGAACATAATGACATGAATCTGGAGGAAATATACATTGACAATATGGCACAACAATTAGTTGTTAATCCAGAGCAATTCAATAACTCGGTAATATTGAGTACAAATCTTTTCATGGATATAATTTCTGAATTGGCATCAGGAATAGTTGGTTCGATTGGATTAATTTATTCGGCAAACATGGGTGATTCATATGCCATGTTTGAAGCTGCACATGGTAGCGCACCGTCTTTCAAAGGACAAAACAAAGTTAACCCAACTGCAACCATTCTTGCAGGAGCTTGGATGGCTGAATACCTTGGTGAGCCACACATAAGAGAAGCAATTTTTTCTGCCACAGAGCATGTGATTAATGAAGGAAAAACAATTACTTTTGATATTGGTGGAAATGCCAGCACATCTCAGATGGCTGACGCAATAACTATACTTGCAAAAGAAAAACTAAGAAAGTAACTTAACAGCCTTAACAAGTATTAATTCTTCAAAGAACAATTTCTTTTTTGCAAGAATGCTTACGTTGAAACCATCAAGTTCAGTATGAGAAATCAATTTTTTAAAATTAGAAAGAGATGAAGTGACATAGAGAAATTTTCCACCAGGTTTAATTCGTGATTTAGCTGAGTCAATGATTTTCATTGGTATTTCTAATCCATCTCTCCCCCCATCTGTTCTGATATCCAATATTTCATCTGTATTTAGATATGGCATATTGCAGATAATGAGATCAAACTGTTGATTTAGGGCATCCGCTGCATTGCAGCAAATATTATTTGTTGTAAAGTATCCCGGTTTTTTTAAAACATGAAAACTCAGATCTGTGCCTACAACTACAGAAAATGATTTCGACAAAAGTGCAGCCAAATAACCAGATCCCGTACCAATATCTAATGCATACTCGCCTTTTTCATTTTTAATGTAATCAGCCAAAAAGAATGTGTCCTCAGATGGAGGATATGGTTCAACTTCTGATAATTTTCTGTGCAATTTTTATAATTTCATCCCCTGACAATTCATCTAGACGTTTTTTAGAAGTGGAATTTACACCAAATTGTTTTAAAATATTTTGCAGGGTTTTTCGTCTATATGAAAAAATCCTGTTAACAGTTGAAATCAATATCTTCTGTATCACCTTCTTTTGCTCCAAAAGTATTACAACAGAATCTACCTTTGGCATTGGAAAAAAATTTGATTTTTTAACATTCATCAAAAACTTTATCCTAAAACCATAATTTGCTAAGACAGATATCGCCTTGTGTTCTTCGTTTGAGGCCAGTTTTTCAGCAAACTCTTTTTGTACCATTATAACTGCATGAGAAATTTTTTTTTGTAATAACCATTCTATGGCAA
>Ga0209228_1002016_pt1 | contig 9980 bp, 6 predicted proteins | sample METZYME_3_150m_FD_187547 | JGI IMG/M metagenome (GOLD analysis project Ga0209228, IMG submission 187547) | Marine microbial communities from oxygen minimum zone in mesopelagic equatorial Pacific - METZYME_3_150m (SPAdes) (version 2) | ecosystem: Environmental > Aquatic > Marine > Oceanic | place...
TATTTGGTATATATTGCGTGTATGAGAGTTGGCTCCCCTAAAGAAATTAAGAATAATGAAAATAGGATTGGCTTGACCCCTGATTCTGTAAAAGCATTAATCGGTGACGGTCATGAAGTATTTATTGAAACCGGAGCCGGTGAAGGAATCGGTTGTTTAGATTCCTTTTATGAAGAAGTGGGTGCGGATATTGTTTCTTTGGAAGATCTGTATAAAAATTCTGAATTAATAATAAAAGTAAAGGAACCAGCCAGACAAGAGCATAAACTCCTGAATTCAAACCACACTCTATTTACATATTTGCATCTGGCTGGTGATAAAGAACTGACTTTGAGCTTAGCCAAAACAGGCCTTACAGCTATAGCCTATGAAACCGTTACATCTGATAAAGTGCATCTACCTTTGTTGTCCCCTATGAGCAAGATAGCTGGTCAACTAGCCTTTGTAGTTGGCTCCTACAATCTTTTAAGTCAAAATCAAGGCATCGGTAAATTACTAGGTTTTGATAGTCAATTCGATTCAGGAACAGTAACAATTGTTGGGGCAGGGACTGCTGGTGTGCAATCCCTCATAATGGCCAAGAGAAATAATGCGAAAATAAATGTAATTGATGTGTCTGAGGATAAACTCAATGAACTTAAGAAAAGTTTCGGCGAAGAGAATATTCAGTATATAAAATCTTCGGAAGACACAATTCTTGAAGCTGTTGCAGAAACAGATTTATTAATAGGCGCAGTTCATGTACTTGGAAAAAGTGCCCCCAAAATAATCACACAAGAGATGATAAAAGAAATGCCTTCAGGTAGTGTATTTGTAGATATCTCTATAGACCAAGGAGGTTGTGGGCAGACTAGTAAACCGACAACTCATGATGAACCAACATACTTAACTCATGACGTAATACATTATTGCGTGACCAACATGCCTGGTTCAGTACCTATCACTTCCACTTTTGCTTTGAATAAAGCAACTCTGCCATATGTGAGGTTAATTGCCGAAAAAGGATTGGAAGAAGCCTTTATCTTAGATGAAGGACTTCAAGAGGGATTGAATATTAAGAATGGAAAGGTTGTTCACAAGTCAGTCATAGAATCTTTAGGACTTTAAAATTATATATCTGTCATAAATATGCAACATAGAGAAATTTGGAACGAAGTCGATGAATGGGGAGAATGGATGGTAGAGTTCATACCCTGTAAAAAGGGTTCTGATTTCTCAGAAGAACTCTTCTACGAACTAACGAAAAGATGGAATAAAAAAATGGATGACGAAGGATTCAATGTGCTTATGGCAGTGCGCTTAGAACCTGATTCGGCTAATGGTGATTATGATTTTCTTTGGCAACAGGAACTTTGGACTAAGGATAGAAATCAATTCTGGACGGAATGGAAAGAAATCCATGAATCAGAATGGAATGAAGAGAACTCATCAATCATCGTTTTAGATATCAATAATATTATTGACTATAAGGCTCATTTAAGAGGAGAGGTAAAATTTCATGATCCGCTGCATTATCAGCAGGATTTTAGGTTTTGTAATTATAAAGAAGGCTTTGGAGATTCTGATTTACTGGCGTTTGAAAAGGTATTTAATGAAGAGATTGATAAAGCAAATCTAGAAGGACCAGCTCTTTCTGCATTCCTCCAGCCATTAAGTGATCATGTTAAAAGTGATTTTGATTTAATCTGGCATAATTGTTATAGAGATTTAGATCAAAAGAATCTTTCATCTAAAATCCTAGATACTGGTTTAAATGAATTTATGACCACTGAATCAGTGTCGCATACAGGTACTAGGCTCAGATTGATGGATATTTAAAACAAAATTTAAAAAAAAAGTACATTTGTACTAGACAGATGTACGAAAACTCTAAATAATGGTGTTTTAGACTTATTTAGGGGGGAGTTATATGAGAATGCTAAGAAAATTAATTTTAATTGGTCTGGTATTGCCTTCAGTTTCCTTTTCATCTTTTATTTTCAGTGAAGATGAAAGCGTTGATGAAGTTATAGTCACAGCAACATACAGAGAAACCACTTTAATGGAAACTCCTATGGCTATTGATGCTTTTGATGAAGATACGATGGAACAGTTAGGAGCTGAAAGTTTAGAAGATATTTTTAGATCAAGTGCAGGGCTAAATCTTTTTTCCGATGGTATTGGAAGAAGTAGAATCGTTGTAAGGGGTGTTAACTCACAAGATACCGCTTATCCTGGTGCTCAAATGGGTGCAACAACAGGAATTTATATAGATGATGTACCAATTACTTCTGGTATTTCTGGAGCTTACGGAAGTGCCGGCGATACATTTGATCTTAATCGTGTTGAGGTTCTTAAAGGACCCCAAGGAACCTTATTTGGAGAAGCCTCACAGGCTGGAACAATAAGATATATTTACAATAAGCCTAATACCTCAGACTATGAAGCTAAGGTAAAGGCTAAATACGGGACTGGTTCAGAATCAGGAGATTCAACAAGAATAGATGCCATGGTCAATATTCCGATGGAAAATGGAGCAATAAGGTTATCAGCATATACTTCTACAATTGGTGGAGTTATAGACTATAAAACTGCAACCAAAGATGAAGAAGACTGGAATGAGGGTGATATGCAAGGTGGAAGGTTCTCAATTCTTTTTGAGAGTGATAACCTAACGACGCAATTTTCCAGCACTTTTGCTAATAATGAACAGAGTGGTTATAACTGGTCATATGCAACACCAGATGCCGCAAATCCTTTTTTAGATAACAGATCACTGATACTTCCTTATTCTGCAGCTGAATCTTTATACGTCGGTACTGCTGCACCAGCAGCTGATTATTTCGTTTATGACCCTGCAACCAATTCGTCCATTAATGTTGGTAGCAATGTTATGCCTGGTAACGAAGAGGAATATAGTGTGAATTCTTTAAGGTTTGACTTGGATACTGGTCAAGGAACTTTAACTTCCATAACTTCCTTGATGGATAGAGATGTTATTAGAAAGACTCCTTTCAATGAAGAAAGAAGATTCGTTTTAGACATATATGTAAACGGCCTTACTTTAAACTTTGGTGAAGGTGTCTATGACCATACTGGTTGGGAAAACTGTTTTATTCCGTGTAATAACCCTGCTTGGTATGGACCACAGAACGCTTCTTATACAAACGTATTTGCGGCACCTTTTCCTGATGGAAAATCTATATCGAATTCTGTAGGTCTAGTTTCTGGAATGCAGGAGCAACTAACACAAGAATTTCGTTATACAGCTGAACCATCAGATAACCTCTTTTATGTCGTAGGACTTTTCTACAAAGATTCAGAGGAGGATAGAGATGCGACTTTCCCTCAGTCATACTTTACTCCTGAAAGAGCAGCTTTAGGCGCTGCAACCGTGGACAGCAGAGGTGGAGCTATCTGTTCTTTAAATTGCGGAATGAAAGTTGATTTTGAAAGCCCATATACCGAAATTGAAGATATGTCTGTTTATGGTGAGCTAACCTACCAGCTTAGTGAGAATTTATCTCTAACGGCAGGTTTAAGATTTTCAGATCTTTCTAAGTTTGTCTTAGCAGGAGAGAAAACAGATTATAGTGAGAATGTCACCACCCCAAAGGTAAATCTCTCTTGGTCTGATGATGATACTCTTGTTTATTTTAACTACTCAACCGGTGTTAAGATGGGGGGAGCAAATCATGCTCCTGCTTGGGCTAAAGCTCGTATGCTAGAACAAAACGCAGTTGCTCCAGGAACACATAGTGCAGAAAAAATTGCTTATGCCGATACCGTTTCATCATATGATTCTGATGAGCTTACGAACCTAGAATTAGGTTACAAAGGTACTTTAGCAGATGGAAAAATTGACTTAACTGCTGCTATTTACAGGCAAGAGATAGAAGATGTTGCTGTATACGTATCTGATTATGCTTTAGCTACTGTGGGTGGAGTCTACATAGCAAATGCTGGTGAAGCTTCTTCAGATGGATATGAGTTAGCTCTTACTTTAAATGCTACTGACAATATCAGCATAACCGCATTTAAATCTGATACTGACGCGATTCTAGAATCAGGATTCATTGGATTTGGAGGTACAGAATTAGTTAACCGTGGAAATAAATTAGCTTATGCACCTGAAGGTACTTATGGTTTAAGTATCGATGCTTCGCATGACTTAACTGGTGGTTTGACTGGTAGATTCTTTGCTAATTATTCTTCCGTTGGTGAAAGGTATGGAGATGCAGAAAATCAAAGATTACTCGAAGAATATAATGTTACTAATCTTAGATATACAGTCAGCAGTAACGATGGCTGGAATGCAGCTATTTTTATGAATAATGTTACAGATGAGCTATATGTAACTTTTGTCGATGATGTTTCTTATGGTTTTGGAACATTAGGGCGTCAATACGGTAGACCACAAGAAATGGGAATATCTCTTACTTGGGATCTATATTAAAAAAATAGAGTGAAAACTAAAAAAACCCAGCCTTAATAGGCTGGTTTTTTTTATTCAAGGCATGAGACTTGATCTGAGTAGAAGAAATTTTTTAAAAATTATTACAATCTTTTTTTCGTTGATGGCTCTAAAATTGTCTGGGGCTAGTTTCTTTAAAAGGAGAACAGAAATGGAAGTAAAAACGAAGAGTGGAATTGTTTCGGGAAAATATGAGAATAATATTTATTCTTTTAAGGGAATACCTTATGCCGAGGCCCCTATTGGTATAAATAGATGGCTTCCAACTAAGCCTATACAGCCATGGACAGGAATTAAAGATTGTTCCGATTATGGACCAATCTCTCCTCAAAATGAGGTTATTTATGATAATGATGCTACCTCTGAAATCTTAAGAGAAGATTCAAATCAGAGTGAAGATTGTCTTACTTTGAATATTTGGACCCCTGAAATGAAGGAAAATAAAAAGCCCGTTATGGTATGGATACATGGTGGAGCATGGTGGATGGGAAGTGGAAACGAAGAACTTCTTAATCCCGATAATATTTGTAGAAATAATGAGTTTGTAGTTGTGAGCTTCAACTATAGATTGGCATGCTTTGGCTTTTTAAGATTAGTAGATATCACAGAAGGCATGATTCCCTCTACGGGATGTGAAGCGTTATTAGATCAAATAGAAGCCTTAAAATGGATAAAGGAAAATATAACTTTATTTGGAGGAGACGAGAACAACATATCTGTGATTGGGCAATCAGCTGGAGGTCATAGCATAAGTACTCTAATTTCTATGCCAGAAGCTAAGGGATTATTTCATAAAGCTATTATTTGTGACGGTGGTGCAGAAACTTATCAGCCAAAAGAAGAATCAAATAGACTTGCTTTAAAGCTATTAGAAGAATATGACATCCTCCCAAACGAAATTGAAAAAATTTACTCTCTAACGACAGATCAATTAAAAGCTTTTGATGCAAAATTACAAGATCCAAATAGTGACTTTTCTGGTCTAAATAAAGATTTTGCAACTCAAGCACACGCAAAACCTTGTATTGATGGAGAACACATTCCACTGGAACCTTTAGAGGCGATAAGACGGGGTTCAGCAAAAGATATAGATGTGATTCTTGGAACATCTGATGATGAGGCTTTTGGTTATGATGAACTTTATCAAGGTTTAAGGGAATTTGATATTGAGCAAGCAGTGGATGAGGAATACAAAGATTGGGAGAGAAAGTCTGGTTATTTGGACATTACAGAGGAACCCACCAAAGAGCAGATACGTTTTTTGTTGCTAACTTACCAGAAGTATTTAAAAGACAAAGGTTTAGACTCCTCTATTGCAGAGAGTTTCTTGAAGCTAAACGGTCATAAATTCTTTTGGGTATCTACAGTTCGTCTAGCTGAAGCTTTATCTCTTCAAAACAAGAGAGTTTATAATTATGTTTGGACATTTCCTGGACCGCACGGAAGTCCATATCATGGTTCTGGACTTCCAATGTATTTTGGTTGGCACAAAACCCCCAGAGGAAAAGCGATGGTAGGAGAAGGTCCAGAAGTAGATAAAGTGGCAGAATTTACTTTTAATGCTTGGAGTAATTTTATGAAACATGGAAACCCTTCATTAAGCATGCAAGATAAAAAATGGCCAACTTATGGAAAGGAAAGAAATAGCCTCATAATCAATACAAATTTTAGAGTAGTTCAGGATTTCAATTCTACCTTAAGAAAAGCTTGGGATAAGGTTGAGTTAAGAATACCTGGTAACTTGTAAAAAAATATGTCGAAACTAACCTTTGGACTTAAGGCTAGCTACGGATTAGGTCAATTATCCGTTGGAGTTCTTGGTTTAATGGCAAGAATTTGCCTTTTCTTTTTTTACAGTCAAGTACTCGGCCTATCTCCTTTGTTGGCTGGGCTTGCTTCAGCCATTGCTTCAGTTTTTGATGCAATTACTGATCCAATAATAGGATCTTTGTCTGATAATTGGCGTTCAAAATATGGTAGGAGATTTCCGTTTCTTGTAATAGGTACACTACCTACTGCCATTTGCGCATTTCTATTGTTTACCCCTCTAGTTGAAGGAGAGATTTTATTATTTATTTGGTTCGTTACCTTCTCTTGCTTAACTAATTTATTTCTAACCGTTTTTACAATTCCGCATTATGCTTTAGGGGCAGAGCTATCAGATGATTATCTTGAAAGGGCTTCAGTAGTAGCTTATAGGCAGTTTTTTTATTTTTTTGGGCAAGTAATTGTTTTGTTTCTTGCCTATGGATATTTCTTCGCCCCGAACGAAGATTTTACCAATGGACAATTGAATCCTGATGTCTATAGTCCATTTGCTACTGTAGTAGCATTCCTTTATCTCTTGGCAAGTTTCACGAGCATTTGGAAAACTCAGTCAGTTATTCCTAGCTTAGCTGAAGCTGTCGGAGATACAAATTTTTCCTTTAAAGATAGCTTTAAAACTATCTTCACAGATATCTATGAAGCGTTAAAGAATCATTCTTTTAGGATGGTTTTCTTTGGAAACATTTGTACAAGTATAGCCGCGGGATTAAGTTGGAATCTTGAGCTTTATGCTTTGACCTTTTTCTGGGGACTTACAGGAGAGACCAGTCTTCTGCTCGTTGGCTTGGCCTTCTATCCCGGTGCATTTATAGGTTTAGTAATTGCAAATAAGTTCATTGATAGATTTGGTAAGGGTAACGCAATGTTATATGGCACAGCGCTTTGGATTACTTTCATAATTATTCCTGTTGTATTAAAGCTGTACGGTTTTTTTGACCAATCTGAAATGGCACAGATTGTGATTACTTTACTTATTTTTAGGGTTATTCAAGGCATTGTAATAACACCATCTGAGATTGGTTTTGGAGCTAGTCTGGCTGATATAGCTGATGAACAAGAAATTCATACACACAAAAGACAAGAAGGCGCTTTTTTTGCTGCAGCCTTCTTTTCAATTAAAGCTTCACTTGGTATGGGCGCAGCTTTATCTGGTGTAGCTTTATGGTTTATATCTTGGCCTGCTGAAGTTGGCAACATAAGCGCAGATAATTTATTTGATTTAGGCTTAATTCTAGGTCCTTTAGTAGCTGCTATAGGTTTAATGGCAATATATTTCTATAGTAAATATGACCTAACAAAGGATAGACATAAAAAAATTATTAATGAGTTAGATGAAAGAAAACAGAATTGAGATTTATACTTTGTCCGGGTGAATGCCACCGTAAGCAACTGCTGTCCAACCCCCATCTACAGCAAGATTAGCTCCATTTGTATAATTACTAGCACGTGATGCTAAATAGATACAAGTTCCTCCTATATCTTCCATAGTCCCGACACCCTTTGTGGGTACATAGGAACCTAAAAGATCAGGATTATCTCTAGCCATAATATTCATATCACTAGCAAAGGCACCAGGGCTAATGCAATTGACCCAGATATTATTAGGAGCTAATTCATTGGCTAAACTTCTTGTCAAATGGATTAGACCAGCTTTTGATGCGGTATATGGATAAGAATCTTCAAAGGCTACTCCTAAACCATCTATTGAAGCAATATTAATGACCTTTGCGGGATTCTGTTTTGTTTTATCCTTTTCTAGGAGCGGTTTGAGACCTTGGATAAGAAAAAAGGGCGCTTTAATATTAAGGTCAAATGTTTTATCCCAACCTTTTTCAGGAAAATTATCGAAAGGTTCATGCCAGCCGGTAGCAGCATTATTTATAAGTACATCAAGCTTTCCCTCTCTAGTTTCTATTTCTTTAACCAAGGCATTAACGCCATCTAAAGATGAAAGGTCATTTTCTATTCCATAACATTCCCCTAATTCACTCAGTTCTTTTGTTGTCTCTTCAACTACCGCTCCATGTCTTGCTGTTATGTATACTTTTGATCCAGATCTAACAAATACCTCTGCAATCATCTTTCCAATTCCCTTAGAGCCGCCTGTTATTAATACTATTTTCCCTTCTACACTAAACAAGTTTTCCACAATATTTCCTTTATTTAAAACAAACCATCCTCTCTAACAGCTTCGAATGATTGCTTCATAGACTCAATAATATGAGTAACATCCTCTTCTGTGTGGGCATCACATAAAAAAGCAAGTCTAACACCTGGAACGATTACATCGTGCCCTAGAAGATGGAGATAAAATTCATTTTCAGCCTGTTTGTGCTTACCACCATAATAGCCAATCACATCAAACCCATTGTTAATTGGTTCTCTTTGAAATTTCATGTGAAATTTAGACCCTGCATTTAGAATTTGTGCTGGAAAATCATTTTCTTCACAAAAATCATTTATCTCTTTGGCTAATCTATTGCCTTTATCCATAAGAGAAGGATAGATAGCATCTTTATTTTCCTTTAGGTGACTCAAGACTGCCTTACCCGCAATCATAGATAGCGGATTGCCATTAAAAGTTCCTCCATGAAATATCCTTTTTTCACCGCCTTTGCCACTGAAGACCGACATTATCTCTGCCTTGCCTGCAACAGATCCTATTGGAAATCCTCCTCCAGTTATCTTTCCGTAGGTAGCTAAATCAGCTTCGATATTGTAGTAGCCTTGTATTCCTCCATAATCTACTCTGAATCCAGTCACAACCTCATCCATTATTAGAAGAACACCGCACTCTGTGCAAACGTCTCTTAGGCCTTGGATAAAATCTTTATTATCAAGTCTAGGGTTTGAATTTTGAGAACCCTCGAGCATGATAGCTGCTAGCTCATCTTTATTTTCTCTTATGAGTTCATAAGCGGCATCATTTCTGTAGGGAAGTAACATTAACGTGTCATTTTTGATTACATTACTTATTCCAGGAGAAGCATACATACCATTGGGTTTATGATTTGTTCCTTCTTCGTAGGTGGCATAAAGCATCGCGTAATCATGAGCTCCATGATAAGCACCATCAAAAACACCAATTTTATCCTTACCCGTGAAAGATCTTGCGGCCCTCATTGCATACATCGTCGCCTCGGTACCTGTGTTGGCCCAAATAACTTCGTCTGCACAAGGACTGGCATCCGTGATAAGTTCTCCAAGTTCAAATTGAACTTCGCCAGGTAAACCAAACAACCATCCCTTATCCAGTTGCTCTTGAATAGCATTTTTTACTACAGGATGATTGTGACCCAAGATTATCGGCCCAAATCCCATGGTTGTATCAATATAAGTATTTCCATCAACATCAGTCATGGTTCCGCCATTAGCGCTGTCTATATATATAGGATGCGGAAGTTTTAAGGTCTGAAGCATCTCTTGTGCAACCTTTTTCCCTTTATTTTTCAATTCAAAGGATTTGGCAGTTCTTTCTTTTAATTTAGTTCTAATCGCCTGTGAATTCTTTCCTTTAAAGATTTTATCTTCGACCACTGTTGACATATTGTTACCTAGATTATTTCTTATAAATTTACTCGTACAAATGTACTATAATATATTAACAAAGACAACTCGCAGGAGGAGTAATGTCAATATCTTAGTTATTTAATCTTAACTTTTTTTTTCGTACAAATGTATTATAATGCTTAAGCACAAT
>Ga0209228_1002018_pt1 | contig 9970 bp, 8 predicted proteins | sample METZYME_3_150m_FD_187547 | JGI IMG/M metagenome (GOLD analysis project Ga0209228, IMG submission 187547) | Marine microbial communities from oxygen minimum zone in mesopelagic equatorial Pacific - METZYME_3_150m (SPAdes) (version 2) | ecosystem: Environmental > Aquatic > Marine > Oceanic | place...
AGAAATTCAGCACCTCGCTATTAAACTGGCGCCGCTTCAAGATAAACTCAATCAGATCAAGGGTAAACAATCCAATTTGTCGGGCCAAATGAATTTAGATGAAACCCTAACAGAACAGGTTCAAACTCACTTTGAAGATAAAAAAGCTAAACTCAATAAATGCCAATTAGAGATTTCAAATTTAGAGAATACTTTATCGGTATTAAATAGCAATTTATTGGTTTGGTCAGAGAAAATATTAGGGAATGAAAATCAAAAGAACCATTTCACAGATGAACTCCAGAATAATGAAGATAGTCTTAATATTTCTATCAATAAATTGGAGGAATTAAATTCTAAAAAGGAGAACTTGCTGCCAGAAATTAAGAAGCGTAAAATTGAGTTTAATAAACATGAAAGACAGTACAATAAGGTAAAAGATAATTACGAAAATATTCTAAGACATCAGGAAAATTTTAAAAAACAAACTGAATCTGAATATTTAAAAATCCGTGAAGAAGAGGGTGTCTTGGAAAGATTGAAAAATACAATTTCAGAACTTTATCAAACAAAAGAAATTCATAGTGAGAAAATAGCAGAAAATTATCAAAAAATAGACAATTGTAAAGCCGATTCAAATTTAGCACGTGCTAATGTTGAGAGTCAGGAAAAGAAAATTAAGAATATCACGAATGAGTTAGAGAGCCAAAAAACTAAACAATCATTATTAGAGGACGACATCTTATCTTTGAAAGAGAAGAAAAATATTTTATTATCTAATATATCCACACTGAATAGTCAAAAGGAGTTCTACGCTAACGTTATTGAAAACCATGAAGGTAGACCTTCAGGAATAAAACACATATTGAATGATAGAGAAAAGTATCCATTTGTGCTGGGCGTTTTATCTGATATTATTGAGGTTGATGATCCGTATCAATTAGCGGTTGAGACTGCCTTGGGAGAATATGGAAACTTTTTAGTGGTTGATAGTGAGGAAAATGCACAATTGCTCATAACTGAAACCAATAAACGCCTTTCAATTTTTGTATTAGAGCATATTCCTGAAATTAAGCCAATAAAATTAAAAAGTCCTATCGAGTTATTGCTTTCAAAAATAAATTGCGAGCCTAAATTGCAGAAACTTATTACATTGCTTTTATGTGATGTAGGTATTATCCCTACTGATAAAACTAATTCCCATTTTATCAACTCTAATTCATTTAACTGGGTGGATGCATCTGGCAATTATTTTTATCGAGGATATATCATTAAAAGTCCTGGGAAGGAGCCTGAATCTGTGATTGGGCGAAAGCAGAAATTAGAACAATTGCAAAATGATACACTAAGTGCAGAAAATAGTCTCAATAAGTTAAAGAAAAAATTAGAAAATACAGTAAAAAATGCTAATGACATTCACAATATTTTGCATGCAAAAAGTAGTGAATTGGATTTTGCTATTCAGAAATTAAATGATTTTGAACAAAAATTACAGCAGCAAGATTATATTTCAATACAATATCAAGAATCCATATCAGAGCTTAAAGAAAATCAGAAAAAAACAGATTCTCAAATTACTGATTATAATATCCAACTTAAAACAGTAAAAGATTCCATTCATAATGCAAGAATTGAACATGAGAAATCATCTAAAGAATATGAGAGTTTCCAAGCAAAAATAGCTGAGGATAGATTTATAAGAAGAACGCAACAGCAAAATGTTCAAGACTCTCGCATAAAACTTCTGGAAATTAAAAAAGAAAAAGAAGGATTGGATTACCGCATTGAAACTTTTGCTTCCCAGGAAAAAGAAATAAGACAACGGATTAAGAAATATAATTCTGAAATGTCAAGAATTAACATAGAAAATAAAAAACTACAATCTTCTCTTGTTGAAGGAAAAGAAAAAGTCCTTGAATTATCTAATGATTTAGAGCTTGGTAGTAGAGAAAAAGATGAATTGGAGCAGGCCTATAATAAAGCATACGATGAACTGCAGAGATTGCAGTCAGGAATTCGAGAACGTCAAAAACAAAAAGACGAATTTCTTAATACCATTCGTGAGTATGAAATTACTATTGCAGAGGCTAATAATGAAATCAAACATCATCGTAGTCGAATAAAAGAGCGATATAATGAAGAATTATCGGATGATAATATTAATTTGAAAGAATATGATTTGTCATCCCAAAAAGCGGAAATAGAAAATATCCAGAGATCATTGGATCGTATTGGTCCTGTAAATCTGGCTGTGGCTGAAGAATATGAAAGAGAATCTGAGCGCTATACTTTTTTATCGGAGCAGTATAGTGATTTAGAAGAATCTGAAAAAATCATTAATGAAACCATTGAAAAGTTGAACTGTGAAGCAGAGACGAAATTTATGGACACTTTTACTGCCATTCAAGAGAACTTTACCAAAACATATTCTTCCTTTTTCAATGGGGGGCAGGGACATCTGCGCCTAGTTGGTGAAGATGAGCCTTTAGAAGCTGAAATTGAAATTATTGCCCAACCCCCAGGTAAAAAGACTCAAACACTGCGCATGCTCTCTGCTGGTGAGAAAGCTCTCACCGCCATCGCCCTCCTCTTTGCCATATATTTGGTAAAACCCAGCCCTTTCTGCATATTAGATGAAGTGGATGCTCCCTTGGATGATGCCAATATCCGTAAGTTTACACAGGTTTTACGGGAATTCTCGAATAAAACACAGTTTATAGTGGTAACCCACAACAAACTTACCATGGAAAAAGCAGATTTCATATACGGTGTCACTCAAGTTGAAGAAGGAATTAGTAAAATTGTATCGGTTAAATTTGGCAATGAAAAAATAGAAGCTTTTGCCTGATAATTGCCTTATATGCAATCCCTTAGCAAATCTATAGAACAATTTATTTATCCTCAGTATTGCAATTGCGTGAAGGAAGAAGTAGGTGGGTAGGTGTTGTAACATTAGCAACTCCAAAAAAAAAGAAAATATTTAGATAAGAAGTTCCTGTCTTTTGTAATTTCCCTGTCTGTTTATCAGCCGAAATTATGAACAAGATTACTGATTTAGATTTAAAAGGAAAGCGGGTACTTATTCGAGTGGATTTCAATGTTCCCCTGAATGGAGGTATTGTTGCTGATGATTTTAGAATAAGAGAAAGTTTGCCAACCATAAAACATTGCCTGAATGAAGGCGCATCTGTGGTTTTAATGTCGCATTTGGGTCGCCCAAAAGGAGAAGTTGTTCCGGCATTAAGTCTTGACCCTGTTGCATTTTGTTTAGAAGATTTACTTGAAAGAGAAGTAATGTTCTCAGAAGATTGTATTTCGGATGATGCAATTGGATTGAGCCAACAAATGCTTCCTCGTGAAGTACATCTTCTAGAAAACCTTAGATTTTATCCAGGTGAAATCAATAATGACTCTGAATTTAGCGGCTATCTTGCAGAACATGCAGATATATTTATAAATGATGCTTTTGGCACATCCCACCGTGCACATGCTTCAAATGTAGGAGTTGCATCAATAGCAAGTGAGTCTGCCATAGGCCTACTCATGGAAAAAGAATTAAAATATCTGGGTGAAACTATGAATGCTCCTGAAGAACCTTGCGTTGTTATTTTGGGTGGTGCCAAAATTGGAGACAAAATTACTCTCATTAAAAATATGATGGAAAAAGCAGATACTATTCTTATCGGTGGCGCTATGGCTTTCACCTTTTTAAAAATTCAGGGAAAAAATGTGGGCTCATCGTTGATTGATGAAGACAATCTTAATACCGCTGAAGAAATTCTAAGGTTAGCAAATAATACCAATACAAATATAGTACTCCCTCTTGATGCTGTAGCAGGACCGAAATTATCTGACGATGCTACATGGCGGGTTGCTAGTTTAGATGAACTGAAAAATAATGAGGCCGGTTATGATATTGGTCCGGAAACCACCATGGAATTTGAAATGGTATTATCTAATGCAAAAACAATAATTTGGAATGGCCCCTTAGGTGTGAGTGAAATACCTGCATTTTCAACCGGTACGCAGGCAATTGCTTCTGCTGTAATAGACCAAACTGAAGATGGTGCAATATCTATAATTGGCGGAGGAGATACAGCGTCAGCTTTAAAGCAATATGGATTGGATAAAGGGTTCACCCATATTTCGACAGGTGGAGGAGCATCTCTCCAATTGATGAGTGGCAAGCAACTGCCTGCATTGGAGGCACTAAAGGAATATGCTTAGAACAAGATTTTGTGTAGCAAATTGGAAAATGAATTTTAATTGTACTGATACTAAATCCTTTCTTGAAAGCTGGATTAATAAAGAATTGAATAATAAGGAAGTTAAAACTATTTTTTGTCCGTCATTTACAGAGCTGAATACAGGTGTAGAAATTCTTCAATATTCAGATTCTGAAATTGGAGCACAAAATGTATTTTATGAATCTAATGGTGCTTATACCGGTGAAGTATCTTGTTCTATGTTGAAAAATATTGGATGTCAGTGGGTCATAATTGGCCATTCTGAACGTCGATCGATTTTTAGTGAAACTGATGAAATGGTACGTAATAAATTAGATCAATTAATTTCAGAAAGAATGAACCCAATAGTATGTATTGGTGAAACAAAAACTCAACGTGAAAATGGAAAAACTCAGGAAATTCTATCTCAACAATTGTCCATAGCATTTGAAAATCAGGAAGATGTAAATTTGAAGAATACCATAATAGCATACGAACCTGTTTGGGCAATCGGTACAGGAATTACAGCCACTGTGGAAATGGTGTCTGATGCTCACAAATCAATTAGAAACATTTTTAATAATAATGGATTTAATGGAAGCAATATTTCCATTTTATATGGAGGTAGTGTTACAGACGGAAACGCAACTGAGTTATCAGAATTAACAGATGTTGATGGTTTTTTAGTAGGTGGGGCATCTTTGGATGTAGACAAGTTTTATGCAATTTATAATCAACTTTAAGGAGAAATAATAATGTTATATGGAATCGCAATTTTTATCTTTGTTTTGGTTTGTATCATGTTGATGGGAATTATTCTATTACAATCCAGTAAAACTGGTGGAATGGGCACAGCTATGGGTGGGCAGGCAATTAATACTGCCTTTGGCGGACATGGAGCCGATAAGCTGTTAGTTAGAATTACCAGTGGATTAGCTGTTGCATTCATGGTTTTGGCAATTACAATTGGAATGATGGATAATCCAGCATCTCGAATTGATTTTAGTAATAAACCAACACTCAGTCGTAATGAAGGAACCGGAAATGCTGTATCTACACCAACCGTAGATTTACAGCCAATTGAAAAAGTTGAACCTCTTGCAGTGCCTACTGAAAACAAGGATGGCGAATAATCTTATTTGCTGAAGTGGTGGAACTGGTAGACACGCATGCTTGAGGGGCATGTGGGGGAAACTCTGTGTGGGTTCGAGTCCCACCTTCAGCACTAATATTCTATTAATAAAAAATAATGAAATGAAAAATAATATTCTCATCAGCTTTATCTTAGTCTACACTAATCTATTTGGTAGTGCAGAAGATCATTTGTTGTTAATCCGTTCATCTATAGATGCGGGAGAGTATTTAATTGCAGAAGTAAATTGTGAAACTGCAATTTCTGAATATGACGCAAATGCTGCCTTATATTTTGTTAGAGCGCAGGTGGCAGTAAAGCTCGATAGGTTAGATGATGCCAATAAATATTTTATAAAAGCTATTGAATTAGATAATAAAAACGAGAATTATAGATTAGAACAAGAAAAGCTATCTGAATTAAAAGACGGCATGACTAATGCCCGTAACACTTTTGATAGAGGTAGAATGGATGATGCTATTATTGAATATGAAAAATTATCCTCAGCTTTTGCAAATAATGCTATTGTCTTTTATAATTTAGGTAGAGTTTATAAAGTTAACGAAGAATTTAATTTAGCAGTGCAAAACTATAAAATAGCAATGGACCTAAATCCATTTGAAGAAAAATATTCTCTTGCAATCATGGCAATTGCACAGGAAAAGGCAAAAGCCGGAGATACAGAATATCGTCGGCAAGAATTTGATTCTGCTATAGAAAATTATAAAAATGCAATTCATTATTCTCCTAGCTACACTACTGCTTATTTCAAGCTTGCTAGAACCTATTTTAAAATGAAAGATTATGAAAATGCTCGCATTATTTTAGGGCAGAATTTAGAAGTTGATCCTCGCCAAGAGCAATCTGAAAAAATGCTGGGGGATATTTATAGAGGTGCTGGGGAATCAGAAGAAGCAATTAAGCATTACAATCAAGCTATTTCTATTAATAGTAATTATCATCAGGCGTACTACTCTCTCGGCGCTACTCTCCTTTCAAATAGGGATTTAGAGAATGCACGGGTTGCTCTTAACTCTGCCATACAACTGGCACCTGATTATGCCAAAGCATACGGTGCATTAGGAACGGTAGACCAAGAATTAGGCGAAATCGATTCAGCTATTAATAATTTTTTACAAGCTGTGACATTGGATGCAAAAGCTTTTAAAATTCATTATCGTTTGGCAAGCGCATATAATTTGCAAAAACAATATGAAAATGCAAAAAAGTCAGCAAAGGATTGTCTAAATATTAAACGAAATTATGCACCAGCATATTTTGAATTGGGAATTTCTGAAAAAGCATTAGGTAATAAAGTTGCTGCCACAGATGCTTTTGAAAAAGCAAAGAAAGATAAAAATTGGAGAAAGTCAGCCCAATTTGAACTTGATATGTTGAGTAAAGGTTTTTGATTAATTTAAGAAAATATGTCAATAAAAAGCGTGAGATATATATATATAATAAAAGGGCATTAACCATGTCCTTTTTTATTAACATCCAAAAATGATAAAAGCTGTCATATTTGATTTAGATAATACGCTTTTAGATTTTATGAATATGAAATCCATGGCTGTTGAAGCTGCTGTACATGGAATGATAGAAGCGGGCTTGCAAATGGATAAAGATATTGCCTGTAAAAAAATATTTTCGATATACGAATCAAAGGGATGGGAATATCAGGAAGTATTTGACGATTTTATCCAGGAAGAATTGGATAAACTTGATTATAAAATATTAGCTTCTGGAATAGTGGCATATAGAAAAGCAAAAGAGGCTTCATTGATTTTGTATCCAAATGTGAATAGTACATTAATTACGCTTTCAAAATGGGGATTGAAAATAGGGGTAGTATCCGATGCTCCTAGTCGTGAAGCTTGGATGCGGATTTGCTCAGTGAATCTTCACCATATTTTTGATGCTGTGGTTACATTTCACGATACCGGAATGCACAAGCCTTCTCCAGAACCGTTTGAAAAAATATCAACACTTTTGGGTACTCCTCCTGAAAATTCCCTTATGGTTGGTGATTGGCCAGAACGAGATGTTATAGGTGCAAAAAAATTAGGTATGAAAACGGCATTTGCAAAATATGGAGATGTATTTGGCACAGAGGAATCTGGAGCTGATTATGATATATTGAATGTAAAAGAAGTTTTATCAATTGTTAAAAAAGAAAATCAAGAATGATTTTTATAGGGACAGATATTGTTCCAATAATCAGAATTGAAAATTTGATTAAGGAAAAAGGGAAGCGCTTTTTAAATCATATTTACACAAAATTAGAACAAAATGTATGTAATGTAAAAAATACACCATTTATCCATTATAGTGGAAAGTTTGCTGCAAAAGAGGCTGTTAAAAAAGCATTATTAAGTAGCAAATTAACTAAAGATATTCCTTTAGTCTCAATTGAAATACAAAATGACGATGATGGGACCCCCTTCGTACATATTCCCCAAGAAAGTATTAAATATGAACAATTGCAAATCTCAATATCTCACGCTGGTGAATATGCTACTGCCACTGCAATTTTAGAATTAGAATGATTTCTGTTTTATCAAAGCACGATGCATTTACATTAGATGAGTCTACCATTTCATCAGCATATCTAACAGAAAAAGAGTTAATGGATAATGCCGGCAAAGCTATTGCCCAGTTCATTGTAGAAAATATACAAGATCCTTTTAATCAAAAATTTATAATATTAGTGGGTCCGGGGCATAATGGTGGAGATGCTATTATAAGTCATTATTATTTATTATCTTATGGAATAAATTCGGAGTTAATATTATTTAATAATAATCAAAAGGAAGGTTGGATATTTGATAATTATACCATCAACAATAACTCAATAAAATTTTACGATAAACATATTGAATTGGATCGTGATTATTGGTATGTTGACGGAATATTTGGAATTGGTTTACAAAGAAATATTGAAGGTATATATAAAGAGATAATTGATGAATTAATTCACTGTCCAAATATTATTTCCATAGATATTCCATCAGGAATTTATGTTGATAGTGGATTGATGGCTGGTTCTAATATTCATGCTAATTATACGTTGACGATGGGATTTCCAAAGATTGGACATTTTTTTAATAACGGATTAGATTCCTCTGGGGAACTCCATGTATTGGATATAGGGTTTAAGCCCCTATCTAAATCCCATGTCAGTATAAAATTGATTGATCATGGAGATTTATGTGGACAGTATCCTTCATATTCAGAAAATGTGCATAAATACAGCCGTGGTAAATTGGTAACAATTTCTGGTTCAAAGGGATATACAGGTGCATGCATACTCGCAATTCAGGCTGCAATGAAAACGGGTGTTGGAATAATAAAAGCTATTATTCCAGAAAGTCTTAATAATATATTTGAGTCATCACTTATTGAGGCAATTAGCATCCCAATTCATGAACATAAAACGGGTACTTTTACCTCTGAAAATACGAATGATATATTAGATGAAACAATGTGGGCGGATGCCGTAATATTTGGCCCTGGATTAGAAATAGATGCAGATTCTGGGGATTGGATGATGCAGCTTTTACATAAATTAGAAAGACCATTGGTATTAGATGCGTCAGGCTTTTTTCCACTAATTGAGAATAAAATAATAATTAGTGAATTACCAACAGAGACCATATTAACACCTCATTATGCTGAATTTTCAAGAATATTTAAGTTGGATTTAAAAGAAGTAATAGACAATCCAATATCAGCTGTTAAGGCTATAATTGAAGATTTAGCTGGGCGTGTACTAATATTAAAAGGTGCTACTAATATAATTGTAAATTCAAATGGCGATATTTTGTTAATAAATCATGGATCTTCTGCATTGGCAACCGCTGGAACCGGAGATGTTCTAACGGGAATTCTAGGAACCTTATTAGCTCAAGGCATTCATATTAATGAAGCATCATTACTGGCTGTTTATCTACATGGAGAGTGTGTGCATCAATATAGTAAATTGGTTGGCAATGACGGTCTTATCGCTTCAGACTTGCCCACAATGATACCCTATGCACTAAATGAGATGAACTATGTACATTAGGTCTTGGAGAACTTGGATATTTTTATTCTACGTTAGCATGGTATTGTATCTTTCTTCCCAACCAGGAATTAATCTTACTTGGTTTTCTCAATTATGGAGATATGATAAAATTGTGCATTTCGTGGAGTATTTGGGGATGGGATTTTTATTAATTAATGCGTTGAAAATACAGCCCCTCAAGCAATCACATTGGAAATTTGCAATACTATTTTTATTATTATTCCCTATGGTTGATGAAATGTTGCAGCATTTTACACCAACTCGTATTCCTGATATCGTTGATGGAATCGCCGATATTTGTGGCGGATTAACTGGCGCCTATTTAAGAAAATATATATAATGTTAACCTCTCTTTACATTAAAAATCTAGCAATAATCGATGAGTTAACCATCTCCTTCAGTAGCGGGTTAAACATTATTACCGGTGAAACTGGTGCTGGCAAAACGTTGATTATAAAAGCAATCCAATTGTTAATGGGAAAAAAATTCTCACCAGAAATATTGCGAACAGGTTGTGATACGTTAATTGTTGAGGGGAATTTTATTACTGGTACTAATAGCACTATAATT
>Ga0209228_1002026_pt1 | contig 9941 bp, 11 predicted proteins | sample METZYME_3_150m_FD_187547 | JGI IMG/M metagenome (GOLD analysis project Ga0209228, IMG submission 187547) | Marine microbial communities from oxygen minimum zone in mesopelagic equatorial Pacific - METZYME_3_150m (SPAdes) (version 2) | ecosystem: Environmental > Aquatic > Marine > Oceanic | place...
ATCGTTTCTCCCCCGGTCCCCGGACCGACTCACCGCACCCTTGGCCCTCTTTCGGTTACTCGGCACACCTGGAGAGGCATTGCGCGGTCAGGCCATGGCCCTCGCTGTCGTTCTGATGGGTATCACTGCATGTGCGGTTCTAGCCATCGAGCGTGTGAGGGGCCCCATTCGGGGGGGCTTATGAGCGGGCTCCATGTCGAAGGTGTAGGCGTGTCCTATGGGGAGTTGGCCGTGCTGGAGAACCTTGACCTCGTGGTCCAACGGAGCGAGGTAGTTGTCCTTCTCGGCCCGAGCGGCAGCGGTAAGACAACCTTGCTACGGGTAGTGGCCGGGCTCCGGCGTCCGGATTCTGGCCGTATCTGCTGGGGGGGTGAGGACCTCACCGACATAGCGGTCCACCGGCGTGGTGTGGGCCTCGTGTTTCAAGACAACGCATTGTTTCCCCACCGCGATGTAGAGCAAAACGTGGCGTTCGGGCTCCGCGTGGCCGGGGTCCCGACCAGTAGCCGTATCCGCCAGGTGGCAGAGATGCTGAGCCTCGTGGGGCTCGACGGTTTCGCCGCCCGGTCGGTGGACGCCCTGTCGGGAGGGGAAACACAAAGGGTCGCCCTGGCTCGGGCCCTGGCTCCCGGTCCACGGCTTCTACTCCTCGACGAGCCGTTCGGGTCTCTAGATCGGGTGCTGCACGACCGATTGGTCGGGGAGGTGGGCGGCCTACTGCGCTCGCTCGGCCAGACTGCGTTGCACGTGACCCACGACCGGGACGAAGCATTCGCGATAGCCGACCGGATCGCGGTGCTAGGCAAGGGTCGAATCGAGCGCATCGGAACCCCCACGGAACTGTGGGCCGAACCGGGGACGGTACACGTAGCCCGGTGCCTGGGTCACCAGAACCTCATTGAGTTGGACTCCGGTGGCCGGTGTGCACTGGGTCGCCTACATGAGGGTGCGGGAACGGTCCTGGTTCATGGGGATCGGGTGGTTATCGGACCGTCGGGGGACGGCAGAGGCCCGGTGGGCACGGTGGTCGAATCGGTATTCCGCGGTGAGATCACCCTGGTTCGGGTACGGGTAGGAAACTTGGTCATCGGTGTTCCATCCACCGAGCGGGTCGATGTCGGGAGCGAGGTCGCTGTGGTCTTGGAGCCCGGCGCGGTGGTCCCGCTGGACTGACGCCGTCTGCGATGAAGGGGATTCAAGCCGGCCAAAGTTTCAGTCGAGCGGAACCAGTAGGGCGAGCTGACGGCTCCGGGCCACCAGAGTGCCGTCGGCGTCCCACAGTTCGCCGGTCTCGATCATCCTTCCGTCGGTCAGGTCATCGGTGAGGAATCGGCCGCGTACCCATCCCGGGACCGGCAGGGCTCGGAAATGGACAGTCAACTCGATGGTCGGCACCCAGCCGACCCGTCCTAACAGTCGGAATATCGACGGCGGGAAGGCATCGACGAATAGGGCCAGGGCGAGCAGGTCGGGTGGGCGTCCGTCGCGAAAGCGGATCCAACCGGTGGTCTCGGCCCGGTGGTCTGATGCGTCGGCGGACATGCGCGTCTCGACGTGGTCTTCGAGGCGGAGAACCACCCCCTGCTCCTCTGCTGAACGGGGCAGGCATTCCGCGGGCGGTGGGAGGGAGGGCGGCGACACGGTGAGGGTGGGTGATGCTGTTTCCCCTAGTTGCCCGAAAGACCCGATGACCTCCAGACGTCCCACCCCTTCTTGGGCCAACGTCGCTCGCACTGTCGATACCCGCCGGCCGGTGCGGACGGCCTCGGCGGTGATCTCGGCCGACCCGCCGCTAGTGGCCGGCCGAAGAAAATGAACGGTCACAGTGAGGGGATCGGTGTAAGGGCCGACCTGTTGCATGGCGGAGATGGCCACGGCCGCTAGGTATCCGCCGTTGGGGTTGGCGTCGATGTTCCAGGCTCCGGTGATCTGGGTGCCGAACCGGCCATTTCCGTGATCGTCGACCGCTGTGTCTTCGTCGAATCGCCACCCCATGGGGAGATGGTGGCCCGGATGACCCGAGTGGGGAAACGCGGGCGACCGGTGCGGTTAGGCCTCCAGCAGTGGGAGTGGCCCGGCTCAGGCCTCCTGCAGGCCTGTTTCTGCGCCTGTTGCCTCCGTCCATGCGTTGATTGCTTCTTCGCAGGCTCCGACCAGTGGAGCGACCCGCGGGTAACCCGCGTAGGGAGCGAGCATCACCAAGGTCTCCCGCAATTCCTCTGGGGTGAGTTCGCCATTGTCGAGGGCCGCCCGTACCTGGAGGGCCCACACATCGGTCGCCCCACAGGCCGCGATGACCCCCATGATCAGAAGGCGACGGTCCCGTATCGACAGTATGTCCCGGTCCCATACCTCAGCGAACAAAGATCGGACCATGACGTCGCTGAACGCCATGGCTCCCTCGGGCGGTACAGGAATGGCGTCCCCGTACACCCGGCGCATCATCGCCGATCCGCGTTCGAACGCCGAATCCTCTGTTGAATCCGATCTATCCACCCTGTCCTCCCCTGTCCTCCTGGGATGATGACTCCCCGACCCTAAACACCTCAGGCACTGCCTCTCCGAGCGCGGTGACCACGCCGTGGAGCCCACTTCCGGAGTGGGCAAGTTCGGCAGCCAGATCCAGATCCTTTCGTGCAATCTCTGCAGTGGCGACCAGATAGGCACGCATGGACCCGGCCACCACGTCGGCGGGAAGGGACAGCAAGCTGACGTACGATTCGGTGAGTCGGCCCAGTTGTCCGATGTGGCGCCAGGCCTCGAGCAGAGTGTCGGACTCGGCACCGTTTCGCTCCACTAGGTCAAAAGCGGCGGCCGCCGCCGAGAACTGGGCGTAGCTCATTACATTTACGCCCACCTTGAGGGCGGCCCCCGCCCCGACCGGCCCGGCGTCCAGTAGCCGGTCGCCGAGGAGGTGTAGCAAGCGGACAGCCGCGTCCGGTAGGTCGGTCAGGGCTCCGACGAGGAGGACCATCTCACCCCGCCGGGCTGCGTCCACACCACCGGCCACGCAGGCGTCGTGGAGGAACCCACCCCACTCCTCCACGGTGGCACGGGCATCCCGCACGGTGGATGGGAGAACAGTCGAGTGCACTAGGACCACCTGGCCGGCCTTCGCGGTCTTCGCGAGGCCGCCTGGTCCGGAAATCACTGCTTCAACGTGTCGGTCGGCCGGCACGCAGATCCCAACGACATCGGCCAGTTCGGCCACCTCTGCCGCCGATGCTGCACCCACCGCACCCTTGCCCACCGCGGTATCGGTCCGTTCCTGATCGAGGTCGTACACGACCACCGATTCGTCGCAATCCACGAGGCGGTCCACGATCGCCGAACCCATCTCCCCGAGACCCACATAACCGTATGTGGTCACGACGGGTGCCCCGGGGTGAACACGATGGGCAGGTTGGTCCAACCGGTCACGTTGGAACTGTGGAACCGGACCTTGGTCTGATGGTCGACCTCATAGTCGGGCATACGCCGGTGGATCTCCTCGAGGGCCACCCGACCTTCCATACGGGCCAGTGCCGCGCCGAGACAGAAGTGGGCCCCGTAGCCAAACGCCAGGTGTCGTTCCGAACCTCGGGCGAGGTCGAACTGGTCGGCGGTGGGCCCGAACTCGCGTTCGTCGCGGTTGGCCGCTCCGATCAGCAGCAGGACCGACTCGCCCTCGGTCATGGTGCGACTGTGGATTTCGAGGTCCCGAGTCAGGGTGCGGTGCATGTACTGGGTTGAGTTGTGGAACCGCATCACCTCTTCGACGGCAGCGGACGCCAGCTGCGGCTCAGCCACAAGGGCGTCACGCTGCTCAGGGTGGCGGGACAGGATCTCCACCGCATTGGCCACCATTTTGGTGGTGGTCTCATGGCCAGCGATGACGAACAGCACACAGAAGCCCAGTAGTTCAGGTTCGGTTAGGGCCCGTCCGTCCACACCGCCGGCCATCAACTCGGAGATCAGCCCATCCCCGGACCCGGCCGTCCGTCGAGACAGGTCGGCAACAAAGTATTCGAGGAGCCCGAACATGCCCTCCATTGCCTCTTGGGGTATGACTATCGAGCCGTCTTCCCGCACCAGGACCCGGTCGGCCATTCGGCGCAGGTCGGCCCGGTCGCCCGGTGGGATCCCGAGCACCGCCGAGATGACATCCATGGGAAAGGGTCCAGTGACATCAAGAACCAAGTCACAGTGGCCCTTCTCGATGATCTCATCGATGTAGCCGACGACGATCCGGCGAACCTGGTCCTCCATCCGACCCACCCGTTGCCCGGTGAACACCCGTGACACCAACTGACGAAACACCGTGTGCTCCGGCGGGTCCATCTCGATCATCTGCTCGAAGTCTCGGCTGTCGGAGTCGACACGACGTCGACTCTCCAGGGCAATTCCTCCCGCGGAGGAGAACGTGGCGTGGTCCCGAAAGGCAGCTTGCACATCCGCGAAGCGACTCAACGCCCAGAACTCCAGATCAGGGTTCCAGTAAGCGGGCTCCTCGTCGCGTAAGCGACGGTAGGTCACATAAGGGTCGTCGTGAACAGCGAAGGCATACGGGTTGTAGACGAGATCGGAGACGACCGGGCCCACGACCGGCGACTGTACCTGACATAGGACGCACGGCTCCCTAGCATCCGGTCATCGGATCAGAACTTGCCCGACCACCGGGCCGTACCCAATGACCGGTCGTTTCGCAGATCGGGTCGCCGTGGTCACAGGCGCGGGAGGGGGCATAGGTGAGGCATACGCCCGAGGACTCCACGCCGAAGGTGCCCGGGTGGTGGTGGCCGAAATCAACGAGGAAAGTGGTCGCCGGGTGGCCAACCAGCTCGGTGAACGGGCCTTGTTCGTGGCCACCGACGTGGGTGACCCGGCCAGTACTGATGCCCTGGCCGCCGCCGCCGTTGAGACCTTCGGCCGCATCGACCACCTCGTCAACAACGCCGCGATCTTCGGTGATATGGAGCTGGCCGGCCTCACCAACGTGGACCTCGACTACCTGGACCGGTTCATGCGCGTCAATCTGATGGGAGCCCTGCACTGTGTTCGGTCGGTCATGGGCCCGATGACCGATGGAGGTGGCGGGTCGATCGTCAACCAGTCTTCAACCGCGGCGTGGATGGCCATCAGCGGGTTCTACGGCCTTGCCAAAGCGTCGCTCAACTTCCTGACGGTCTCCCTGGCCCACGAACTGGCCCCCCGCAACATTCGGATCAACGCTGTCGCCCCTGGACCGACTGACACGCCGGCCATGAACCGGCAGGTCCCCGAAGAGTTCCGCTCGATGCTGATCGACAGCCTGGCCATCAAACGCTTAGGGACCCCGGACGATCACGTGGGCCCCGTCTTGTTTCTCCTCTCCGAGGAGGCCGCCTGGATCACTGGTCAGGTCCTAGCCATTGACGGTGGTCAGGTCACCAGGATCTGAACCCGCTCGGTGACCGTCTACCATCGCCGCTATAGGGAGGCTCTCGATAACCGAATCACCACTTTCCGGCCGACGAGTACTGGTTGTCGGTGCATCCTCGGGGATCGGTGCGGCACTGGCCAAAGCGGTGGTGTCGGCCGGTGGGGACGTCGCGGTCAGCGCACGGCGGAGCGACCGTCTAGATGCTCTGGTCGTGGAGATGGGCCGCGGGCATGCGGTACCGGGTGACACCACTATTCCTGCCGAGGCCCGTCGGGTTGCCGACGAGGCCGCGGCCGCAATGGGCGGCCTGGACCTGATGGTCTACGTCGCCGGATACGGGGTGTTGCAACCACTAGTTGACACTGACCCGGTGGTCTGGACAGACGTTTTCCAGGTAAACGTGGTGGGAGCCAATCTGGCCACCGCGGCAGCGCTCGGTCATCTGGACCGGACCGGCCTTGTGGCCTTTATCTCGTCGAGGACCGTGGAAGACGGTAATGCCCTGTTCGCCTCGTATTCGGCAACCAAGGCTGCCCTTGACCAGTGCATCCGGATCTGGCGGGTGGAGCACCCGGATCGGCGATTCGTACGCGTGGTGATGGGTAATACCCACCCGACCGAATTCGCCGACCATATGAGGCCTGAGCTACTCGGCTCTGCTCTCGAGACGTGGGAGCGACAGGCCATCCCGGGCGGGTTGATGGACGTCGACGATGTGGCTACCGCCTTGGCCCGCGCGCTGGGACTGGCCCTCGACCACCCCGAGGTTGACTCCCCTGAACTGAAGTTCGATGCCCGGGTGGATTGAACAAGGCTTGGCAAGCTAGCCGGAGATGTCCACTCCGCGGATGAGTTGTTGACCGAACTTGTCATACGCGATGTTCGATGCCACGTGATGCTGGGCCGATCCGTGGGCATCCCGGAAGCAGCGTTGAAGCACGCTGCTTGTGAATAGCGAGCCGGCGCCCGCAAAGTGGAAGAGACGGTTGACAGCGCCAACGGCACTTTCCGTGCAGTAGACCATCATCGACACCACTTCTTGCTCTTCGCCGGCCGTGAGCCCGTTGTTCGCGAGGTATGTCTCTTCCGCATGAGCCAGTGTGGACTGTCCGAACGCTCGAGCCGCGTTGACTTGGAGTTGTCCTTTGCCTAGTTCGTATTGGAAGGCTCCGCGGTCGGCCAAGCGCCCGTCTCTTCCCCGGGATTTGACTGTTGCATAGTCGATTATCTCGTCGAAGAACCTCTGGCACACCCCCAGTGTGAAGCCGAGGTTTTCGCCTGACACGTACGCCTGGTAGCCGAGGGTGTACATCGGACCGCCCCGCTGTGGCCCACTGAGAGGATTGGCCGTCCGATGCTCGGGCACAAATGCGCCGTCAAGCTCGACGTTGACACTGCCGGTTCCCTTGAGTGCCATCACATCCCAGTCGCCACCGATGTTCGTGTTTTCGGCTGGTATTACGAGCAGGCGAACCGATCCGGAGTCGGAACTTTCGATCGCTGGAACCATGATCCAGTCGGCATGCCGCACCCCGCTTGCATAGCGGTATGTCCCCGTGGCCCGTAGGCCGCCCTTAACAAACTCAAATGTTCCCGACGGAGTAGCTACTCCCGCTAGCAACGGTGCTGGGTTCGCCCCAAACACTTCGCCGAGGCACGCCTCCGGAAACAGCGCTGCGACCAGTCCCGCGACCCCCGCGTGGTTGAAGCCGATCCACCCGGCGGTGGGATTCGAATAGCTGAGGACCTCGAAATATCGCATCTGGTCCGCTAGTCCGAGTTGATCTCCGCCGACCTCGATTGGAACTTTGACCATTGGTGTGCGGAGCCGGCGCATGGTCTCGACCAATGCGTCTGGAGCAGTGCCGAGGCGCTCCGCCTCGTCGGCTGTGCTTTCCAGCGCCTCGTGGCTTGTTCGGACCTCGTCGATAAGTGCGTCGATGCTCCGTGGCGCTGCCATTAGAAGAGTCCCTCGTAGGAACCACCATCAAGTTGCAGGCTTTGACCACTGATGTACCCGGCTTGCGCTGAGCATAGGAAGGCGCAGGCGTCTCCAAATTCTCCTGGAAGCCCAAGGCGACCGGCTTTGATGCTTGCAATCTGTTCAGCTCGCGCTTCCTCATAGCTGATGCCCCGATGCTCCATAACGAGCTTGGCCATCTGCTCTTGTCGGCCGGTATCAAACCGTTCCGGCAACAACGTATTGATGGTCACGTTGTTTCTTACCGCCGTCTTTGACAGTCCCTTCAGGACGGCGGTCAAGCCCAGCCGGGGTCCGTGTGAGGTGCTCATCAACGGGTTCGGTGATCTCACCATCGCCGATGACACTGCGATAATTCGACCGAACTCTCGTTCTTGCATTCCTGCGACAATCCGTTGCACAAATAGCAGCGGGGAAATCATCGTTCTTCGAGCCGATTCTTCCCAGTCGTCCTCGCTGATATTTGAAAATGGCGTGGGAGGAGGCCCTTCACCGTTCAGGAGCACAATGTCGGGCTCGGGGCACGCTGCGAGCAGAGCATCATGCACCTCGGGGGTCGAAGAGTCGCCCACCACTGGGATAGCGGACACGGTGTATTTGGAGGCGATCGATTCTGCCGTCGCCCTGACGTCGGATTCGGTTCGGCCGTTGACAACCACGTCAACGCCTTCCCGGGCGAGTGCATCGGCGCAGGCCCGGCCAAGCCCTCGGCTTGACGCCATGAGAATGGCCTTTCGACCAGCGATTCCGAGATCCACGGCCAGGTTTCGCTAGTTGAGGCCGGCTGCTTCGCGGGCTTTGGCAATTTCCCCGATGTCAGCCGGATTGAAGAACACCTCGGGCTCTTTGGGTCCCCATACCGAGAAGCCGGCCGGTCCGTCTTCACCTTCCCAATCTCGACGGCAATGGTCTCTCTCCCAGGCTTCCTCGTCGATGATCTGGTCCATGTCTGAGAAGAACTCGAACATCTGCCCTGCCGGGTCCAGCATGTACCAGAAGATGTTCGACCCAAGAAAGTGACGACCGACCCCAACGATGCTGGCGTCCTGGCGTTCAGCCAGTACTGCTTGGCCTGCTTTACCGACGGCGTCGAAGTCGTCGAGTTCCATGGCGTAGTGGTTGAGGTAGGAGGTTGGCCCGGGCTGTATCAGGAGGTTGTGATGGTCGCTCTCGATCCGAGCGAATGTGGCGACCCCTTTCAGGATCTGATCGGAGATACGAAAGCCAAGGCCTTCAACGAAGAAAGCTGTCGCTTCCTGGAACTTGGGCGTTCCTAGGACGATGTGACCAAGGCGGCGGGGCGGGCGGGGCGCGTCCTCTAAAACAGCGTCCGCACGGGTGTTCACCCGATTCTGCTTCCCGGGTGGGTTAAACGCCCGTTCTTGGGTTGGTGTTAGAGGGTGGGGCTCAGCAACATCGATGACGACGTGGTGCCCGAACACCGGGTCGGTACATGTGAGCCTCGTGCCATGAATGGTTGCTTCGACTCCCAAGTACCGGAGGCTGGTCGCAATTCCAGTGAGGTCCTGTTCGGTGTCACAACCCAGATGCAGTTCTGACATGTGCCGGTAACTACCCTCCGTTATGCGGAGTTGAGTGTCTCGATCTTCCGTGCCGAGGACCCCCTGCTCTGTCTGATGCATACCCCGCCGCTCCCAGAAGGCCGCCAACTCCTCGGGCGCGGAAACGCTCAGTTCAATGTCAAGCAGGCTGCTGAGCGGCATCAGAGTTCGAAGGTCTCAAAGACATCCAGGTTGCGAAACGCCACGTCTCCAAGCCCTGCATTGTTATCGGCTGACGCGTCTTGAGTGACTTCGAGCTCGTTGTTGACCATGGCATCGGCGTGGGAGTCGAACTCCACCAGTTGGACAATGGTTCCCGGTTTGTCGCGATCTACACAGACTGTTATCCGACGAACTGTCGTATCCGGGCCGGCCGCGGCGACATAGTTGTTGATCTCTTCCGAAGCCTGCTCTCCGGTCGCCTCAAACTCCATTACCTGGATAAACCTCATCGCTCTCTCCTTGGCTAGACAGGGGCCTACTCGCTAGCACTCGGGCTGGCCCGCTGCACGATCAGGTCACCCGGTAAGCGAGAGTCAAAGGCTCCGGTTCAGCCTGACGGCTCGGGAAGGCCACTAGGCGACCTACGGCTAGGAGCCGGTCGGCAGGTGTCGGGTGAGGTCGCGGATATCGCCAAGAGTGTCGATTCCATGGAGGGATTGCTTTAGGAGTTCAGCAGTCTTTTTGCTCAGCGAACCTGCCACACAAGAGTCAAACTTCTCCATGAGTTCAGCCTCTGTCAGTGGGAGTGATGAAGATCCCCGAACCTCACTGATTGTCCGGGCAACCGATCGACCATCAGCAAGGTCGACAGTCACAGTCTCTGGTTCAAACCCCCCACTCGGGGGGCCGGTCAACTCGGGTAGTGCTTCCATATGGATTCGGGACAAGAGAGCTCTCACTGGCTCGTGCAAAACAGCAGTCGGGGTGAAATCGTCAACGACCACCTCACCGTTCAACAGCGCTACAGCTAGGCAGTACTCCAAGCTGAATCTCG
>Ga0209228_1002028_pt1 | contig 9926 bp, 3 predicted proteins | sample METZYME_3_150m_FD_187547 | JGI IMG/M metagenome (GOLD analysis project Ga0209228, IMG submission 187547) | Marine microbial communities from oxygen minimum zone in mesopelagic equatorial Pacific - METZYME_3_150m (SPAdes) (version 2) | ecosystem: Environmental > Aquatic > Marine > Oceanic | place...
GCTATTATTCTTTGTGATGCCCAACCTTTCTGTAAAAATTCCCCACCAAAATATGGGCAACTGGTCTACTGCATCCCGACATAGCCTTCTCTATCCGACCCCACTGCTGAATATGCTATCTAAAGGGACGAAGATCGGTAGCAATATTGCCTCATTACTTTCACCGAATTTTCTTATGCCGCCTATGGTAGGCATTTCCAATGACTGGCTCATGTCCAGGTCACTTCCTTTTGCAGATATAACATTGCACGCAGGTATAGACCTGGGTATTGTTATTGGTGATTTGGATGAACGGTCTTCAATTGATCTTCCACTGATTTACCATCGTCTTGGTGTTTATTATAATAAATGGGGGTTAGATCTGGGAGTTGATGTATTTAGGCGGTTCACAAAACGTTTTGGAATTCATGCCGACATTGACTTGCGCTTGCTTCCGGGGTTAAATGGCAACTATGATATTGAACATAAGCTTCTTTTTATTTGGACCAATTCAGAACGCTTTCAATTTTGCACTGGCTACAAATTTGTTTTTGGGGAGTTCCCTTATGGAGAAGAATCAAGATTTTTACCTTATGTACCTATCGCAGAAACTTGGATGCCTATTATTGAAGTTCAGGTTGCTCGCACCAGATAAAGAGCCTGGAATCCGGTGTTTTTATAATAGTAAAAAAAAAATTGCATTCAAACAAATAACTCTTTATGTTTGTCATTAGCAACTATGGGTAGAGTGCCTGGTTAAAGGCACAAACGACAATTGTCTTGGGGACATTCCTTTTTAGTTTATTTCTATGAAGGATATCCACATTAAATAAATTTAAATAACAACTCTATCGGAGATAAAATAATGAGAAAAATATTAGGCATATCTGTGCTGTGTTTTATCACTACGATATCATTTGCTCAGAACACAGGTAAGATTAAAGGTGTAGTTAAGTCTAGTGATGGCACTACGCTGGAAGGCGCAAATGTCTTTGTAGAAGGTACGGGAATTGGTTCAGCATCTGGTGAGGGCGGAAGTTTTACTGTACTTAATGTCCCAGTTGGTTCTTATTCAATTATTTGTGAATATATTGGATATACTTCAAAAATATTTGATGGTGTAAGGATAAATACTGATTTAACAACAGTATTGAATATTGAACTGGAGGTATCTGCAGTAGAAGGTGCAGAAGTTCGAGTTTTTGCTGAGAAACCTCTTGTCAAGCGCGACGCAACAAATACAAGGCGCGTTGTGTCAAGCGATGTAATTACATCGCTGCCTTTACGATCCGTTGATGGGATTGTTGGGCTTCAGACAGGCGTTGTAGATAATCATGTCCGTGGCGGCAGATCAGGTGATAATGCCTATTACGTTGATGGTGTTCTTATGAAAGATCATTGGGGCGGTGGAAATGCAACTGGAAGCCTAAGCCAGTCTGGGATGGAAGAAATCTCATTAGAGGCTGGTGGTTTCGGGGCAGAATATGGTGGCGCAAATGGTGGTATAATCAATATTACGAGTAAATCAGGCGGCCAAAAATTATCTGCAAGCGTTGAGACCGTAAGAGATTTAGGTACGACGGAAGCTGGAACAGATCCAGATGATATTTACAGCTACGGGTATGCATTAAATAACTTTGAAGTTGGTGGTCCCTTGGCGGGAAAGTTTCGTTATTGGTTTATGGTAGAGCAAGAAAACCGGACAGATAAGAACCCAAGCTATGGCTCCCACCCTTATGGCGAGGTCTCGGCATATCAAACTCTATCATCTTCAGATTCTTCGTCCATATGGGATTCGAATGGAGATTTAACTGGTGATGTTTTTTATTATGATGAAGTTATCAGAGACACGGATACAACACACTTGGTAGGTAAAAATTATAAAAGAGTCTGGGGCCCTGTTCGCAACAATGCAAGTGAAAGAACCAGAATAGCTGGAAATCTTGGTATGGATCTTGGCGCCATGCGTTTCAAATTGGGATATTCGGGTTATACATACACGGCAACAGATAACTGGAACGGCAATCAGCTTCTCAACTGGGATAACGCCGCAAATGATCGTGCATCAATGAATATGTTTTATCTAAATGGTACAATGACTCTTAGTAATTTATCTTATATAAATACTGTTGTCAGTCTTAAGAATTATGAAAGATTCGATTACAATGGCGGTATTAGTGATAGTTATGAAATTGGTGATAGGCCGTGGGTTGATTATGGAAAGCGAAACGCATCATGGGGTGACCCAACCTATTATCACCGTGCGGATGGTAAAGCTGCTTTATCTATCCAGGATGTGGTTTATTTTACCGGTCACGGCTATCAAAGCGGCGGCTATAACTACAGAAGCGAAGATCAAACAGGTCTGAGACTAGATTATGTAAATACTCTTTTCGGACGGCATGAACTGAAGGCAGGAGTAGAATACTACAGTACAAATTTGAGAGTTTATGGAGTATCCCAAGGCCGGGAGATTTATGAACAAATTTCTAAGTTGGATGCAAATGATAATGGAGCTGTAGAAGCCAATGAAGTGGGTGACTATAATGCTGACGGCAGTGCTAATACAGCTGCTGACCTTTTAGATTGGGAATTCAGTGCCTACAGAAATGCGTATACTACTAATATTGGCTATGATATTTTTGGTAATGAGACTGATGCTTACGATGAGAGCACACACGGTTCAGCACCGGGTAATCCTGTCAGCAACCGTTTTTATATACAGGACCAGATTGAATACAGCGATGTTGTTATTAAAGCCGGTTTGTCTTTTGAGTCTTGGAACCCCAATACGCAGGGACCAGATGCAGATGGGGATGGAAAAGCAGATGATGAAGGCTTGAATAATATCGCTACTAAAAATAACCGTATTGATAGATCCGGATGGGCTGATGCAGAAACCCATACTGCGATACATCCAAGGGTAGGCTTTGCTTTTCCTATCTCAGACAAAACAAATTTTCGCGCCCAATACGGGAACTATTGGCAAGAGCCAGCACTGGCTTATGTATACCTCTCTGACTCCAGGTTGGCTGCAAATGTTAGCCAGGGTAATATGGTTACCACACCCAACCCTGCGATGAAGCCAGAGAGAACCACATCATATGAAGTTGGTTTTACCCAGCAAGTTGGTGCGTATTCTGCTCTTGATGTTGTAGGTTTTTATAAAGAAGTAAGAGACTACATGCAGCTAATTAATAGACAAATATTGCTTAATGGCTCAGAGTTTAATCTAGCTTATTACGGGACAGGTGATTTTGGCATAACCCAAGGTATATCTGTAAACCTTTCTATGAGACGAATTAAGGGTTTTCTAGCGGATTTTAATTATACCTGGATGGAAGCCAGGGGAACAGGGTCCGATCCTGCATCAAATTTTGATATTGCTTGGATAGGTGAAGAATACCCTACAGTAATTAACAGGTTAGATCATGATCAGACTCACACTGGTTCTGTGGTATTAGACTACCGGGATCAATCTACTTCGGGAATTATGTCCGGTCTGGGCCTCAGCGCAGTGTACAGTTTTGGAAGTGGGCAGGCCTATACACCATCGATAATGCAGAGTGCAGTTTTTGGCCGTGGCTGGGATGCCCCATTAGCAGCTATTAATTCTGGCTCAATGCCATGGTACCATAATCTTGATGTTAGGCTAGATAAAGGATTCAAAGTAATGGGTTATGGTCTTAATGTCTATGTTCTAATGCTTAATGCATTAAGCCATGAGAATGTTTCTTATGTTCAGCCAATGTCCGGCAGGGCAGATACTGATGGATGGCTGGCTACTGCAGAAGGTCAAATATGGGTAAGAACCCAAACTGAAAATTACCCTGCAGCTGATGCTGAAGCCCTTTACAATGACCGTGTACGAAATCCAGGCAATTGGGGATCGCCCAAAATGCTTCGGTTCGGTATACAGGCAAATTTCTAAACAAATTCTGAGGAGTTAAATCAATGAAGTCTAATTTGATTAATAAAACGATAAGGCTATCGTATCTAATACCTATTGTTGTTTTGCAAACTGTTTTTGCTGCAGAACGGATCCAAAATGATCCAATCGGTAGAAACGCTGCAAAATCTATGATGGCTACAACAGGTCAATTTGATGGCAACAGGGTAAGAGACGATCTTGAAAACAATGGTATGATTGTAAGCCACCGAATCAGTGGACACTCAGGGATGGAGTGGCCTAAAGAAAATCACACCTACTCTGTTTTTGCATCTGGTGTGTGGTTCGCCGGCAAGGTTGGCGATGATCTGCGGTGCGCTACTGCAGAGTATGGGCCTGAGATGGTTGCGGGGCCTTATGGCACCAATTCATCTGATCCCAGCTATACAATTTATAAGGTTTCCAAAGGAGACTTGGCAGATCCACTGGCCAGTGACCATTTTCAAAATTGGCCAGTCGCTGATGGCGCCCCTTGGGTTGATAATGATGGTGATGGTGTTTATACTCCCATGCCTTCGGGTCCGGATCATCCTGAATTTATTGGGGACCAGGTGATATGGTTTGTTAGAAATGATGGTGATGCTGTAGCACATACTATTTTTCAAACACTCCCGCTTGGAATAGAAGTTCAAACTACAATCTTTGGCTTTGATCGCCCAGACGTGTTTGGCGATATGATGTTTGTAAAAGAATTAATTATTAACAAAGGTGGGAACAGAATAGATGATATGTATATAGGGCTTTGGTCTGACCCAGATTTAGGTTATGCTGGTGATGACTTTGTGGGCTGCGATACCACGCTAGGTCTCGGGTTTTGCTGGAATGACGGAGTAGATGGTGATTATGCAAGCTATTCTGGTGGAACACCTGCAGTTGGCTATGATTTTTTCCAAGGTCCGATTGTTGCAGGAACATCTGCAGATACAGCATTCGCTTTTGGTAAAAGAATCCCTGGATCTAAAAACCTGGGGATGAGTTCCTTTTCAAAGTATATCAATGGTGATCCGGTTTACACTGATCCTAACGATGTTCAAGAAGTATATTATTATATGCAGGGATTAATGAGGGATGGTTCTCCTTTCCCGGAGACCGCTTCAGGCGGATCTAAATTTGTCCATCCAGGAAATCCTTCTGATGACACTGGAAATAGTGATGATGTGCTTGTCGACCCCGACCTCCATGCTTCAGGTGATCGTCGGTTCCTTATGAATACTGGTCCTTTTACCATGACTGCGGGTGACTCGCAAGAAGTGGTTTTTGCTATAATGCACGCTGCTGCCGGCGAAGCAAAAGCTTCAGTAGACTACCTGAAACAAGTTGATCTATTGGCCCAGCTTGCCTATGATATTGAGTTTGCTCTTCCTGCATCACCTCCAAGCCCGGCTGTATCAGTTACTGCTTTGAAAGATAAGGTTATGCTATCCTGGGATGATGCTGCCGAAAGCTATAATCAGATTGATGTCATTGATAAGCTCCCAGTACCAGTCTCTTATGATACTACTTTCCAAACAGTGATTACTGCAGATGTCACCGGGGATGACACTACATATACTTGGTCGCAGGAAATTGTTTCTATAGATACCACATTTCAAGGTGAGAATACATATTTTACATTTGAAGGATATAATGTTTACCAGCATGAAACAGAGTCTGGTTCTGGAGGGGTAAAAAAGATTGCCACCTTCGATCTAAACAATGGTTTGGCGGAGATATACGATGATGTTTTTGATGCAAATTTGGGCGCAACCATTAATATGGTTGTTCAGGATGGAACTGATTCAGGCATTAAAAGGAATTTAATTGTAGCCTTGGATGCTCTTGCTGGTGGAATACCGCTCAAAGTTAACCGCAAATATTATTTCTCTGTAACCTCTTATGGATATAATCCATATGGAATACCAAAAACCCTAGAGAGCGCAAATAAGATTTTTGTTGTTCAGCCGCAGGTATCTAATAGCTGGGAATCTAAGGAAGGCACAGCTGATGTTGGTCAGTCAATTGCTTCTGTTCACAGCGCAGGAGGTTCTGATGGTACAATTAATGTCACAGTAATAAACCCAACCCAGATAACGGGAGATTCCTATGAAGTGTTTCATGATGTTGGTCATTTCTACCGTGATCTGGAGGGCGTTTGGCAACCGAGTGCAACTGCTGGCCGCGGTGCTGCGAAATCGTTTGATTGCAGCGGGTCAACCATTACAGCATCGGCAATAGCTTCTGCTACGCTGGGGACAGTGGATATGTGGTTTACATTTGATATGAACTGTGGAAGCAATTGGGTTGACGGAATAAAACTGGATCTTCCAGATGATTTGACAATAAACAGTTGGGAATCTATTGGAGATTTTTCATATGGTGTGGCAAGCGGACAAAATTGTATAAATATGGAAGGTACCCTAGATGCAGCCACCAATACTATAACCTACGGAGATAGTGCTCGTACGGGGTTTGGATGTATTGAGAGCGGACAGGTGTGGATCGTTAATGTAAGCCCACCGGCTAGTTATCCTGTGTCTGTCGGCTATGAGGTATGGGATGATGGTTATGATGGATCAATAGTAGATGCTTCAGGTGCTGCTGGGATAAGTGAACTGGGTTATGAGTTCAAGAGTTTCTTTCATTGGAATGTTCAGAATACCACAAAAGGAACAGTGGTATTAGAAGATCAAACATTTGTCAGCGGACATCGTGCTGAAAATGTTGTTAATGGTGTTTTAGTGCCTGCATCATCTGCTTATGGAGAAACTGCAAATGCTGTTTTTGATGGTATACAAATCATGGTTAATGGTCCTTCTGAAGGTATTCATGGTGTCTGGCAGGTTTCCAATGCAGCGGGACCGATCGCTGGTGTTGATGAAAATATTAATGAGAATATTGTATGGATTAATTTCTTAACCGCACCTGATTACCCTACTGAACAATCTACGAATGATGGTGGCTGGTTTTTCTTTACTCATGGTGGCGGAACAGCAAATGATATGGAATCATTTTATGCGAGAATCTTCAGAGGAGGTAATTTTTCGGTTGCAATACCAAACGACTTTGAAATGAGATTCACCGAAACCGGTGGAAAAGCGTGGATGGCATATTCAACTGGTACTGTAACTGATGTACCCTTTGAATGCTGGAATGTGGGCACAACGCCTGATGACCCTAGCGATGATGTTAGAATGATCAACTGGATTTATGATGTTAATGGAAGTGATACATATGACTTTTCTGGAGATGATCCCAGTTCATCAGCAGATAATGATCCATCATCTGATTGGGTTTACTGGAGAAATCCAACGGATATGACCCCAGGGCAGGCTGGTTATGAAGCTTGTGCCGCTGAAGCGGATTTTGGATATGGGGCCGGTGCAGCCGGTATTGAAGTGATGGCCAGAACAAGGCTAATGAACTGGAATGGTTATGTCAGTTCGCAGGATTCTGTGGCTTTAACTGAACTTTCTAGCCCGGACTCTACCCAGTGGACAGCGGCAGATACTGCTCTGCTCCTAGCAAGAGGATGGTTTCTTGATTCAAGCAGTCCGTATGGCTCCTGGTCAATAGAAGGCTCTGATTATGTTTGGGGAATAATCCTTCACTACCCCGAAGTTGGTACTACGTTTAGAGTTATTACAAACAAGCCGAATACAACTGCGGACGCATTCACATTTTCCACAGATGGTTTAACCGGGCAAGATGTTGCTTATGAGGCTGGAAATATTAATGTTTGGCCGAATCCATATTTTGGATATAATCCGGAAGAGAGAAACCCTCTAGATCAAAAGGTGCAGTTTACTCACTTGCCGGATGATGGAAGTCAAACAAAGATCCGCATCTTTGATTTAGCTGGACAACCAGTCAGGACAATAGTACATGATGGAAGCTCTCAATTTGTACATTGGGATTTGAAGAATAATTATAATGTTCCTGTTGCCAGCGGTATGTATCTGGCATATGTAGAAACTGACAGCGGTAGTAAAACTTTGAAGCTTGGTGTGCTTCAGCCTGAACAAAGAATAGATGTTTATTAATGCAATTTACAGGAGACTTGAAAATGAGCAATACAATGATTAATAAGGTAATTACATTGGTATTATGCCTAGGGGTATGTTCTAATGTATTTGCTGGAACGATAAGGTCACAAGGGTCAGCTGGAGCGTCACAGCTCTTGATACCAGTAGGCGCTAAGAACATAGCATTAGGAGGTTCTAATGTTGCATTGTCTTCAGGAGTCGATGCCCTGTGGATGAATCCTGCAGGTACTTCAGCACTGACATCTGTTGCGCAGGTATCTGTTTCAAATATGACCTATTTGGCAGATATTGATGTAGCCTATTCCGGCTTAGTAGCGAATCTGGGTTCTATAGGCACAGTTGGTTTATCCGTCAAATCATTGGATTTTGGTGATATTCCTGTTACTACAGCGGAAGAAACAGAAGGAACGGGGGCTTTTTATTCTCCCAGTTTCATGACTGCCACAGCTAATTATTCAAGGCCATTTGCCGATAATGTTCGCTTTGGAGTAAATCTTAAAATGGTTAACGAACAGATTCTCAATACGTCTGCATCAGGGGTAGCGATTGATCTGGGGGTTCAATATAAGTTTAAAGAGCTTCCAATGCATATTGGTGTTGCCTTAAAGAATCTTGGTGCCAGAATGGAATACCGGGGATCTGATATGGAGCAAACACATACACCAGAAAATTCAGAATCAGGTACCCTAAGCGAAAGATTCAGAATTCAATCTCAGGCATTTGAATTGCCAGCGCAATTGGATATAGGATTATCATATACCCCTATCAACGGATTAGATCTTATGGGTTCATTTACCAATAATAGCTTTAGTTCGAATGTAATGGCCTTTTCCGGTAAATATTCAATGAGCATGTTCTGGGTTGCTGGAGGCATGACAACGATTAGAACAATTGGTGATGATAGTGCATTTGAATCGGATACATGGGATGACATGACAAAAGGAGTATACGGTGCTACGTTCGGAGCAGGAGTTACGGTGCCTGTCGGTGGTTTAAGTCTTGATGTGGGCTATTCAATGAGAACAGTGACCGATTATTTTGATAACAACAGCGTTTTAGAGCTTTCACTAAATTTTTAGATAAATATTCCATCTTGACAAAATAAAAAAGGGCGGGTATACCCGCCCTTTTTTATTTCCATTAATGGATAGGCGTAAAGCAACTCCTGTATTTTTCTATTTTATCTTCTGTAGCTATTGTCTTTGTGATGTATATAATGGGATAACATTATTTTCAACCGCAATTGGGCTAGGCCAATCGCACACTTATTTGATCGATAATAATTATAATTTTATAAATATCTGGGATCATCCAACTGGAGTAGTTGGAACGTCCTACTTATTGACAGATAGAACTATCATAGTTCAACTACGGTCTGATATACATTATTTTGGAAATTCACATGGTCCAATAGGAGGTAGATTCAATAAGATAGATTGGGATGGTAGCATTCTATGGGAGTTCAGCTATCATGATTTTGCTTATCACCCTCACCATGATATTGATCCATTGCCCAACGGAAATATATTGGCGCTTTGCTGGGAAAAGAAAAGTGCACAACAGGCACAAAGCTTTGGCAGGGTTAATGTAATGAACGAAATGTGGCCGTTAAAAATTGTTGAGATTGAACCTGTTGGCCAAGATAATGCTGTAATTATTTGGGAATGGCACATTTGGGACCATTTGATTCAAGATGTGGATTCCTTACTGCCGAACTATGGCCAAATATCTGCTCACCCAGAACTTGTTGATATTAATTTGGGGCAATTCACCAACCCCATTGAAGGTGATTGGCTGCATACCAATTCTATCGATTATAATCCTGTACTGGATCAAATTGTTTTTTCATCTCGGCATCTTGATGAAATATTCATTATTGATCATAGTACCACAACTGCTGATGCAGCCTCCCATACGGGAGGGAATAGTGGTATGGGGGGAGATATATTATATCGCTGGGGCAGCCCACAGAATTA
>Ga0209228_1002029_pt1 | contig 9920 bp, 8 predicted proteins | sample METZYME_3_150m_FD_187547 | JGI IMG/M metagenome (GOLD analysis project Ga0209228, IMG submission 187547) | Marine microbial communities from oxygen minimum zone in mesopelagic equatorial Pacific - METZYME_3_150m (SPAdes) (version 2) | ecosystem: Environmental > Aquatic > Marine > Oceanic | place...
TGTTTTGGTGGATAGCGGTCGGAAAGGGAGCAACAGAACTCAACAATGCTGACATCCCTCTCTCGCTCTTAGGAGAATTCGACTTTGCAACCCTCGCGATAATAGTCCCCGGGCTGGTCTTCCTCGCTACAGTCGTGTGGAGTATTGGGAGAGAGCGAGGACATGCATCTATGTCGAATATGGGGGGTCTTCTTGTCGTCCTCGCGCTGTATTACATTCTCGAACCCTTTGGGTTCGCCTTGCTGACTGATCATGTTTCCACTCAGACTGCGATGTTCGGCAGCCTTCGATTGCTGGCTCTGGCAGCGATGATTCATTACTCAGCCAAGCTGTTCATCGATGCCATCCTATTGCAATGGGTTCGAACTCAGATGATTCACATGCCTGTCGAGTTGATGCCGGCCTTCAACGGGTCTAGTGATGAGGGTCAGGCTGATGAAGTCGGGCCGGCCGCGTGAGAACGTGACCGACGATAGCACGGGCCTACCGCATCAACGAATCTCGGTGCTGCGCTTGGGTCATCGACGTGAGCGTGACAAGCGCATCACCAGCCATCTAGGTTTGACCGCGAGGGCTTTCGGTGCTGACGAGGTAATCCTCGCGGGTGAAGAGGATGAGTCGGCACTCGAGACTTGGCGCTCTGTTACGGCCCGCTTCGGCGGTGAATTCGAGTGCCGTTACGAAGCCAAGCCTTTGTCCTGGCTTCGCAGATTCGCCCAAGATGCCGGCGATGGTGAACCGGGCGTGATTGTTCATCTTACGATGTATGGAGAGCCTTGGAGGGATGCAGTGAGTGTCCTTGAGAGGAATCGCCCAATGGTTGTAGTCGTTGGCGGTACGAAGGTGCCAGGAGAGATTTTCAGATTGGCAACTCACAATATCTCAGTCGGAAATCAGCCACATTCTGAGGTCGCAGCGCTAGGAGTTTTCTTGGAATCTTTCGTTGGCCCGCTGGAAGAGAGCGATTATTTTGCTGGCGGTGAAATCAGAGTGGTGCCGAGCCTAGATCGTAAGAAAGTCATCACTTCCGACGACTAATGACGACTCTAATTAGAGGAGTCTAGAGAGTTCGACTGATTTAACTCCCAGCGAATGATTAAGAGGCTTATTCAGGCAGTATCGCTGATGTCGGGGAACGCTCCCGTGAGGGGCTTCATTCCCGGCGCCGGTGTTTCCGGAGTTCAGAATCCGCCTTCCTTTACGGATGCGGCTGATATATTGCTTGATTCTGACACTCAAGAACCACCTTCCGACGCTGACGGATTGCTGCTATTAGCAGATGGAACGCGCTATCGCGGCCGTTTATTCGGAGCGCCGGTCATCGCAGAAGGAGAATTGGTCTTCACCACTGGAATGACCGGCTATCAAGAGAGTCTCACCGACCCTTCCTTCGCAGGTCAAGTCTTGACTTTCACTTGGCCACTACTGGGCAATTATGGTATTCACGCGGGCACATCGGAATCTGCTGGAGTGTGGCCTCGTGGAGTGGTTTGCCGCCAGATGATGGAAAACCCAGACCACCGGCATTCGATAGGTAACGTCCATGATTTACTCTTCGCGCACGGAGTTCCAGGCATCCAAGACATCGACACGCGTGAGCTGACTCGCCGCGTGCGCGAGCACGGCACCGTGCTCTGCATCTTTGGGCCGGTCGAGGCGGAGAGGGAGATGCTCGTCCGCCTCGATGAGTTGACTCCGCCGGATGCGGAGGATCTCGTCGCTGAAGTCACCTGCGAGGCAGCGGTAATTCTCAACCCTGGTGCGGTGGATGATAATGGAAAGCCACTGCCTCGATTAGCGGCAATTGACTGTGGTGTCAAATACAATATCTTACGAGAATTATGTCAGCGTTTTGAGGTGGTTTGGTGTCCCGCGACAACCACCTCTGATGAGATTCTCAAATGGGAGCCGGATGCTTTCTTCGCCTCAAACGGACCAGGCGATCCGGCCCACTCAGGCGCTGCTACTACTGCACGTGATACACTTGCTGCGGCTGTCCGTGCAGGCCTTCCTGTGATGGGAATTTGTCTGGGTCACCAATTGATGGGTTTGGCCGCTGGCCTGCGCACCTACAAGTTACGTTACGGTCACCGCGGTGCCAACCAACCAGTCGTCGATCTTGAGTCGGGGCGGGTTTACATCACCAGCCAAAATCACGGCTTCGCGGTGGAGGACCCTGAGAAGGGTATGCTCGCGCCGCACCCATCAGGTGCCTGCTCGGCGCGAGGCAGCAACGAACTCGAGGCCCCGTTCAAGGTTCGTCATGTCAATGCCAACGACCGTACCGTAGAGGGTCTCGACCTCATCGGCAAGCGGGCTTTCACAATCCAGTATCACCCAGAAGCTTGCCCTGGTCCCCATGATGCATCCCCGCTCTTCGATAGATTTGCCAGCATGGTCGCTGACCACCTAGCAGGCATTCCCATTCCAACCCCTGGAGGTGAGAACTGATGCCCCGCAGAGAAGACCTCGAGCGAATCGTCATTCTCGGCAGCGGCCCGATTCGCATCGGCCAAGCCGCTGAATTCGACTTCTCTGGAAGTCAAGCCTGCCGCGCCTTGCGCGCCGACGGATACGAAATCATCCTCATCAATTCCAACCCAGCAACCATCCAAAACGATCCCGAGATGGCAGACCGTATCTACATCGAACCTCTTCTCCCAGAAGTTGTCAAGCGCATTCTCGAAATCGAGAAACCCGATGCACTGCTTGCTGGTATGGGTGGACAAACCGCCCTCAATATCGCATCGGCACTGGCCCACGATGGAAGCCTCGATGAATTAGAAGTCGAACTCATCGGCTGCGATCTCGTATCAATAGACGAAGCCGAAGATCGTGACCTCTTCAAGCAGGTTTGCGAGGAGATTGACCTACCTGTCTGCAAAGCCATCGCCTGTGATTCAATAGAAGCCGTAATCGCCGCAGCTGAGACGCTCGGAGGCTTTCCATTACTCATCAGACCCGCTTTCACTCTGGGGGGCTTAGGTGGTGGGACGGCACATAACATGGGTGAGTTGGTCGAGATAGCGAGTCAAGGCATTCTTCATTCCGCAATCGGTCAAGTTCTCATCGAAGTGAGCATCCTCGGTTGGCAGGAGCACGAATACGAAGTTATGCGCGATGGCGCCGACAACGCGATTATCGTCTGCACAATGGAAAATATTGACCCGATGGGAGTTCACACGGGAGAATCGGTCGTCGTAGCTCCACAACAAACCCTCTCCGACCGTGACCACCAAATGCTTCGCGACGCCGCACTGCGCCTCATTCGACGGTTGAATATCAAGGGTGGTTGTAACGTTCAATTCGCCGTCGAGCAGTCGACTGGTGATTATCGAGTAATCGAGGTTAATCCGCGCGTATCTCGATCCTCGGCTTTGGCGAGCAAGGCTACTGGATATCCGATTGCTCGCATGGCGGCTCTCATCGCGGTCGGCTACACCCTCGATGAATTGCCCAATCCGATTACGGGTGAGGGGACTACTGCGGCCTTTGAGCCGACTCTCGATTACTGTGTAGTGAAGATTCCACGCTGGCCTTTCGATAAATTCCGCACCGCCGACCGAACGATTGGCACCTCGATGAAATCGACTGGTGAAGTGATGGCGATAGGTCGCTGCTTTGAGGAAGCCTTCCTCAAGGCGTGGGCGAGTCTGGAATATGGCCAGCCGCACCCGAGGCCATTGACGATGGCCGATGCCTCGGGCGGCGAGACGATGGATGAGCGTGCCAGTGAGTCGCTTCCAGAGGCCCTACTCATCGATTGGCTACGGATTCCAACCGATCGGCGGATGGGCGCTCTCTTCGAAGCCTTCCGCCGCGGATACACGATTGAGGATGTGCGCGATGTCTCAGGAGGCATTACGCGCTGGTTCCTTCATAGATTTGAGAAGATGGCAGCGCTTGAGACTGAGATTCGCGCCGCTGGAGAACTCGGAATGACTCCGGGCGAGATTCCCGTGGTCGAAATGCGGCGCTGGAAGGGTGCCGGCTTCACCGATTTGCACATTGCTGACGCACTCGCGGGCTTTCCCGCGAGCGGCTTCAAGACTCTGCCTGAGGGCGCCGATGAATTTGCTGTAATGACTCGGCGCCACGAACTAAGCATCCACCCACGATTCCGTATGGTCGATTCTTGCGCAGCAGAATTCGCTGCTGTCACGCCCTATTACTACGGGACTTACGAGGGTGGCTCAGCCCCTACTGGCATCGACTACGTACCCGGATTGGATGACTTCACCAAACAACGAATCGTTGTAGTCGGTAGTGGTCCAATCCGTATAGGCCAAGGAATCGAATTCGATTATGGCTGTGTTCATGCTGTCGGAGCAATTCGCGAATCAGGTCACGAGGCGATTATCATCAACAATAATCCAGAGACAGTCTCGACTGATTTCGACACTAGTGACCGTCTCTACTTCGACCCACTGACTCTTGAGCATTCTTCAGAAATTCTGCTGCGAGAGAAGGCTCATGGGATCTTGCTGCAATTCGGCGGCCAGACCGCAATCAATCTCGCTCTACCACTGGCTGGCCGCCTACCGCACCTCGAATCTCTGGGTCTCAACCTCGCAATGCAGGGAACAACTCCAGACGCAGTGGATGAGGCAAGCGATCGGCAGAGATTCGAGGAATTCGCTGAACGCGTCGGCCTTCGAATGCCCAATGGAACCACCGCAAGCACTCCAGAAGGAGTGCGTGATGCGGTGAAAAAAATCGGCTATCCTGTTCTCATCAGGCCATCTTACGTCCTAGGCGGTCGAGGTATGGAGATTCTATCCAATGACCGTCAATTAGCGGCTTATATGGGAGAGGCATTCCTCTCTCCAGACAGACCGTTGCTAGTTGACGAATACCTCGGCAACGCTACAGAACTCGATGTAGACGCTGTCTGTGACGGCTCAGAAGTTCTGATTGGTGCAATAATGGAACACCTCGAAGAAGCAGGGATTCATTCAGGTGATTCGACCTGCTTCATCCCGCCGCAAAACGTCTCAAAGAAGATTCTCGCGCAGGTCGAGGACTGGACACGAAAGATCGGTATTGAGTTGGGTGTGATAGGCTGCTTCAACATCCAGTACGCTATTCGTGGTGAGACGCTTTACGTCCTCGAAGTCAACCCCAGAGGGTCACGGACCTTCCCCTTCGTTGCCAAGGCCACAGGCGTCCCCCTCGCGCGCATAGCCGCTCGTTTAACGCTCGGCGAGAAACTCGCTGATCTTGATTACCCAGAACCACAGACCGAGGCCGTCTGTGTCAAAGCACCTGTTTTCCCATTCATCAAATTACGAGGCCTCGACCCCGCACCCGGTCCAGAGATGAAGAGCACGGGCGAAGTGATGGGCAGCCACAAGCGCGCCGCTGCAGCTTACCTCAAGGCCCGCCTAGCCACCGAGTTGCCAGTCCCGACTGAAGGTGGCGTCTACATCACCGTGAAGAATGCCGACAAACACGATGTCATTCCGTTGGCGCAAGAGCTCGAAGAGATGGGCTTCACCATCTACGCCACCCGTGGCACTGCGCACGTTCTCAGAGACTCGGGTGGCGTCAATGTCCAGACCTGTTATCGCATCACTGAGGGCCTGACTCCGGATGCACTTGACCTCATGCGTCAGGGCAAAATACACCTCATCATCAACACGCCCCGCAGTACTGGCGGGGCGGTCCTCGACGGCAATATGATGCGCAGACTCGCCGTCGAACTGAATATCCCATTCGTTACAACTATGGCAGGAGCGAGGATGGAAGTACAGGCTATAGCCGAAGCACGTGAGGGAATGCCGGAGCCACGCCTGCTCAACATAGCGGTTCTCAAATGAAGGAGATGTGAAGACTTGGAAATAATTACCAATTACGGAGCTAAGGGGTTACTAGGATTCCTTCTAGGGGCGACGGCGGCTTTCCTCGTCAACACCTCAAAGCAAGCGATGCGAATCATTCTCATAGCGCAGGCAGCCTTCCTCGGATTCCTTGCCGTCGCTGGAATCATCACCATCAATTTCGGCCGTCTTCTGGACATAATCACTGATATCGCTTCATGGTTGGCCGATGCGGCGAGTTCGATTTTCTCCTCGATTGTCGAACTCGGAAGTTTCGGTGCTGGATTCGCTGCTGGCTGGATCGGTACGACCTTCGCACTGGCGAAAATGATGGACGAGTGACATTCTCCTCGCTTGTGAGGGTGTTAGCCTCACGAGGAGAGAAGTGCGATTACAGATTCGCGGCCAATTTCGAAAAGAAGTGCGGAGGCCTTGGGTCCGTGGTTGCGTCCAAGAAGTGCCCAGTATAGTGCCACGTAGGCTTCTCGCCCGCCGATTCCACAGGCTGGTGCGATCTCTCTGATGGTTGCACCAATGGCTTGTTCGGACCAATTTAATTCTGCTAACTTCTCTACTAGAGATGATAGGAAAACTCGCTGCTCCTCACTGAGTTCTGCTCGCGCTTCTGCACTGATTGACTTGTGGATGTGAATTTGCGCGTCCTCCGGGAAATGGATGCTGCCAATCCAATTGCGCATTCGCGTCAGCCGCTGTGACAGAGACTCGTTTGGTTCGCCTGTGAGATGTCCGCTGGCTCGCATCGAGGTCCAGACATCTTCGTCGGAGGACTTGATTTGGGCAAGCATCGAAAGATGACGGAATGAGACTCCTCCGAGTGAATCGGCAGGGTCGGCACCTCGTTCGAGTTGACTGAGCTTCATCGCTCCTCTATTGGTGACGGCGGCCACCTTCTGCCTCTTGCTAAGGCCCTCTTCCTCGGAGTCGGGAGGGTTTGCGACGAGTCTCTCGTACTCGTCGGCCATCTGGAACAGTGCTGAGCCGGTATCGAAGTCGATGTGGCGGTTCATTTTGGAGCCGGCTATCAGATATCGAACGATTTCCGGCGGGACCAAGCTCAGTGCCTCGACGGGACCAATGGTATTGCCCGAGGACGAAGACATTGGTCCTGCACCCTTGACTTGAATCCATTCGTATACCATCTTGGAAGGAGGTTCGGAGCCGAGTAAACGGCAGATTGGGAGGCCGGTGTCGAAGGAACCACCTGCGGCCCCGTGGTCCTTTCCTGCCGGCTCGCAAGTCACTCCGTGAATGCCCCAACGAGCCGCCCAATCGATGCGCCACGGCAGTTTTCCATCGGCCTTACGAATGTCTGCAGAACCCGACTTGCCGTGGCGATCAGTCCAGTGAACGAATGGGTGTTCGTAACCTGTAACCGTAACTCCGTCCATGCTACCATCGGAGCCAAGCGGCTTGTAGGGGAACCAATTTTCATCCAATTCTCGGCCTGAAATTGATTCGATAATCTCGCGAATCGCGTCAGCCTGTTCTATCGCAGAATGAATCTTGGTAGCGAATTTTCCGTTGGAATAGGTCTCATGGTTCATGATGACTTCTGGGAAGACCCCAATCTGACCCAGCGCCTCGAGGAAAGGAACTAGGAAATGGTCCGCATAGGATCCGGCCTCTGGGTCAGGATTGCCCTCAGAATCAGGCGCTGGGATGAAGGCCAGAGGGCATCCGATGTAGCGTTCGTATTCCGGCGAAAGGAATGAGTAGACTCTGCGAAGAGGATCCATTGAATCGACGATGAAAATGTAGCGGGAATCAAGTCCGGCATCCAGACAAGCCCGATGAATCATCTCAGCAGACAAAATCTCTCGAAGATGTCCAATGTGAAACTCTCCAGAGGGCGTGATTCCCGAGCAAGCAACCTGCTGCTCACCGCGTTCATCCCGCAATCGTTCAGCGGTGAAGTCCGCCCAGTGCATCGATTCCTACCTCAGACTGTGACCACTCGCACAAGACCGCGCAGAGGGACCCCGTCAATCTCGTTCATTTCGGTCTTATTCGCCAGTACCAAACACAACTTTACCTCGGCACCAGCATCACGGAGGTGCTCAACGGTCTTGCGCATGGTTGATCCGCCAGAGACGACGTCGTCAATCACGACGACTCTCTTGCCTCCGACGCTAGCGAAGACATCGGACAGATGACCGCTTTCAGATTCTGAGATTGAGCGGCTTACAGCCATTTCAAGGTCCATCTGACCGGCAATTGCTTGAGCAAATGGAATTCCATTTATTGAGATTCCAACTATGGTGTCGACCTCATCTCCGATTTCCTCATCGATGATGTCACAGAAAACGTAGGAAACTGCTTCGACTCTAGCCGCTTTCACAGCGATGGAGCGCCAGCCGACGCGGATATCGTGGGGAGCCTCATCGTCCATGGGCACATTGGAGGAGGAAAGCCATTGGATTGTGGTCTGCGAGAGCGATAGTTCGTCCGCTATCTGCTGACTGTTCAGGCCCTTGTTGCGGTATTCCTCGACCTTGCTGCGGAGCTCGTCTATGCTCAGTGGCATCAATCGATGGCCCGAACCGGCCCGTATCAAGGGTTCGTCTATTGTATATCGAGCAGCACGGTTCTACGAACCGTGTGAGAATGTGTCAGAATCGACCGGTAGAACCGAATCCGCCTTGGCCCCGGTCGGTCTCTCCGAGTTCCTCAAATGCGACTTCTTTGAAGCTCGAACGAGGAATCGGCGTAATGAGTAATTGAGCGATACGCTCACCCTTGGCAATGGTGTATGAGTCCCCTTCGCCGATCCATGTCATCATGACGAATAATTCTCCACGGTAATCGGCATCGATAGTTCCTATTCCGTGGGGTGGGATGAGCCCGCGCTTACCTAAGGATGAGCGGGCTCTGACCTGACCCTCGTAGCCAACTGGGATTGCTACGTGGAGTCCTGTTCGCACGAGGGTCGCATTGCGATAGAGGACCTCTGTGTCCTCCAATGCATAGAGATCCCAGCCGGCAGCATGGACGCTGCCGCGAGTAGGAAGTTGTGCATCAGCATGGACTCGCGCCACTTTGACCTCGATGTCCTCGTCCACGCTCACGGGCCGACTAACTGGGCTTTGACGGTTGGTGCGAGCGGGTGAAGCCGCCCGGTGGGGTGAAAAAGGAGGCGCGGCTCGCCCGACCCAATGGCCGACTTCGAATACGATGCTCTGCTCGACCGAGCGCGCGATCGAATCCCGAAGGACATCAGCGAGCGCAATCGCTGGACCATGCCTCCGCCCGAGATCCTCGTCGAAGGAAGTCAGACTATTCTCCGGAACTTCGCAGCTATTGTTGATTCGATGGACCGCGACCCGAATCACGTCTACCAGTACCTCGTCAACGAGTTAGGAACCTCTGGCACGCGCGAGCAGGTCCGTGTGATGTTCAAGGGTCGAATTCCTCCAAAGAGAATCAAGGAAAAATTGGTCGGTTACGTCAAGACCTACATCCTTTGTGAGCAGTGCCGAGCTCCTGATACTCGCTTCATCAAGGAAGACCGTACGACCCTCCTCAAGTGCCAGGCTTGTGGTGCGACACGTCCTGTACGATTGTGAGCCTCGGCTCACCTCAGAATCTCGCTTCACATTCGCAATCTCTGTGCCTATGTGTTGTCAAGATTCAGGAAAGGCTCATATCGAGTCCCTCTAACTGGAGTTCATGCCAATAGCGAGGTACTGGTGCGTCAGCACCGGAGGAAATGAAGTAACAGGAGAAATGGCGCAGGCGTGGAAGGATAATTTTCTCGCCTATGCCTTAGATAACGGATGCATTCGAGGTGCACTTTCGGCAGACGCGGACACAATTGTCGCAGTCAGTATATGGCCTGATATGGCTACGATGAATGCAGTCTTGGATAGTGATGCATACAAGCAATTGGCTGTACCAATCATCGCTTCTTGGGGTGCTGGTGGAGTCAATCTACCAGATGACATTTGTCTCGTCGTCAATTCTGAGATAATGGCTATAGCTGGCGCAGGCGTCGATTTTTGAGATTCTCAAAGCGATGATGTCACGAGGACTCATTTGAATTGATTAGAGGAATCTCTACCACCCAGATGTCGAAGTTCCCAG
>Ga0209228_1002031_pt1 | contig 9911 bp, 9 predicted proteins | sample METZYME_3_150m_FD_187547 | JGI IMG/M metagenome (GOLD analysis project Ga0209228, IMG submission 187547) | Marine microbial communities from oxygen minimum zone in mesopelagic equatorial Pacific - METZYME_3_150m (SPAdes) (version 2) | ecosystem: Environmental > Aquatic > Marine > Oceanic | place...
ACGCTGGAGGCAAATATCCACCCATCAGGTTATGAGCCTCACGCAGTTTCTTCTATTTTAAATTAGCTGAAAGACGGATAGGCGTCGATTTTTCGCACAAACAAAAAACCCCACTATTTGGCGGGGCTTGATGTTGTAGAATAAAATATAATTACATACCAAAGTTTTTTATGATCCAATAATCACAAAAACTAACAGACCACCATGAGAATTAATCCATGGTTAATTCATCGGTCAATGGAAGTATTTCACTTGATTTTATTTTCTTACTATCCTCATACTCACGAATTAGTGAAGCAAACAGCATTACACCGATTACATACAAGATTGCCGTTATCAGAAAGATCTCATAATAGCGATAATCTAGAAGCCTGAGCCACTCAAACAACTTTGCACTGATAAACCATGAAGCACTCCAAAGGCTGGAACTCAATGCACTAATCAGTTCCTGGTTTTTCTTACCAACATAGTTCATCATTAATTCATTGGAAGCTGGATGGGCCATATGCATCAGTGGTTGACGGAATATGAAGGCGATAACGGCAATCACTAATGCAAAAGAATAGTCAACATAAAGTTCCATCACCGCCATGACCACCAGACAACATATGGCCAGTGATTGCACAACAACGATGGTCAGCCAATAACCATATTTCTTTCGCAGATATGGTACCAATAAAGAAAAAATAAATACCAGGAATGCGGTAACGCTTCCCAGAAGACTGAAATCGCTGGATCCAAATCCAAATACAGAATTAAAAAACAGGTTTACAAATGGTATCGTCAAACCGGCGCCAACAGAGATCAATATCAAAGGTGAGATCGCTTTAAAAATCAGCGACCAATCATATGATTTATGTATCGAAAATAAATCATCATTTCTTTCAGGGTGTTGTTGGTTATCTTCTTTAATCATTAGGGCAAAAAATATGGAGCCTGAACCCAAAATTGTAATGAACCAGAGCGTGCTGTGTTCATTCATGATAAATGTCCATTCCCCTATTTTGAAATATCCAATCCAATCCAGACCGCTAATAATAATACCGGAGAATATCGTCGCCAGAGACCAGGTTGCGGCACTCAGAGATAGAGCCTCTGTGCTGTTATCTGGAGTGGTATTGCGTATGATAAATGGCAGTGCGCATACTCTCATCAGCATCATTCCAAAACCCCAGGATAAAAATGCCAACTGAATCATTGGAACTATCTGGTGATGGACAGACTGAATTATTAGGCCACTTGTCAGTGGTACAATCAGTGCAGATAAAATAAATAATGGTTTGAGTTTCTTCCCCCGTATATAAATACCCAGCGGTAATGCGAACGCCAGAGCACCGATAAAGCGCAGCGAATTAAATGATGCAATTTCTGGGTCACTAAATCCTTGCTTGCGTAAAAATATATTTAAAATAAGTATAAAAGCAACATGGATGAGACTAAGAGTGAATTCCATAAGAATGAGCAGATGGATATCCCGGGGGAGATTCCGGTAACTACGAAATATTTTATTTAGCATAAATATTGGATTGGAATATTAACAAAAGCATTTTGAATTACATTTCAAATTGCCTATGCTTATTTTCGAATGATTACATGGCAGAGACTACCCATCATCTCATAAACAAAAATCCGCGCATAGAATCAATAAAGCTCCGATTAGGTTATGAGTGTGAGGAAAGTAATGCAGGTTTATTAATCTGGAATAGGGGACGTTAGCAGTAATTGTCAATTGTTTTGCACTATCCTGAATCCAAAATGGTCATTCCCTTTAAATTGCTCATCTTCCGCCCTTGCTGATGATTTAAGCGGTGCCTGGTGGTAATTCCAGGAGCCGCCCCGCCTGACCTTAAGCCCCGTATCCGTTGTATTAACAGGGTCTGTTGCCCCATCGGTAGTGATGTAAAAGTCAGATGAATACCAATCCTCAATCCATTCCCATACATTGCCGGCCATATTATATAAACCATAAGGGTTTGGATCATTGAGCTGAACATCCAGCACATGGCCGCGGGATGGATGCTCTTCTAAATAATTCCAGTTGGCACTCGTACCATCGCCATGGACATTTCCATCCGCAGTAGCGTATATATACCCTGTTCCGCCCTGCGCGGCGTACTCCCACTGCGCCTCTGTAGGTAGATCGATACCATCATAAAAAAGCGTAAATGCTTTTGCACCATACCATTTGATGAAGGTCGCAGGCCAATGGCTGACTTCCGATAATGTTGGCAGATTATTTGGATAATCTGCCAATTCTTCCCAATTATTATAATCGTTCAACAGAATGGACATGTCTTCCTGGTGAGATACATTAGTATAATTATAATAATTTGTTAATTCCTGCCAATCGAAGTCTTCGGGATCTGCAGGATTCTTCACATAAAACCATTCATTTGCTTCATCCAATTCATCATAACCTATATAAGCGATATTTAATGGATTTTCCGGCTCTATCTCACCAGTAAACGGATCACTATCTCCATCGGCATTATCATGGTCTTTCATGACACGAGATCCGCTTAAATTGTAGATGGCCATGCCTCCGTATTCATCAGGAGCTGCACTTGTACCATACACTAGGATATCACCCATATTTGGTCCTGGATTTGTCTCAAGCTGAACTTCCACCAGCCCGTTATAATAGGCTCCGTTTAAAAAATGAGCATATTGTTCATTGTTGATCTCAGTTTCACTCATTTGAAAAGCACTTAAGACAACCGTATGGATGTAAGCATCATAACTGCCCGGAGGACCCTGGTAGTTTGTTTCAGCCTCACCCATGGTAAAAGTGCCTGCTGGTATATCTTTAAAAACAATGCTGCTGTGCAGAACAGATAAATCTTCTCCCTGCCAGCAGTTGCTTATCATGCAGTCTACTGTTGCACAAATATCAAATATATCTAAATATCCATCACCATTGAAGTCACACTGCGATTCATCAAAACAACCCTCTAGAATACAATTTAATTCACCTTCAATATCCAAGGAGTCCAATTGTCCATCACTGTTAAAGTCACATTGCCCCCAGACAATGCTTGCAACTATAAATAAAGCTGATAGAATTATTACCTTATTTTTCAATATAAAATTTATATTAATATCCTTTGCTTTTCACTGGGGCCAAAAACAATAACTGGGTAACCGTCTTAAAAGATTCAATCCTGCGGCTTTCGAGGGATGAAGCCGGACTGAAGTTGTTCCATTTAACTCGCTTAAATACGGGAACTATTTCGTCCCGAATAAGCGGTCCCCTGCGTCGCCCAGTCCCGGAATGATATATTTATTATCATCTAATTTTTCATCCAGGCTTGCTGTATAAACTTCAATGTCCGGGTGGGTTTCACAAAATGCTTCCCTTCCTTCAGGCGCTGCAATCAGACACATGAATTTGATACGGGTCGCTCCAAGATCTTTCAGGCTGTTCGCAGTAGCAGTGGCTGTTCCGCCTGTGGCGAGCATGGGGTCCAAAATAATAAAACTCCGGTTTTCCGGCTGCTTTGGAACCTTAAAATAATAATGAACTGGTTTGTGGGTTTCTTCATCCCGCTCCATACCTACATAACCAACTCTTGCGTTTGGAATCAATTGAATCAGCCCGTCAACCATTCCCAGCCCGGCCCGCAAAATAGGAACAAGAACCACATCCTTCCCAGAAACGGTATTGCCAGTTGTTGCCATCATTGGAGTTACAATTTCTGTAGGTATTGTAGCAAGATCTCTGGTGAGTTCGAAAGCCACAAGGGTGGCCACTTCCGTCACCAATTCACGGAAAATCTTATGACCAGTCGTTTTTTCCCGAATCAGCGTGAGTTTGTGCTGAATGAGTGGATGGTCAACAATATGGAAATTTTCATATTGTTTCATAGCAGGTTCCCTGGTTTTTCATTTGGCCATTCTATTACCAAAACACGGGTCATTTCCAGGATTATCTTCATTGTAAGAAATATTTTTAATCTGAATATCACCAATGCCCCGGCATATCATTAAACTGTAAATACATTAATACCTCTGCACCCTGGCTTTTCGTTAATTGTTCTATAGGGACACCATAACATTCTTTTATAAAACTTTCTGTATTAACACCTGTTTCTGCTCCCCAGCTTTTCATGGCATCGAGCTGCCAAAGTGTAGCTAAAGGTTCTGCAAATGAAGGACCATCATTATTATTTAAATTACTCATAACTGTTCTTTCTTCACCTAACGTATCCTGCGGTTCTTCTCTGATTATTTCCAAGGCGACTTCCCTCATTCCTGAGGCAAAAAGGCTGTCATTATCCTCATCAGACCTATAACGGATTGACCTTACAATTTCCCCTGTCTCTGCATCAATCATTATGGCAGAAATTGTATAGGTAAGGCTTATTCTACCAATGCTGCCGCACACCACATTTGTAGCACCGAGTAATTTCCCAACTTCAATTGCACACTTCCCAAAACAGCTGTTTGTTTGAATTTTCTGTTCTTTGAGTATATCATTGATTCTATGTCTCTCTACAACGATAAAATCACTTACTTGAGCGATATCTGTTCGCAATCTATCCATAAGTGTAGAAACTTCATTGGATGATAAACTATCATTTTGAAAATCGAAGACAGCAACAGTTTTAGTCTGGCTCCAGGCTAAACCGGTAAACAGCAACAAATGCATCATGCGGCTAATCATTTTCTATATGTATATCCGTCCCTGTAAAGAAATCCCTTATCGGTACTTGCTCATGAACAGGCACAGGTCACCCGCAACAGGTATGGAATTTATATTTTAATTCCATAATGATGTAAAACCGTTACCATTAGCCAATAGCACCCAATAGTGACCGCAATAGAAATTGTAATACTGATATAAAAGTTTAAACCCTGTTTTAATAAAAGCGGCAGCGTAATAAATAAGGCCAAAGACGGTAAAACAAGCCAAAATATACTGTTTACCAGATTTATAACCTTGGTTACATCTTTGGTATCAATGTATAACCATGCAATGGCAAGTACCGATATCAAAGGAATAGATGCCAACACTGCGCCGGCAAAAGAACTGTGTTTGGCTATTTCGGATATAGCCACAATCAACAATGTTGTAATAATGATTTTTATCAGATAATAAACCAATTTCCCACTCTCCGTTTATACCTAAAACCAGTTGATTCTTTCGTTTATAATAATCACCATAGTGAAATGTAAGGATTATTAAAGAAAATATGGCACTCCATTAACATCAAGTCCCGCTTAGATGTGAGATTTGATATCAAGTAGATTTTCTTATAGAGTCACGTGGTGTTTATTTTTATTAGAAATATTGACTATAAACAGTGTCTGATTATTCACAATCTATATTCTGAAATACAGATATAAGTTATGTTAATATTACCGTTATCTAAGTCTAATTTGAGAATGAAGGGTTGTAATTGTAAATGGCCTTCGATTAAGTGACCTTAGAATCATTTAATCAAAGGAGTTTGCAATTGTGTATATAGAGAGATGAATTCAGCAGCCAAATGAGCCGCCAATCCCGCAGACAAAGAACACCGTGTTTGCCAACGGAGTTAACCGTATTCGCAAGGGCAGATATTTATTTTTATGGTTTTATTATTGTTGACGCCGATCTATCTCTAACCGACGATTGCTCTTTCTACGGTTTCCAAAGGTTATGGGGACAACATTAGCTCTCCTGTCGGACCCTCTGCGGTCCGATTTCCTTTTTACTTCTGGTGTCATAATGTTTTCCTTTTAGCTGGGCCTGATGGGTCAGCCGTGCATTCATTGTAAGGGCTCATAAATGTTATGGGGATATTAACAACAGATATTAGAACAAATACTACCGCAATAGTACTCATTTTTACATAATGCCGGTGAGACTGAAATGCACGATAACAATTTCTTTCGGAACAGGGGGAAAATTGTTTTCGGGTCTATTAATTACTGAATACAAAAGAGTTAAGATTCACTTTTCCAGCTTTGATTTAATAGGTATATTGTGATATAAGAAGATTTCTAAAATATTGATTATGGAGAAATAACAGTGCAAAAAGGAAAAATAAAATTCTATAATAAATCAAGAAAATTTGGTTTCATAACGGGAGATGATGGCAATGACTATTTTTTCCATGAAACTGGATTATCTCACGAGATTTATGTCAAGGACGGTGACAAAGTTGAATTCAAGGTTGTGCAGGGCGATCGAGGAGATAAAGCGGTAGATATATCACTTATTGATTAAACAGAAATCAAATTCCGCCCACTGGTGCAGCGCTTGCCTGCCCGCTGGCATTCGATAGAACGAAACTTAATCTGCCAGTTTAAAATTTACTGGGATACTCATCCACGCGCCGATCTCCCGGTCCCGCTTTTTAGCCGGGTAGAATCTTGTTTTCCTGATAGCCTCCGCTGCTGCTTCATCCAGGCCGCTGTTGGGAATTCCTTGTAATACGACTGTTTCCATCGCACTACCTATTTTATCTATAAATGCCTGGAAGATCACAATTCCTTCCACCCCGGCTAAAATCTATGACTATTATTTATCTAATGAGTAAACTTGACTATTAGCATTGCTAATAGTCTGTATAATTCAATAATATTTGTTATTTTATTTAAAGTAGTACGTGATTTGGCGTAATAATGAAAATCAGATGTGATCTTTTAGTGTATTTATTTGTTCTAATGGTAATTCTGTTGACGGATATCTGACATTCCTATACCCACCAGCAGAAATTAGGGACCTTACCAATTATTTGGTTTCTTCGTTTTATTGGAAAGTGAATCCTTTGGGAATATCTGATTCATCGGTTCCTTCCGGTACCCACGATAGATCCAGGATAGTATAGCTGGGCTTGCTGGTATTGAAAATAGGAACCACTTTCATGCCGATCTCCGGTTCGCCCACAGATAAATATCCCATTAGTATTGTAGGCACACTTTCGAATTCTACATTGACAAAGCGTATCGGTTTCGGCAATGTGTTGAAGGCGCCAGTGCGTTCGGTGATCATGAAGGTATGGACCGTGGCTCCTTTCCGCGCAGTGTCGGTCATATCCACAATATTGTTTTTCACCAGGCAGTCCGGGCAGTGGATACGGAAAGGAATAAAGATGGATCCGTTTGCTTCACAGTCTGAATTATCGCAGCGGGTGCCCAGCAGTTTGCCCTGGCTTAGGCCTTCGAAGAACGGTGCCTCACCGCCATACATATGTACGTGGGTTAAATCCCGGGGATTGGTAACGCCCATGAGTTCACCGTGTTCATTGCGGATAGGATCATTGGGATAGGGAAAATGGAACTGTCCGTCCAGGCGATAGCGCCCGTTTTCTACGCGGACTTTACCTCGTTTGGCTGTACTCATGATTTATTCCTTTCTAATTGATGTTCCGGGTGAACAAGAACTGTTGCGGTCACGTGAGATCCAACACCGGCATGGCTGATGGCCAGCCCGCGCTTGGCACCCTCCACCTGCAGGTTAGTCCAGTCCTCCGGTTTTGTGCGTCCGAAACGATCCCACTTGGACTGATCTTCGTGCATTTCCGCCCAGCGTCCCCAGATATGCTGGCCTACTTCAACGGTTTGCATAATTCCCGTGGCACCGACAGCGTGCATACAGCCGATGAGACCGCCGCAGAGATTTGATGGCAGTTTCCCGGGTTCTCCGGTATGGGGATTGGTGTGGTAGCAGTCGCCGGATTCCACATAGGTCCGCCCTTCGCCGTAGGGTCGGATACCAATATCTTCGTAGGACTGGATATCGCTGATGGTAAAAGCATCGTGCAATTCCACCAGATCCAGGTCTTCCGTAGGATCCACAATGCCGGCCATGCGGTAGCCGTAATATGCGGCCATGCGGGCGGCCAGGAATCCCGTGAAGCCGGGATAGCGATCCCCGCCTGGGAATCTTTCTCCCAAATCTTTGTATTGATCTGGTGATTCATTGGGCAATAACGGAATATCCATATCACGGCGGTCGGCCACACGCAATGTATGGCTGCCGGCGGAAACGTAAACCAATAGAGGTTCATCCGTCAGTTCATAAGCTGTTTTTTCATCACAAAGAATGGCACAGGACGCTCCCACACTCATGAGGCAGCAGTCCAGCGCCCTTAAGGGATATGCTACCACCGGGGAATTCAGTACGTCTTCCACGGTGATGTCCATGGGCCCCTGGGCATGGGGATTCATGCGGGCATAACCGCGGTTTTTGACGGCAATTTCTGCCATGGTTCGGCGAAAGGACTCCTCTTCTTTGCCGAACACCTGCCAGTATTTCTGGGCCATGACTGCATAATACCCGGTATATATATGTCCCAGGGGTGTTTCCCAGTCCTTATCTGCTGCGGAGGCGATATAGTTATTTCCTTCATCTGTGGGCACCTCGTCCATCCGTTCCCAGCCCATGGCCAAAACGCAATCGGAATAACCGGAAGCAACGGCTTTAAAAGCTTCCCACATGGTTGAACCACCCGTGGCACCGCCGGTTTTGATCCCTACGTTTCCTAATGGATCAAGTCCGAGTCTGTCATGGATGACCGCTTCGCCCAGGAGTTGATCTCCGAAATGATCCGCAAAGTGACCATAATAGCAGGAATGGATATATTCCTTGAGTTCAGCCGGTGTTTTGCCGATGAATTCTGCTGCTTCCACAAAAGAATCTATGACCAGTTCTTCCGTCCGTTTTTCCGGCATGGCGCGGCCAAATTTTGACATGCCGCCGGTGACCAGGAATACGGGCCGTTGCATTTGGGGGATCTTGAGTTGTTTTTCACTGAATTTGATCATAATACATCCGATTTAGAGTGTGAAAGATTGATATAAGATAGACATCTTGGGTGACTTTATTGGTAAAATTGATATTGAAAATTACAAATGAGATATAACACAGATAAACAAGAATGAAGATCAATAGAGAAAAATGAAACAAATTGGATTTATACTTTATTTTAATGGTTTTTTATACGCTGCAACCGGACATTTAAGTGGCCTCATTCGCGATGCATCCACCCACCAGCCGCTGATCGGGGTAAATGTGATGATCAACGGAACAGAAATGGGTGCTGCCAGCGATATGGAGGGTTATTTCAGGATAGACAATATCCCCGTAGGCAGTTATAATATCAACGTATCCATGATCGGTTACGAAGCGGTATCACGGGCTAATGTGCACATCGTTCCCCAGCGGACATCCACCGCAAATTTTGACCTGCATCCCGCTGTGTTGAAAGGCGAAGGTGTTACCGTTACAGCGAAATTTTTTGAACAAACACGAGATGCTATCACCAGCAGCAGGACGATTGATATTGAGGAAATTCGTTCCGACCCGGTTGGCGCCTACGATATCATGGCCATGATGCAGGCGCTGCCATCCGTGGTGTCCGGGTCAGATCAGTATAACGAAATTATCGTTCGCGGCGGAGCTCCAGGCGAAAACCTATTTGTCATGGATTACCTGGAAATACCCTATCCCAACCACTACCCGGAACAAGGAAAAAGCGGTGGCCCCATAACCATGGTGGATACGGAATTTATCGAACGGATTGATTTTTATGCTGGCGCTTTTCCCGCACGTTATGGCGAAAAGCTTTCTTCAGTGATGGATGTTACTTTAAGAGAAGGGAACCGGGAAAAACACCTGGGTGAAATCAGCATGAATATGGCTGGTTTTGGTGGAAATGTGGAAGGCCCGGTATCAGATAACGGTTCCTACTTGTTCTCTGTAAAACGATCCTTCCTGGATTTCGTAATAGTATCCACGGGGATGCAGGCCGTGCCCCAGTATTGGTCAAGCCAGGGCAAGATCACTTACGACCTTTCACCTACAAAAAAGATCATGTTCAATTATATTGGCGGAATAGATGCCATCAATATCGTGGGGGAAGACAATCCATCGCTACGCGGAGCGGAAAACGTGGAATTTGATTCCCAACAGGCTACCGTGG
>Ga0209228_1002036_pt1 | contig 9899 bp, 7 predicted proteins | sample METZYME_3_150m_FD_187547 | JGI IMG/M metagenome (GOLD analysis project Ga0209228, IMG submission 187547) | Marine microbial communities from oxygen minimum zone in mesopelagic equatorial Pacific - METZYME_3_150m (SPAdes) (version 2) | ecosystem: Environmental > Aquatic > Marine > Oceanic | place...
GCAAATAACAACGCCACGAAAACCCAATTTGATTCGCAACAGGTCAGTTATGGTTTTTCTAGACATGGAAGCAGGAAATTTGGCATCAAATTTATTGTGGAAGGTATGAGCGACAATGATTGCATCCAGATGTCTGGAATGAATAAGACTTTTGTATGGCCCCAGTTCCTGCTTATCCCAGGTAGTGGTGATATCTGTAGCTCCTGCATGCGTGTCCCCTGAGGCAGAACCTTGACCTGGGAAATGCTTTCCGCAGCAAAGAATACCTTGTTGTTGATGTTGTTTTATAAATACACGAGAATGTTCAGTGATTTTTTGAATATTAGAAGACAATGCCCGGCCTTGGTTGGTAATAAAGGATGAAGAACCTCCATCCACATCAAGGACCGGTGCAAAATTTAGGTTGATATGTAAATTATTTAGTAATTCTCCCAATTTTCTGGAGTAGGCTTCAGTAAACTTAAGATCATCGCGTTGGCCAATCTTATTCCAGGATGGAAATTCAGGGAAACCATATTTTGTATTAAGACGGTTAACTTGTCCGCCTTCCTGATCAATGGCAATGAAAAGTGGTTCTTTACTAAAAGATTGCAGATTGACATTTAGATTTTTTAGTTGCTCAGCTGACCGAATATTTCTTGTACCCAATTGATTATATTCTAAGTCCATGTCATATAGAATCACTCCTCCTAATTGAAAATCATTAATCCAGTCTCGTATAGGTGTATCTTCTGATACTGATGAGCCTCGAAAACCGGCGATAATAAGGTTACCGATTTCCTTCATCATTATTTTAAAAGCATTATTTTTTTGATCAAAACATTTTCATTGTTCTTCAGTTGAACAAAATATAGCCCGCTCCCCAATTCACTAGCATTCCATCGAATTTTGTGCTGTCCCATTTGCATTTCAGCATTCTTAAGCAGAGAGTAAATTTTTCTGCCATTTATATCATAGATATCTAGGTCTATTACTTGATCGTTGCTTATATGAAAGGGAATAGTTGTTATAGGATTGAACGGATTTGGAAAAGCAGGGAGTAAGTGATGACTAACGGGTTGATAGCTGGATTCATCCGATTTTAAAATGCTTTCAAGATTATACGCTGGTCCAATTTCATGAGATAATTCAGATCCAAAATATCCTGAAACATAGATATCTATTATCGATATACTGCCATTAAGCTCTGGAAGTTCATCTCTATTCCAAGGTATGTAAGTGAACACACCTTCTCCGGCAGGTAAAGGATCTCCAGTATTTTGTGAAATGGCAACCATTCTGCCGGATTCACTCACAGAAACTGTCCAGCCAGCTGCCTCGGCTCGTCCTCCAATACCATTTTGAAACTGGAGTTCATTAATATCTTCGCCATTCATATTGTTGACATTGATGTCAAACTGTATTCCATAAACAGGAACGTAATTCTCAACAACGATTTCTAAAGCTCCGCTAAGAGTATCTTCTGATATGGTTAAGTAAGCATCAGCATTGGAATGATCATTAGCAGTGTGGATAATCAAATGGGAAGCAATGAAATAATTAGGTTCCGTGTGACCCGTATTATTATAGTTGCAGGAAGCACAAGTAACACCATTAATACAGGAGGGGTTATTCGGAGAGCACTCATTGAAATAATCTTCCAGAATATAGGATAATGTTGCGGTGTCACCCGGTACTGCAAAATAAGATAGATCAAAATCCTGTGGATCCACCTTATCGCCGGGGCAAAAACCGGCACGGTTGTATTGCCATGTACCAGACTGCGGTGAACACGAATTATTTTGACAATCATTCCTCCAAAAATCGTGATCATATATAAAAACCCCATTTAAATAGATCTGATGTATTTTTTGAGAAAATTCTGCGGCGTTATCTGTATTGCCCTGTCCGTGTCCTGTGGTAATCATTCTAAGATATGTCGATTGCGCATCCTCAGGAATGTATTCTGTGATCGGCTGTAAATTCACAGGATTTGTGGTATCGCCATATCTAACGTAGTCATCATTCCACATATTTCTTACCACAGTGTATGGATGTTCTGGAATTCCAGAATTGAATTCGAATTGGATAGTAACAAGCCATGCCGGCTGTACCCAGGTGTCAATAAAAGAGCTCAAACTGATTTCCCCTTTTAAAATGGAACGGTAATCAGTGACATCTAAGGTCCAGCCGCACCCAACTCCATAGGGAGTTACATACCGCCCAATTTCATACCATGCATTCAGATGCTTTACGGATATGCTGGCTTTTCGATCCCAGGGGTCACAGCCGCCTGTGGGGCATGCCAGATCGATGTGCATTAGAATCTGCTGATAATCATTATTCTGACCTGGCAGCTGAATTGTATCAATAACAGTACGATTATTTGTTCCACCGCCAAAAAAATGATGTACACTATTAAAAGCAACTATTGTCGTGTCAGCATATAGAAATACACAGTGAAATATGAACACTATAATTGAGGTATTTTTCATCAATCTATTTTAGTAGAATGACTTTTTTCGTTTGTTTGTTGGCCCCATCAGAAATTTGTAGAAAATAGGTTCCGGATGATAAGCTGGATGGTCTCCATTGCATCTGATGCGGCCCTGAATTTTTAGTCTCATGGAGGATTGTATTGATTTTTTGTCCTTTGGTATTAAAGAGTGAAATGTCAATAAATGAGGAAGACTCCAATTTGAATGCAATGTGGTTAACGGGGTTAAATGGATTTGGAAAGCTGCTGAGATTGAATTCTTCCGGAATAACTGCCGCATGTATTTTTTTGCTGTTGCTGCTCCAATCCGAAACCGTAAAATGATCTATCTTTACATTTTCATCCAATAGAAATAGGGTGCCGGGCTGTAATGAAGATCCATCCAGGCTGTAAGCTATGATTTTTTCCCCAGACTGTTTCCATGCCCAGCTCAATGGTAATTTTTGATCCATTATTTCTACGGGGTGTGATAATTCAATTTGTAAGCCTGCAATTTCACCGTCTGTCTGTAGAACAACTGACCTGTCTTGAATGAAATATTTTGCTTTTTGTACAGGAATTCTTGCATGTCCATCGATATCCAAAATCCACTGGATTAGCAGTACTAGATCCGCAATATCTATAATACCATCCTGGTTTGTATCGGCTGTATTTATTTGAATGTCTGTTCCATCTTCCATACCCAGCATGATGGCTGCAAGAATTACTGTATCATAAATATTTAGGACATCATCAAAATTCAGGTCGCCGCTTAACCCCGACAAATTATAGCCATCTGCCCAAGTTGGGTTGCCACGGATAATACCGGTATGAGAATTACCCGAATTATCGTGTAGAGTGTCTCCTGTTCCCTCATTAAAAGAGTAGTATGCTACCAATCCATCCTCATTACCGGTTAAGGTGGTTTCCATGGTAGAGATTATATCTGTTTCGGTACGAGGGATATTCCATAAACGAATTTCATCTATCTTGCCATGAAAATATCGGTCGCCATAATCAGAACCAATGCGCAGGGGATCTGTATTTGCACTGGTATTAAGTGGGTTACCGGATAATGAATATTCTGTACCATTCACATACAGCCTGCGCTGTCCCGTTTCTTTTACGGCAGCGATATGAAACCATTGTCCAGAATAGAGTATCCCTGTATTTGTTTCTGCTTCATCAAAAGAAATACCGGTATAGGGTGACTGTGATGTGAGTCTTAATACATATCCATGAGAAGCAGGGGTATGATACTTTGAAATAATACCACATAGCCAGTCAAATGATTCGGGAAAGATCCAGGCTTCCAGAGTATAATTCTGAGTAAGATCCAGGTCAAAATGATCTTGGATAAGTACATAATCTCCATTGCCGTCAAAACGGAGGGAATGCTCTTGACATAATGCAAAACATAGCATCAAAGGAAGTAAAAAATGTTTTTTGTTAAATGGAATCATTCCAACAGGAAATGTAGCCTTGTAAATAATCTATTGTCTACTCAAAATATGTTATTTATTCATATCATTTAACTAAAAAAATGCAGAACGAAAAATTATATATTATTCATTGGGATACCGAAGCCCAACCTGCCTTCTTATTTCATCCATTGATTCCATTACAGAAATACTTTCGTTATGCGGTAGCAGCGGTGATTCGATTTTCCCTGCCCGGACACAATGGGCAAATTCAATGGCTTGCTCTCGCAACCCGTGACCTTTGTAGGTATTGGGATATTCCATTTTTGAACCATCATGCAGCACAATTCTCATAGCAGTAGGGCAGTAAAATTGTTGATCAATTTCTAAGAATCCTTTGAAGCCGGAAATATGTGCTGTGCATGGTGTCTGGGTATGAGAAGATGCTGAGATTATAGATTGAGCACCATTTTCGTATGTGAAAACTGCGGATGTCTGGGCATCTACTCCCTTATCTGTGAATGTAGCCTGTGCCACAATACTGGATGGTGCTCCCAAGACCAGGTGTGAAAAAGATACAGGGTAGATCCCCAAGTCAAGCAGTGCTCCGCCAGCCAGCTTGGGTTCCCAAAGACGAGGATTATTATTCTCTGTCAGTCGTCGCCCGAAATCTGCTTGTAATGTAAATATTTCGCCAAGTATACCACTGGCCAAAATTTCTCGAACTTTTGCAATATGGGGTAAAAATCTTGTCCACATTGCTTCCATCAGGGTTAACCCTTTATTTTGGGCCAGGTCTATCATGGATCGTACTTCATGCTCATTTACAGCAAAAGGTTTTTCGCATAGAACCGGCTTACCTGCATTTAAAGCCATTATTGTGTGTTCTTTATGAAAATTATGAGGAGTGGCTATATAAACACCATCAAGACTGGGATCCGCCACTAATTCTGAATAGCTGGCATAGCCCGTGCATCCTGGATATTTTGATGCGAACTGCTGTGCCGAATTAGACTTGCGTGATCCGACAGCAACTACTTTATGATCCTTTACATAATCTAAATCATTCGCGAACGCCTTGGCAATCCCACCGGTACCGATAATGCCCCATTTAAATTCGGAGTTCAAAATATTTCGCCAATTATTAAGTTATTAAGTGTATCCATCAATTTCTCTAAAAACATAGTGGCGATTTGAATTATTGAACATACTTATTTACGTATTTTACCCAGGCTTTATATCCGATATCATTTAAATGTACACCATCGGTTGTGTATGCTTTATTCATCAGTCCCCGTTCATCCACGAAGGCGGAGTGTAAATCAATTACTGGGAAATTATTTTGTCCTATAATTAGCCGGTTTATAGCAATAATCTGATTTACCATTTCAGAATTATAACTAGACAAGGATCTGTCGTTATAATTCATATGTTTTTGAATGTCTACCGGCAAGATAGTTTGGATGAATATTTTTGTATTTCTGCAATCTTTCTGAATATTCTCTGCAATTTGAATGATATTCTTTGCTACCTGCGAGCTATTTATATTTTTTTTATCGGGTTGGTTATCAAAAATATCATTGATCCCAATTAGTAGAAATATTGCTGTTGGTTTGTAATAAATAATTTCATCTAGACGAGATAAGATTCCTTCAGTTATATCACCAGAGATACCCCTGTTCACAATGTTATTAACACCAAATCTTTTGTTCCAATCATCTCCTCCTTCTGTAATGCTATTCCCTAAAAACACAATTTTATTGAAACCTATTGGCTTCTTTTTAAACTGGGCAATTCTTTTTAGGTAAAAATCTCTTTGCCAATCTTCCTGATATTTTATAGCAATCATGGGGTCAGGATATAAATCTCCCAGATTTGTTTGGAAGTGATTTTCAATGCTTTGAGAAATAACTTTAGATATGAAGATTAATATTGATAGAATGATATATTTCATTGCCAGGAAAAAATTAATTTGTTTACTTAATATATCAGCTTCAAGATGTATTAAGTTCCATAATCACCTTGTTGAAACTTTCTTTTATAGCTTGGTTTGTTTGGATAAATATTATCCCAAGTATATTCTGATAGTAGATTTAATTGTGTTTCACCATTAGATAGTAATCCAATCTCAGCATTAAGTTTATTACCGTAGTTTAATTTTATCCAACACTCAGCCACACTAATCCTATTTATTTAATAAATAATATTTAAAATACGCGCTGTTATTTGGCAATCTAATGTAAATCTAGCAGGGTTGCCATCAACCATAACAATAAATTACAAACCTATTATGCATATTTAAATATCGGGACTTATTTTAATAGATTCTGCTAATGTTTCATCGAGTTAGAAATAACCCAATTATATCTCCTAAAAATATTGTTTCATCAAATCCGGCAATGATTGATGTTTCATCTGTGTTTAATCCTGGAGCAATTAAATATGATGGGAAAACTATATTGTTAATGCGGGTTCAGAACCGCGGTCGAGAGACACTGATTGTGAAAGCAGAGAGCAACGATGGAATCAAATTTGTGATTGAAAATACACCTATAGAAATTTCAGGCTTAGAAAGGCCAGGCGAAACCATATTTCATATCTATGATTCACGTATTACCGACCTTGAAGGGATATTTTATATCATGCTAGCCGTGGATGTAGTTGGGAAATGCCTGCTGGGTATTATTCAAACGCAGGATTTTAATACGTTTGAGTTTTTGGGATTCACTGGGAATGAAGATATCCGAAACGGTGTGCTATTTCCGGAAAGGATAAATGGGAAATATGTCCGGTTCGATCGACCCAATAAAAAAGAATTGGAAAGTGGCGCCGCAACTGGTGATGCCATTTGGTATTCAGAATCAGATGATCTCATAAACTGGCCAGTAACGCGACTAGTCATGGAAGGGCGTCTTCATTTTTGGGACGAAAATATTGGGGCTGGTCCTCCGCCGGTTAAGACCGAAAAAGGGTGGCTGTTGATCTATCATGGTATTGCCATGCATTATCAGCCGATCTACCAGGCTGGTGTTGTTTTATTGGATCTGAATGAACCCTGGAGGGTGATATCCCGTGGGCGATATAATGTTTTAGAACCTCGGGAAATGTGGGAGATGGTTGGTCAGGTACCCAATGTGGTATTTCCTACAGGTATAATTGTTGAATCCTACGATAAGAATGGGTTTGCTAATAATTCAAGCGAAGTGAAATTGTATTATGGTGCAGCAGACACTCATATAGGATTAGCTACTTCCACGATACAGGCACTGATAGATGCGTGTTTTACCTAAATTCCTATTACTTTTTTCATTTATTCTAGGACAAGGTTTTCCAACACCAAAAATTGATTATTCACCTCGGTCATATGTTTGCTATAAAGCACCTGCACCGATCCTAGTCGATGGTAAAATGAATGATCCTTTCTGGGAAAAAGTTGACTGGTCAGAATCATTCGTTGATATTGAAGGGGATCTAAAACCACTCCCATTTTTTGATACAAAGGTAAAAATGCTCTGGGATGAGAATTATTTCTATTTTGGTGCCCAAATGATGGAACCCCATGTATGGGCTACTCTTACAACGCGCGATGCAGTCATTTTTAAGGATAATGATTTTGAAATTTTTCTTGATCCTGATGGTGACACACACCACTACTATGAATTGGAAGTAAATGCTTTGGAGACAGAGTGGGATCTGCTTTTATTAAAACCCTATCGTGACCAGGCGAAGGTTGCTGTTGATTCTTGGGATATTCCCGGCCTGATCACAAAGGTTCATGTGGATGGGACTATAAATGACCCATCAGATATAGATAAAGGCTGGAGCGTAGAGATCGCCATCCCTTGGAAAGCACTGGAAGAGTGCGCGCCAAATTTCCATCCTCTGGAAGGTGAACAGTGGAAGATCAATTTTTCCCGGGTTCATTGGAACACCAAAATTGAAAATGGTCAATATATCAAAACTAAACTACCTGAGTATAATTGGGTCTGGTCACCCCAGGGGATTATAGCCATGCATTATCCAGAGATGTGGGGATTAGTGCAATTCACGGAAACGATGGTAGGAGAAGAACTGGTAAAAGTTAAGACAAATGAACTGGATCAAATCAAATGGGCACTCCGCCAGTTATATTATCGCGAGAGAAGTTACTTTGAAAGCCAGGGTGATTTCACAACTTCATTAAAAAAATTAGAGTTCAACGAAACACCCGTTGCAGGTGTTCCTTGGCCGCCACAATTATCTTTAACACCTTCCGGCTGGGAAGCCGCTGTTAAATGGAATAATAAATCCGTTATCATTCAGAAAGATGGGAAAGTTTGGGTAAAATGAATTTATCTGTAACTGACTGGCTAATTGTTTTATTTGTTTTTTGCGGGATGGTCTATTCTGTCAATACTACAAAAGGCCTGATGAAAAGTGTAACTGATTTTCTGGCAGCCGGACGAACTGCGGGAAGATATGTTGTCTCTATTTCAAGTGGGATCGCCGGTTTGGGCGCTATATCCATAATGATGTTTTTAGAGATGGGATATGTTTCAGGATTTGCCTTGGCCTGGTGGGGATTAAGCCAGGGAATTATTATACTATTGATTACAGTTTCCGGATGGGTGATCTATCGCTTTCGATCCACCCGTTGTTTAACACTGCCGCAATTTTTTGAGATGCGTTATAGTCGAAAATTTCGAATTTTTACAGGGATCGTTGCATTCGTTGCCGGTATCATCAATTTCGGAATATTTCCGGCTGTTGGAGCCCGGTTCTTTATCCACTATTGTGGTCTTCCAGAATCATTTCTTGGAATCCCTATGTTTCCCCTGGTGATGATTCTGCTGCTAGCTGTATCTTTGTATTTTGTACAAACAGGGGGACAAATCGCGGTCATTATTGCTGACTTTTTCCAGGGTGTGTATGTAAATATTATTTTTATGGTGATGATATTCTTTCTTTTTTTTACTGTAGGCTGGGACCAGGTTACTGAAGCTCTAGAGCAAACCCCTCTTAAACTGGCACAGGAAGAGATCGCAGATGTTCAATCGGGAAAAGGGTTTTTTGCGTTAAGAGAATCTGAGCAAAAAACTAAAATTTTAGAAATTGAAGAGAAATATGAAAACTCATCCAGGATAAACCCATTCAAGACCAGCCATGTAGATGATTTTAATTTCTGGTATTTCCTGATCGGTATCATTGGAATTATGTATGGGACCATGAGCTGGCAGGGAAGCCAGGCCTATAATGCGTCGGCAAAGAGTGCTCACGAAGCAAAAATGGGCGCAGTGCTGGCTGGGTTTAGAGGATTCCCGCAAACGCTTTTTTTCTTATTTGCGCCAATTACAATTTATGTTTTTATGAATCATATTGATTATCAATCAATATCGGTTTCGGTAAATACATCTTTGGAACAATTTAGTACAGATGCCTTAAAAACTCAAATGCGGGCACCACTCGTTTTGTCGGAAATATTACCGGAGGGTTTATTGGGAGCCTTTGCAGCGCTAATGCTGGCTGCATTTATTAGTACACACGATACCTATCTCCATTCCTGGGGAAGCATTCTTGTACAGGATGTGATCATGCCGTTTAGAGCGAAACCTTTTGATAAGGATACCCACCTGAAGGTCTTGAGATATTCTATCTATGGTGTGGCGGTCTTCATATTCTTTTTCAGTCTGCTGTTCCAGCAAAATCAGAAAATTGCCCTTTTCTTTGCAATTACAGGGGCAATATTTGCCGGCGGATCAGGTGCGGTGATCATTGGTGGTTTATATTGGAAAAGTGGGACTACAGCTGCCGCGTGGGCTGCTATGATCACAGGAGCAGTTATTGCTGTAGGAGCTATCATCTTGAAACAGATATCAGCTGAATGGCTGGCTGATACGGATACAATGACTGCATTGAAGCAGGGTATAATATTTTTAAGGAATATTAATGGCCAGGTATACTGGGCAATAGGAATGGGTGCTTCCGCCTTAACTTATATTCTCGTGTCTTTCTTAGGTGGACGTACAATTTATAATATGGATAAA
>Ga0209228_1002038_pt1 | contig 9895 bp, 9 predicted proteins | sample METZYME_3_150m_FD_187547 | JGI IMG/M metagenome (GOLD analysis project Ga0209228, IMG submission 187547) | Marine microbial communities from oxygen minimum zone in mesopelagic equatorial Pacific - METZYME_3_150m (SPAdes) (version 2) | ecosystem: Environmental > Aquatic > Marine > Oceanic | place...
ATCGTCAGGGGCTACATCACCGGATCGGCCTGGAAGGAATACCAAGACTCGGGCACGATCCACGGCGAGCTGGCACCCCGCGGTCTGCGAGAGGCCGATCAGTTGCCTCGGCCGTTGTTCACCCCGTCCACGAAGGCTGAGAGCGGCCACGACGTGAACATCTCCTTCGGAGCAGCAGTCGACTTGATTGGGGTGAACCTGGCTGGACGGGTTCGTGATGCGTCGTTGGACTGCTACCGCAGGGGTGCCGAGTGGGCATTAGAGCGGGGAATAATCATCGCCGACACCAAGTTCGAGTTCGGCCTAGCCGGTGGTGAACTGGTCCTGGCCGACGAGGTGCTGACCCCCGACTCCTCACGATTCTGGTCCGCTGATCGATGGGCACCCGGGTCCACCCCACCGTCATTTGACAAGCAACCGGTCCGCGACTTCCTCGATGGTCTTGACTGGCACAAGCAGCCACCACCCCCACAGTTACCTGCCGAAGTGGTGGCAGCCACCTCGCGCCGCTATGTCGAGGCTTACGAGCGGATCACCGGTCGATCCTTCGCCGACTGGCCCGGGGCCGGGGGCTGAGCAGTGGAGTACGAGGTGCTGGTGGACGTGCAGCTGCGGGACGGCATCGCCGACCCGGCCGGCGCGACCGTCGAACGATCGCTTCCTGCTCTCGGCTATCAGGGGATCAGCGGGGTCACGGTGGGTAAGACGGTCCGGTTCCGGATCGAGGCGGCCGACGAGAACGAGGCCCGGGCGGTGGCCGAGGATCTCTGCGCGACGTTCCTGGCGAATCCAGTTATTGAGGACGCTGTTGTTACTGTAGGTACCCCCGGGGAGGCTTGATGGGTGCCACGGTGGGAGTAGTCGTCTTCCCGGGAACCAACTGTGAGATGGACACCGTGGACGCACTCGAGGCCCTCGGTGGGGTAGCGCGAACCCTCTGGCATGCCGACGACGACCTAACCGGGGTTGATGCCGTGGTGGTGCCCGGCGGGTTCGCGCACGGCGACTACCTCAGGCCGGGTGCCATCGCCCGGTTCTCGCCGATCATGGTAGCCATCGCTCGCTTCGCGGCGGGCGGCGGACCAGTGGTTGGGATATGCAACGGCTTCCAGGTGCTGACCGAGGCCGGCCTCCTGCCCGGAGCGTTGCAGAAGAACCAGGGACTCAAGTTCCTCTGCCAACCGGCGCGGTTGCGGGTCGAGACCACCGATTCCGTACTGACTCGACGAGCCGAAAGGGGAATGGAACTGGCAGTTCCGATCAACCATTTCGAGGGGAACTTCACCTGCGACGACGAAACACTGGCCCGGCTGGTCGGCGAGGACCAGGTAGTGCTGCGCTACGCGGAGAATCCCAACGGATCGGTAGACGACATTGCGGCGATCTGTAACGAGGGTCGCAACATCGTCGGGCTCATGCCCCACCCGGAACGAGCCTGCAACCCCCTCCTGGGGAGCGACGACGGGCGAGTTCTGATCAGCTCCTTACTTGCCGCCGCGGTCTGATCTGATCCAGAGGACTCAACCGCTCTAAGACCGCCTGGTACGGCGAATGCCTGCTGACTTGAGGGTGGTGGCGGATACTCCCATCTCGCGCCAGGCCGCGTACGAGATTCCCCGCCCGCTTCCATATGAGGCAGCCGCTTTGATGAAGCCTGCTTCCAACCCACCCATGTCAACGCTGCCCGCTCGGGCCATAGCGTCCAACTCGGCCTCTAAGTCAAGGCGTTCTTGGACCAGGCCCAGGCGCTTGGTGGCAGAGGCGTCGCCCATTGCCTCGCCAATGGCTGAGATCCGAGCTTTTACGCTGTCAGCAGTACGCTTCCTCCCCCGTTTGGGGGCATCAGCCACTAACGCATCTAGGTAATCTCGGACCGCTTTATTGTTGGCCTTTTCTTGAGCAGTCATTTTGCTACGAGGCATCTATATTTCCTTCGGTAGTCATCAGTATTTACATTAGAAAAAAGAGTATAGATGATGAGTATTTCTACGTAAATATCTTTCAGTTAATCAAGATATTTTGCCTATCACCTTACCTTCGGATGGGACGGCTACGGTGCCCGATCGTGAGTGAAGCCCTCCACCGGGCCTTGGGGTTGACCGACGACGAGAACGATCGCATCACCGGCATCCTCGGCCGGCCACCCAACTCCCTGGAGTTGGCCATGTACTCGGTGATGTGGTCAGAACACTGCTCCTACAAGAGCAGTCGCCTGCACCTAACTCGACTCCCCACCGAGGCGTCCTGGGTGCTGGTCGGCCCCGGAGAGAACGCCGGGGTCATCGACGTTGGTGAAGGAATCGCCGTGGCCATTCGCATCGAGTCCCACAACCATCCGTCGGCCATCGAGCCCTATCAGGGTGCGGCCACCGGGGTGGGCGGAATCCTCCGGGACATCTTCACCATGGGTGCCCGTCCGATCGCCCTCATGGATTCCCTCCGGTTCGGACCCCTTGACGACCCGCGTAGTCGATGGATTGCCGAGGGGGTGGTCTCGGGTGTTTCGGGGTACGGCAACGCAGTCGGCGTGCCTACGGTGGGCGGCGAGATTGAATTCGACTCCACCTACCGCGGGAATCCCTTGGTCAACGTGCTTTGCCTCGGGGTGCTGCCCACCGAACGCCTAGTGCTTGGCCGGGCCTCGGGGGTTGGCAATCTGGCCGTGCTCCTGGGGGCCACCACCGGACGGGATGGGATCGGCGGTGTGAGCGTGCTGGCCTCGGCCGGGTTCTCCGACGACGACTCTGAGAAGCGCCCCAGCGTGCAGGTCGGCGATCCGTTCGAGGAGAAACGGCTCATTGAAGCCTGTCTAAACCTCCTCGACGAGAGTTTGGTGGTCGGTATCCAGGACCTTGGGGGGGCCGGCCTGACCTGTGCCACCAGTGAGACCGCCTCCCGGGGCGGAACGGGTATGGACGTCAACGTGAGTGCTGTCCCCCGGCGGGAAACAGGGATGGAAGCACACGAGGTGATGACCAGCGAGTCCCAGGAGCGGATGCTGGCCATCGTCGATCCCGACAACCTCGAGCGAATGTTCGAGATCTGTGGGCGGTGGGAAGTCCAGGCCACCGTGGTGGGCCGGGTCACCGATGGTGGCACTCTGCGCATCCTTGACGGATTCGAGGGGGAAGTTCTGGCCGAGGTCCCGGCGTCATCCCTCCACGACGAGGCACCCTGCTATGACCGTGCCCGTTCCGCGCCGAGAAGCCCGCCCGGGCCCTCGGCCGAGGATCTCGAGGCCCCACCCGACCCAGGAGGTGACCTGCTCGGATTGCTCACCGACCCGGCGTGGGTCTACCGCCAGTATGACCACCAACTGTTTCTCAATACCGTGGTTGGCCCAGGGGGCGACGCCGCCGTGCTACGCCTCCGCCACCCTGCCACTGGTGTGGACACTGGCCGGGGCCTTGCCCTGACCACCGACGGCAACCACCGCTGGTGTGCCGTCGACCCCCGAAGGGGCACTGCCCTGGTCGTCGCCGAAGCGGTCCTCAACCTGGCGTGTGTGGGTGCCCGCCCCGTTGCTCTCGTGAATTGCCTTAACTTCGGTAACCCGGAACATCCCGAGGTGATGTGGCAACTCTCCGAGGCGATCGACGGGATGGCCGAGATATGTCGGGCGTTCGAGATTCCCGTGGTGGGTGGCAACGTGAGTCTCTACAACGAGTCCTCGGGGTTTGACATCGCCCCGACGCCGGTCGTCGGTCTTGTCGGGGTGGTTGACCGGTTAGATGGGCCGCTCCCTGGGGCAACGCTCCTCGAGGGCCACCGACTGGTGCTCGTTGGATCCGACCGGGTGGGCCTCGGTGGCACACAGTGGGGCACAGCCCGGGGGGCGCCGGGCGGTGAACTAGTCGACCTGGACCCTGACCTCCACCTTCGGTTGGCCGGCCTGGTTCGTCATCTCGTGTTGGCGGGCCTGGTGGGTGGGGTCCATGACCTGGCGGCCGGCGGACTTGGCACGGCATTGGCCGAGATGGCCGTTCGATCAGGCGTCGGCCTTCACATTGCTCGGGTGTCCGACCACCGCGCCCTGTTCGGCGAAGGACCCAGTCGGGTTGTCCTTGCCGTCCACCCAGACCGCCTCGTCGAGGTCCTCTCTGCTGCCGAGGAGGCCGAAGTGCCGGCCGTTCGGCTCGGTTTGGCCACCAGCGACCGTTTTGTGGTCAAGGGCCTGGTCGACCTCCCTCTGGATGTCCTGGTGACGACGTATGGCGGACGGCTTCCCGAGGCGCTGGACGCCGGGACGTCGAGTCGTTGAACGGTTCGCCTCGACCCGACCCTGTAGGGGTCCGGAGCGGTCGGGGACACGCCACTAGGCTCGCCTTGGTGCCCCTTCCCGACGAGCCCTCGGCGAGCGTCCGGGATACCGGGGAGGTTGACGGGCTACGGGAGGCTTGTGGCATCTTCGGGGTGTTCGCCCCCGGACACCCCGTCGCCCACCTCACCTACCTCGGCCTCTACGCGCTTCAGCACCGCGGACAGGAGTCGGCGGGGATGGCGGTCAGCGACCGTGCTTCGATCACCGTGGTAAAGGACATGGGCCTGGTCTCCAATGTGTTCGACGAGAGAACACTCGCCGGCTTGCACGGCGACCTGGCAATCGGCCAGACCCGCTACTCAACGACCGGTTCGAGCACGTGGCGAAACGCGCAGCCGGTGTATCGAGGCGTGGATCATGGCGAGTTCGCCTTGGGCCACAACGGCAACCTGGTCAACACCAGGGACCTAGCCGCCTCGGCCGGGATGCTGCCCGGGACTGTGGCGTCCGATAGCGATCTAGTCGCCGAACTGTTGGCCACGGAACTCAGAAACCGGTCGGACCTAGGACCCGGGGAGGCCCTCGACATCGCTCTTGCCGAGGTCCTGCCCCGACTCTCCGGGGCGTTCTCCCTTGTGCTGGCCGACCGCGACCGGATTATTGGTGTGCGCGACCCAAATGGCTTCCGGCCACTCTGTCTGGGTCGCCTGGACGGAGGCTGGGTGCTGGCCTCGGAGACTCCGGCCCTAGACGTGGTCGGGGCCCACATGGTGCGGGAACTCGATCCCGGTGAGGTCCTGGTGGTCGACGACACAGGCTGTCGATCTTTCCATCCGTTTCGGGAAACCGCTGTCGACCCGCGTCTTTGCCTGTTCGAGTTCGTCTACTTTGCCCGGCCGGACAGCATGCTCTACGGCCAGAGCGTCCACCAGGCCCGGGTCCGTATGGGCGAGGCGTTGGCCTTCCAGGCCCCAGCGGAGGCCGACCTGGTGATGGGCGTTCCCGAGTCAGGCATACCAGCTGCTGAAGGGTTCGCCCGGGCGTCCGGTATCCCTTACGGCCAGGGGCTGGTCAAGAACCGCTACATCGGTCGGTCGTTTATCGCTCCCACCCAGAGCCTTCGGGCCTCCACCGTCAGGATGAAACTCAACCCGCTCCGCGAGAACCTCGTCGACCAACGACTGATCGTGGTCGACGATTCCATTGTTCGGGGGACAACCACTCGGTCGATGATCCGTATGCTGCGCGAGGCCGGAGCCGCCGAGGTGCACCTCCGGGTGTCGTCCCCTCCTTACCGCTGGCCGTGCTTCTACGGGATGGACACCGGTTCTCGGGCTGAGCTACTGGCCGCCAACTTGACCGTCGACGAGATTCAGCGATATCTCGAGGTCGACAGCCTTAGCTACCTGAGCATCGACCGGTTGCTGGAGGCCACAGGAGCCACCGGGGCAGGCTTCTGCAACGCTTGCTTGACCGGTGATTATCCGGTGGAGATCCCGGCCGACCTGGCCGAGGGGATGTTCGAGTCCATGGGCAGAGTTAAGGATCTGGAACGGCCTGGAACCCCAGTTTCTGTGGGCTACGGCGACGAACTTCCGACCGAGGACGCGTCCCGGCTGTTTCCCCGGGCCTGACCGGATCACCGATGTCCACCTGATGACTACCGACGGCTACCGGGAAGCCGGTGTCGACCTGGATGCGGCCGACGAGGCGCTGGCTCGGATTGCCCCGTTGGCCCGTGCAACACACCGTCGCGAGGTACTCGGTGACCTTGGCGGATTCGCCGGTCTTTTCGACCTAGCCAGTTCCGGCTACCACGACCCCCTTCTGGTGGCTACCACCGATGGTGTAGGTACCAAAGCCGAGCTGGCTCGCCTGACCGATCGGCTGGACACCATCGGAGTGGACCTGGTCGCCATGTGCGTCGACGACCTGGTCTGTGTCGGTGCCGAACCACTGGTGTTCCTCGACTATCTGGCTGTTGGCCAACTTGATCCTGACCGGGTGGAGAGGCTGGTAGCCGGGATTGCTGACGGCTGCAAGGAGGCGGGTTGCGCTCTGATTGGCGGGGAGACGGCCGAGCACCCGGGGACCCTGGACGACGATGCCTTCGATCCGGTGGGCTTCGCCGTTGGGGCCGTCGAACGTGATCGGGTTCTAGATGGTTCCACAATTAGGAGGGGTGACGCCTTGGTCGGGTTGGCCTCCCCGAATCTCCGGTCTAACGGGTTCTCTCTAGTTCGCCGAGTGGTGTTCGATGTGGCCGCCAGGTCGTTAGACGAGCCAGCCTGGTCGGGCTCGTCAGCCACCCTTGGGGAGGAACTCCTCTCACCCAGCGTCATCTACACACCGGCGGTCCTCGCCACCCTCGCCGAACATGAGGTCCACGGGGTGGTCCACATCACCGGGGGTGGGCTTCCGGGGAATCTGACTCGCGTGCTGGGCGGCGATCTCGATGCTGTGGTGGAAGCTTCGGCCTGGGAGGTCCCGAGGGTATTCGAGGAGATCCAGGCCATGGGCGGGATCGAACCCTCCGAGATGGAACGCGTGTTCAACATGGGGATCGGCATGGTGCTCGTCACCCCACCGGCCGACGTCGACGTGGTTACCGCCACACTGGCCGACCAAGACTGTCCGGCCACGACCATTGGAGAGGTGGTCGACGGCACGGGACGAGTTGAGATACGCCGGTAGCGTCGGACCATGTCTCGGGACGCTCTGATCGCCCACCTGCGTGAGCACGCCATCCAGGAGGGCGACTTTGTCCTCAAGTCGGGTCGGCGCAGCACCTGGTTCTGCGATGCCAAGCAGACGGCCTGTCGCCCGGAGGGAATCCTGCTTATTGCTGAGGCGGCGCTGGAGGCCATTCCAGCTGATGTCACAGCAATCGGAGGCCTGACCGCCGGAGCCGACCCGGTGGCCTTCGGCATTGCCGCCTTGGCGGCTACCCGCGGCCGGGCTCTCCGCTCGTTCAGCATCCGCAAGGAAACGAAGGACCACGGCATCGGGGGGCGCTTAGCTGGCGCCCTGGAGCCCGGTGACCGGGTGGTGGTGTGCGAGGACACCGTCACCCGGGGCACGTCGCCTCTGGATGCGGCGCAGGTGGTTCGCGAGTTGGGCGCCGAACCGGTCATGATCCTGGCCGTTGTCGATCGGGGGGGGACTTGCGGGGCGGCTGCTGAAGCTCAGGGTATGGCCTTCGTCCCGCTGGTGACCGCGTCCGATCTGGGGTTCGACTACGAGGGCCCGTAGGTCCCCCAACCCGCACGCCCCTAGGCTTTTCGATATGCCGTACCTCCCGACAGCCGCCTACTCGGTGAACCTCCAGGTGGAGTTGTTAAACGTCCCCAACACGCTTGGCCGTTTGGCTACCGCTATCGGGGAGGCCGGAGCCAACATCGTCTCCATGGGTGGCTTCGACGTACGCGGTGAGGTATTGACCAACGAGATCGTCGTGAACTGCCGTGACGAGGAGCACGCCACGGCGGTACTGGACCGAGTGGAGGCACTCGAAGGGGTCATGCTCCGAGGCTGGTTCGACCGCACTTTTGATCTGCACCGGGGAGGAAAGATTGAAGTGCTTCCCTTGGCCCCGGTGACCGACAACCACGATCTCTCGATGGCCTATACACCGGGCGTGGCCAGGATCTGCATGGCTATACACGCAGACCCGTCCCGGGCCCACGAACTCACAATCAAGAAGAACACGGTGGCTATCGTCACTGATGGGACCGCCGTGTTGGGCTTGGGCGATATAGGCCCGATTGCTGCCCTCCCTGTGATGGAGGGCAAGGCGTTGTTGTTCAAGGAGTTTGCCGGGGTTGACGCCTTTCCCGTGTGCCTCGATGTCGATGACCCGTCGGAGATTGTTGAGACGGTGGTTCGCCTAGCTCCCGCTTTCGGGGGGATCAACCTGGAAGACATTGCTGCTCCGGCGGCCTTTGAGGTTGAGTCGGCACTACAGGAGGCTCTTGACATCCCGGTGTTCCACGACGACCAGCACGGCACGGCCGTAGTCACCCTGGCTGCCCTCTGGAACTCACTCCGGTTGACCGGCCGGGAGATCGGTGATCAGTCGGTGGTGATCTCTGGCGTGGGCGCGGCTGGTGTGGCAGTGGGGAAGATCCTTATCGGTGCCGGGGTGGGGGAGATCGTCGGCGTTGACCGTACGGGCGCCCTCTACGAGGGGCGGGACAACCTGAACTCGGCTAAAGAGTGGTTTGCCAGCAACACCAACTCGGATCGCAAGATGGGTTCCCTCTCGGACGTGCTGGCCGGGGCAGATGTTTTCATCGGATTGAGCGGTCCAGGGCTTCTTGACGCGGCTGACCTCCGGAACATGGCCCCGGAGCCGATCGTGTTCGCCATGGCTAACCCGGACCCGGAGATCCGTCCCGAGGAGGCCGACGGCCTGGCCGCGGTCATGGCCACCGGTCGCAGTGACTATCCGAACCAGATCAACAACGTGTTGGCCTTCCCGGGCATTTTCCGAGGCGCCCTGGACGCCGGAGCCACCCGGGTCACTGAGAACATGAAGTTGGCCGCGGCACGGGCAATCGCCGATTCGGTGGGCGACGAGGACCTGAAGCCGGACTTCGTTGTGCCCTCGGTGTTTGATAAGGCGGTTCCGTTCCAGGTCGCTGAGGCCGTCGCCGCGGCGGCTGTCGCCGACGGCGTCTGCCGCTCCTAAGCGGCCGAGCCCACGGTTTGGACTGATGTCGATGACCCCTCCGGCGGTTACCTTCGATCTTTGGAACACCCTGCTGGTCAGTGCACTTGGAGGAATCGAAGTTCGGCGGGTCTTCTGGGAGTCGGTCATCGATGATCGGGGTCTGGACATCCCGCCCGACCTACTCCAGTCGGTACTCGAAATGCTCCCAGCTCGCTTCGACGCGGAGTGGAAGGCCGGGCGCCAGTACCAGGCGGCCGAGGCGATGGACGACGCCTTTGCCGCCTTTGGCGACCGGGTGGGGTCGGCTGACCGGTCGGCCTTGGCCGAGGCTTTTGACCAGGCATCATCGGAACTGGTCGTGGACGTGGTTGACGGAGCGGCCAAGGTTCTGGCCCGGTTGGCCGGTCAGGGCGTGGCCCTGGGCCTGGTCAGCGATACCGGACTATCCGCCGGACGCCACCTCCGCGGGTATCTGAAGGCCTTTGGCCTTTATGACCACCTGGGGTCCTTGGCTTTCTCGGATGAGGTTGGGGTCTACAAACCCGAACCGGAAATCTTTTTCGCCGCCCTAACTGGGCTCGGTGTTGACGATCCAGTGGGTGCGATCCACGTAGGTGACCTGAGGCGCACCGACGTGGCGGGTGCCCGGGCGCTAGGGATGACCACGGTCCGTTTCCGGGGCGTGGTCGACGACGAGGGTGGTCCCGAAGCTGATCACGTGATCGACCGGCTCGACGCGCTCCCTGGCTTATTGGGCCTGGCCTGAGGATCGGTCAGCCGAATATGACGGGCAACTTTCGGGGTCCGCGTATCTGGCCGCCGCACCACGTCACGGCGTCGGGGTCGGACAGGGTGAACTCAGGGATCCGCTCGAACCATGCCTTGAGGGCCACTTCCATCTCCATGCGGGCCAGGTTGGATCCTGCACAGCGGTGGATGCCCACCCCGAAGGCGATGTGTCG
>Ga0209228_1002040_pt1 | contig 9892 bp, 6 predicted proteins | sample METZYME_3_150m_FD_187547 | JGI IMG/M metagenome (GOLD analysis project Ga0209228, IMG submission 187547) | Marine microbial communities from oxygen minimum zone in mesopelagic equatorial Pacific - METZYME_3_150m (SPAdes) (version 2) | ecosystem: Environmental > Aquatic > Marine > Oceanic | place...
GAACAACAACGAGCTCGAGGGCGTGCCCCTTCGTGGACTGGTCAGAGTAGTTTCAGTCTGAGGGAGTCGAATGCACTGGGCGGACCACACCGCGCAGACTCTGCAGAAACGCGGTGATTCGCAGGTCATCGCCTCGGGAATCACACCATCGGGCGAGTTCCACGTTGGCCATCTGCGCGAAATCCTCACCGCGGAGATGATTCACAGGGCCTGCCTCGACGCGGGGATGGACTCGCGCTACATCTTCATCGTCGACTCGATGGATCCGTTGCGCAGGGTCTACGACTTCCTCTCACCCGCTTATGAGCAGTATATCGGCCACCCTCTCGCCTACATTCCAGCACCGGGCGCAGACGGGGAGCCGGATCCGGATGGCGGCTATTACGCTGACCACTTCCTCGCGCCATTCCTCGCCGCACTGAGGGAGATAGGTGTCGAGCCAGAGGTAGTGATGAATCACCAGACCTACGAGAGCGGTGCCTTTGCGGACAAGATTCACTCAGCCATAGAGAAGAAGGACGAGATTCGCCGGGTCATAGAGGCGGTCTCTGGCAGGGAGGTTCCGGAAGGCTGGTTCCCTTACAACCCGCTAGACTCCAAAGGCAGCATTGACGGGGTCAGCGTCACCGGATACGAGTACCCTCACGTTCACTGGGTCGACAGCCACGGTGTCGAAGGTTCTGCGGACATCAGGATTGCGCAGGGCAAGCTGCCCTGGAGAGTCGACTGGGCCGCCAAATGGGGAATTCATGGCATCACCTGCGAGCCTGCCGGCAAGGACCATGGTGCGGCCGGAGGTAGCTACGACACCGGGATACCGATCTGCGAGATGCTGGGCAGCCCTCCACCCCACAAGTTGGTTTACGAGTGGATTCAACTCAAGGGTATGGGGCCCATGTCCAGCTCTACTGGAGTCACAGTCGGCCCGATGGACGCCCTCGGGCTGGTTCCTCCCGAGATAATGCGCTATGTCATCGCGCGCAGCAAGGTTGGTCGCCACATCGACTTCGACACCGGGCCTGCGTTGTTTCAGACCGCTGACGAGTACGAGCGCCTGGTCGCAGAGCCTCCAGAAGGGCCGAACGAGGAGTTGTCGCGTCGCCAGCAGATCGCTCGTGACACTCAATTGGGTGCACTCAGACTCAGTCAGGTCAAGAAGGGTGCGGACCCATCTGATTCTATTGCAGGAGTTTCCTTCCGTCATCTCGCAATGCTCGCTCAGATTAAATCAAGCGATGACGACGTCTGGTCTTCGCTCCGCAAGTCAGGACATCTGGATGGAGAAGCGGGAGACGCCCTGACTGGTAGGTTGCGCAGGATGCGAAACTGGGTCGACGGTCCGCACTTCCCCGATGCAGCGAAAGTCGAGATGCAGTCCAGCATCAATGACGAAGTGCGAGCCAACCTGAATGATGGGCACAGAGAGTTCTTGTCTGCATTAGGAGATTCGCTTGGAGATTGTGAGTGGACTGACAAGGCAATAGGAAATTGCATCAGGTCGGTGGCAGCCGAGGTCGGAATCGGCGGCAGGGAGGCTTACGTAGCTCTGTATTGGATTATCCTCGGCAAGAATCACGGCCCCAAGGCGTCCTCACTGATAGCTGAGATGGGAAGTGAACATCTCCTGTCCTTAATCAGTGGAGCATAGGGTAGTGTCTGTTTCTTCTTCCTGATAAGAAGCGAGGGGGTCACTCCCCAATTTCTGGATACTCATTGGTCAGGCCCATTATCCAACCAACACTTCTCCCGAGAGGAGTAATCCGAAATTCCCTGCTGTTTTCTTTATTTTGTTCAATGAGATGTATTCCTTCTGGCATTTCCAGCATATTGGTAATTTGAGATCTCATTGTGGTCGGTAAAATCTCTATATTCTTCTCGCTCAATACGAAATCAACAAGTGTTGAAGTTTTGAAAAAACTCTGTTCTTTATATCTCATTCTGTCCTCGTTGTACCACCCAATCAAGTATCCAAAAACTTTGGTAGTTCCTTGCTTTGTTCTTAGCCATTCTCTAGCTTCATCGAACTGATCAAAAAGAGGGATTCGTCGGATTGATTGACCCTCCTCTATGTTCCCAGAAAAGTCGATTGGATGCGTGCGGGAAATGTCGAGGCTTGTGTAGCTCATGTAGCAGTATACGCGTACTGGGTTTAGGATGGATAGCATCGTTAGGCCAAAGAAGTAGCCCACAGGCCCTTCCTGAGTAATCAAAGTATGATATTCGGATTTTTCTTCATCTGGGAGCCCCTCGTAATGATTCACAATCATCCGTGAGAATGCCTCGCCCAATGATAATGGGTGTTCTGAGCATCCTAGTGGAATTACTAAAATCTCATCCAATGTTTGGTATCTATTCTCAAGGTGAAATTTCAGTTGTTGCGCATTATGGTGCGCCGAATCAGACTCTGACGAAGTGTGACATAGGATAATTCTGTTAGGACTGATTTGAGAGGTTAACTCAGAAATCATTGCAGGGCTGTCACCAAATAACGGAACCACTAGGGTCGACATGCCAGAAACGTTAGTTTCATGATATTTGACATATTTCATGAAATAACCAGTATTTTCACCATTGGAGCCACAATCTCCGTGAAAAATAAGAGTATTTCATTGGAGGGGTTTACTTCCAAACGCCCATTTGGAGTGCCATGACAACTGTTACCAAGCCATCAAAAGTGGCAGAGTTGTCTAAGAAATCGCTCGAATTGGCGAGGATGTATCAGAAGACGGACCCCTGTTCATCCATGCTGCACTGTAGGAGGTCCCTTGAGGTTGTAATTTTCCACCTTCTCGATGAGAAGCAACTTGTGAATGATTCTTATCCGCAACACTTGGCTCAGAAAATCAAATCCCTAAAACTGGAAAGGCCGGGAAAATATTTCGCGGTTAATCGGCTTACTTCTTCGTGGATTCACTGGACTCCGAAAGGAACACAAGAAAAATCCGAAATAGGGACATGCATTTACTTGATGGGAAAGATCCTTGAGGAGATATTCGGAATTACCCCGGAAGAAAGTTCCAAGGAATATACCATGTTCGATGCTCTGACAAGGAACCTTTCAGAAGCGAGTGGGCCAATATACCTGCTAGGAGGTGTGTGAATTGGACATAGGAATAGTTGGACTCGGCGCAGTTGGAACAGCTGTTTTTGAGGGGATGCAAATGCATCACGAGGTGCATGGTTATGACATCGATGGCCGCGGCGTTTGGGAACAAATCCTTGAGTCCGATGCCGTATTTATCTGCGTCCCGACCGACGGTCTGAGGGACGGAAAACTTGGGTCTGAAATCGTTGAGAAAGTAGTTTCGCGTCTTTTCGAAAGTGAATTTGGAGGGCTCGCGATTGTCAAAAGCACACTCCAACCAGGAACCATGGCTCGCCTTCATTCACTTTACCCAACTATTCGTATTGTGTATATGCCAGAGTTCCTGAGGGAAAAGGATGCAGTGGAATGGTTCCAAAATCCAGACAGGCTCGTGGCGGCTGGAAGGCCTGAAGATGTCGATGAAGCATGGTCGTGCTTCGAATGGGTCCCCAAATCTATCCCCAGATTGGCGATGACGTGTCTCGAAGCAGAAATAGGAAAACTCGCCCATAATTCCTACATAGCCACAAAGGTCACCTTCACATGCGAGGTTGAGCGCCTCTGTAGGACCTTCGATGCTGACCCACGACCAGTTATGGAGGTCGTATGGAGGGATCGGAGGGTGCTGAACCCCGCACATCTTACACCGGGCCTTGGAGGTTTTGATGGCAAATGTATTCCTAAAGACACGCGGGCCCTAAGATCACTGGATGTTGATACTCCATTACTGGACACCGTTTGTGAAACAGGGAGCAATGATGCTGTAAGAACAAAAATGGCTAGAATATCATCGAAATCAATTAATCCGGTCAATGCAGATGGGATGAGAAACAAGATTGAGAGTTTATTGTCTACACTGTTCAAGGGCATCTGCTGTTTCATCATAGGAATCGGGCTGATGATTTGCATTCATGATGTTGTCGAATTCATAGTTTGGTCCGAGGAAATTGATGATCCTGCTATCCGCATCATAAGCACAGAGAGCGATTGGGTCGACATGGAGGTGGGTGATTATATCACAATCTTGAACATCAATTCTACCGTGCTTGACTCTGAGTCTTCGTCATACACTACTTGCTATGGGAGTGAGGGTGACTGCCATACGGCTGTAACTCACCACTTGACTATGGTTGTCAATTCAGCAAACATCTCCTATGAGCTCAGTTCCACAGATTTTCTTGAGGAGTGTTTCGGGAGGGAATGTGCAGCGACTGGTATGGTGCACGAAATAAGAGGAGATGTACGGTGGTTGATAGTGGAGGAGTACTATGTCATTTGATAATGGCCCCCCTCCAATCTTCGTTCTCGTGACGACGTTCAATCGAAATGAACTATTGGAGTCAAGAGCTTTGGAATCGATTTCGAATCAAAGTATTGGATTCGAGGGAATCCTCCTAGTTGACAACTCGGACTCCGAAAAGACAAGGAAAATGAATCGTGAGATTTTCCTAGAAAGATTTCCCGAAGGAAACTACCAGATTAACGAGGGGCATCCCGGTGCTGCTGGTACATGGAATCAAGGACTTCGATGGATTGAGGAGCAACACCCAGAAGCATGGGTGGCAATACTTGATGATGATGACGAATGGATGCCTAACCACATTGAGTTGTGCAAGTCTCATTCCACCGGGAATGACGCGGTCATCAGCGGAATTCGAACCCTATTGGATGGCGAATTCATAGAGGATCGTATCCCAAGTGAGATTGTACAGAGTGACTTCTTCGCCAATAATCCTGGTTGGCAGGGCTCGAATACATTTGCACGGGTTTCAACATTGATGGAAGCGGGGGGTTTCGATGAAGGCCTGCTATGCACACATGACAGGGATCTAGCAATACGATGTTTCGAACTCCCTGAGTTCAAAATTGTGTTGACTAGGGGGGTGACGGTGATATACCACCTTGAGAAATCCAGAGAGTCACTTACCATGACCGGGGGGCGTGGGAAACACACTGGATTATTGCAATTCCACAGGAAGCACTTCGAACGAATGTCGAAAGAAGATGAGAGGAGATACATTCAGAGATCGGTCGATCTATTCGGAATCGACGCTGCATTGTTTGAGATCACTGAAACAGGAGGGGATTATCCGGGATTCCCTAGAATTCCTGAAGTCAGGAGATCGAGGATGGGGAAGGTCGCTATTAGCTTCCTTCACCTGATGAAAATGAAATGGTGGGGGTTGAGGACAAAACGTACAATGACTAGGCTATTGGGCCCGCAATTTGTCAGAACCCGTGAGAAGATTGAGGTCGACATCACTTATGCATGTAACCTAAGATGTCACGATTGCAATCGCTCATGTAGGCAGGCTCCTGAGAATTCTGAACTTTCTCTGGATAGGATTGTCGATTTCATCGACGAGTCCCTTGAGAGGGAAATAGAATGGAAGAGAATAAGAATTCTAGGAGGAGAACCCACGCTTCATTCTCAGTTTGAAGAAATACTCTACCAGTTTTCGAGATACAAATCTGCATTTCCTAGATGTCGAATGGAAGTAGTCACCAATGGCCACGGTAGGCATGTAAAGAGGAAGTTGCTACGAGTCCCTCCATTTTTTCACATTGAGAACACAATGAAGGAAAGCGACATTCAACCATTCTTTTACTCATTCAACTTGGCCCCCAAGGACAATCCGAATCACCGGAATACAGATTTCACTAATGGCTGTTCAAATATTGTCGATTGTGGAATTGGGCTCACGCCAACTGGGTACTATCCATGTGCTATAGCAGGTGGAATCGACCGAGTAGCGGGATGGAATTTAGGCAGAGGAAGTATTCCAGAAGAAGATGATAATATGCATGACTTGTTGGAGAAATTCTGCAGTCAATGTGGTCGTTTCGAATCTCGGAAATTCACTCCTCCGGAATTTATTCCACCATATAACCCCGGACAAATTTCTCAGAGTTGGGAGTCACTTTACGAAACATGGAGGTTGGACAATAGATGAATGAGCAAAGATTGAGCTATGATATTCTGGAACTGAATGAGATAGATCGGTTCCAGATTTTCTTCGAAGAAAGGGGAGTTTTCGATTCAGAGATTGTTGTCTGCATGTTGGTTTACAACAGTGGTTCAGAGGTATCAGATGCAATAAACTCGGTTCGGGAACAGGAAACATCTCGTTCAATCGGGATTCTGATTATCGACGGAGGAAAGTGTGAAGATTGGAAAACCCATGTAGATTCATTCGAAGACATTGCAATGGTAAAGGTAAATGATTTCACCGTCTCACAATCCAGAAACATCTCTCACCAGATTTCTAACGAGGTATTTCCCAATGCTAAATGGATTTGTCGATTAGACTCCGATGATGTTCTAGATTCTCGTTTTTCTATTGAAGAAATTGCTGAGAGGCTTAAGTCAGAGGGAAGTGAAAAAAGATGGGCTATTGCAGGGAATTCCCTTTCAGAGAATGGAGCTAGGATTGGTAGAACAAACATGCCAGAAGAAGATCTCTGCAATCCAGAGGTAATCCTTTCCAGAATAAGGCGGATGACTGAGGGGAAGGTGGATGCCGAACTGCCATCTTGCAATCTGTGGATTAGGCCCGGCTTTCGAGCGATTTACCCGGACATTGAAAGTGCTGAAGACCATTGGTTGGTTTCCCACCTACTGGTCAATCAACCCGAAGAAGGATTGATTCTTCATGAAAATTTGTTTGCAACCTACTCCCTTACGGGACAGAACACTGAGAAAAATCGTTCCAATGGATCCTTTGAAGAGTCGAGAGAGAGGCTCTTTTCGAGTGTAAAATATTGGATTAGCGGAGTACATGAGGTGGATGAGGAAATATGCATTGGATGGGGTTGCGAGGGAGTTGTATGGTTGAGGGATGGTACGTTAAGAAAGCGGTTCCATAGCAGATTACTGAATCAAAGAGACGTTGATTGGCTTTCAAAACTAGAGAGCACCGCTTTCCCAATAACAGAATGGAGCAAAGTGGACGGGACTTTCATTGCAAAGTATGACTATGAAGAAACAAAAGAGGCAGGAACCGCTAGCCTTGCTCAGTTGAGTAGGTTTATTCAGTCATCCATTGAAGATGGGGTAGTTTCTTTGAATATAAAACGTTCAAACTTTAGAATAAATAATGGAGAGTTGCTTCATATCGACATAGGACATTGGGTTAGGCCATACAATGCTCGATTCTTGAGGGATATGTGCCTACAGTTGTACCTCACCTACATAGTTGGAAAGTCTGATGATGAAGTCAGAGAAATCTCCAAAGGAATGAGGAACAATCCTCAACGTATGTCTCAAATTAGTGGATTCGAGAGTTTCTACCATAGGGAAATATTGCTACATTCATACCATAGGGGTGCATTCGTTAAACCGAAAAGAGATGTGCTACCAAACAAGCGGCATCACGAGGATGTTACTTTGGTTGTAAGATCCTGTACCATGGATGCCCATCTAATCGAAAGACAGAGCTACCATATTCTGCAGCAACTCTGCACTTACGATTCATTCAAGGAGAGAATACTACTCATTGACTACCATCCAGGACCGTTTCTCAGGCAGTACGCTAACGCTGATCCAGAAAAGCTTAGTTCAGTAGCAGATAAATTAGTAGGAAATGGTATCTTTGACAGGGTTCTCGTTGCTCCAATAAATCAGGAAGAGCAGATTCTTGATTGCTATCAGAGATGGTTCGATCTTGATTCTGCAATCCCTCACAACCAAGAAGGAGCGCCTCTATTTCAACAACTTTGGGCGTTCGAACAGGTAAAGACGCGATATGTCCTTCAGATGGATAGTGATGTAATAATTGGTCGTACTAATGGGGACGACGAAGTCCTTTCGGGGATGCTTAAATCACTGAGGAAACCAAGGGTCTTTGGAATCGGATTCAACATTCCACAGAAACCAAATTCAGGGTTCAGAGAGTATGCAGGGAAGTTTGTCCCGGAAATCAGACTCGGTCTATTTGACTTGCAACGAGTTTTCTCTCAAGCCCCATTTCCAAATTCAATACAAGAGAAGCGCCTACAGAAAAATTGGCATCGCTCTGTCGAAGAGTTTCAGGATCATAACAACTGGCGCTGCCTCCGTGGGGGCGAAGAGAGCTCGTGGTACCTCCATCCTATGAATTCCATGAAGGGGGATTTGCTCTTCTATGACAGGGTTATCGACTTATGTGAACAGGGAGTTGTTCCCTCGGAACAGGCAGAAAAATGGGATGTGATCGAAGACAAGGCTCTCTGGAGATACCCCCCTAGATCGGAAGACCTAATTTTCACACTGCTCCTGAGAAACTCCGAAAAGCATTGGATGAGAGCGGCCATCAAAAGTCTTGTCAACCAAAAAGACCCAAGGTTCGGAGTAGTAATTTTTGATGACTGCTCCAAGCAGTCCAAACAGACTTGGATTCTAGAGGAACTTAAGGAAATAGGAATCCCAATTACTCTAGTAAGGCGAAGGTTTGGTAGGATTGATGGTGACTTCTGCAAGAGATTACTCACGGAGATTTGCACTGCACCAGACCCATTGATTTTCTCGATAGGAGAAAAAGAGATATTGTTCAATGAGGGTGTTTCATCAGCCATCTTGGAAGGACTTGCCGAGCGTCACGATGGAGTATTCGCCTCATGCTATTGCTCGAAATTCCCGCTCGGTCTTTCGCAAGAAGAATCCGAACTTGGGACAAGTAATTTCAACATCATATCATCCCTAAGAGGGTTAAGGCTGTCCTGTATCGAGGATATTACTTCGCCACCTCTATTGCAAGGGAAGAGGTCCCCTCACTTTCTTGAAATTGAGGAATACCTAGTCTTTAACGGAGATTTCCAGATTGGCCCGGTTGAGGAAGGAAATCTGAGACCAACGACATACATCCCCAATCTTAAGAAGATTGAGTTGGATATTACTTACATCTGCAATCTAACTTGTTCCGGATGTAGCAGATCTAGCGCCCAGGCACCTTCCAGTATGCATATGCCGATTGAAGTCATCCAGAACTTCCTGAAAGAAACAGAAACAAAGGGGATCCGGTGGGAAAGTCTGCACATCCTTGGGGGGGAACCCACATTACATCCAGACTTCGTTGAAATAGTACTAACATTGGATGAGTGGTTCCAAATGCACTCTCCTGAAACTGACCTAAAAGTCATCACAAACGGCGTAAGTAAGCTGACCCAATCAAATTTAGAAAAGATTCCAGAGCGTTGGCATTATGACAATTCATTCAAGATTGACTTCCAGAAGGCAACTAGTCACTTCGAACCATTCAATCTTGCTCCAATTGACCTAGAGAAATGGAAAGAACAAGATTTCAAAAAGGGATGTTACATTACTCAGGATTCAGGTATTGGCCTCACACCCTATGGTTACTTTCATTGTGCTATAGCAGGGGGTATGGAGCGAATAATGAGTCTTGGTCACGGCCTCGAGTCGATGCCTGAACATCCTTGGGAGATGCTTGAAATGATGGAAGACTATTGCAAAAACTGTGGGCACTTTCTCAGTGATACATTCGTAGAGCGCGTTGATCGCGACGGGAGTTTGCCCCCTCCTGACACAGTCAGCTTATCTTGGGAAATGGCATATAACCAATGGAAACGAGATGGAGATGCGGGGTCAAAGTTGAGAGTAATATGACATCTTGCAATGGATAGCAACAGTCACTAGGGAATGATTCACTAAAGTGAGCCTATCTCCAAGAGTCTCGGCTCCGGCATTCCCTTCATGGCCTCCTCAATCGCCTCGACCTCCATGTGAGCACCTGCCATTGTCGTCACGAATGGGATGTTGAGTTCAACTGCCAGCCTGCGCATCATGTTTCCATCGAGCACCGCTCCCCC
>Ga0209228_1002044_pt1 | contig 9887 bp, 9 predicted proteins | sample METZYME_3_150m_FD_187547 | JGI IMG/M metagenome (GOLD analysis project Ga0209228, IMG submission 187547) | Marine microbial communities from oxygen minimum zone in mesopelagic equatorial Pacific - METZYME_3_150m (SPAdes) (version 2) | ecosystem: Environmental > Aquatic > Marine > Oceanic | place...
CCGGATTTCACCTGGTAGCTCTCGATCCGACGAGCGGCCGCCAGTTGCCCTGGTTTGGCGAGAACGGTGTTGTGGATCTGATGCAGGGCGTGCGAGGGACCGTCAATGAAGATTCCAGCGTTGGCTCAAGCTCGCCTGCTATGGTAATCGGAGATGTAATAGTTGTGGGGCCCGCTCATGCTGTAGCCATGCGTCCCCCTTCCAAGGAGAACATAAAGGGTGATGTTCGTGGGTATGATGTTCGTACCGGTGAGCTGTTGTGGACCTTTCATACCATTCCTGAGCCAGGTGAGCCGGGCTACGAGACGTGGTTGGAGGGGTCTGCGGAGTACACTGGAAACGCAGGTGTATGGGCGCCGATGTCTGCAGATCCGGAGCTCGGTACTGTATATCTGCCTGTAGAGGCCCCTTTAAGTGATCGCTATGGTGGCGAACGTCCGGGTGATAACTTGTACGGCAACGCACTGGTTTGCCTTAACGCCCGCACTGGGGAGATCGTTTGGTACTACCAGCTTATTCATCATGATATTTGGGATTGGGACAATCCGACTGCGCCCATTTTAATGGATATCACCGTAGACGACCGCCTGATTAAAGCTGTGGCACAGGTAACTAAACAAGCGTTTGTTTATACATTTGATCGAGCGACGGGTGAGCCGGTTTGGCCAATTGAAGAGCGACCCGTACCCAGCTCCGATGTACCCGGGGAACGGACGTCTCCAACTCAGCCGTTTCCAACAAAGCCGCCGCCATTTGATCGTCAGGGCTTTTCAGAAAATGATCTGATTGATTTTACGCCTGAGCTTAGAGCTCAGGCTAGGAAGGCTATTGGCCTGGAGGGCGCCGAAGGAGATACAATTTTTCGATTGGGGTCTTCCCTTTTCTCTCCGCCCTCGCTGGCCGAAGCTCCAGACGGTACGAGAGGTACCCTCCATCTGCCCAGCGCTACGGGCGGCGCTAATTGGGAGGCCGCATCCTTCGACCCCGAAACGGGCATTCTTTATGTGGGTTCGTTTACTAGGCTGAACGTTGTGGCCCTAACTCAAGAGCCGGATTTTTCCGATATCCGATACATTGCCGGCGGTGGCGCGCCTCTGCCACTGATCCAAGGATTACCTTTGGTAAAGCCACCTTGGGGTCGAATTGTGGCCATTGATATGAATGCGGGAGAACACCTGTGGACTATTCCCAACGGGCCTACGCCACAGCGGATTGCGGAGAATTCAGCGCTCGCTGGGCTAGACATACCTGCGACCGGTCGTATGACTCGGCCAATTGTTTTGGTAACAAAAACACTCCTGTTTACTGCAGAGGGTTGGGGGGGTAGTCCTGTGTTGCGTGCCCATGACAAACTGAGCGGTGAGGTGATCTCAGAGATCTCATTGCCTGGTGCCGTAGGTGGACTTCCCATGACCTATGCAGTGGATGGTAGGCAGTTTATTGTCTTGTCTACCGCTGGCGAAGAGGGCGCGGAACTGGTTGCCTTGAGCCTTCCACAATAATAGTTACCCGGTCTTTTAAGGGTTGCTTAGCACTAACTAGTTACTGGTGCGTTTTTCAAGTTCTGCTAAACGCTCCTCCAGCTGTTGGAGTTTTTCTCGGGTGCGCTCCAATACAGCCACCTGAAGATCGAAATCATCCCGGGTCACTAAGTCCATCCGCTCAAGACCGGACTGTAAAAGTGCCTTGAAATTACGCTCAAGATCTTCGCCGACAGTTCTAAGGTTATCAGGGATAGACTCAGCTAGTTGCCGGGCAAGGTCATCTAAGCTGGGACGATTCGAATCTTTGGTCATTTTTTCCCTCCTCTGGGGCGGCCAGTGACGATTCTATAAAAGTGGCTAAAAAGTGAAGTGATAATACCCGTGATTGTTTCCGCAGTAGACTCTAAATTGTTTTAGCCTAATCCCTACTCGGTGTAATGCAAATATAACGGTCGTCTACATGTCATGAGTGTAGGAAGAATCGCTTCATCTAAATGTGTTAGCGGTCCTTACACGATGCCAGAGAGACTCATTTGACCGTGATGTAATTTGGGCCGTGTGGTAAAAGGGCTTATTAGTGACTAGATGAAAAGATTATGGGCAACGAAAAACATCCAACTGAAGGTGACAATCAGGCGAGGAGTCTAGATTCAACCCGGACAACTAAGGCTCCCATGAGTGAAGAGCAGCAGGGTGCAGCAGCTGATAGCCCCGAGAGACGAAAAAAGTCTTTTTTTTCTAGGATCTGGTCACTCAGACTGATTTTGTTGTTGTTTGTAATAGGCGCCATTGGAGCGCTTTGGTGGCAGTATCAGTATTTTTCTAAGGTGGTAACTGAGTTCGAAAACAAGGCAAATCTCGCCCATACGGAGAGCTCAGCGCTTTTGGAACAAGGCAGCAGCGATCTCCAGGCGCTCGAGAGCCGCCTTGATTCTTTGCGTGCTGCCAGTGAATTAAATCAACGGCTCACAGAGGAGAATACAAACCGTACTGAAACCCTACCGAACCGATTACTAAATGTTGAAGAACGCCTTGGCGCGATGCAGGGTGTTTCGGAGGATGCTCGCCGCCGTTGGCTGAAGGCTGAGGCGGAATATTATTTAACAGTCGCTAATGGAGAGCTTCAGCTGGCAGGGGACTGGGAAAATGCCGCGGTGGCGCTTGTATTGGCCGATGAAAAACTTCGGGAAATTGCTAACCCAGTATTCGGTGTTGTGCGTCAGCGCATACAGAGCGAAATACAGGCCCTTAGAACGGTTATGCAACCTGATGCCGAGGGGCTCATCCTAAGCCTGGGAGCACTTGCCTCGCAGGTCAACGAGTTGCCCATTCGCTCGAAGTTGTCTGCCAGTAATCCCGCCGGGCAGGCGTTAGGGCCGACAGTGGAGCCGGGTCTATCGAGATTTTGGCAAACCCTCAAGGATGGGCTGTCTGGCATAATCCGAATTGAACGTTTGGAGGGGCCGGCTGGCGAGATCCTGACTATTGAACAAAGCGACTTGGCGCGGCAACGGGTGTTGGTAGCACTTAACACGGCCCAGCTGGCACTTCTGCGAGAGCAGCCGGAAGTTTTTCGACAGAGCTTAGCTACTGTAAGCAATATTCTTGGTCAGGATTTTGAGTTGGCAGATCCATCGGTTGTCAGTGCGCTAGGCCTTATCGAGGAGATGCTGAGCATAAACATTGCCCCGCCCCGCCCTGATATCAGTGGCTCGCTGGATTTACTTCGTAATATCCAATCCGGAGCAGGTTAATGCGGTTCGTGCTTCTGTCGTTAATAGCTTTGTTTGTAGGTGCCTTAACGGCTCATTTTTTCCTTCAGGATTCTGGGTACGTGGGGATCAATTTTTGGGGCTATGCTGCGGAGATGTCTGTGCCCGTCTTCATTTTGGTTTTAGGGATAGCCTATCTGGCGGTCCGTGTACTTGTAATATTTTGGCGCGCACCTCAGCGTCTTAGCCAGGCCGTAGCTGACCGGCGACTCAGGCGAGCCGGAAAAAAATTAACCCGAGGGCTTATCCATCTGGCGGAGGGAGAGTGGTCTAAAGGGGAACAGTTGCTAACCCAAGGGTTAAAAAACACTGATGCCCCTTTAATTAACTACCTCATGGCAGCTCGGGCGGCCCAGTTACAGGGTTCCAGTGAGAGACGCGACGATTGGTTGAAGTTGGCGTATGAAGAGCTGCCTGAGGCGGAAATCGCCGTTCTGCTGACACAGGCTGAACTTCAGTTAGATCACAATGAATTAGAGCGTGCCCTCGCTACATTGAGCCGAATTCAGGAAGCACGCCCGGAACATCCAGTAGCACTAGCATTGCTAGCAAGGATCTATAAGGCACTGCAGGACTGGGATCAGCTTGTGATGCTATTACCCAAACTCGGACAAGCACGCTTAATGCCCGAGATTATTGACAGTTTAGCGGCTGAGGGGTTTCAGGCTACTCTCGTGCAGCGGGGCATGAGTAAGGAAGAACTTGACGCGCTTTGGTCGAGCTTGCCGGCAAAAACCCGTAAATCTCCCAAACTGATTCGCCTTCGTTCGCAGGTGCTGAATATGTTGGGTAGAGGGAGTGAGGCGGAAAAGGAAATTCGAGTTGCGCTCAAAAAGCATTGGGATAAAGAGCTTGTTTTGGGCTACGGCCAGATTGAAACGGAAGAGCCACTGCGGCAGCTTAAGCGGGCTGAAGAATGGTTGGAAGCTCATCCGGAAGACGCGTCTTTACTGGTAACAGCGGCTCGCCTTTGTATGGGCAACGAACTTTGGGGAAAGGCGAAAAGTTACTTGGAATCAAGTATTGCGATTGCGCCTGGAAGTAATGCCTATGCACTGTACGGCCGGCTGCTGAATAAACTGGGACAGGAAGAGGAAGCTAAAACGGCCTTTTGTTCAGGTCTCGCGTTAGTTACTGACTCCGTGACAGATCCGCTGGGACTCGATTAATCCGAAGGCAAAAAAATAGTCACCTAGTTTGCGCGCGGGTGTGAACGTCGAGAATCAAGCCATTCGATCAGGGGATCCCACTGCTCCCAATCTGGCCAAGCCAGATAGGGTGGCAGTTCGTGAATACCCAAACCACGTTGATAGGCCCGAACATAATTTTGGGCCTCACGTAAAGCAGCTATATAGGGTGCCTTAAGTCTTTCAAGGCATTCCTCCAATTCTCCGAAAATGAGCGTATTTTCTCTCACCCGGTTAGCAACCAAAGCTACTTTTGCCTTTTTTTGGGCTATTTTGCTTAGTTTGAGAAGCTCTTGCAGGAAACTATCAGCTGCATTGATATCGATGACGGATGGTAGGACCGGCACAAGGATTGTTTCAGACCGACGCACCAAATCACCCAGCTCTCTGCCATGGCTGCGTGCAGGGGCATCGATCACTACAATATCTGCACTACGAGGTACATGACGTAGTCCGTCGCTAAATCCTTCAATGCCTACAATCGGGGCATTTTCTTCGGTCCGTTGATCCAGCCAGTCCAAAGTAGAGCCTTGGGGGTCATAATCGGCTAGCACCGTATGATAACCCTCAGAGGCATAGTAGGCCGCAAGATTGGTAGCGAGGGTACTTTTACCGCACCCCCCTTTAGAGTTTGTAATTAAAATGTGACGCATAGAGGCTCCGAGCCAGGTTGCTAAGTATTATTTTGAGGCTTCAGGACAATCACCTACAGTCTGGGTGCATTGGTAAAGTATCTGGACCTCGATCAAATGTCCAATAGTCATTCTATATCCAGTTCAGACCATAGTTTGTCTACTTTGGCAACGACGTCACTGCGCATTTTGATAGGCCTTCCCCACTGCCTTTGCGTTTCTCCCGGCCATTTATTGGTGGCGTCAATGCCCAGTTTGGAGCCAAGCCCTGCGACGGGGGAAGCAAAGTCTAAATAATCAATAGGAGTATTTTCCACAATCACGGTATCGCGCTCAGGATCCACTCGGGTGCTCAAGGCCCAGACCACATCAGGCCAGGACCGGGCATTGATATCTTCGTCAACTACGATCACAAGTTTCGTATACATAAATTGCCGCAAATAAGACCAGATGCCAAACATAACCCGCCGAGCATGCCCCGGGTATTCCTTTCGCATGGAGACTACCGCTACGCGATAAGAGCAAGCCTCGCTCGGTAAATAGAAATCCACAATCTCCGGGAATTGGCTCTGGAGGATGGGCACAAAAACATCATTCAGTGCTAAGCCCAGCACTGAAGGTTCGTCGGGGGGCCGCCCGGTGTAGGTAGTGTGATAAATGGGATCGCGTCGATGTGTAATCCGGTCAATGGTCATAACCGGGAAGTGCTCGGTCTCGTTGTAGTAGCCTGTGTGATCGCCGAATGGGCCCTCAGGGGCCGTATCTCCAGGATCAATATGACCTTCCAGAGTAATCTCTGCGTTGGCAGGCACGGCTAAGTCAGAGCCTAAGCATTTGACTAACTGGGTTCGCCCGCCACGCAGTAATCCGGCAAATGCATACTCGGAAAGCGTATTGGGAATCGGTGTTACAGCAGCTAGAAGGGTAGAGGGATCGGCGCCAATACTTACCGCCATCGGAAACGATTTGCTCGGAAACTTTTTTTGCCAGTCCCGGTAGTCGGTGGCACCGCCCCGGTGCGGCAACCATCGCATAATGACTCGGTTTCGACCGATTACCTGCTGGCGGTAGATTCCGAGATTTTGCCTTTTGGCGTTTGGGCTGCGGGTGGTGGTCAATCCCCAAGTAATCAGGGGACCAGCATCGTCTGGCCAACAGGTTTGTATGGGCCACTCAGAGAGATCTACTTTTTTGCCTTCCACAACGACTTCTTGGCACGCTCCCTTTGCGTTGGTTTTGGGAGCCATCTTAAGAAGTTCCTTTACCAAAGGAATCTTTGACCAAGCATCTCCCAGGCTTTTGGGTGGTTCGGGTGTTTTCAGTGAGGCTAGCAGCTGGCCCAGCTCTCTAAAACTTTCCGGCCCCTCCGCGCCCAAAGCAGTGGCAATTCTGGCGGGTGTGCCAAATAAATTTCCCAACACTTTAAAGTTGCTGCCACGGGGGTTTTGGAACAAGAGGGCCGGACCAGAACGGATCAACGAACGGTGGCAAATTTCCGTGAGTTCCAGCTTCGGGTCAACCGGAGCATGGATCTCATGGATTTCGTTCTGATCTGCCAGCAATTCAAGAAAGCCACGCAGGTCTTTGAATTTTGAGACAGGTTTTAATCGGGAAGAATCCACTATAATCCCCAGACTGGTTGTCTTCTATAAAAGGTCGGTCGGGCAAATTAACCTTCCTCGCACATTATTACTAGTCATATGCACCTCCACTTCGTCAAAATGCAGGGTCTGGGCAACGATTTTTTGGTTGTGAGATGGCCTGCTGATGTGCCAGGTCCGGGCGTAAACACCGTTCGGCGCTGGGCGGACCGACGATTGGGGGTTGGTTTCGATCAACTGTTAACAGTAGACAACGACGTAAAATCGGGCGCTGATGCTGCCTATCGGGTTTTTAACGCAGACGGAGGCGAGGTTGAGCAGTGCGGGAACGGGGTGCGTTGCATAGCGCGTTTTCTGGCAGACGAGACAGGAAAAGAAGAGCTTAAGCTACAAAGTAAGGCAGGAACAATCGTTGCACGAGTGCTACCGGGTGAAGCAATTACCGTAAATCTTGGTGAGCCATCCTTTGACCCTCAGGCTTTGCCATTTCAGGTAGAAAGTGAGCAGGATTTTTACCAGCTTGACATTCAAGCCGAAGAGATTGAATTTGGGGCTGTTAGCGTGGGCAATCCTCATGCCGTCATTGCCGTAGATTCGGTCGATGTTGCTCCTGTAGATATACTGGGCCCGGCACTTGGGAGCCATAGTGTATTTCCCGGTGGTGTCAATGTCGGTTTTATGGAGATTACGAATCAAACCCAGGTGAACCTTAGGGTATTTGAAAGAGGAGTCGGGGAGACGCCGGGTTGTGGAACGGGTGCCGCCGCCGCCGTCGCTGTGGGTAGGCGCTGGAAGGCCCTTGCAGAAAATGTGTTGGTAACCCTTCCGGGTGGCACGTTGAACGTGAGTTGGGCGGGAATTGGCTCACCGCTTTGGTTACAAGGCCCGGCGACACGGGTGTACGAAGGTCAGATCGAATTATGAGTAGGCAAAAAAAAGGGCAACCAGTGATAGATGGGCCTTCTGAGGAGGCAGTTGCCGAATATCTAAAAAGCTACCCTGACTTTTTTGAGCGCCATTCCTCTTTGTTTGCCGACCTAACGTTAGCCCATGAAACGGGGGGTCCGGCGACTTCTTTATTAGAGCGGCAGATAGCTCTTCTGCGTCAGCGTAATCGCGAGACTGAAGAGCAGCTTAAAGATTTGGTTTCAGTTGCCAAACTGAATAGTAGTCTTGTTGAGAAAATTCATCAGCTGTCCTTAGCAATAATTGCAGAAGCCACAGTAGCTGGCCGTCTTAAGGCTCTGGGAAAAAGCCTTAACAAGGATTTTGCGGCTGATCGTGCTGTACTGGTGCTTTTCAAATCAAACCAGGGAATGTCTTGTTTTCAAGAAGATACGTTTGTACGAGTTCTGGACCAAAAGGACTCTGAGCTTAGGCCTTTTGAGGGTTTTCTTAAATCAAAAGCAATAAGGTGTGGCCCCATCAACTCTAAACAGCGAATCTTTCTTTTTGGTCGGGAAGCAAGCGAAACTGATCCTACTGTAACCTCTGCCGCAATGATGCCGTTGGGCAGGGATTGTAAGCAGGGTTTTCTGGTGATCGGTAGTTATGACGCTAATCATTTTCATCCGGGCCAACGTATCGACTTATTGAACAGACTGAATGAACTGGTATCGATGGTGCTTGACCAACATCCTGACGCGGCGCAGGATTGTGCAAGCTGAGCAGCATCTCAAGGCGTTTCTGAAGCAGTTGAAGGCTGAGCGGCGTCTTTCGCAAAATACCATCATGGCTTATAAGCGGGACCTGCAGGATTTTCTGCGCTTTTGTGGCCGTGAGGGGCTTCATGATTTAGCTGAACTTGATTCCCATGCTGTGCGGCAGTTTGCTGCAGAATCCCATCGACTCGGACTCAGTCCCCGCAGCATTGCTAGGCGACTGTCTTCTCTAAGAAGTTTTCTATCGTTTGCAGTACAGGCAGGACTCATAAGTTCAAACGTTGCTATCAATGTGCAAGCCCCGAAGCCGCCACGCCGCTTGCCCAACACGCTGGACGTTGATCAGGTTGCAAGCCTGCTTGCGCTGGAGGGAAAAAAGCCGCTGACAGTGCGTGATCGCGCAATATTGGAGCTGCTGTATTCATCCGGATTGAGACTCTCGGAGCTTGTGGGTCTGAATTTGAACGACCTGGATCTCAATGACAGGACAGTTCGTGTGACCGGTAAAGGGCAAAAAATGCGAGTTGTGCCTGTGGGTAAACTTGCAGTTGAGGCGATTCAAGCATGGCTAAAGGCTCGTTCGGTCCTAGCAGGACCAGACGAGAAGGCGTTTTTTGTCAGCCAGAGAGGGGGGCGACTTGCAGCCCGAACCGTCCAGGCGCGGCTGAAAAAATGGGCCCTGGCACGAGGGGTTCCAATGGGTGTGCACCCGCATATGCTTCGACACTCCTTTGCCTCACATCTGTTGGAGTCAAGCGGAAATCTGCGGGCGGTACAGGAACTTTTAGGTCACGCCAGTATCTCGACAACGCAGGTTTATACACACCTTGATTTTCAGCATCTTGCCCGAATATATGATCAGTCACACCCGCGAGCTCGACGCCGGGAAGACTGAGTATTAAATTCTCAGCTTGTAACACATGTAGGGTAAAAAATGGACAGTTTTCACGGCACAACTATCGTTTGCGTTCGACGCTCTGGACGAGTAGCTCTTGGCGGTGACGGCCAGGTCACCTTGGGTGACAAAGTAATGAAGGGCAACGCACGTAAGGTCAGAGTTCTGCGTGAGGGAAAGGTCTTGGCGGGTTTTGCTGGCAGTACCGCGGATGCTTTTACCCTGTTTGAATATTTTGAGAAAAAACTTGATCAACATGGAAAATTAAATCGCGCTGCGATCGAGCTAGCAAAAGACTGGCGCACTGATCGGATGCTCAGGCGCTTGGAAGCACTGCTGTGTGTTGCGGACAAGGAGCACTCGTTATTGATTTCTGGTACCGGGGACGTGATTGAACCTGAACGAGATCTGCTCGCAATCGGGTCTGGGGGTGCTTATGCTCAGGCAGCCGCACAGGCCCTTCTGGACAACACGAAATTGGGTGCCCGGAGTATTGTAGAAAAGTCGCTAGAGATCGCCGGAGAAATCTGCATCTACACTAACCGGTCAGTTACGATCGAAGAGTTATAAAGAAAGCGAGTATTTAATTTCTATGTCCATGACACCAAGAGAAATCGTCCAAGAACTGGACAAATACATAGTCGGTCAGTTGGAT
>Ga0209228_1002046_pt1 | contig 9877 bp, 8 predicted proteins | sample METZYME_3_150m_FD_187547 | JGI IMG/M metagenome (GOLD analysis project Ga0209228, IMG submission 187547) | Marine microbial communities from oxygen minimum zone in mesopelagic equatorial Pacific - METZYME_3_150m (SPAdes) (version 2) | ecosystem: Environmental > Aquatic > Marine > Oceanic | place...
AAGCCTGGAGCCAAGATCGAATGGACAATCGAATCAGAAGCAAAAGTTCGAATTACTAGCGGCTTGCCTCAACATACGGATCAGTCATCAGCCGATAGTGATCACTTAAGCCATTCAAATAGTGGCTCAGAAGAAAAAACCTTAATAACCTTGGAAGTTTATCCGTAACTGATTTTGTGAAATGGTGACCACTAAAATAAAAATATATACGGCACTAACCGGTTTCGTTGTTTTTACTCTTTTGTTTGTACCGAAGGTTAGTGCCCATGGCTTTGGAGAAAGATACGATTTACCTATCCCTCTGAGTTACTTTCTAATCGGTGCTGCTCTAACGGTTGTTTTTTCTTTTTTTGTTATTGGTTGGTTCATAAGATCTAGCACCACTAGCAACGAGTATCCTACGCTAAATATTTACCAATTTTCTATAGCCGCATGGTTTATTAAAATTGGTGGGAAATTATTCGGCTTAATTTCCATATTGATTCTTTTTCTTTTAGTAACTACGGGTCTTATTGGTACCTCAAATGCAATAGAAAATTTTGCACCTGTATTTGTTTGGATAATATGGTTTGTTGGTATTGGCTACATTGTATGTTTGGTGGGAAACATCTGGTTAATAACAAATCCATGGCTGGTAATATTCAATTACTGGGAACATGTATTTGGTCAGCATACCGGGTTTATAGATTGGCCAAAAAAATTGGATGCGTGGCCAGCACTCGGATTCTTTTTACTTTTTGCCTGGATTGAAAACGTCCACCCCGCTAGTTCCGAGCCTTTCAGTTTGGGAATCATGTTACTTGTGTATTCATTTTTGACATGGGGAGGAATGATTTTATTTGGAAAGCACGTGTGGTTGGCTCACGGAGACCCTTTTTATGTTCTTTTTAATTTGTTTGCTCGTTTTTCTCCTACTGAATTAAGAATAAAGGGCAGAGAACAATGGTGTGCCCAATGTTCCTCTGGATGTAGAGACAATTTAAAATTATTAGATTGTGTTGATTGTTATGAGTGTTGGGAAAATACACCTCCACAGAATAAGAAATTATTATTAAGACCTTGGTCAGCTGGCTTGTCTCGAGGAGATCGTGTCACCCCTGCAATAATGTTTTTCCATGTGACTGCGCTGGCTACAGTTTCCTTTGATGGTCTTTCTGAAACTTCTGCCTGGGTCGAGATTCAGACTCTTTTGTGGCCATTGATTGACCCACTCCCGGGTTCTGCAGCTGGCACGGTGGAAACATTGGGAATAATTTTAATTCCGATAATTTTTGTTGGGGTATATTTGTACGTATGCGGCTTTATATCTCGAATGTCCCATGGGCAAATGGCACCAGCTGATATTAGGATGAGCTTTGTATTTTCATTGGTGCCAATAGCTTTAGCTTACAATCTTTCCCATTATTTTTCCTTTTTACTGATAACGGGACAGGAGATAATTCCATTGATTTCGGATCCGTACGGCTTCGGATGGAACTTGTTTGGCACATCAGATTTTAAGGTCAATATCGCTATTATTGACGCAAGGTTTGCATGGATATTATCGGTTGTTGCCTTGGTAGCAGGCCATATAATATCTGTATTCACTGCTCATGTGATAGCTATGAGAAAAACAAAAAGTCATTCTGTGGCTGTTAGAAGTCAATATCCGATGCTGCTTTTAATGGTGTTTTACACAGCTGTGAGCCTTTGGATAGTAGCCCAGCCAATTGTGGAATAATCTTGGTCTTGTTACATTGTGGCTATTAGTAAATATACATTGAAAACACCGGAGAGGAGGCGACATGTCTAATGAACCAGAAAATGTCACATCTTTTACCTGTCCCAAATGCTCAAACAAATCATTTGAAACAGGTGAAATTCGGACAACAGGGTCGGGCCTTTCAAGATTTCTGGATCTTCAAAATCAAAAATTTGCACACATAACCTGCGACAGTTGCGGGTATACCGAGTTTTTTAAAAGACGTGGTGGCCGAGCAGGAAACATACTGGATCTGTTTACCGGCGGGTAGGATTTTCTATTGCCGTAGAAGTCAGGAGAAGGAACATGCAAGGTAGAAAAGTCACAATATTGGGGGGTGGGAACACCGCGTTTTCGGTAGCTGCACGTTTATCTCATATGGGTAATTCTATATGTATTCTTGAGCACCCCGATTTTGTAGAAACCATTTCAAATATTTCAGCTACTAAAACGATAAATTTGGAGGGTGTTTTAGAAACGGGCCCAGCTCCTATAGAAAAAATAACATTGGATCCGTCTGAGGCTTTGGACTTCTCTGATTTGCTATTGTTAATTGTGCCTGCTTATGCCCACAAACCTTTTGCAGCATTCTGTGGGCCTTATCTTACTGATGATCATACTGTTGTGGTCATGCCTGGAACATTAGGATCATTGGAATGGAAAGTATTGGCTTCCGAATTTGGAGCGAATAACATGACTGTTGCAGAAGTTGACACTGCCCCTTATGTTTGTAGAAAGACTTCTAGCGATAGTGCAGTGATATGGGGGGAAGTAACTGCTTTAGGATTGGGGGTCATCCCATCTTCAGAAACTTCCTCTGTGCAGGAGATGTTACAGCCTCTTTTTCCCGGGGTTACAGCATATTCAGATTCTTTGGAATGTGGTTTATCTGCCATGAATCCGGTCGTCCACCCCGCTGGGGTTTTAATGAATGCTGGAAGGGTGGAATATTCCCGCGGAGACTTTTACTTCTATGAAGAGGGGGTTTCCAGTTCTGTCGCAAAGGTAATTGAGATCGTAGATATTGAAAGAAGGGCGATTGGTACTGCTCTCGGGTATGAACTTGTTCCAGTAGCAGAAGGATTTCATGAAGCCGGATTCGGGCCTAGGGGTAACCTCTGGGAAGTCATAAATGGCAGCCATATGCTCACCAGATTAAAAGCACCCGGTTCTTTGGATACCAGATGGTTATCAGAGGATATTCCTTTTGGCATCTCTGCTTGGAGCAAAATTGGTAAACAATATGGCATTAATTGTCCTGTGATGGATTCGTTTGTTCAAATTGGGAATATTGTCATGAATGCAGATGGGAGTGAGGGAAGAGGTCCAAAAGATTTTGGAATCGAGAATTTATCTCTTCCTGAGTTGAAAAATTACCTCCTGACAGGAATCTAATAATCAACGTGTCATAGATTTGGATTCTTTGTCGATGTTTAAATGTGCCTATCTGCACGGAAACTTGGTTTGACCCTTAATTATCCTGAGCAGTATAATTCGGGCGCAGTGGTTTGGATTGGGATGAGCATTGGCGTAAACACCGCAATTCCTGTGGAGTAAAGGTAATCAAACAGGACAGCCGGTCCAGCTTCCATACCGAGGGTAACCCCTTAATATCGAAGGAATTTCCTTCGACGGGTGGCGACACCATGAAAGAAGCCTGTGGAATAGTGGGTGTGTATGCGAGAGAGGAGGATGTAGCGAGGTCGGTATTTTTTGGATTGTATGCACTTCAGCACAGAGGTCAGGAAAGTGCTGGAATAGCGGCAACGGATGGCCGTAGAATTCGGCTCCACACGGAAATGGGACTCGTTTCCCAGGCTTTTCAAGAGAATGATCTATCTCACCTTTCTGGCCATATAGCTATTGGTCATACCAGATACTCAACTACTGGTTCGAGTAATATTAATAATGCCCAACCTATACTTTGCAATGGGACCAGCATTGAAATGGCCCTTGCTCATAACGGGAATGTGATCAATGCCGTTGATCTCAGAGAGGAATTACTGGATTGGGGTGTTCAATTCCAATCTTCGGCAGATTCAGAGATCATAGCCCACCTAATTGCCAACGCGCCTGCAGAAAATTGGTCTGAGCGTATTGCATACGCGATGCGTAGGCTGCAAGGAGCCTATTCCTTAGTTATTATGACTAATAGGGAAGTTTTAGGAGTAAGGGATCCCTTAGGTGTAAGGCCTCTCTGCATAGGTAAATTAAATTCGGGTTGGGTATTAGCTTCCGAATCATGTGCCTTGGATCATATTGGTGCCGAGTTTGTGAGGGAAGTTGAGCCTGGAGAAGCTGTCTTAATTGATGACAATGGCATAACATCGATTTACCAAAAACCAAAAGATGGGGTTTTTGGAAGATGCGTATTCGAACAAATATATTTTGCTAGGCCAGATTCATTATTAAATGGGCAGTTGGTGTATAGCAATAGAATGGCCATGGGAGCGCAGCTTTCCAAAGAACACCCAGTTGAAGCAGATTTGGTCATAGGTGTTCCTGATTCGGCTACTGCCTCAGCTGTCGGATATTCACAGGAATCAGGTATTCCTTTTACAGAAGGCCTAGTGAAGAATCGCTATGTGGGTAGAACTTTTATATTGCCAGATCAGCGTCTTCGGGAACTTGGTGTTCGAAGGAAATTAAATTTACTCCCTCAGATCCTAGAAGGAAAAAAAGTAGTTGTCGTTGATGACAGCATAGTAAGAGGAACAACGACTCCACATGTTGTTAATCTTTTGAAAAAAGGTGGCGCAAAAGAGGTCCATGTTCGGATTTGCGCTCCCCCTATCGTTTCTCCTTGCCATTTTGGTGTGGATATGGCTACTAAAGCCGAGTTGATAGCAAGTACAAACTCTGTCAATGAGATCCGAGAGTTTATTGGTGCTGACTCACTAGGGTTTTTAAGCGAGGAAGGCTTGCTAGAAGCAGTATCTGGCGAGAGAAGTGAATACTGCATGGGATGTTTTACTGGCACATATCCAATACCGGTTCAATTAGAAATGGATAAATTAGTTCTAGAAACTTAAAAATAGGTGCTAACCATTGAGCGAATTGGGTGTTGAAAGCATCTCTCTGGGAATTTTAGCTTCTCATGGAGGAACCAATTTACAGGCCATCATCGATGCTTGTGAAACTGGCTCTATTGACGCAAATGTAGCGGTTGTAGTAAGTAATAATTCGAAATCCTATTCTTTACAAAGGGCTAGAAACTCAGGTATCCCAGCATTTCATTTGAGTTCCCAAACTCATTCCAAAAAGAAAGATTTAGATTTAGCTATAGAAGGTATTTTGAAAAAATATGAGGTGGATCTAATCGTATTGGCTGGGTATATGAAACGTATAGGACCATCAGTATTAAAAGCTTTTCATAATAGAGTAATAAATAGCCATCCGGCTTTACTTCCAAGATATGGGGGAAAGGGAATGTATGGGGATCGAGTACATGAAGCGGTTGTGAAAGATAAATCAACTCAAAGCGGTATCACGATACACTTAGTAGATGAAGATTATGACAATGGAACTGTAATTAGCCAGAAAGTTGTAGCTGTTGATCCTTTTGGCGGGGTTGATTCTGTGAGAGATGAGATTCAGCGGCACGAGCATAACTTCTGGATAGAAACTCTAGATAAGATTCAAAAAGGAGAAATTGATTTGGACAAGATAGGTGTTTAAACCAGCTATATTGCCAATTAGGTCATATTAAGCAATGGACAACAAAAAGAGTACCTATGAATCGGCCGGTGTTAATTTACAGTCATCGGAAAAGATCAAAAACAAGATAAAAAATTTAGCCAAGCAGACCTATAACCCTAATGTAATTGGAGGTGTCGGTGGATTTGGTGCGATGTATAAAATTTCTGGTTACCAAGAGCCTATATTGGTCAGTAGCACGGATCCGGTAGGCACGAAATTAATGGTAGCTGGAATGATTGGAAACTATTCCTATATAGGTGAAGATTTAGTCAATGCGTGTATAAATGACCTCATTGTTGTGGGGGCTGAACCACTGTTTTTTCTTGACTACATAGCCACGTCCGAAATGATTCCAAGTGTGGTGGAAACAATTGTGAGTGGTATTTCCGAAGCATGCAAAAATGTAGGTTGTGCTCTTATTGGGGGAGAAACTTCCGAGATGCCTGGAGTTTTCAATGAATCCAATTTTGATATATCTGGGTTTGTTGTTGGTGTGGTAGAGGCTGACCAAATGCTTGATCCAATTAATACAAGCAGAGCAGGTGATCTTCTCATAGGATTACCATCAAATGGTCTCCATACAAATGGATATTCCCTGGTTCGTCATGTTTTCAATCTACCAAACAACTTGGACATCTTAGAAGAAAAAATAAATGAATCAGGAGAAACTCTTGGTGAGGCTCTTTTAAAACCGCACCTTTCATATTATGAAGATCTAAAAAAAGCCTTTCCCCTTTGTAAAGGTATCGCTCATATTACTGGAGGAGGGTTGTACGAGAATATGCCTAGGATTTTACCTAATGATATCCAGGCTGAATTTGATGCTTCCCTATGGAATATACCTTCAATATTTCACTTTATTGAGAAAAAAGGGTCCATTGATGTTGATGAGATGTATAGAGTTTTTAATATGGGTTTGGGAATGGTTATTATTTGTACACCAGAAAACGCTTCTGAAATTTTAGAAAAGATTCCTTATTCAAACATAGTAGGTAAATTACAGCATAGAGTTTCTGGCGACAGAGTAAGCCTAAAAAACAAAAAATGATTGCCAAGATTGGAACAACCGTATGAAAGCTTTATTGAGTGTCTATAACAAGGACAATATAGAACATATCGCAACTTCTCTCAGTGAAGCAGGATATGAAATTATAAGTACGGGTGGGACATATAACTCCTTGAAAAGAGTTGGCATTTCGATTCGACAGGTATCTGAACTAACAGAGTTCCCTGAAATATTAGATGGTCGTGTTAAAACTTTGCACCCCAAAGTTCATGGAGGGATTTTAGGACGGCGAGACATTCTTGAACATCAAGAGGAAATGGAATCGAATGATATATCCGCAATAGATATTGTGGTAGTTAACTTATATCCGTTTGTCGACACAGTTCAAAAAGACGGGGTTTCTTTAACTGAGGCATTGGAAAATATAGATATTGGTGGTCCCGCCATGATCAGATCAGCTGCTAAAAATTTTCCGCATGTTTTGGTTGTTGTGGATCCATTAGATTATGAATGGATTGCTGAAAAAATTGCCTCGGGTGAAAAAATTGCCGAAGTCGAAAGAAAAAAATTAGCTCGAAAAGCTTTCCAGCATGTGGCGGTTTACGATACCGCAATATCGACTTGGTTGAATGAGGCTCCTTTAAAGTCCGATGAAATATCAATTGGGCTTAATAAAGTTGATACCCTTCGATATGGGGAAAACCCTCATCAAGAGGCAGGAGTTTACAGAAACACTTTAGGCGCGGGCGGGATAGTAGAAGCGGTACAATTACACGGCTTACCTATGTCCTATACAAACTATCTCGATGCAGACGCTGCGTGGACAACCGCAACCAGTTTTGAACAGAATGCTTGTGTCGTTGTAAAACATACTAACCCTTGTGGCATTGCTTTGAATAATGAACAGTCGCTGGCTTATGAATCAGCATTTCAAGGCGATTCAATTTCTGCATACGGTGGCATCGTTGGTTTTAACAATGTCGTAACTAAAAAGACAGCTGAAACAATGCGAGGGGTTTTGTTTGACATCATTGTAGCGCCAGGTTACGAATCCGATGCTCTGGAAATTTTGAAGAAACGAAAACGGACGCGGCTTCTCCAGGTAAACCCTGCATCTGGATCGTTGTCGAATTTAAAGGCATTGACAATTTCAGGTGGGATGTTGATTCAAACAGCGGATGATATCAAAGAGGATCCAAATGATTGGAAAGTGGTTACAGAGAGATTACCCACAGAGCAAGAGCATGCAGACCTTGAGTTTGCATGGAACTGTTTAAGACATATTAAGTCTAATACAATTGTTTTAGCGAAAGACAACATGTTGGTAGGAATGGGTGCTGGACAACCCAACAGGGTTGTAAGTGTACATCTGGCATTGAGAATTGCAGGTGATAAATCAATTGGCACTTCCCTAGCTTCCGACGCCTTTATGCCCTTTGCTGACAATGTGGATTTAGCCGCGGAAGGAGGAGTCACGGCTATTATTCAGCCTGGTGGATCTATCAGAGATGAAGAGGTAATTAAAGCGGCAAATGAACATTCGATTGCGATGATGTTTACAGGCATTAGGCATTTTAACCACTGATAACTTTTCTTGAGGAATATTTTGAGTGATTCGTCCAATTCTTTAGACATAGTTATCCCGGTCCTTAATGAAGAGGAAACATTAGAGAATAGTGTTGAAACTTTAATGTCTTTTTGCGAAAAAAATATTGAGGCCTATGATTGGGTTATTACGGTAGCTGATAATGGGTCAACTGATCAGACTCTTCAAATTGCGCAGTCCCTATCAAAAAAATATTTAAAAGTTCAATATGTTTGTTTGGAAGAAAGAGGTCGAGGTAGGGCATTGAAGAAAGCTTGGGCTCAAAGTGAATCAAAAATATTAGCTTACATGGACGTGGATCTTTCAACAGACCTTAATTCTTTACCCGATTGCCTAGATGCGGTGAACAATTCAAAAGCTCAAATCGCTGTAGGTTCTAGGTTAGTATCAGGCTCCGATGTGGTCGGCAGATCATTTAAAAGAGAATTTATTTCCCGCAGTTATAGCCTACTGTTCAGAATGATGTTTATGGTTTCGTTTAGGGATGCCCAATGTGGATTCAAAGTTCTGTCTAAAAAAGTAGTTGAAGAGGTTGTTCCTTTGGTAAAAAACGACAACTGGTTTTTTGACACAGAACTTTTAATATTGGCCGAAAAAAACGGATATTGTATTTTGGAAATTCCAGTGAGATGGGTAGATGATCCCTTATCTAAAGTTAATATCATTAAAACGGCATTAGAAGATATAAAGGGGCTTATTAGACTCAGGTTTCGAGATGTAGGTAGATCTCGAAATATACTGAGGTCTCGTTAGTAGTTGACTCCATTGCTATGCCAGTCTTACGAGAGTACAATTGCAGACCGGCTAAGTCCATGACTAATGTATGCAGGTAAATTATAGGATCAAAACAGAGGGCAACAGATTTTCTTACTGTGCCGTAGGTCTGGTTAATGACAACACCTCAATTTGATATAAGACCATCTCTGATAAAAGGCGACCCTGCCGATGCATACTTGCATTGGACGAAGGAAGTCATGCGGTTGGAATCTCTTAACCCTAAGGTGTTGATGGATTTTTCAGCCCCGAATTCCGGCGTTTTATGTGGAGTAGAAGAAGCAAAGGCTCTTCTATTGAATGTTCTTCCCAAAATGGAGCAGGACAACCAGACAAAAAATGGAAACGGTGTTGTTCAGGTATGGGCGATGGAGGAAGGGGAAAAATTTCAGGCTGGAGAACCTGTATTACGGGTGATTTCAAAATATGCTTCCTTCGGGCTTTATGAAACCAGTATATTAGGGATGCTTTCTTCTTCTACAGGATGGGCCACAGCTGCTAATGACTGTGTTGAATCAGCTGGTGAGACAACTGTTATTGCCTATGGGGCTAGGCATATACATCCCAATGTGGCGCATATACTTGATTATGCCTCTGTAATAGGAGGATGCTCATCAGTATCTACGGTGTTGGGTTCTAAGCATGCAGGAAGAAACCCTATAGGGAATATGCCACACAGTTTGCCTTTGTTATTTGGGGATACCGTTGCTGCAGCTCAGGCTTTTGATAAACATATTGGTATGGAAACTCAGCGAATAGTAGTAGTAGACACATTTAAAGATGAAGCGGAAGAATCTTTAAATGTGGCAGAAGCCCTTCGAGATCGCCTTAGAGGAATAAGATTGGATACGCCTTTTGAAAGGGGAGGAGTTACCCCTATGCTGGTAAGGGAAATTCGGAATCGGCTTGATTACATGAATTTCAAACATGTGGAAATATATGTCAGCGGAGGGTTCAATCCTGAGAAAATCAGGGAGTTTAAAGAATCCGAAGCTCCGGTCAATGGATATTTAGTCGGCAGCTATATTTCGTCTGCTGTCCCAAACGAATT